>Ga0187852_1000103_pt1 | contig 91248 bp, 79 predicted proteins | sample June2016WEW_6_40_FD_134511 | JGI IMG/M metagenome (GOLD analysis project Ga0187852, IMG submission 134511) | Peatland microbial communities from SPRUCE experiment site at the Marcell Experimental Forest, Minnesota, USA - June2016WEW_6_40 | ecosystem: Environmental > Terrestrial > Soil > Wetlands... | reverse complement strand
GTTCTCTTACGAGACTCTTTTTGGCGCCTGGATGATCCGAAACGCGGTTAACCTGCCCTCAGACAAGGTCTTGTTTCAGTTGGGCGCTGACCAGATTTGCGCGTTTGATCCTGTGACTCGACGAGTCGCTTTGCTTTGGCACGGAAGAGGTCCGGTGCCGGTCATCCCCATGGCCAATGTCCTCGCGCAATGATCAGATCGTTCAGGCCCTCGCCAGCTTGTCCTAAGTCTGCCCGACCCAAGACCGCTTGCGCGATGAAAGGCAGCGGGCTAATATGACCGCAGAGGATTCGATGCGGCTTTGGCTTGCTGCGCCGGGGGTTGGCTGCGGCTCGCGGTTGAGAGGTGATGTCCAAATGAAAGACACCCGCCCGGAAGGCAATTCTGCACGCGACGCGCAGGCGACGCCGCACGTGTTCGGGCCGGTGCCCTCGCGCCGCCTGGGGCGGTCGCTCGGCGTGGACTTGACGCCGCGCAAGGTCTGCTCCTTCGATTGCATCTACTGCCAGGTCGGCCGCACAACGCGCAAGACCACCGAGCGCGAGCAGTTCGTGGCCGCCGCCGATATCGTCGCCGAGGTCCGCCAGAAATTGAAGACAGTTCCCCGGCCGGATTTCATCACCCTCTCCGGCTCCGGCGAGCCGACGCTGCACGCCGGCATCGGCCAGATCATTGACGGCGTCAAGCAGATCACGGACGTGCCGGTGGCGGTGATGACGAACGGCTCGCTCTTCTACGACCCGGAAGTGCGCCGGGCCTGCCTGCACGCGGACCTCATTCTGCCGACCCTGGACGCCGGCGATGAGGAGACGTTCCAGGCGATCAACCGCCCGGCGGCGGGGCTGACGCTGGCGCGCGTCGTGGAGGGACTCGAGGCGCTCCGGCGGGAGTACCGCGGACAGATCTGGCTCGAGGTGTTCCTGGTCGAAGGCGTCAACTCGAGCCCGGAACAGGTGAGGAAAATCGGCGCGATCGCGGAGCGGATCCAGCCGGACCGCATACAGCTCAACACCGCCGTACGCCCGACCGCCGAGCCGGACGTGAAAGCGCTCTCGGAGGCCGCCCTGGCGGAGCTGGCGAAACTGCTCGGCCCGAAGGCGGAGGTCATTGCGGATTTCCGCCGTCCGCAGGAAGCGGCTGCGTTCGAGTCGCGCGGCGCGGAAGTGCTCGACATGATCCGGCGCAGGCCGGTGACGATCGCGGACATCGCCGCCGGGCTCGGAATTCCGCCGGAGGCCGCCGCGGCGCGCGTCCGGGAACTGCTCAACGAGAAACTGATCACGCGCGAGCGCAGGGGCGGGAAAGAGTTCTATCGCGCGACGGCCCCCTGAGCGGTCGGCTTGTAGTGGCGCCGTCAGGCGCTACTCCGTATGCCCTGACGGGCACACTACGAGCGGCTCGCCGGAAAAAGTCCACTCCGCCCGCTTTGACTCCGCGCGACGAGGGGGCCTATAATCCCGAATCTTTTCAATGTTGCCCATATCAACAATGTGCACACGACGAAAAGGAGCCTTAAATGAGCGACGCGATCGCGCGCGAATTCGCCTTTCCCGGCGCGGCCTGGCGCGGCAAGCCGTTCTGGGGCTGGAACGGGAAGCTTGAGCCGGAGGAGTTGCGCCGGCAGATCCGCGTGATGCGCAGGATGGGCATGGGCGGCTTCTTCATGCACGCGCGCGTTGGGCTGGCTACGCCGTACCTGTCGCAGCGCTGGTTCGAGTGCGTCAACGCCTGCGTGGACGAGGCGAAAAAACTGAAGATGGAAGCCTGGCTCTACGACGAAGACCGCTGGCCCTCCGGCGCGGCGGGCGGACTGGTGACGAAGAATCCCGGCTGGCGCCAGAGGATGCTGCGCGTCGTCGAGAGCGACGATCCGGCGAAGTTCCGGTGGACGCCCGGCACGCTCGCGGCGTTTACCGCCATCGTGAAGGAGCATGCGGCGTTCTCAGTGCGGCCGATCCCGAAAGGCAACCGGCCGCCGCGGTTGGCGAAGGGAGAGAAGATCATCGCCTTCCAGGTGGAGACCGCCGAGCCGAACAGTTGGTACAACGGGTACACCTATATTGACGTGCTCAACCCCGGTGCGGTGCGCGAGTTCATCCGCGTGACGCACGAGGCCTATCGCCGCAAGTGCGGCCGTGCGTTCGGCAAGCTCATCCCCGGCGTCTTCAGCGACGAGCCCAACGGCGGTGACTGCTTCGTCGAATCCATTCTTACCGAAACCGGCGCGGGCGGCACGCTTCCCTGGACCGGCGCGCTGCCGAAAGTCTTCCGGGAGCGCTACGGATATGACCTGCTGCCTCACCTGCCGGAACTCGCCTATGACCTCGAAGGCCAGGGCGTCCGGCCCGCGCGCTACCACTTCCACGACTGCCTCAACCATCTCTTCGTGACCGCGTACTCGAAGCAGATCGGCGAATGGTGCGACCGCAACGGGCTGCTCTACACCGGCCACGTCCTCGAAGAGGACAGCCTCTCGAAGCAGGTCGCGACCACGTCGGCGTGCATGAGGTTCTACGAATACATGCAGGCGCCGGGGCTGGACATGCTGACCGAGCGCCGGCGCATCTACGACACGGCCAAGCAAGTCAGTTCCGCCGCGCGGCAGTTCGGCCGCAAGTGGCGCCTGACCGAGACCTACGGCTGCAGCGGATGGGATTTCGCCTTCGCCGGGCACAAGGCGCTCGGCGACTGGCAGGTGGCCCTCGGGATCAACCTGCGATGCCCGCATCTCTATTGGTACACGATGCAGGGCGAGGCCAAGCGCGACTTCCCCGGCCCCATCGGCGAGCAGTCGCCCTGGTGGGTGCATTACGGGAAGGTGGAAGATTACTTCGCGCGCCTGCACGCGGCGCTCACGCCGGGCGAGGAGGTGCGCGACATCCTCGTGGTCCATCCGGTCGAGAGCATGTGGCTCCAGGTGCGGAAGAACTGGCGGCAGGCGCCGGCGCCGCGCCGGATGGACAGCGAGTTCGGCAAGCTGCGCGACGCGCTCCTCTCGGCTCATCTCGATTTCGATTACGGCGACGAGGAACTTCTCTCGCGCCACGCCCGCATCCTCCGCGCAGGCGGGACGCGCCCGGTTGCGCTCCGGGTCGGCCGGGCCACTTATAAAGCCGTGGTCGTGCCGCCGATGACCACGATGCGCCGGACGACGCTCAGCCTGCTGGAACGTTTCCGGGAAGCCGGCGGAACGGTGGTCTTTGCCGGCCGGCCTGCGGCATACGTGGAAGCCGTGCGCGATCCGGGCCCGGCAGCGCTGGCGCGGCGATGCATGCGGACTCCCGCCCGCGGGCCGAAACTCGCCGCCGCGCTCGACCCGCTCTGCCGGCGCGTATCCATCGCCGACGCCGCCGGGAAGGAGATCGCCGGCGTCCTCTACCTCCTGCGGGAAGACCGCGACGCATTCCGCCTGTTCATCTGCAACACCGGCTACACCGCCGCGCAGTTCCGCAGCCTGGGTTTCAACGAGGACAAAATGGTCCGCGACCGCCGCGCGGTCTGGCCGGCGGTCAAGGTTCGCGGCTTCGCCGAGTGCGCCGGCGCGCCGCAGGAATGGGTCGCGGCCACGGGCCGCCGCTTCGCCGCGAACGCGGCACGGACGAAAGGCGGCGCATGGGAAATCGCCACCGATCTGCCCGCACTGGGCAGCCGGCTGTTCGTCTTCCCCAAAGGAAAAACGCGCGAATCGCTCCCGACACGGCCGGTTTCAACCACCGTGCGCAGCCTGCCGGTCGCGGCCCGGCCGTGGGAGATCGCGCTCTCGGAGAGAAACGTCCTCCTGCTCGACCGGGCGCAATACCGCATCAAAGGCAGGAACGGGAAGGGCGAAGAGGAAATCCTTCGCCTCGACCGGCGCGCCCGCCAGGCGCTGGGCGTTCCCCCGCGCGGCGGCATGATGGTCCAGCCCTGGGCGCGCAAGCAGCAGAAAAGGAAAAAGTCCGTCCCGGTCGGCCTGGAGTACCGCTTCCACGTGGAGGCGCTCCCGCAGGGCGAACTTCTCCTGGCGATCGAAACGCCGGAACGTTTCAGCATCGAGATCAACGGGCGCCCGGTCTCCTCGGACGCGGCGCGCGGCTGGTGGGTGGACCCCTCGTTGAAACTGCTCGCGCTCGACCCCGCGTGGCTGCGCCTCGGCGAAAACCGGCTCCACCTGGATATCGCGTACACCGAGGACGACGGGCTGGAGATCGTCTACCTCCTGGGCGACTTCGGCGTCACGCTGACTGGCGGCCAGGCGCGGATCGTCGCCGCCCCGGCGCAGTTGAAGATGGGCGACTGGACCGTGCAGGGACTGCCTTTTTACGCCGGCTCGGTCTGCTACCGGCGCGACGTCGTCACGCCGCGGCTGGCGAAGGGCGAGCGGCTTTTCGTGCGCGTGCCGAGCTATCGCGGCGTTGCAGTCCGCGTGCTCGTCAACGGGAGGCGAGCCGGTTTCATCGGATGGGAACCGTCTGAGGCGGACATCACCGACCTCATCGAGGGCGATGCCTTCGAGCTGGGCATCGAACTCCTCGGCCACCGCCGCAACTCCCACGGACCGCTCCACTTCGCCGAAAAGTGGCCGGTGATGGGCGCACGGCCGTGGCAGTTCGTCACCCAGGGCAAGGACTGGTGCGACGACTGGAACCTGGTCCCCTGCGGGCTGATGGAAAGCCCGCGGCTGGAAATCCGGCGGCTCTCGAACCCGCCTCGGCGCCGCTCGTAGTGTGCCCGTAAGGGCATACGAAGCAGCGCCTGACGGCGCCACTACAAGCAACTGCAAAACAGCGGTTTCGATTACGAGCACATTAGCCGCGCCAACGGCTGCGCGGCTGGTGCATCAATAGAAAATGCGCGCCCGGCGCGCATTTTTTTAGGAGATATTCAGACCCGACTAGTCCCTGAAGTACCTCTGGCAAACCGGCTTCGTCCGTTCCCAGACCGCGTCGAAGGCGCGGACGAACGGCGGCGGCAGCGGGCCTCTGCGGCAGGCCGCGAGGTTCTCGCGCAGATGCTCGACCTGGCTCGCGCCGACGATAAGGCCGTCGGATCGGGAATGGTGGAGCAGCCACCGCAGCGACGCGGCGGCCAGCGGGATGCGGCTCTTCCTCGCCGCCTGCCGCAGCGCGCCGACCGCCGCAAAATACTCGCGCTTCCAGTACCGGTCGCGGTAGTACTCTCCCGAGAATCGGCCGGTGGCCGGGATCGCGCTGAGGTCGGAGTGCTTGCCGGTCAGCAGGCCGCCGGCGAGCGGGTTGTACGCGATGAACCGCAGCCCGAAATGCCGGCACGACGGGATGCACTCGCGCTCGACGTCGCGCGTGACGGCGTTGTACATGCCCTGGTAAATGACCGGCGGTTGCCAGCCGTTCCGCGCGCAGATGAGCGCGGCCTCCGCGACCTGCCACGAGGCGTAGTTGCTCAGCCCGATCGCGCGCGTTTTCCCCTCGCGCGCCAGGTCATGGCACGCCGCCAGCGTCGCCTCCAGCGGCGTGCGGTTGTCGGGCGCGTGAAGATAGAAGAGGTCCACGTAATCCATCCGCAGGCGGCGCAGGCTCGTCTCGAGTTGTCCGCGCACTGAGCCGGGCGTCAGGCCGCGCGGCTTGCCCTTGCCGAGCTTGTCCGGATACGCCTTCGTCGCCAGAAAGGCCTTCTCGCGTGCGCGCCCCTTGAGCAGCCGCCCGAGGATCATCTCGCTCCGGCCTTCGGTGTACATGAACGCGGTGTCCACCCAGCGATGGCCTTCGTCCAGGAACATCCGGAGCATCCGGTCGGCTTCCGCAGCCGAGGTCTGCGCGCCGAACGTCATCGTGCCGAGCGCGATGATCGGCGTCCGCTCGAACAACTTCCCCGATTTCTGCATCGTTCGCCCTCCAGGTTACCGCAACAGGTCCAGCGTCTCCGCCAGCGTCCCGACCGGGTGGAGCTTCAAGTCGGCCGGCAGGTCCGGCGCAGGGCCGGAATGCAGCGGGACGTACGCGTGGCGGAAGCCGAGCTTGGCGCACTCGCGGAGGCGCTGCTCCAACTGGCTCACGCCGCGGACCTCGCCGCCGAGTCCGACCTCGCCGATCACGACCGCGTCGCGCGCGACCGGGAAATTCTGGAAGGACGACGCGATCGCCACGGCGATCGGCAGGTCCGCCGCCGGCTCGTCCACGCGGACGCCGCCGACCACGTTCACGAACACGTCCTGCCCGGTCAACTGGATCCCGGCGCGCCGTTCGAGCACCGCCAGCAGCATGCAGACCCGCGCGTAGTCCACGCCGCTGACCTTGCGCTCCGGCGAGCCGTAACGCGCCGTCGCCAGCAGCGCCTGCACCTCCACGAGCAGCGCGCGCGTGCCTTCCATGCACGGCACCACCGCCGCGCCGGTCACCACACGGCGGCGGTCCGAGAGGAAAAGCTCCGACGGGTTCGCGACCTCGGCGAGTCCCTCGCGCGTCATCTGGAACACGCCGACCTCGTTCGTCGGCCCGAACCGGTTCTTCACCGCGCGCAGCAGCCGGAAGGCGTGATGCCGGTCGCCCTCGAAATAGAGCACCGTGTCCACCATGTGTTCGAGCGTGCGCGGGCCGGCCAGCGCGCCGCCCTTGGTCACGTGCCCGACCAGGTACAGCACGTGCCCGTGCCGCTTGGCGTGATAGACCAGCCGGGTGGCCGACTCGCGCACCTGGCCGACGCTGCCCGGCGCCGACGGCAGCTCGGGCATGAAGACCATCTGGATGGAATCCACCACGACCATCTGCGGGCGCACGCGCTCGATCTGCTGAAGGATCGCCTCGACGCTGGTCTCCGAGAGCAGGAACAACTGCGGCGTCGCGATCCCCAGCCGCTCCGCGCGGATCTTCGTCTGCAGGAGCGACTCCTCCGCCGCCACGTAGAGCACCTTCAGCCCGGCGGCCGCGACGCGATCGGCCGCCTGGAGCAGCAGCGTGGACTTGCCGATCCCCGGATCGCCGCCGATCAGCACCGCCGACCCGAGCACCGCCCCGCCGCCGAGGATGCGGTCGAACTCCTGGATCCCGGTCAGCACGCGCGGCGCGTCCACGGACTCGACTTCCGTGATCGGCATCGCCTCGCCCGCCGCGAGCGCCGGCTGCTCGCGCACCGGCTCCGGCACTACCCGCTCCTCGACCAGCGAATTCCACTCCTGGCAATCCGGGCATCGCCCCGCCCACCGCGCCTGCTGCGACCCGCACTGCTGGCAGACGTAAATCGTCTTCGCCTTCGCCATCGAATCTCCTCTCGCGCGTAGATTAGTTGGCCGGCCCCGACCTGTCAAGGCGAAACGGCTGGGAGGTAGAAATAAGTCGCCTGATACCCGGAACTCCGGGATTCCCCAGTTCGTAGGCTGCCTTGCGATCTGGCACTTCGCGGTTTACAATTAGGTCAATGGAATGTACGGGAGAAAAGCCTTGCGCAAGATACGGGTTTATGTTGATACCTCCGTCTTTGGCGGCACGCAGGACGAGGAGTTCGCCGAAGCCACGAAGAGGTTCTTCGATCGTGTTCACCAAGGACGCTTCCGCGTCCTGGTATCGCAGGTCACGGCAGATGAGTTGACCGATGCGCCGCCGGCGGTTCAAGCGATTCTCAGGGAACTGCCCCGTCTCAGCATCGAGAGGGTGACCGCCGAGAAAGAGGTGCTTGCTCTTGCCATGGCTTATATCGCTGTAGGTGCTCTTGGACCGGCCCAGCGTGCAGACGCGATTCATGTTGCCACCGCGACTGTGGCGCGCGCTGATCTCATTTTGAGTTGGAATTTCAAGCATATCGTGAACTTCGACCGCATTCACAAATTCAATGCCGTGAATCTTAAGCGCGGCTATCCGCAGATCGAGATTCGCAGTCCGCTGGAGGTGGAGTATGGCGACGAAGACCAAGACGTTTGACTGCGTGGAAATGAAGAACCGCATCCAAGCGCAGCGGTTGGCGGAATACGAGGCGCACAAGGCAGAGTTCGGCTCGTACATTGACTTTGTCAACGCGAGATTGAAGAAATCAACCGTCTGGAAGGAGTTGGCCAGAAAATCAGAGAAGGGTTGATCACAAGATCGTTAGAGATAAGACGTGTGACTATCCTCGTTATTCGTCTTTTCCTATTTTCCGAACACCTTGTGAAGTCCGAAGTAGGCGCATACCCCGCAGCCGGCGGACAAGAACATATAAATATACGCTTTCATCTGGTCCCACCAGGTTACTTCCGGCTCTTCTTCATCGTCATGGTCGCCCTCAAGTATCGAAAAGATTGTCCTCCTGCGCCGACTGCGGCAGCATTCCCAGAAATCGTCCATGTCATTGAAGAAGACGTGGAAGAGCGCCCAAGCGACAAGCGCTGTGACTACTATGGATGCCGCGATAATCACCTGCGCTATTCCCACTCGATGGTGCTCGGCGGCTTGGAGCTGATGTCGTAGACTACGCGGTTGACGCCTTTGACTTCGTTGATGATGCGGTTGCTGATGTGGGCGAGCAGGTCGTACGGCAGGCGCGACCAGTCGGCGGTCATGAAGTCCTTCGTCTCGACGGCGCGCACGGCGATGGCGTTCTCGGCGCTGCGCTCGTCGCCCATGACGCCGACGGATTTCACCGGTAGCAGGACGGCGAAGCTCTGCGCGACGGCGCGGTAGAGGCCGGCGCGCTTGATCTCCTCGACGACGATGGAGTCCGCCTTGCGCAGGATGGCCAGGCGCTCGGGGGTGACTTCGCCGGCGATGCGCACCGCCAGGCCCGGGCCCGGGAACGGCTGCCGCCAGACCATTTCCTCGGGCAGGCCGAGGTCGAGGCCGATCCGCCTTACCTCGTCCTTGAACAGTTCGCGCAGCGGCTCGATCAACTCGAAGCCGAGTTCCGCCGGCAGGCCGCCGACGTTGTGGTGTGTCTTGATCGTCGCCGAGGGGCCGCCGATCGGCGAGCGGCTCTCGATCACGTCGGGGTAAAGCGTGCCCTGCGCGAGGAACCGCGCGCCGGGAATCTTTTTCGCCTTCTCGCGGAAGACCTCGATGAACGTGTGGCCGATGATGCGCCGCTTCTGCTCAGGGTCGGCGACGCCGCGCAGCTTGTCGAGGAAGAGCGCCGCCGAGTCCGCGACGACCAGGTCCACGCCGAAGTGGTCGCGGAACGTGCTGCGCACGCTCTCGACCTCGTTTTCGCGCATCAGGCCGTTGTCCACGAGGATGCAGTGCAGCCGGTCGCCGATCGCCTTGTGGACGAGCATGGCGACGACGGAGGAGTCCACGCCGCCGGAGAGCCCGCAGACGACGTGCCCGTCGCCGACTTTCCCGCGGCAGGCGGCGACGGCGCTCTCGATGAACGCGGCCATCTGCCAGTCGCCGCTGCAGCCGCAGACCGCGCGAAGGAAATTGCGCAGGATGTCGTTGCCGAGCGGCGTGTGCGAGACTTCGGGATGGAACTGCACGCCGTAGAACTCGGAGCCGCGGTGCCGCACGGCGGCGTAGGGACAAGTGGCGGTCTGGCCGAGCGGGATGAACTCCTCCGAGATCGCGTTGACCTGGTCGCCGTGGCTGTTCCAGACGATCAGCTCGCTCGGCAGGCCGGCGAAGAGCTTGTCGCTGTCGAGGACGCGCAGCGTCGTCCGGCCGTACTCGCGCGCGGGCGTGGGCTTCACGTCGCCGCCGAGCAGCAGCGAGCCGAGTTGCATGCCGTAGCAGATGCCGAGGATCGGGATGCCCAGCCGCAGGATTTCCGGGTCGCAGCGCGGCGCCTTCTCCGCGTAAACGCTCGCCGGCCCGCCGGAGAAGATCAGCCCTTTCGGCGCGCGGCGGCGGATTTCGGCGGCGGAGATGGTGAACGGGACGATCTCCGAGTACACCTGCAACTCGCGCACGCGGCGCGCGATGAGCTGCACATACTGCGAGCCGAAATCCAGGATCAGAACGGTCTCATGCGAGACGGCTGCTTTCACGGCATCCTCGTCGAAGCCAGAATGATGAGTCATAAAAGATACGCGCGCCGATTATATGGCCGGCCGGCGCGCGGCGTCAACACGGGTCAGCGCGCGGGCGCTCGATTCCGCTGAATCCTGCGCGCCGGGACTGCTCATTCCGGGCGTCACGGCAGGCTAAATTTGCATTTTTGAGGCGAAAAGCGTTTAATTCCCTGGAAATGTCGGGGGCGGAAAACCCGCTGACGGGTGTAAGCGGGCGCGGACTGCTTCCGGGGTTCTTATGCGGAGGGTCGGTATGCGTTACTTGCGGGCGTTGGCCATTGCCGTCGTCATGCTGCCGTTGGTGGCGGGAACCGGGTGCGTCACCAGGCAGACGTACGACACGGACATTCAGGTCGAGCGCGACAAGACGGTCAAGGCCATGAAGGAACGCGACCAGGCCAAGATTGACCTGAAGAAGGCCAATGACACCATCGCCGATCTGACCCAGAAGGTCGCCTCGGTCTCCAAGCTCCAGGACCAACTCGCCGACGCGCAGAAACGCGCGGAGATCGCCGAGGCCTCGGTCAAGACCGAGGTGGATAAGGCGAAGAAGGCGCAGGCAACCGCCGATCAGGAGAAGAGCCGCGCGTCCAGCCGCACCACGGCCGCGGAGCTGACCAAGGCGCGTGAGGAGATCGTGACGTTGAAGAAGGAAGTGGAAAAGCTGAAGAAAGAGATGAAAGAGCCGAAAGAGACGAAAGAGCCGAGGCCGATGCCGCCTCCGCCGGCGGCGCCGCCTGCTCCGCCGGTCGCGCCGGTCACGCCGGTCACCCCTGCTGCTCCGCCCAGATAAACTTTACTTGTCGTTCGGGATAGCTGACCGGCCACGCGAGCCACGCGCTTGTGTGGCCGGTTTCTTATTGGGAGGCGCTGAGATGCGGCATTCGCAGACATGGGCCGTCACGGCCGTTGCAGCGGCGCTGATGATGGGCGCCGGTTGCGTAACGCGAAGCACGTACAATCACGACCTGGCAATCGAGCGGTCCAGGACCGAGGCCGAGCGGCTGAAGACCGCCGCCGTGCAGGAGAAGCTCGACCAGGCCAACCAGGACGTCAAGAAGGCGTGGGACGCCATCGCGCAGAAGGCGGCCGACTACACGACCAACCAGAAAGCCGCCGACGACGCGCGCCGGCAGCTTGCCGGCCTGAGACAGCAGATTGATCAACTCAAGAATGCGGAAAAGACCACCAAGGCGACGACGGACAAGGCGAACAGCGACGCGGCGGAGAAGCTGAAGAAGCTGCAGGACCAGTTCGACGCGGCGCAGAAGGAAAACGCCGATCTTCACGAGCTTGCCGAGAAGCAGAAGGCGCAGATTGCGGACCTCCAGGCGCGGCTCGGAGAGAACGGCTCCCCGGTGCGCCCGCCGATCCATACGGCGCCGATGATGCCGGCGACCGGCGCTCCGGCGCCGGCGGGGACATGAGGCGGGTTACCAGTAGATGTACCGCTGGAATTCCGTCCGCTCCTTCGGCGTGAGCTTGTCGAGGTCCGGGATCAAGTAGCGGTTGTTTTCGAGGCTGATCAGGACCTTGCCTCGCTGTCCGTAATCCACGGCGCGGTCCTGCGACCAGCGCATGTAGAAACTCGACGGCCCCTTGTCGGTCTCCACCTGGAACGCGACGAGGCCGTACTTCCAGCCGACCTCGACGATGGCGGTGATGGTGTGGATGAAGTAGCGCCGCGCCAGCGCCTGCCGGACGAGATCCTGCGCCGGCGGCGGGAACGCGTCGAGGTCGCGGATGAGGCCGATCTCCACTTCCTGCTCGCCCACGCTCTGCAGCAGCGAAATATAGCCGCCCGGATACGCCACGGGAAAGGCGTACGCGGCGTACACGCCGCCGTAGATGTCCTCGTTCAGAACCGTCACGTGCAGCGCGCCCAGGTTGCCCAGGTGGATGCGGCACATGTCGGGCGTGAGGAACCGCGTCCGCGTCGGGTCCAGTCCCGTCGGCGCGCACTCGGCGTCCATGTTCTTCACTTCAGGCGGCGTTGCCACTCCGGCCACTCCTTCTAGCACAACGGCCATGACGACGGCGAAACTCACTTCTTCCCGCTGGCCACGACCTGGTCCACGTTCGGCTCGCGCGAAAGCTCGGTCTGGATTTTCACCAGCCGGTAGTACATCCCGCCGAGCGCCAGCAGTTCCTCGTGGGTCCCCTGCTCGATGATCCGGCCCTCGTCCACGACGATGATGCGGTCGGAGTTCTTCAGCGTGCTGAGCCGGTGGGCGATGGCGATCGTCGTCCGCCCCTGCGTCACGCGCGCGAGCGCCTCCTGGATGAGCTGCTCGCTCTCCGTGTCCACGTTGCTGGTGGCTTCGTCGAGGACGAGGATTTTCGGATCGTAGAGGAGCGCGCGCGCGATGGAGATGCGCTGCCGCTCGCCGCCGGAGAGTCCGGCGCCGCGCTCGCCGATGTAGGTGTCGTAGCCGAGCGCGTGGCGGATGATGAAATTGTGCGCGTTGGCCGCCTTGGAGGCGGTCAGCACCTGCTCGGGCGTCGCGTCGTGCCGGCCGTAAGTGATGTTCTCGTAGATCGTCCCGCGGAACAGGAAAGGCTCCTGCAGCACGATGCCGACGGTGCGGTTGAGGTCGCGCGCTTCAATGTCGCGCACATCGGCGCCGTCCACGAGCACCACGCCCTCGTCCACGTCGTAGAAGCGGGCGAGCAGGTTGATGAGCGTCGTCTTGCCCGACCCGCTCTTGCCGACGATGCCGATCCGCTCGGCGGGCTTGATCTCGAGCGAGACGTTCTTGATGACCGGCTCGTGCCGGCTGTAGCCGAACGTCACGTTCTTGAACGACACCGCGCCCTGCGGCTCGGCCAGCCGCATGGGCTTCTCGGCCAGCATGATCTGCGGCGACGTGTCGAGGATCTCGAAGGTCCGCTGCGCGGCGGTCAGGAAGCGCGTAAACCAGTCGGTCAACTGCGTCATGTACGTCAGCGGCGCGTAGAACATTCCCAGGTATGCGAAGAACGCCATCAGGTCGCCGAGCGTCAGCCCCCGTTTGGCGATGACGTCGCGGCCGCCGACGTCCCAGACGATAAGGCTGCCTAACGCGAAGATCAATCCCATCGCCGGGTTGAAGAGGCTCGTCGCGTATTCGACCCGGCGCGACGAGTCGCGCACGTACGCGCTCGAACGCGCGAAGCGCGCCTCCTCGTGCGGCTCCTGGCCGAACGCCTTGACGACGCGGATGCCCGAGAGCACCGAGCCGAACGCGCCCATCATCCGGCTGCCGCTGTCCCAGACGCGGAAGTACCGCGGGTAAACGCGCTTCCAGTAGAAGATGCTGGCGATGACCACCAGCGGCGCGGGCAGCAGCGTCCACAACGCCAGTTTCCACGAGATGCTGAACAGCATCAGGCCGGTGACGATCACCATCAGGATCTGCGCCAGGAAGCCCTGCGTGGCCTGCCGCACGAAGTCGCGCATCGCGTCCGTGTCGTTGCCCATGCGGCTGATGAGATGCCCGACGCTGTGCCGGTCGTAGTAGTCCACGCTCAACTGCGTCAGCTTCTTGAAGAGCGCGTTGCGCAGGCCGTTGGTGACCTCGGTGCCGACGAAGCTGCTCAACCGGCCGTTGATGGCGTTGCCGATGGCCGTCAGGACCAGGACCCCGAACAGGCAGGCCACCAGGCGTATGAGCGAGGCGGTGCGCGCCGCCTTGTCCACCGAGGGGTTGTTGAGCACGTCGTCCACGAGGATTTTCGTCAGCCGCGGCGGCACCATCTGGAGGGCGATGACCACAAACAGCACGACCAGCATCAACGCGGCCCAACCGCGATACGGCCTCATGAGCGCCAGCACGCGCGAGAGCACTTTGCCCCGGTCCACGCAGCGCCGGCAGAGTTCGCCCTTGTGCTCAAGGGTCAGCCCGCACTTCGGGCACTTGCGCGGATCGTAATCGTCGTCCGGGCCGACCTCCACCGGTTCGTTAGCGAGCCACTTCTTCAGCTTGGTGGCGACTTTGTGGAAGGTGTCCGCGCTGGCGTTCGAATAGGCGAGGATCTCGACATAGACGCCCTCGACGCGCGCGTCCATGAACCCGCCGCCGATGCCCTGCCGCGTGCGGATTTCGGTGATGTCCTGGCGCGCCAGCGCGATCCGCACCGCCTTCGGGCTTTTCGCCGTCGGCCGGCCGACCGTGAGCAGCCGGTTCGGCTCGGCCAGCAGGAACACCTGCTCATAGTTGCCGGAGAGGTTCAGGTCCGTCTCCGTGCACAGCCACGTCCCGCCCGGATCCACGCCCTCGCTGCGGAGCAGATCGGCCAGGTCTTTCGGGAGGTCCCGATTCAGCAGAACCGAACGGCCTTCAGACATCATTATCAACTTCCTTGTCGGCGGTCAGAATGCACTGCGTGTCCCCGGGCGCCGGGCCCCATAGATGGGGTATTTTACCGCGTTCGACGAATCTGCGCAAGATTAGCGCAGTTCGGCTGGGGAAAAGCGCCGCGGATAGCAGATGGAGTCGGTCACCGGAGGCGCGAAGGCGGTCTGAGAAAGATGGAGCCAGAGGTGGGAATCGAACCCACAACATCCGCTTTACGAAAGCGGCGCTCTACCATTGAGCCACTCTGGCTCTCGGCCTTATCCGGGCGAAGAGTATAGCAAGCGCGTTTCTCGCGCGCAACGGCACCGCGACGATAGACTATGGACGATGGACGATACGCCACGGTAGCGCGTCTATCGTCCATCGTCCGTCGTCTCACGTTGCAGCACCTCCGCCAGCAGCTTGATCAGCCGCGCGGTGAGCGGGCCGATACGACCGTCGCCGATGGGCTTGCCGTCTACGCGGACGACGGGGCACACGTCCGCCGTGGTGCCGGTGAGGAACGCTTCTTCCGCCGCGAAGAGTTCCGCCTTGCTGAAGGCGCGCTCGGCGGCGGGAATACCGTGCGTTCGGGCCAGGTCGAGCACGACGTTCCGCGTCACGCCGGGCAGGACGTGGCCGTCCACCGGATGCGTCCGCAGGCTCCCGCCGATGACCACGAAGAGGTTCGACACCGCGCCTTCGTGCACCGTCCCGTCCTGCCCGACCAGGATCGCCTCGAACGCGCCCGCGTCGGTCGCCTGCCGCTTGGCCAGCGTGTTCGCCAGCAGCATCGAGGTCTTGATGTTGCACCGCTGCCAGCGCAGGTCCTCCACGGTCGCCACCGAGACGCCGCCCGGATATTTGCGCGGCCACGCCGGCACTTCGCTGGTCTGGATGAAGGCGAAGACGTTCGGCGCGATATCCTTCGGCGGCACGTGCGCGCGCATCGCCGCGCCGTGCGTGACCTGGATGTACACCAGTCCCGACTTCACGCCGTTGCGCCTCGCCAGTTCGGTCAGAATCGCCTCGTACTGGCTTGCGGAGAACGGGACCGGGATCCCGAGCGCCTTCAAGCCGTTTGACATGCGCGCGTAATGATCGCCGACGCGGAAGAGCCGCCCGTTGTTGACGCGCAGCGCCTCGTACACGGCGTCGCCGAAAAGCAGGCCGCGGTCGAGAATCGAAATCTTCGCATCCGCCAGGTCGCAGAATTCGCCGTTCACGTAGCCGGTTGCGGTCGTTTTCATTGGGGATCTTTCCGTTCAGAATTCAATATGCGGGAAGTCTATTGCATGCGCGCGGATTTATCAAGCAAGGCGTGACGATTGACGATAGACGATGGACGATGGATTCGCAAGCGGGTGTGATCCTCCATCGTCTATCGTCCCTCGTCCATCGTCCATCGTCTATCGTCCATCGTCCATCGTCTCTTCTTTCCGGAACACCGCCGCAAGAATCAGCCCGGCCAGCGCGGCCATGCAGGCCCACGCGAACAGGTCGCCATGTGCAGTGTAGAAACTCTTCAGTTTCGTCATGGACAGGTTCCCGATCAGGGTGCCGGCCACTTCGCGATATCGGCCGTCGGGCAGGACGATTCGCTCCGTGATCCGCCCATCGGGCGCGATCAGCGCGGAGATGCCCGTGTTGGCGCAGCGCGCGATCGGCACGCGGTTCTCCACCGCCCGGAACGTGCAGGCCGCCAGGTGCTCGTCCAGCTCCGTGCTGTTCCGGAACCAGCCGTCGTTGGTGATGTTCACCATGAACTCGGCTCCGTCGGCGACGAACTTGCTGAAGAGGTCGGCCACGGAGTCCTCGTAGCAGATCGTCACGCCGAACTTCATCTCCCTGCCCTGAGCTGTTGTCGAGGGGCCGCCCTGAGCCGTTGTCGAAGGGGCCTGCACGGGCAGGTCGAAGAGCTGCCGCAGCTTGCCGGGAGTCAGGTCCGGTCCCATCACCTCGGGCCGGAAGAAGCTGAGGAACGGCAGCACGTCGGTCAGCGGCGTGTACTCGCCGAAGATGACGAGGTGGATTTTGTCGTAGCGCCCGGCGATGCGCCCCTGCGGCGTGATGAAGTACGCGCTGTTGCAGCGGCGGAGCGGCTCGTGGAACGTCATCGCCGTCGAGCCGACCAGCATATACGCGTCCACCGCGCGGGCCGCGCCGATCAACTCCTTCCGGCACTGCGTCAGAAAGCCGGCGTACTCGCGCTTGTCTTCCTCCGGCTGGGCGGCGAGCCGCGCGATGAACTCCTCGTCGTAGGCCACGTTCATCGGCGGCGGAAAGATCGTCTCCGGCCAGATCACCAGCGCCACGTGTTGGCCGATCGCCGCCCTGGAAAGCTCGACGTGGCGCCGCAGGTATTCGATCTGGTCCGCGAGCGACGGCGTGTCTTTGAGATCCTGCGGCACGTTCCCCTGGACGAGTTCCACTTTCGGCCCCGGCTCCGGCCGGAGCGCGCGCATCCGGCTCCAGCCGTACCCGAGCGCCGCCGCCACGAGCGCCACCGCGACCGCGCAGGAAATCATGATCCGACGCCGGCGGCTCGTCCTGGACTCCGCATTCCCGCCTTCGCCCATTCGGCTGCGCTCAGGGCTGCGGCGGGCAAGCCCCACTCCGCCGTCCGCCATCCGCGCTTCGCACTCGATAAGGATATCCGCCAGGCAGCCGTTCACGAGAGCGATCAGGAACGTGACGCCGTAAACTCCGGTGATGTCCGCGACCTGGACGATCGGCAGATAACGATATTGCGTGTGCGCGAGCAGGTAGAACGAGAAGCCGGTGAGGAAATTGCAGCGGATGAACTCGAACGCCGCGAACGTCACCGGCGCGGTCAGCGCGAAAGGCAGCCCGCGGCGCTTCAGCCGGCGCAGCAGCCACGTCGCGGCCGGCCAGTACAGCGCGCAATAGAGCGCCAGCGTCACCCAGCCTTCCGGTCCGACGAACCGGATCCACTGCAGCAGCGCGATGAACAGCGCGTACCCCGCCAGGAGCGACCAGAGCCAGGCCCGGCGCGACGCGCTCCGCCCCGCCATCACCAGCCACGGCGTCAGCGCCACCCACGCCAGAAAGCCGCAGTCCAGCGGCGGAAACGCCGCCCAGATCAGCGCGGCCGACCCGAACGTCAGGAGCGCGGTCGTCAGGTGCCTCTTGAGAAATCCCAAATTCCGATCTCCATGGTCCATGCGACGCAGTGAAAAAGGCGCGGGGCAGGCGATTGTCTCCAACCTCCTGCCCCGCTCCGAGAACCGCCGTCATGTTCTCAGCGTGGCATTAGTGCGTGGTGCCGCCGCTCAGGACGTCGATCTGCTCCTGGCCGTCGAGATAATGCCAGAGGAGGAAACCTTCGCTGGCGCTGAAAAGGTTGAGCGGCGCCGCGCCGGCCACGGTCGAAGTGGGCAGCACGGAGTAGTTCGTGGCGATGCGCTTCCCCGCATTGGTGGGGTAGGCAATCGTTGCGATGCTGGCGCTGATGTCCGCGTAGTCCAGCGGGATGCCGTCGGCGTTGGCTTCCGACCAGTTCAGCATAACACCTTCCGTGTCGCTGACCTGCAGCACGTGCCAGTCGCCGTAGAGGACATTGTAAGAGGTTTTGTGCGCGAAAGAGCCGTAGCCGAGCCGATACTGTGTGGTCAACGTCGGCGAGTAGGTGCCTTCGTTCGCCTCATCCCACTTCGAGAAGGTGTCGGAACAAATCGCGCGCGCGCCCAGGAGCTTCTGGCTCTTGAACTGCGGGCAGCCGGCGTAGGCCTTGATGCCCGGAGTGGTGGTATCGGTGAAGTCGGCATAGGCCTGATTGGATGAATCCGTCGGGATGCCGGTGCCGACCGTCGTGAGGGCCGCCGTTGTGTAAGGGACGCCGCCCTTGCCCGCGCCCGTGAAGGCCCGAGACGCGCCGCCCGTGCTGATCGGGACTCCGCGATAGTTGTACGAGCATTGGAAACCGAAAACGTTGAATTGGTTCTGCCAGCCGTTCCAGAACCCGTTGCCGGTTGAGGTCCCGCCGTAGCCCTGCACCATCTGAGGGTAGTTGCCGCCGCGCAGCGCGTCCGCATCCAGCAGGCCGGTGTTCATCATCAGGGTGGACAGGTCGCCTTTTGAGAGGCCGGCATTCGCAGCGCCCGCATCCGGCGGCATGCCCGGCGAGGACGGGCAGATGAACACTTTGGCGTCCTCGATGTAAGCGCCCGTGAGCAGGTAGCCAAGGCCGACCGGGCCGGCGAAGCACGCCTTTCCGGCTTGTGGAGGCGTCCCCGGGACCGTGGATCCATAGTAGATCGTCGGCGATCCGAAGAATATCGTCCTGAAAAAGTTCACGCCGGGGAACGCGAGGCCGCAGGGTATGCCGACGGGCTCTCCGCGGCCGAGTGCCGCCAGGCTTAAAGGCTCGTCCGTCACGACCGAAGGTTCGCCCGTCACGGGCGATTTGTCGTAGGGGATGAGGCCCGTCATCTGGCACGTATACGCCGAACCGTTGATGTTCGTCTTGTAAGTGACTTGGCCGCTTCCCGCCTGGGTCGTGCTGCTCGGGTCGATTCCATAGCCCGGATAACAGGGGAAGTAGCCGGCGAAATCAGCACAGTACGATTCCAACGCCTTCGAGAACTGGTTGAGGTTGTTGAGGCACGCAATGCGGCGCGCCTTCTCCCTTGCCGACGTCAGCGCCGGCAGCAGCAAGGCGGCCAGGATGCCGATAATCGCAATCACCACCAGCATCTCGATCAACGTGAAGGCCGCTGAACGCCTGGCGCGATTTCCGACTTGCATGAGGTTTCCTTTTTCTCTCGAACGTGGTGCGACTGCGTACCATTAAGCAATGCTAGTGTTTCGTTCAGCCTTAGTCAAGTCAAGCGGGAAAGCCGATTTCCAAGAGGTTCTTGCGCATCGCTGAGATGCCGGGTAAGATGCGGTGCGTGGAACGCTGCGCGCAATCCGGCACGGGAGGCAACCCCATGAGCAGCGAGCGGAAGAAAGTTCTGATCCTCTCCGTCAAGGCCGGCGCCGGCCACATACGGGCTGCGGCGGCCATGGAGCAGGTACTCAAAGAGACCCATCCGGAGGTCGAGACACACAACGTCGAGGCGCTTGAATACACCAATCCCGCATTCCAGGCCAGTTTCACGAGCGCGTACAACAAGCTCGCCTCCGACCTGCCTTCGGTCTGGGGAATCATCTACGAGCAGATGAACAAGAAGTCCTCCGCGAAATCGAAGAAGTTTGCGGCGCTCATTGACCGGTTGAACGCCACACCGATCGTCCGCATGGTCCGCCGGCACGCGCCCGACGCCATCATCTGCACGCACTACCTGCCCGGCGAAATCCTCGGCCCGCTCCGGCGCAAAGGCAAGCTGGCCGCGCCGCTGTTCGTGACGCTGACCGACTACGACATCCACGCGATGTGGATTCAGGAAGGCGTGGACCGGTACTTCGTCGCGACCGACGAAATGGCGCACGCGCTCCAGGAAACGGGAATCGGCAGCGCGAAAGTCAGCGTGACGGGAATCCCGATCATGCCGGTCTTCTCGCAGCCGCAACTCGCGCCGCGGGCGATGCGGCTGAAGCTCGGCCTGCGCGCGGAGCCGCCGACGGTCCTCCTCTCGGCCGGCGGGTTCGGCCTGAAGCGCGTGGATGAAACCGTCGCCATGCTCGCCGACGCCGTGGACGACGTGCAACTGGTCGCGCTGGCGGGAAGGAACGAGAAACTCGAAAAGGCGCTGCGAGCCGTCGCGGCCGCGCGGCCGGGCAAGATCGTGCCGATGGGTTTCGCCGGGAACATGCACGAACTCATGGCCGCCAGCGATTTCGTCGTCTCGAAGAGCGGCGGCCTGACGTGCGCCGAATGCCTGGCGATGGGCGTCCCGATGGTGGTTTTTAATCCGATCCCCGGGCAGGAAGAGCGCAACGCGGATTACCTGCTCGAGAACGGCGTGGCGCTCCGCGCCAGCTCCGCCGCGCACCTGGTTTACAAAGTGCGCCGCCTGCTGACCGACTCGGCGCTCCTCGCCCGCATGAAGAGCGCCACGCAACAGATCGCCCGCCCGCGCGCGGCGTTCGAGATCGTCGAGACCGTGCTCAGTTGCATCTGAATCGGCGCCCTTCCGGTCCCCCGCTACGCCCGCATCTCGATCACGCGCAGCGCCGCGGGCGCCACGTCCACCTCCACCGGCGTCCAGCCTGCCGCGTCGCCGTCCACCTGCACCGGCAGCGGCTGCTGCGACGTGATGCGCAGCCGCACCGCCGTCCCGTGGTGGACATCGTTTCGCCGCAGGTGCCGCCGCCGCGCCGCGGCCTGGAGATACAGCAGCAGGTTCCGCAGGCCCGGCCGCTCGAACACCACCCAGTTCAGCCGGCCGTCGTCGTCGCGCGCCTCCGGCGCCAGCGGGAGCCCGAGCGCGTATCGCGGCAGGTTGAAAACGAACGCGTGCGTCCCCGCGACGCGCACGCCGTCCGCTTCGAGTTCCAGGCGCCCGTACGAATATCCCGCAATCGCTTCGAGGATCCGGCCGACGTAGCTCCAATACGTGACGCGCTTGAGCTTGCGGCCGTGCGCGCGCCAGAGCGCCAGCCGGCGGATGACCTCCGCATCGAAGCCGACGCCGATCATGGAGCTGAAGCGCCGGCCGTTCGCGTGGCCCAGGTCCACAGAGCGCACGCGCCCCTGCGCGATCGCGCTGACGAGGCGCTCCTCGTCGGACGAAAAGCCGAACGCCTGGGCAAAGACATTTTCCGTGCCGAGCGGCAGGACGGCTATCGGCACGCGAGGACGTTCATTGATGAGGTCGGCGACCGTGCCGTCGCCGCCGGCTGCGACGACGCAGTTCCAATTCGCGGCATGGTTCGGGTCGGCCAGTTCAGCGGTGCGCTCGCTGCGGTGCCAGAGTTCCTTCGGCTCGAAACCCGCGCGGCCGAGCGCCTCCGCCAGTGCGGCGACGCGCCGCCGGTTCGCCAGGGAGCCGCTGTAGGGATTTGCCACGATCAGAACGCCGCGCGCGTCGCCGGTGTCATTGCCCGCCATCGCTTAACCCGACCACACATGACGGGCGAGTGACGAGTTCCACGCTCGGGACTCGCCACTCGCCGTTGCTCGGTGTCCTTGTGTCTTCTATGCCGGAAATCCAAGCTGATCCGGGAATCCTAACGCGTTCCCCTTCCCAGCCCTTGCTTGGTCAGCCAGGCGCAGCTCTCTCGAGCCGCCGTCACCATGTCCGTCGCGCAGCTATCCAGCTCCACCACCAGCCATTGGAGCACCTTCGGATCGGCGGCGCGGACGCAGCCGGCCACGTCCATCTTGCCCGCGCCCACCGCCGTGTGCGGCTGATCTTTGACCAGCGGCCCGTCCTTGATGTGGAGCAGCGGCATGCGGCTGCGATACTTCTTGATGACCTCCGGCACTTTCACCGCGCCGAAATTCGCCGCCCAGTAGGTGTCCAACTCGCCGAAAATATCCGGCGCCTGCTCCATCAGCAGGTCGTACTTGTACCGGCCGCCCTCGACGTCGAATTCCCACCAGTGGTTATGATAGCCGAACCGCAGCCCGTGCGGTTTCAGCAGCTCGGCGGCCTTCTGAAGCTCCGCCGCCACGGTCTTCACGCCGTCCGGCCCCTTGAACTTGTCCGGCCCCCGGTTGGTGATGATCATTTTGTAGCCGAGCGCGTTGGCGGTCTCCACCGTCTCCTTGAGATTCTCCGCCGTCGGCAGGCCCACGTGCGCGGAGGAGGCGACCAGCCCGAGGTCGTCGAGCATCTTGCGCACCTCGGCCGCCTTCTTGCCGTACAGCCCGGCCATCTCGACACCGACGTAGCCGCTCGCGGCGACTTCTTTGAGCGTCTTGAGCAGGTCCTTCTCCGCCTCCTTGCGCAGCGTGTAAAGCTGAATACTGACCGGCGGCTTCTGCTTCGCCATGGCGTCCTCCCTCTGAATTATGCCGGAACAGCCTTGTGAGCGTACACGATGACGCCCGTGCGGCCCTCCGAGCGAATCTTGCGGAATTCCAGGCGCACCTTCATTCCCATCTTCATGTCCTCGGGCGCGACGTCCGCCACCTGGGCGGTCAGGCGCGTCGTGTCTTCCATCTCGATCACGGCGACGACGTAAGGCACTTCCTGCGCGAAGGCGGGCGGCGCGACGCGGATCACGCTGTACGTCAGCACCTTGCCCGACTGCGCCATCGGCTTCATCTCGAACTCGCGCCCGCGGCAGCCGTCGCAGACCTGGCGCGGCGGAAAGTGCATCTTCCCGCACCCCTTGCACCGGGCGACTTCGTTCAAAAGGCGCTGCCGCCGTTCGCGCCAGACGCGGACTGTGCTCATTTCAGATCAGCTCCAATACGTGCACCACCGAACTTCCGCCGCTGCCGCCCATGTTCTGGGTCAGGCCGATCCGCGCGTTGCGGACCTGGCGCTCGCCGGCCTCGCCGCGCAGTTGCGTCACCACCTCGTTGATCTGCGCAACGCCGGTGGCGCCGACCGGATGGCCCTTCGACTTCAGGCCGCCGCTCGTGTTGACCGGCGATCGGCCGTCGCGCGCGGTCAGTCCGCTGCGCGCCGCGTCGCCGCCCTGCCCGCGCGGCACGAATCCCAGTTCCTCGATCGCGCACACCTCGGCGATCGTGAAGCAGTCGTGCACCTCCGCCAGGTGGATATCCGCGGGCTTGCGCTTCGCCATCTTGAGCGCGATCTGCCCGGACCGCTCGACCGCCGGCAACCTCGTCAGGTCGGCGCGGCGATAGAGCGCCAGGCTGTCGGTCGCGTGGCCGACCCCGGCGATCCGCACCGGCGCCTTCTTCGCCATCTTTTTCGCCAGTTCGAGCGGACACAGGATCGCCGCCGCCGCGCCGTCGGTCACGGGCGAGCAATCGAGAATGTGCAGCGGGTCGGCGACCATCATCGAATCGAGCACGTCCTCCACGGTGATCCGGTTCCGGAACTGCGCCAGCGGGTTGAGCGCCCCGTTCGCGTGGTTCTTCACTGCGATCGCGGCGAGTTGCTCGCTGGTGGTGCCGTATCGCTCCATGTGCGCGCGCGCGATCATGGCGTAGAGCCCGGGGAACGTCACGCCGTGGAACGCCTCGTAGTCCTGGTCGGCGGCCGTCGCGAGCGCGGCCGTGCAAACGTCGCCGGCCACGTCGGTCATCTTCTCGACGCCCATCGCCAGCACGACGTCGCTCAGGCCGCTGGCGACCTCGATGAAGGCCGACCGCACCGCCAGTCCGCCCGAGGCGCAGGCCGATTCCACGCGCGTCGCCGGGATCGGCCCCAGGCCCAGGAAGTCCGAGGCCAGGCTCGCCAGGTGCTCTTGCTCGGCGAACAGGCCGCTCGACATGCAGCCGACGTACATCGAGTCCACGTGGTCCACGCCCGCGTCGGCGATCGCCTTGAGCCCCGCCTCGACCATCAGATCGCGCAGCGATTTTTCCCAAAGCTCGCCGAACCGCGTCATCCCGATCCCGATAATCGCAACGTCCCGCATCGTCCGCCGCTCCACAATTCAATTTCGAAAACGCCGGTCAATCCTCTTCGCGCGCGATCTTGCTGCGGAACCGCGCGTAGCGCGTGTAATCGAGCTGCACGGTCGGCTTCGCGAGAATCTCCTCGACGGTTGGCCCGCGGCCGCGGACCTCCGCGATCAGGCCGGTGACCGTGAAGACGAACGCGTCGCTGCCCGCGCCCGATCCGTACGAGACCATGAAGATTTTCTGCCCCGGCTTCGCTACGTCGAGCACTGCGCAGAGCCCGAGCGGCGACGCGCCGCTGTACACGTTGCCGATGCGCGGCGACAGAAGCCCCGCGCGGCATTGCTCCTTCGAGAACCCGAGCAGTTGCCCCGCGCGGACCGGGAACTTGCCGTTCGGCTGATGGAAGATCGCGTGCGCGAAGTCGCCGACCTTCATGCCGGTCTGTTCGAGCAGCTTCCGCGCCGCCGTCATCGTGTGATGGAAATAGCCCGGCTCGCCCGTGAAGCGCCCGCCGTGCCGCGGGAACCGCTCCTCCTCGCGGCGCCAGAAGTCGGGCGTGTCCGTGGTGTAGGCGAGCGACGCGTCCATCGTCGCCACAACGCCTTCGCGCCCGAAGATGAAGGCCGCGGCGCCGGCGGCGGTGGCGAACTCGAGCGGGTCGCCCGGCGCGCCCTGAGCGGTGTCGGAGCCGATCGCCAGGGCGCACTCCACCGCGCCCGCCTCGACCAGGCGCGAGCACAGGTACATCGCCTCGGTGCCCGCCTTGCAGGCGAACTCCAAGTCCGCGGTGTGGATCCAGCGGGTCGTCCCGATCGCCTCGGAGACGACGGTGCTGCTGGGCTTCACGGCGTACGGATGCGACTCGGAGCCGATGTAGATCGCGCCGATCTTTGCCGGATCGGTTGCTCCGCGCCGGATCGCGCGGCGCGCCGCCTCGACCGCCAGCGTGATGCAGTCCTGGTCGCGCGCGGCGACGGACTTCTCCTCCATGCCGAGTCCCTTGCGATAGATCTCGGCCTCCCATCCCCACGCGCGCGCGACTTCAGAGGTCTTGATGCGATAGCGCGGGATGTACGCGCCATAGCCCACGATTCCGACCGGGTCCTTCATCCGGAATTCTCCGAACAAACAACGACCAGCTTGACCGCGAAAGCGCGAAAACGCGAAAACGACAACGGAATACAACTTTGAACCACAGATGAACACAGATAAGCACAGATACGAAATTCTTTATCTGTGAACATCTGAGTCCATCTGTGGTTTAAATTCTTCTTTCGCGTTTTCGCGCTTTCGCGGTCAAATAATTTGCGGTTGCCGTTTTTCGTTTCTTCACGGTTCCGCGGTTAACGGACCGCGGTCCCGGCCTCGCCGCCGCACAGTGCCGACTCGACCGTCCCGGCGACCAGGCCCGAAACGATCCGCGCGTCGAGGCCGCGAATCCTCTGCGCGATCTTGTACAACCGCTCGACCTTCCCGAGCATTCCACCGGTCACGTCCGGCCGGTCCGCGCGCTGCGGGACTGCGGCGCGAAGAGCGCGGCGGATTCCCGTGATGTTCTTCCGGTCCACGCATCGCACACAGTCCGCTGCGCGCTCGTGGACGGCCGGCGGCGCTGGAGAGAGGCGGCGTGGAGCAGCAAGATACACACCTTCCACGTCGCATGCAAGTATGATCCGCTCCGGATGCAGCCGGCCGGCCAGAAAATCGAAGAGTTCCTCCGTGCTCAGAATCGTGAAACCGCGGCGCTCATCGAGCACCGCATCGCCGTGGATCAGCGGAATCTGGCCGTCTTTCAACAGCGCGCGGATGACTCGCAGGTCCCAGCGGCGCACCTTGCCGTCGCGCGCGATCAGCTCCGCGCTGGGGCTGACGAGGGCCGGACGCAGCCCGCCGCGCGCCAGGGCGTCGAGCACGCGCGCATTCATCTACAGCACGCCGCGCCGCGTCTCCGCGAACCCGCGCCATCCGCCGCCGCCGGCCAGCCCTTCGCGCGTATGGTGCCGCTTCGCCGGGAAATGCGCGAACCCGCCGCCGCCGTGCGCCAGCAGAAGCCGCATCTGAGGACGCCGCTCCAGCGCGCGCCCGATTTCGCCCGCCAACCGCTCGACCGCCGCCCGCCGGAACGCCCGCCGCCGCCGCTTGTCGCCCAGCAGCGATCCGCCGAGCTTCAGGAAGACAAGCGAAGCCGACCCGGATTCCTTCACGAACCCGCCTCCATCACTACCGCGAAAACGACGGCATCTTTAACCGCGAAAACGCGAAAGCGCGAAAAACGGAAACGTCAAATGGATTTGGAACCACAGATGGACACAGATGAATGCAGTCAAGAAATTACGTATCTGTGTTCATCTGTGTCCATCTGTGGTTTAAATTCTTCCGTGTTTTAAATTCTTCTTTCGCGTTTTCGCGTTTTCGCGGTCAAACAATCCGTAGTTGCCGTTTTTCGTTTCTCAGCGGTCCGCGGTCAAGCCAGGTGCGCGCCCGGCCCGGCGTGGTCGGTCAGGACCTCACAGCCGGTCTCGCGCGCGATCTCATCGGCGACCCGCACGGCATCCTTTTTGAGCGTGAGGACGTGGACGTTCGGGCCTGCGTCAATGGTGAAGTACGCCTCGATGCCGCGCTTTCGAAGTCCGTACACGGCGCGGATCGCCTCGAGTGTGCCGGCGGTCCAATAGATCAGCGGCGGCGTCGAGGTCAGCATCACCGCGTGCATCGAAAGCGCATCCTCCTCGGCGGCTTCGCCCAGGAGCGCCAGGTCGCGGCGCAGGATGCCCTGTCGCACGCGGCCGGCGCGATCGGGAATCGCCGCCAGGCGACCCGTGAACGCCTCGCTCGTGTGGGCGATCCGGTGCCCTTCCGCGGAAGAGACCGTCTTCTCCTCGCGCGAGACCAGCGCGATGAGGTCGCACAGTTCCGGCCAGTGCGTTTCCGGCGCGATGGGCTCGGCGAAGGATTCTTCGTGAGTCGTCCCCGGATGCAGTTCCACGAATCCGCCCGGCACCGAGCGCGCGGCCGATCCGGAGCCGAGCCGCGCGATCCGCGAAAGCTCCGCCGCATCCGCCCGGATGCCGTACGCCGCCGAGGCCGCCACGGCCAGCGCGGCGAACCCGGAGGCGGATGAGGCGATCCCGCAGCCGGTCGGAAAACTGTTCTGCGAGGTGACCCGCGCGCTCTCTTTCCGGCCGGCGATCCGCCGGACGCGGTCCAGGAACAGGCCGATCCGGCGCGCGGATTTTTCGCCCGGCGGCGCGCCATCGAGCCGGATCTCATCGCGCGAAGCGCTCTCGTCCAGGAGCGCGACCATCGTCGTCGTGACGCACGCGGAAAGCGTCATCGAGATGCTCGGGTTCAGCGGCAGGTTGTCCGCGCCGGGCCGGTTTCCCCAGTACTTGATGAACGCGATGTTGGCGCCGGCCAGCGCGGTGACGTTCGAAGCCAAGATTCACTCCGGAAAACGAGGAAGCATGAATGATTAACGGCGAAGCACTTCTTCATTCATCATTCAAACTTCGGACTATCCCCGAGGCTGGTGGTGATGGTGCTTTCGGCGCCGGCGAGCCGCAGCTCGGCGGCGATGCGTTCCTCGCCGGCCTCGTCATCCACCAGCGCGATCATCGCGCCGCCCCGGCCCGCGCCGGAGAGCTTCGCCCCGAGCGCGCCTTTCCGCAACGCGACTTCGACGAGCCGGTCCAGCTCCGGGCTGGAGACGCCGACGTGCCGCAGGATGCTGTGCGAGTGCGTCATGCAGACGCCGAGTTCGGCGGCCGACCCGCTGCGGATCACCTCGCGCGCGACGCTGGCCATCGAGCCGAGTTCCCAGAAATACGAATCGTACCGCGCCCGGTCCTTGTCGCGCGCCGCGCTCACGTCCTCGACGACCTGGAGCGTGGGCGATTCGATCCCCGTGTCGCCCACGATAAACCGGAAGCGGTTGGCGCCGACGGCGATTTCCTGCGGCGGCTTGCCGCGCACGAAATAGACCGGCTCGCCTTGCGCGACGACCGCGCAATCCACGCCGCTGGGGTTGCCGTGGAACTCGCGCTCCGCCTCGATCGCCAGCTCGCAGACCTGCTCCGTGGCGAGCTTGCGGCCGAGCGCACCGCAGACGCCGCGCACCAGGGCGACGGCGATCGCCGCCCCGCTGCCCATGCCGCGCCGCATCGGGATCGTCGAGTGCAGCCGGATGCGCATCCCCTGCTTCTGCTCGCCGAAGAGCCCTGCCACCGACTCGGCGAGCCGGTACAGCGGCGCCAGGCGCTCGGACGCCTCTTCCGCGCTGTGGACGCGCTCCTTCAACTCGTCCGAGCTCATCTCGATCCCGACGCTCGGCGTCAGTTCGACCTCCGCGCGCGCGCGGACTCCCCGGAGCGGAATCGCGATGGCCGGATGGCCGTAGACCACCGCATGCTCGCCGATCAATAGGATTTTGCCCGGGGCTTCGCCCGACGCATTCGTCATCGAACTCTCCGTACCGCGAAGACGCGGGACCACGAAACAAAGTCAACGGCAACTTGACCGCGAAAACGCGAAAGCGCGAAAACGGCAACGGACAACGGCGTTTGAACCACAGATGTACACAGATACGCACAGATACGAATTCTTTGACTGCGTGCATCTGTGTTCATCTGTGTCCATCTGTGGTTTAAATTCTTCCGTGTTTTAAATTCTTCTTTCGCGTTTTCGCGTTTTCGCGGTCAAACAATCCGTAGTTGCCGTTTTGGTTTTTTCGCGGTCCGCGGCCCGCGATCTACTCGATTCTATATGTCCATCAAGACAATTGCAACGCATGCGGCCGGACGCTATGATAAGCGGCGTGCGGCGGTGAAATGGAGACCCGATCGAGTCCTCGAGCGCGACCGCCGCCGCTTCGGGACCAATGCCAGATTCGGAAGCCAGCTTATGCCCAGAGTCCTGGTCGCGGATTCGCTGTCGGATGTCTGCATCGCGATCCTGCGCGATGCCGGATTGGACGTGGATGTCAACACCGGCCGGAGCGAGGAGGAACTCATCCGGCTCATTTCCGCCTACGACGCGATGGTGGTCCGCAGCGCGACGAAGGTGACCGCGCGCATCCTCGAGGCGGCCGACCGCCTGAAGGTGGTGGGCCGCGCGGGCGTCGGCGTGGACAACGTGGACGTGCCGGCGGCGTCGCACAAGGGCGTGGTGGTGATGAACACGCCGCTGGGGAACATCACCAGCGCCGCGGAGCACGCCGTGGCGATGCTGCTGGCGCTGGCCCGCAATGTCGCGCCCGCGGACGCCTCGATGAAGCGCGGCGAGTGGGAGAAGAAGAAATTCACCGGCGTGGAACTCGCCGAGAAAACGCTCGGCGTGGTCGGCATGGGCAAGGTCGGCCAGATCGTCGCGCGCGCCGCGATCGGGCTGGGGATGAGCGTCTGCGCGTACGACCCGTTCCTGCCGGAGCGCCGCGCGAAGGAACTCGGCGTCGAGCTGGTCGAACTCGACGCGCTGCTGGAGCGGTCGGACTTCGTCACGATCCACACGCCGCTGACCGACAAGACCCGCGGCCTGATCGGCGCGGCCGCGCTGGCGAAAATGAAACCCTCCAGCCGCCTGGTCAACTGCGCGCGCGGCGGGATTGTGGACGAGGCGGCGCTCGTCGAGGCGCTCAACCACGGCCGGCTGGCCGGCGCCGCGCTCGACGTGTTCGACGCGGAGCCGCTCCCGGCCGACAGCCCGCTGCGCTCGGCGCGGAACATCATCCTCACGCCGCACCTCGGCGCCAGCACCGAAGAGGCGCAGATCAAGGTCGCCGAGGCGATCGCGCGCCAGATCGGCGCGTTCTTCAAGGAAGGTAAAATCCAGCACGCGGTCAACCTCAGTGTGACGCTCACGCCGGAACTGGAGCCGTTCGCGAAGCTTTCCGAGACGCTCGGCCGGCTCCTCTCGCAGATCCTCTCCGGTCCGCCGCAGAGCCTGACCTGCTCGGCGCGCGGCCGCATCGCTCAGGGCGACACGCACGCGCTGGCGGTCTTCGCCCTGCAGGGCCTGCTCTCGCACTGGCGCGAACAGTCGGTCAACCTCGTCAACGCGCCGCTCGTCGCCGAGGAGCGCGGCATGGCGGTGACGGAGGAAAAATCGCTCGAATCGCCCGATTTCGCCAGCATGGTCCGGCTCGAGGTCAACGGTCCGCGCGCCGCGCATAGCGCCGCCGGCACGGTCTTCGAGGGGCGCGAGCCGCGGATCATCTCCATTGACGGATTCACCGTTGACCTCAAGCCCGAAGGGACCGTGCTCGTGATGTTCTACCCGGACCGGCCGGGCATGGTCGGCAAGTTCGGCACGATCCTGGGCAACGCGGGGATCAACATCGCCGGGATGGACGTGGGCCGCCGGGAACGGCGCGGTCGCGCGTGCGTGGCGCTTTCGGTGGACGACCCGGTCCCGCGGCCTGTGCTCGAGCAGATCCGCACCTGCACCGGCCCCGATGGCGAGGCGCACCTCGTCGAATTGTAGATTGTTCATTCTTTCTGCAATTGTGAGTTGACGGAAGCGCCGGCTTCTGTATAATCGCTTGCGTGCGGCGTCGGCGGCCGCTCAGGACACGAAGGGAGGAGTCGCGAATGGCCCAGGAAAAGACGATCCTCATCGTGGATGATGACCCGGACATCGTGGAGTCCACGCGCGTGGTGCTGGAGTCGGCGGGTTACCGAGTGATGAGCGCGTCGAACGGCACCGAGGCGACCGCCCGCATCGAGCGGGAGATCCCGGACCTGATCCTGCTCGACATCATGATGGCCGAACCGACCGAGGGCTTCCACCTCGGCTACAAGCTCCGCGAGGACCCCGTCTACGCTCACATCCCGATCATCATCGTCAGCGGCATCAGCGAGAAGACCGGCTTCGACTTCTCGAAAGAGAAGGAAACCGATTATATCAAGGCGGACGAGTTCCTGGACAAGCCGGTCAGCCCGCAGACGCTCCTGAGCAAGGTCGCCACCCTCCTGGAGCGGAAGCCGCGCCGCGCCGCGTCCGACGGGCAAGCCCGCGCGAAATGAGGCCGCCCCGTGCCGGCGCAGCGAATGGCGGAGACGGCGTTGCTGGCGCGATGCCACTGGCTGCTGAAAGCCCGGTGGGTGTTTGTGGCGGCGCTCGCCGGAGCGCTGGCGTTGAGCGACGGCGGGCTGAACTGGCAACGGCACACGGCGCCGCTGTGGGCCGTCGCGGCGTTCATCGCGCTCTACAACGCGGGGTTCACGGCGGTCGAGCGACGGCCGAAGTTCTGCGTCATCGGCGAAAGGCGAGGCGTCGGAGAGCGCATCGCGGCCTTCGTCTTCGTTCAGATGGCGCTCGACGCGATAGCGCTGACGGTGCTGCTGGGCTATTCGGGCGGCATCGGGAACCCGATTGCGTTCTTTTACATTTTTCACGTCGCGCTCGCCGGCATCCTGTTGAGCCGGCGGTTGTGCTACGCGCTGGCGTCGCTGGCGACCGCGCTGGTCGTGGCAGTCGCAATCGCGCCGCTGAATTACGGCTTCCTGAGCGGCGTCATCCAGGATGCCGGAGTGCGCCGGCCGGAGTGGCCGTTCGTGGTCGCGTACCTTGCGGCGTTCGCCTGCACGATGTACGTGACCGCCTACGTGACCACGTCGGTCGCGGCGGATCTGCGGAAGCGCGAGTTGGAGCTGGTGAGCACCGCCGAGGCGCTCCGCCAGACCAGCCAGAAACTGGCGGAGCTGGAGGAACGCAAGTCGCTGTTCATGATGACGGCGGCGCATCAACTCAAGAGTCCGCTGGCCGCCGTCGTGAGCCTCTTGCAGGCCGCCGGGACCGCGGGCGTTTCGCCGGAGAAGGAAAAGGAGATGATCGCGCGCGCCGTGGAGCGCGCGAACGGAGCCGTGCGGCAGGTACAGGAATTGCTGGACCTCGCCCGGCTGCGCTCGCTGGACCCGGAGCGCCAGGCGCGGAAGGTGCTGGATTTCCGCGAAGTGCTCGACGGTGTGCGCGCGACGATTGCCGCCCAGGCGGAAGGGAAGCAGGTGAAGATCGAGTTCCAGGCCCCCGACCGCGCCGCGTGGGTCGAAGGGAACCGCGATGACCTGTTCGTCGCGGTGCTGAACCTGGTGGAGAACGGCGTGAAGTATACCGAAAGCGGCGGAACGGTCAAGGCCGCGTTGAGCCCCGCGGACGGCGGATGGCAACTGGTCGTCTCCGACACCGGCATCGGCATCCCGCAGGCGGCGCTGCCGAACCTGTTCAAGGAGTTCTTCCGCGCCGGCAACGCGATCCGGCGGAAGATCGAAGGGACCGGACTGGGCCTTTCCATCGTCGAGCAGATCGTCCGAATGCACGGCGGCCGCATCCGGGCGGAGTCGGAAGAGAACAAAGGATCCACTTTCACCGTTTGGCTGCCGCGCGCGCCGTGAACCGCGGCAAAAAGAAAACTGAGGACCGCGAAAACGCGAAAACGCAAAAAAACGCTAACGTTAAAACGAGTTTGGAACCACAGATGGACACAGATGAACACAGATGCACGCAGTTAAAAAATTCGTATCTGTGTTCATCTGTGTCCATCTGTGGTTTAGATTCTTCCGTGGTTTAGATTTTTCTTTTTTCGCGTTTTCGCGCTTTCGCGGTCAGACGGACTTTCCGTTGGGTTGGAAGGAGATAAGCGATGCAGGAAAAGGTCGTCCAGAAAGAGGCGATGCCCGGCTTCCTCCAGCGATTGATCGGCACGGCCAAAACGGTCGCGCCGGTCCGGCAGCCGTCGGGCCACTATCTCTTGAAGCCGGTCGCCCGCGCGGACGAAGTGGCGCTCGATTTTCCCTTCCTCTACTACTCGGCCAAGGAATATTTCCTGCCGCCCGGCGAACCGGTGCTGCAGTTCGGCCGCCGCGAGGGAAAGGCGGTCGTCACGCCGGAGACCGACACCGAGGAGGTCATCCTCTTCGGGCTGCATCCGTGCGACTTGAACGCGATCTGGACCTGCGAGGCGTTCTTCAATGCGGATAACAAGGACGACAACTTCCTCGCCCGCCGCCGGCACATGACCATCGTCGGGCTGGACTGCGCCAAGCCCTGCGACGAGTATGCCTTCTGCGCCGACATGAAAACCGATGTCGCCCAGGGCGGCTACGACGTGCTCCTGACCGACATCGGCGACGCGTACTTCGCGCGAGCCGCCACGGAGCGCGGAGAGAAGCTCCTCGCCCATGCGCCCGCCGCGACCGCCAAGCATCGCGCCGCGCTGGCGGACCTGGCGAAATCCCGCCCGCAGCAGTTCCCGAAACGCATCGAGTTCGACACCGACGAACTGCCCAAACGCCTCGAAGGCAGCTACGACAGCCTCGTCTGGACCGCCGTCGCCAAGCGCTGCTACAGTTGCGGCTCGTGCGTGCTGGTCTGCCCGACCTGCTTCTGCTTCGACCTGAAGGACCGCCTTTCGCTCAACCTGGCCGACGGGCAGCGCGAGCGCTGGTGGGACGGCTGCATGCTCAACGCCTTCGCGCAAGTCTCCGGCGGCGAGAACTTCCGGCGCGAGAAGCACGAGCGCCTGCGCCATCGGATGTTCCGCAAGGGCAAGTACATCAAGGAGCAGATCGGCCGCTTCGGCTGCGTCGGCTGCGGCCGGTGCGACCGCGCGTGCACCTCGAAAATCTCCATCGTCGCAACCTATAATCAACTGAAAGGGGGTGCGTGATGCCCGTCACGAGCCCGACCGCCGAGCCGCGCACCATCTACACCTCCGAGATCGCCGAAGTCCTGGCGACCCGGAAGCTCACCGAGAAGGAGATGCTGTTCACGGTCCGCCTGCCGAACGGGCGCGACCTGGGCCACACGCCCGGCCAGTTCGTCGAGGTCTCCGTCTTCGGCTCGGGCGAAGCGCCGATCTCCGTCACCTCGCCGCCCACGCAGAAGGGCAATTTCGAGATCTGCGTCCGGCGTGTGGGAATGGTCACCGGCGACCTGCACCGGCTCGAACCCGGTGCGACCATCGGCGTCCGCGGGCCTTACGGGCGCGGGTTCGACATCCGCGAGTTCGAGGGGAAAGACATCATTTACGTCGCCGGCGGGCTCGGGCTGGCGCCGCTGCGCTCGCTCATCAAGGCCACGCTCAGCCCCGCCCTGCGCAGCAAATTCAAGCGCATCACCATCCTCTACGGCGCCAAGAACCCGGGCGAACTGCTCTACACCGACGAACTGCGCGAGTGGCAGGAGCGCGGCGACGTGACGTGCCTCGTCACCGTGGACCGGCCCGACGAAGCCTGGCGCGGGAACGCCGGCGTGATCACCACGCTCTTCAAGAAGCTGCCCAAAACTTCGCCGGCGAACACGATCGTGGCCATCGTCGGCCCGCCGGTGATGTACAAGTTCGTGATCCTCGAAGTGTTCATGCTCGGCATTTCCGAGTCGCAGATCCGGCTCTCGCTCGAACGCCGCATGAAGTGCGGCGTCGGCAAGTGCGGCCACTGCCAGATGAACGGCGTCTACGTCTGCCAGAAAGGCCCCGTCTTCAGCTATTCGGAGATCAAGGGACTGCGCGAGGCCATCCATTGAACCGCCTCTTGGAGGAGAACGCACGATGAAACCCAAGGTCGCTTTCTTCGATTTCACCAGTTGCGAGGGATGCCAGCTCGCCGTCCTGGAACTGGAGAACGAGCTGCTCGACCTGCTCGGCCTGGTGGAGATCGTCAATTTCCGCGAGGCGATGGACGACCGGCGCGAGGATTACGACATCGCATTCCTCGAAGGCTCCATCACGCGCCCGGCGGACCTGCCGCGCGTGCAGAAGATCCGCGACACCGCGAAGATCTGCGTCGCCATGGGCGCATGCGCCACGACCGGCGGCGTCAACGCGATCAAGAACACCGCGCCCGACCTCGAAGAGGTCCGCCGCTACGTCTACGGCGAAAAAGCGCACTGCTTCGACACCTTCGCGACCAAGCCGATGAAGCAGGTCATCAAGGTGGACTACGAACTCTTCGGCTGCCCGATCAACAAGTATGAGTTCGTCGAACTCGTCAAGTGTCTGCTCACCGGCCGGCCGTTCGTGAACAAGAACTACCCGCTCTGCGTCGAGTGCAAGCAGAACGGGAACATCTGCGTCTTCCACAAGAACATGGTCTGCCTCGGCCCGATCACCCGCGCCGGGTGCGATTCCATCTGCCCGAACAACGGCAACAAGTGCGAAGGCTGCCGCGGGCTGGTGGACGACCCGAACACCGACACTGCCCGCGAGGTGCTCTCCGAGCACGGCTACACGGTCGAAGACATCCTCCGCGAGTTCACGCTCTTCAATACGATTACGGAGGCGCCCAAGAAATGAGAAACGTAGATGTCGGCGTCCACTACGTCACGCGCATCGAAGGCCACGGCAACATCCTGCTGAACGTGCGCGACGGCCGGATCGAGAAGCTGGAGTGGGAAATCCCGGAGGCCCCGCGCTTCTTCGAGGCGATGCTCCGCGGCCGCCGCTACGACGAGGCGGCCGACCTTTCCTGCCGCATCTGCGGCATCTGCTCCTGCGGCCATCGGCTTGCCTCGCTCCAGGGAATGGAAGCGGCGCTCGGCGTGCAGCCCTCGGAGCAGACCGTGCTCCTGCGCAAGCTGCTCCTCATGGGCGAGGAGATCTCCAGCCACGTCCTGCACGTCTGCTTCCTCGTCGTGCCGGACCTCCTCGGCGTGCCGAGCGTCATCCCGCTCGCCGCGACGCATCCGGAAGTCGTCAAGAAGGCGCTCAAGCTGAAGAACCTCGGCAACGAGATCGGCCGAGCGATCGCCGGCCGGCACATCCACGCCCTCAGCGCGGTACTCAACGGCTTCACCAAGCTCCCGACCGAGCAGGAACTGCGCGACCTCAAGGCGTACATCCAGAGCTGCTGGGCCGACCTGCTGGCCGTCGCCGAGGTCTACGCCTCGCTCGCGGGCGCCCTGCCCAAGTTCAGGCGCGAGACGGAATACCTGGCGCTCCAGAGCCAGGACGATTACGCGTTCTACAACGGCGACATCGTCTCCAGCGACGCCCCGAAGCCCACGCCCGTCGCCAAGTATCGCAGCCGCGTCAAGGAACACATCGTGGACCATTCCAGCGCGAAGCACGCGCGCTCGAACCGCGAGGCGTACATGGTCGGCGCGCTCGCGCGCTTCAACTGCAACAGCGAGCAGCTCCACGACGAGGCCAAGCAGCTCGCCCGGAAGCTCGGCCTCACCGCGCCCTGCCACAACCCGTTCATGATCACCACCGCGCAGCTCGTCGAAACGGTGCACTGCGTCAAGGAAGCGCTGATCCTCTGCGACAAGCTGCTCGAGCGCGGCCTCAAGCAGGAAGAGCGCTCCGTGCCGATCCGCGCCGGCCTCGGCGTCGGAGCCGTCGAGGTCCCGCGCGGCACGCTCTACCACGAATACGCCGTGGACTCGAAAGGCATCATCACCGACGCGAACCTCGTCATCCCGACCGGGCAGAACCACGCGAACATCGAGCAGGACATGCTCGCGTTCGTCCCGCAGATCCTCGACAAATCGAAAGAGGAAATCACGCACCTGCTTGAGATGCTCGTCCGCGCCTACGACCCGTGCGTCTCCTGTTCGACGCACCTGTTGAACGTCGAATTCGCCTGATGGTCGCCTATCAGGTTTTATTGGCGGGAGAGTCTGTCCGCCGGGTACGTTCCAAACTGATCGCATGCATGGTTGGTTACCGGTGAAAAGTGACTAACTACCCACTGTTTGACCTCGGCCTACCTCACGAGTTGATCGCCGACTTGGCGCGGCAGAATCCGTGGTGGGAGAATAAGCCGCTACCGATGGTTCCGGCTTTCCATCGCTGGCCGTTCGACAAGCTCCGCCAAAGACTTGACCAACCGATTGCCTCCATCGCAGTGGTTCGTGGACCACGGCAGATAGGCAAGACAACCCTTCAGATGCAGTTGATCCAATCCCTGCTCGACGACGGAAAGATAGCGCCGCAGCGAATACTCCGAGTTCAGTTCGACGAACTCCCGGCGTTGACTGCCGCCAAGTTGCGAGAACCCATTTTGCGTATAGCTGATTGGTTTGAAAGAGCGGTGCTGAGGTCCACGCTGAACGAAAGCGCTCATCGGCAAGAGCCTGGGTTCCTCTTTTTTGACGAGGTGCAGAATCTCCCAGGTTGGGACGCACAGCTCAAGTCTTTGGTTGATCATACTACTGTTCGAGTCATGGTCACCGGCAGTTCTGCCTTGCGTATAGAGATGGGGCGCGACAGCTTGGCTGGCCGCATCCATTCGCTGGAAGTCGGGCCTCTCCGTTTGACTGAGATTGCAGCCTTACGCGGCTTTGGACAACTGAGGGCCCTGCAGGCGGATAATGGCTCGCAGGATTGGCTGAAAGCTGATTTCTGGCGGGCATTGACCGAACACGCCCATTCTCAAGCAGCTGTGCTCACGGGCGCTTTCGCCGCCTTTTCTCAGCGCGGCGCGTATCCGCTCGCGCAAAAGATAGCAGACGTTCCCTGGGAGGACATCGCCGCACAACTTAATGAGACAGTTGTCAAACGCGTCATTGAGCATGACCTTCGCGTCGGCGAACGTGGTCGGAAGCGCGACCGCCAACTGCTTGAAGAAGTGTTCCGTATGGGCTGCCGTTATATCGGCCAAAGCCCGAATCCCGCCACTCTGGCATCAGAAGCACAGAGAACGCTCAGCGGCAATGTGGGTCCTCAGCGCATTCGACACTACTTGGATTTCCTCGACAGCAGCCTCTTGTTGAGAACCATCAGTCCCTTGGAGATACGGCTGAAGAAGCGGCATGGCTACAGCAAGCTATGCCTGTGCGATCACGCGATCAGAGCCGCGTGGTTACAGGAGGTCGTTCCACTTGAAATCGGAGCGTTGGATCGCTCGCCGCATCTGAGCGACCTTGCTGGGCGCATTGCCGACAGCACTGTCGGATATTTCTTCGCGTCCCTGACCGGTCTTTCTGTCGCACATCTGCCGGAACGGCGGGGAGATCCGGAAGTGGACTTCATCCTCACTATCGGAGACAGGCGCATACCGGTCGAGGTCAAATATCGCAGAGTCCTCGACGACTTAAGCGACACTGTAGGCCTCCGAACTTTCATTGAGAAAGCAGCCAACAACGCGCCCTTTGGGCTGCTGGTCACGCGCGGTGATGCTCCACCAGTCCCCGACCCCCGCATTATCACAGTTTCCTTGCCTGCCCTGCTCATTGTCCGCTAAGGGCATTCAAATAAACTTGCACTCCGGCGAATTTCGCCGTATAATAATTCGAAACGTCCCCGAACGAACCGCGGGGATGCGGGTCGCGCAGTCGTGCGCGACGGGTCCTCGTTTGAGCGAACTTCCGCTCAGGCCAGGAGCAAAAGGCCTCGACCTTCCGGAACGGTTCGCCGGATACGTGTCGGGCAGCCTTTTGTGGAAAGGAGGTGGTCCAGCAGTGTGCCATAGACCTAGGAGGCCGCTGACGTAAGCCGGCCGACGGGCCCGCTTCGTCGGCGGCCCCGATAAGTGTGCCGGGCCGGTCCTCATCGCGAGGATCGGCCCGGTTGCTTTTAACCGCCAAGAGGCGCAAGAATTCGCTGGACAGTCGTTCAGGCCAGACTGCGCGTGGCGGCGGAGATGAATTCCTCCGTGGTGACCCAGCTTTCGCGCGGCGGGTCGGCGGTCTCGTGGACCAGGCGCGCCAGGTCGCGGGTCATTACGCCGGACTCGATGGCGCCGAGGACGGCATGTTCCAAGGCTGCTGCGAAGGCGGAAAGCTCCGGCGTCTGGTCCAGCTCGCCGCGTTTCCGCAGCGCGCCGGTCCACGCGAAGATCGTGGCGACCGAGTTCGTGCTCGTCGGCTTCCCGGCCAGGTGGTCCTGGTAGTGCCGCGCGACGGTGCCGTGCGCCGCCTCGAACTCGTACTGGCCGTCCGGGCTGACCAGTTCCGACGTCATCATCCCGAGCGACCCGAACCCCGCCGCGACCATGTCGCTCAGCACGTCGCCGTCGTAATTCATCAGCGCCCAGAGGATGCCGCCCTCGTGCTTCATCATCTGCGCCACCGCGTCGTCAATCAGCAGGTACCGGTACGCGATCCCGGCGGCGGCCATCTCGTCTTTCCGCCGCGCGACCTCCTCGGCGAAGACTTGCTTGAAGAAGGTGTGGTACGTCTTGCTGATCGTGTCCTTCGACGAGAACCAGATATTGATTTTCTCGTCGAGTGCGTAGCGCAGGCACGCGCGCGCGAACGAGCGGACCGACTTCTCCGTGTTGTGCATCGCCATGACCACGCCCGGCCCTTTGAACTCATGCACGAGATGCCGCGTCGGCTCGCCGGAGACGGGCCCGCCCTGAGCCTGTCGAATGGGAGTGAAGACGATCTCGGCTCGGCCCGGGCCGTGGACTTCGATCTCGGCTGCCTTATAGATATCGCCGTACGCATGGCGGCCGATGACGATCGGCTTGCGCCAGCTTCGCACGGCCACGGGCACGTTCGAGGCCAGGATCGGCTTGCGGAAGACGGTGCCATCGAGCTCGCCGCGGATCGTGCCGTTCGGGCTCGGCCAGGCCTTCTTGAGGCCGAACTCCTTCACCTGCGCGATGCTCGGCGTGATGGTGGCGCACTTGACGCCGACGCCCTGCCGCCGGATCGCCGCCGCCGCGTCGTGCGTCACCCGGTCGTCCGTCCGGTTGCGGTTCTCGAGGCCGAGGTCGTAGTATTCCAGCTTCACATCCACGAACGGCAGGATGAGTTTATCCTTGACCAGCCGCCAGATCACGCGCGTCATCTGGTCGCCGTCCATCTCGACGATGATGCCCTTGGAATGAATCACGGTGTTCCTCCACCTTTCATCGTAATCGTCCTCGTCCTCGTCCTCGATTCGTCGTCCGTTAAACCGCGGCAGTATATCACGCCGCGCGCGCCTTGCACCAGCCCGACGTGCCGTGTATGATGTCCCTCGCGATCAGGCTGAGAGGGACTTCCGCCGGAGGGCCGGCAGCATGGTGTGTCCGGTCTGCAACAAGGACATGCTCGTCCTCGAGTTCGAGCTGGTGGAGATTGACCACTGCGCCGAATGCGGCGGAGTGTGGCTCGACAGCGGCGAGATCGCGCTCATCGGCCAGCGCGCCGGCGCGCTGCACGGCGACCTGCTGGCCGCGCTGGAGAGCGAGCCGGGCGAGCCGGACAAGGCGCGGCCGAAGCGCCGCTGCCCGGTTTGCCGCAAGCGCCTGCTCCGCGCGCGCAGCCAGACTCGCAATATCCAGGTTGAGAAATGCCCCAGCGGCGACGGCCTCTGGTTCGAAGCCGATTCGCTTCAGACCGTCGTTCAAGCCGCAGGCGTGGACAGCGGAAATGTTTTCGTTCGGTTCCTCGCGGACCTCGCCGCGCGGAGAGGAAGCGCGAAGTCAAAGTGATGAGCGATGAAGGCTTTCGTCGCTCGTTGTTCGGCATTCCCGGTTTCTGAGAGGAGGATCGGATATGACGGCTCTCCTGATCGCACTGGTCGTGATCGTTGTGCTGATCATCGGGATCGCGCTCTGGCTGGTCGGGATGTACAACGGCCTCGTCACGTTTCGCAACGAGGTGAAGAACGCGTGGGCGCAGATTGACGTGCAGCTCAAGCGCCGGCACGACCTGATCCCGAACCTGGTCGAGACCGCGCGCGGATACATGCAGCACGAACGCGGGACGCTCGAGGCGGTGACGCAGGCGCGGAACGTCGCGCAGGCGGCGCGTTCGTCCGCCGGCGGAGCGGCATCGCCCGAGGCGGCCAAAGCCGAGCAGGCCCTCACCACCGCGCTGGGGCAGTTCCTCGTGACCGTCGAGCGCTACCCCGACCTGAAGGCGAACCAGAACTTCCTGGCGCTCCAGGAGGAACTGGCCTCGACCGAGAACAAGATCGGGTTCGCGCGCCAGTTCTACAACGACCAGGTGATGCAGTACAACACGCGGATCCAGAGCGTTCCGTCAAACGTGATCGCCGGGATGTTCCACTTCGAGCCGATGGACCTCTTCGAGTTGAAGGCCGAAGAGGAACGCGCGGTGCCGGTGGTGAAGTTTTAAACGGCTGGACGGCAGACGATGGACGATAGACGTGGGCGCATGGTCGTCCCTCCATCGTCAATCGTCAATCGTCCATCCTCACTCGTCAACGGTCCCTAATCCATGTGGGAACAAATCCGCGCCAACCGGCGACGTTCGGTCATAATGATCACGGTCATCGCCGCAATCCTGCTGGGGCTCGGCTACGTGATCGGGCTGTACTTTGATCCGCAATCGGGCCCCTGGTTCGGCCTCGTGGTCGCCGTGGCCGTGCTGGTGGTGCTCTGGACGGTCGCGGTCGTCGGCGGCGACGACATTCTCCTCGGCAGCGCCAACGCGCGAGAGGTCCAGAAGGCCGACGCCGCCCAGCTCTTCAACATCGTCGAGGAAATGACCATCGCCTCGGGCCTGCCGAAGATGCCGCGCATCTACATCATTGATACCGACGCGCCCAACGCCTTCTCGGTGGGCACCCCGGAAAAGTCCGTCGTCGCCGTGACCTCGGGGCTGCTGATGCACCTCAACCGCGATGAACTCCAGGGCGTGATCGGCCACGAGATCGGCCACATCCGCAACGAGGACACGCGCTTCATGACGCTCGCCGGCGTGATGATGGGCGCGATCATCCTGATCTCGTATATGTTCAGCCGGCTCACGTTTTATTCCGGCCCGGGCCAGCGGCGGTCGTCGTCGCGCGGCGCCGGCAACGCGCAGGTCATCATCTTTCTTGTCGCGATCCTGTTCGTCATTCTCGCGCCGATCGCGGCGCAGCTTTTCTACTTCGCCTGCTCGCGCCGCCGCGAGTACATGGCGGACGCGAGTTCCGCCACGTTCACGCGCTACCCGGAAGGGCTCGCCTCCGCGCTCGAGAAGATCGAGCGCAGCGCCGGCCTGATGAGCGACGTCAATCGCGCCGTGGCGCCGATGTACGTAATCAACCCGCTCGAGGCCTCGGGGACTTCCGGCCTCTTCAGCACGCATCCGCCGACGGCGGACCGCGTCCGCATCCTGCGCTCGATGGCCGGCGCCGGGCTGGGCGCTTACGAGAAGGCCTACTCCAGCGTGCAAGGCGCAGGACTGCTCGGCAGTGCGACGCTCTCGCAGGCGGCCGAAGTCCAGGCCCGCGCGCCGAGCGCCGAGGCGGAGAAGGAGCCGCTCCAGAAGGCGCGCGAGGCGGTGGATCTGCTCCACCAGGCGAACGGGTTCATCTTCGTCCCCTGCGCCTGCGGCGTGAAGATCAAGGTGCCGCCGAGCTATGCCGGGGAGACGGTCCGCTGCCCGCGCTGCGGCGCGGAAGATCCCGTGCCGCCAGCCACGTGATTACGGGAAACTCCACAAACAAAGTTCAACCACTGCGTCACCACGGGCACAACGAACTTCAACACAACGGATCGTCATACATTCACCACGACGAGACGACGGGCACGACGAGCACTTACACAACGGTATGCTGTAACAGTAGTTCCGTCGTGATCGTCGTGTCGTCGTGGTGAAATCTGGTGTTGTCGTGGTCGAAGAGCGGATTCCGTGTCTCCACGAATGACAAAGCCGCCGAAATATGGTAAAAGCGTGGTTCGTTCCTGACGACCTTGAACTCAATCAGGAGACCGCCTGATGAAGAAGAAATGGGCCGTGCTCTGCGCGACCGACGTCTCGGTATTCCCGGAAGTGCTCGATCCTCTTAAGGACGTCGCCAAGGTCACGATCTGCAAGCCCGGCCACGACGCGCTGCTGCGCGAGATTCGCAACGCGGATGCGTTCATCGCCAGCCTGCACGTCCGCCTGGACGCCGAGGCAATCGCCGAAGCGAAAAAACTCCGCGTCATCGCCACCCCTTCAACCCGAGTGGATCACCTGGACCTGAAGGCCGCCGACGCGCGCGGGATTACGCTGCTCAGCCTCAAGTACGACCGGGAGTTCCTGGACACCGTCACAGCGACCGCGGAGTTCGCCTGGGCGCTGATGCTCGCCTGCCTCCGCCGGATTCCGTGGGCCTTCGACGCCGTCAAGCGCGGCGAATGGGCGCGCGACAAGTTCCGCGGCCACCAGCTTTCCGGCAAGACCTTCGGCATTCTCGGCTACGGCCGCCTCGGCGCGATGGTCGGCGAATACGCGCGCGCGTTCCGCATGCGCGTGCTCGCGCACGACTTCAAGGACTTCCAGGCCGAAGGGATCGAGCGCGTGGACAAGCAGACGCTCTTCCGTGAATCCGACGTGATCTCGCTCCACGTGCCCCTGACCCCGGAGACCACGAACCTGGTGGACCGCAAGGAGTTCGCGCTGATGAAGCCCGGCGCGATCATCGTCAACACCTCGCGCGGCGCGATCATCAACCAGGAAGCGCTGCTCGAGGCGATCAAGACCGGGCGCATCGCCGGCGCCGGGCTCGACGTGATCCACTGGGAATGGCCGGACGTCAAGCGCAATCCGCTGATGGTGTACGCGCGCTCGCACGAGAACCTCATCATCGTGCCGCACCTCGGCGACATCACCTACGAGTCCCAGGCGATGAGCCTGCATCACATCGCCGAGAAACTCAGGGACTTCATCAGCGCGGACAAAGAATGAAAAGCTGTCCGCCGCCCGCGCGTTCCGTCGCGAACCGCTCCCGATCCGCTGAACAACTATTGTCCTGTGCGGCATCCCGGGGAAAAAATGCATAGCGTCGGGTCATTCCGAGCGGAGTGAGGAAGCTCATATGCCGCTTGTAGTGGCGCCGTCAGGCGCTACCTCGTATGCCCTGACGGGCACACTGCGAGCAGCCTGACACGAGCCGGACTTATGCGTCTCATCTGGAGGACAGTACATTAGGGATAGCCCATGAAAAGTAAAATGCTGGCGGCGATGGCGATAGCCCTGCTGACCTTGACTGCCGCGGCTTCGCCGACCGAAAAGACCCGGCCGGTGCCCGAGGCCAAGCTGGCCGAGATCCTGAAGTCCGCACCGGCGCTGCCCGGCGGGATCGTCGGCGAGCTTGGGATCAAGGCCCATCTGATAGACTTCGTTGATTGCACCCGCACCGACGATCCGCACGATTTCCGCGACCAGGGGACCTCGAAGGTCGAGAGCGGACCCGCCGGAACCTACCGCGTCACGGCGCCGCACCGCCACGCTTTCTTCTCCTATGCCTACCGCACCGCCGGGGCGGACAAACCGGTGCTCCTGGTGATCGAATATCCCGACGACGCGCAGCGCATGATCAGCTTTATGACCCACGATTCGATGCGGCCCGGCATTCAGCACCTGTCGTTCAGCCAGGAGACCGGCGTCTACACCGGCGCCCCGTACCCGCTGACGAACAAGATGCAATATTTCACGCTGGTATCCTGGCCGCAGGACAACTGGTCGCCGTTGATCGTCTTCAACTTCGGCCGCACAGGCGGCGCCGGGGCCGCCAGCCGCATCTGGGCCTACGCGATAGACGAGTTGCCGCCGCTGGAGGTGAACGCCCCCGATCCCGCGAACGAGCGCGTTCTCGGCGCGTTCTTTCCGCTCCTGTTCCTGGCCCAGCGCGACAACTTCGGCTGGCAGAGCCCGCGGTCGGTCGAGCACATGGTGGACTACTTCAAGTTCATCGGCGTCAACCGCGTGACGGCTGAAGTCTACGGCAACCAGACCTGGGGCGCGATGTGCACCGTGCCGGCCTGGGACGCCGACGACCACGGCAACCTCGACGACGTGCTGCGCCGCATGGACGCCAAGGGCGGCATGAGTTTCATCGCCGGGATCGTCGCGCCCGGCATGTACGGCCGTGTGACCGCCGGCGGCCGGGACGTGGCGACGCTGCCGCCCGAGCAGTTCAAGGCGGTCATGCTCAAGGGCTTCGACGAGCTGATCGAGCGTTACGGGAAGTACAAGAGCTTCAAGGGCTTCGCGCTCGGCTCGATGGAGACGATCGGCTTCTACGATATGCTCCAGGCCAAGGGCGCCGCCGCCGAGGTCGTGGCCCACATCAAGGCCCGGCGGCCCAATCTCGATGTCATGACCTTCGTCGGCAACCCGTATCTCCAAACTCCCTACTTCGACGGCCAGTACGGTCCGACCTCGTGGGACGTGATTGCGAAGTGGGAGCGGGCCGGCGGCGGCGACTGGCCGGCCTTCCTGGCCGGGGAAATCCTGGCCGACTTCACCAAGTGGCGGCATGTCCCGGCGGAACTCGAGAAAGTTGCCGGGCTCCAGGTCTGCGAGCAATATGCCCCGGATGACTGCGTGACGCACCCGCTCTATCGGCAGGAACCGCGGGCCATGATCTACGCCGACACCGAGCGCTCGCAGGCGCGCAGCGACCTGTTCCGCACGCCCTATGCCGCCATCTTCGGCACGTTCACCGAGGGATGGATCGGCCTGCACAAGGACCTGAATTTCTGGTACACCAAGCCCTGGACGGCGCCGGAGCTGAACCCGGCGGGCGAGTTCGCCACCGCCGCCTGGGCCCTGGCCGAGGGCCAGCATGACCGCCTGGCCATCACCGCCGGCGGCTGGAGCGTCAAGTACTTCGGCCTCGACCTGGCCATGCGCCGCTTCGCCAAAGCCTTCCGCGCCCTGCCGCCGGTGGAGATGGCGGAAGCGCCCGCGAGCATGGATTTCGTCAAAGCGCGGTGGGCGATTTTCAAGGGCAAGCGCTACAGCTCCCTCCAGAATCTCACGCCGTTTGCAGTGGACGTGGAGGCTGATTCCACGAAGGTGCGGCTGGGACCTTGCGAGCTGGCCACGCTTGTTGACGACGGGACTTCCGCGCCGAAGGTCGTGGTCGCGCGCTGCGCCGACTACGAAAACTGGCTGCGCTCGCGATGCGAGAGTTTTGCGCGCGCGGTCAAGGAACTGGCCGCCATCAACCGCGACGCGGTTCCCGAAGCGTATGAAAAACTGGCGGCGATCCAGTGGCCGCCGCCGGCCGGCGCTCTCTATGCCGCGGACATGGCCTTGAGCTGGGGGCTGAGCAATGAAATTCAGCTCCGCCGGGACATCGTCCAGCGCCCCGAGATGAAGGCCGCGAAACTCCCCGCCGCGCCGCCCATGAACGGCAACCTCGACGCATGGCCCAAAGAGGCCGCCGACATCCGGGCCGAGGGCGGCGAGTACCTGGCCGGCCACATCTTCTTCCCGAACAGTTGGACCGGCCCGAAGGACCTTTCGGCCCGCATCCGCCTGGGCCACGACGGCAAAAGCCTCTATCTCGGCGTCGAGGTCCGCGACAACGTCCTGGAGAAAGGCGACAGCTTCCGGTTCTCCATCTCAAAGAGCGGCTACGCCGACTGGCGGACGCAGAGCGTCAAGCCGGACTACAACTGGCTGATCGAAGTCCCGTTCGACAAGCCGCAGACCAGCGGCGGCGGGCAGGACGGGTTCACGTACGTCTGCCGCCGGACACCCGCCGGCTACGTCGTCGAAGGGAGCGCCCCGCTCGAGTCGCTGGGCCTGAAGCCCGGCGGCGCCATGGGCCTTCTGCTGGTCATTTCCGACAGCGACAACACGCCGAACTTGGCCAAGGAGTCCTGGTCCCGCAAGCAGGAGTTCCTCTATCCCCACAAGCCGAACTTCCCCTACTGGGACGATGCGCGCAACTGCGGGAAGCTGATTATCGAGTAGGAGCGGCGAACCGGTCCGCCTGCGACGCGAAAAGGTCCATAGGGACCATGCCGCGGACATGGTGCCGCACAAGCCGATCATGTGACTGGGGCCGGCCGAATTCAAGTGTTTGGGATATCCCGCTAACGTCCCGTATCCGACTTTACAGGCTTCTCATAGATGTCCTCAGCCTTCCCCCAGCCGTCCCATCAGTCCAATCCCAGGTCTTGAACGAGCCGGCTTTCCATCGCGATCTTTTTCTGTGGCACGCCCGTTACATGCGAAATGAAGCCGATGACACGCCCGCGCACGTCGTCCGGCGTGAACATCACTTCCATTAATTGGCCGACAGTCCAGCGTCGGGACAGCTCTCTGTAAAGCGGGACATAGCCTTGCCGGTTGAGGGCCGCGACGATTCGGTCTCGGGTAGCAATCCACTCTCTCCTTGGCACCAATTTCCCGAGCTTTATATCGCTTCCGACCGCTCCTTCGTCGCGCCCGGTTGCATCGGCGACCGCGTGACGAACCGCGGCAGCCGGATCGCAGGAGGGGCTTGGAATGGTTTTCAGCGCGACCTTTTCTCTGACGAGTCGCTCCACCGTCGCTACAAGATCACCCACGGTCCGTATCCGTACTGCATCCTGCTCCGAAATGTCAATGCCGAACGCATCCTCAATGTCCATCAATAGCTCGACACTGCCAAGGCCCATGGCGTGGTCTCTCAATTGTCGGAATCCGAATGAGGCGCACGAAAAGCCGTGCCGCCGCTTCATCGCCACATTCTCTATGGTCTGCCAGCCAGGAATTTCCTATTGCCCGCCCTCCAGAGGACAGTCCGCATTCGACCTTGAGATTCTACGCTCGAAGAGCCCGCTGTCAAGCAGTCTATTGGCTATTCTGGAAGGCGATACGTCCACGCGCGCCCCTGGCGCGCCTGATGGGAAAGAGAATTCGGAGCGATTTATCGCTGGACCTATTTGGCCAGGCTTAAATCCTCATTGAAGCGCAGTCTCAAACATGGCATAAATGTTTTCCGGCGGCGTGCCGGCCTGTATTGCGTGCGAAGGTCCTAGAATGTATCCGCCGTTTCGCCCCAACACGCGCTTAAGTTTGACGACTTCGCGCCGCACGTCATCAGGCGTGCCAAAAGGAAGGGTGTGCTGCACGCTGACTCCGCCCTCAAAGCACAACCGGCGTCCGTAAGCGTCTTTTAATTTGTCGGCGTCCATGCCGAGAGCGTCGAACTGAAGCGCCTGCAGTATGTCAATCCCCATGTCCATAAGCCCCGGCACGGCCTCCTGCACTGCGCCGTCTGAATGGTAAATGACCTTTGCCCCGAATTCGTGAATCGTCCGGTTCAACCTCGCATGGTACGGTTTGATGTTTTTCCCCCACATTTCAAGAGACATCAGAAGGCCGTTCTGACCGGCGATATCATCCGCGGTAAAGACCAGATCGATTTCGCCTTTGGCCGCTTCAAGGACGCTGCGGAAATGGGCCTCGTAAAATATGGCGACTTTTTCCATGATGGCGTGCGCCAGTTCAGGGTTCAGCGCCAGATCGAGAAACATTTGCTCAAAGCCCCGCATGTACCACGAACTCTCAAAAACATTCCCGTTCGACGCCATCAGGCAGCGATTGCCTTTTGCGCGCAAGGCCCGTATTTTTCCCGGCAGGCCGGCGTAATCGAACCAAGCGGTCTTCGGCCAGGGGTACGATTGGATTTGACGGATGTCCGTGATGCCCTTCAGGGGATAGTAAGCGATTTCATCGTATTCACTCTGGCCGAAGCTGACCGGGTGCCGACGCACACCCCAAATATCGGTGCCGTTCGGCAAAGCGGGTCCGATATAATCCGGAGAAACCCCCTCAACGTCAAGAATCGGTTCGAGGTACTGCGAAAGCGAAAGGCCTCGGTGCTCCTTTAAGAAAGCGTCGAACGCGCGATCCGCCGGCGCGTTGATTCCTGAACAAATAAGGGCGACGGGGACCCGGTCCGTCACTTGATGGTCCAGCGCCAGGCGCACGCGCTCGCGTGAAGTCAGTTCACTGACAGGAGATTTGATCCTTCGGCGAGGAGCTGTCATGCCGTTGCGGGACCTCCTGGCAAGGCGTTAAATCTTCGGGGAGTTGCCCATCAACAGGTGCGTAAGCCAATATTCTGTGAGGGAAAACAGGGACAGGTCGTTTTCTCCAGCGCTGCCTGCCGCTAATGAACCAGAAACTCCCGGCCCGGCCCTTCCTGCGCTGATGGTCGTCTTTTCCCGACGGGGCTGTCAAGTCCAGGTTGCCGAAATAAGGGCACTCAAACCGCTGCGAAGCGCACTAAAGCGCACTCAAACCGCTCCCAACCGCACTGAACCCGCTGGCAAGCGCACTCGTTTTCCTCCGCCTGCTCGGCGCCGAAATCGCGTGTTATAATAACGCCTCTCCAGTGGCTGCTGATGGTCACATAAAGAAAAAAGTGCTCTCGCGAAGGCGCCAAGAGCGCCAGGATCGAAAAACAACCTGATGAAGTTATTCATGCAGTTCTTAGCGCTCTTCGCGTCTTGGCGAGAGACCTGTCGTTCGAACGGTGCAAGATGCCGGCGAGCAAGCAGATAGCGCGCAAAAGCGATTTGAAAAAACGAATCCAATTTGTCGCAACGGGTTCTACTGAAACGTATTATGCGACTAAGCAGCAGTTTTCTACCTGCGTCATGTCCGCGCAGGCGGGAATCCAGGCGTTTGAAAGTGATTTGGTCGCCGAAGGAAGGATGGTTCTGGATTCCCGCCTTCGCGGGAATGACAGAGGAACAGCAAAAGACGACTTGAAAAAACGAACCCGGCGTGTCGTAAGTGACGCACTGAAACCGACTTAGCAGGTTCGCGCATAGACGCCCGGCGAATGCCCGGCGTAAGGAACATCCGGGCTGCGCTACTTCGCCGCCTTGGCCAGTTGGGTGCCAAGGGCTTTCAGCTCGGCGGTGCCTTCGGCGTCGGGGCAGCCCTGGACGCCCACGAAGTGCGCGACGCTCTTTAACTTGAGCGCATGCGCCATGGCCTCGATGCTCGCGATGGCCTTCCCTTCGCCGCCATAGGTCAGGAAGGCCGCGTAGGGCTTGCCCGCTACACCCTTGTTTCCGGCATCGGCCGTCCGCTCAAGAAAGAGTTTCAGTTCGCCGCCCATCAAATCGAAGAGATCGTAGGAGCCCAACGCCACCGCGTCACATGCCCGGAGGTCCTCCGGTTTCGCCTCCGAGGCGGACTTCACTGTGACCTTGGCGCCTGCCTTGCGCGCGCCGTCCGCGACCGCCTCTGCGGCGGCCTTCGTGTTGCCGGACATGCTGCAGTAAACCACCAGTACCTTGGCCATGACGATTCTCCATTTGCCGGTTCCCGGCGCGAGTCTTCGACGTCTCTGGATTGCCGCCGGCACGCGCTCCTCTGGTCCTACGGCGAGACCCAGGCGCTCCGTTTCAAGGTGGCCATGGCGGCCGTCGCCGAGGAGATCTTCTGCGCCGCGAGCAGCCTGGCCACGTCGGTCTCATACTTCTGCATCCCGTAGGAGCGCCCGGCCTCCATGAACGCGGGGATCTGCCTGCTTTGCGCGGTGGCGATGCAATGCGCGATCGCCGGCGTGTTGATCATGATCTCGCATGCGGCGACGCGCCGCTTCGGCGCCGGCCGCTGTTTCGTCTTTTCAGCGCCCGCCCACGCCTCCGAGTCGGCCGCAGGCAGCAGGTGTTGCACGACGACGGCTCGAAGGACCATCGCCAGTTGCAGGCGCACGCCGGCCTGCTCGTCGGCGGTGAAGGGCATCAGCATCCGCTCGATGGCGCCGACGGCGTCGCCCGAGTGGGCGGTGGTGAACACGAGGTGCCCGGTGTCCGCCGCCGTAATGGCCGTGCGAATCGTGTTGAGGTCGCGCGATTCGCCGACGAAGATCACGTTCGCGTCCTCCCTCAGGGCCGAGACCAGGGCGTCATTGAAACTGGGCGCATCAAGGCCCACCTGCCGTTGGTCCACCACGCCCAGGATCGGCGTATGAAGGTATTCCACGGGATCTTCGATCGTGACAATGCGCGCCTTCCGCTTACGGTTGATGTAATCGAGGAGCGTCGCCATCGTCGTCGTCTTCCCGGCGCCCGTAGGACCGGCGACGATGACCAGTCCGTCGCGGAGGTCGCAGAAGTGATACAGCGTCCGGGGCAGCCCCAGGTCCTCCAGCGACCGGAAGCGTTCCTCCAACTGCCGGAACGCGATGCTCCACTGGCCCTGGCAGCGGAAGACGTTGAATCGAAAGCGCGGCCCGTTGCGCAGGCTGTACGAGCCATCCACGGAGCCGGCGCGCTTGAGGGCATCGCCAGGGTCCATGTGCGCCGTGATCGCCTGGACGATGCTCTCCATGCACTCCTCGGTCAGCGTGCCCAACTGCGCCTGAGGGGCAATCTCTCCCTCGATCCGCAGGTAGGGGACGCGGCCCGTCGAGAGATGCAGGTCCGATGCCTGCGCCCTGACGCATTCTCTGAGCACGCGGTCGAGGGACTCGATGCCGGCCCGATTCGGGTCAGAAGCCATCGCCTCGTTCCTTTTTTCCATCCCGCTGCTCTCCTTCCTGCTCAAGAGTCCACGCGACGGCCGCCCATCAAGCGCGGGATTCTGACCATCGGAATCCCGCTGGCCAAGAAGGAGTCGCGTGGTGAAAGAAAGCCTTAGCTCCGGCCGCCTGGACTATGGCGACAAAGTCATGACCGGCTTCGTCGCGCAGTTCTGGAAAACGATGCTCCCCTGCGCGGCCCCATGCGGCCGACTGGAACGAAGCGCCTGAGCGGTTTGCCGAACGACCGATATTGCCGGCCGTCCAGCGCGTTACAGCGAAGCGGAGGCTTGCCGAGGAACACCTCCATGGTGATCGCGTGTGGACACACGACCGCTCAGGGACAATGCGACGTTCCTCTCTGCAGCCTCGCCTCCGGCTGTTTCACCGGCCCACAACGATGATATCCAACTGTCCCGGTCCGCCGCGGTCGCCACCGCCGCGCCGGCCGCCGCCGCGCTCATTCGCGCCGGTGGTGGAAGCTGCCGCGGGTGCGCCCGGGGCGGGCGCCGCGCGTTCCACGGCGATCAGAATAATCCGGTTATTCTTGGTGTCGAGCGTGCAGGTCTTGGCCCGAGGCTTGGTTTGCACGTTCTGTTCCACTTCAAAGCTCGTCGGGCTCTTTTCCTTGATAATGGTCAAGGTGCCATCGCCCTGCGAGCTGAACGCTTCCATGGTGGCCGGATTGAATCCGCCGCCGTCCGTGCCGTTGCCGATGGGCAGTGTCGCCAGGATTTTTCCGTCCACGGCGCTGAGCACGACGCAGGTCGCCGGCTCGTGGCACATGGCGAAAAGGATGTGGTTTTTCGCGTCGAGGCCGAGCCCACCCGGACCGCCGCCCTTGCCCGCGAGGTCGAAATGAGCCGTCACCTTAAGGGTCTTGACGTCCACGACGGCGATCTGGTCCTTGTCTTCGAGGTCAATATACATGTGCCCCTCGCCGTCGCTTTGCGCCTGCTCCGGCGCGCCGCCGAGGTCAATCGTGCCGGCCACGGTGCCGTCCTTGCCGTCAACCACCGTGACATTGGGAGCGCGGTGGCTGAAGACATAAATGCGTTCCGTCAAGGGTTCGAAGAGGATGCCGTCCGGCCCGCCTTGCACGTCAATCGTCTTGATCATCTCCAGCGTCTTGGCGTCCCACATCGCGACCGGGCTGCTGCTGCTGAAGCCGTGGTTGGATTTGGGATCAACCGCCACGCCGCGCGCGCGGACATTGGGGATGGCGCCCACGGACTTGAGCGTGTCCTCATCGAACACCAGCACCTGGTTGCCGCGCGCGACATAAAGCTTGCGGTTGTCGTTGTCGGCATAAACGTAATCAATCCCACCGGTGCCCATGACCTGGGTGGAGTTGACTATTTTGTAAGGTCCGGCGGCGGGCGCTGCCTGGGCAAAGGCGCGGGATGCCAGCATGACGGCGGCCGCCAGAAGGAGCGCAAACGCCCACGCGAACGTGGCTCGACTTCCAGACTTCATAGCTCACTCCTTTAAACCGGGGTTTCCTATTTGACCGTCCTCCAAAGGACAGTCGGCTATCGAACTAAGATTCTACTCTCAAATGTTTTCGTTAGCAAAGATGAACAGGAGCAATTCCGCTATGGGCTTGCGCTCAGCCCGACGGCGCGAACGTGCTCGAGCCGCACTTCTCGCACCGGCGCAGTTCGGCCGTCCGGGCCAGGTAGCTCATCACGCACTCGACGAACGTCGAGTGGCTCCACGTCAGCGGAGAGACGCTCAGCGGCACGCCGGTCTCCGGATGGATCTGCTCCGCGAGCACGCCCGACGGCAGCGCGTGCTCCGCCGTCCAGAGCAGCAGCGGCAGCGCCTCCGCCGCCAGTTGCGCCTCGGACCGGGCCAGCCGGATCCGGTGGAGCGCGTCCCAGAGCGTGCAGAGGAACCACGGGTTCCCGGCGCCGCGCGTGGCCGGACACGGGACGCGGAAATACGGGTCGTTCTCGTACCGCGCCATTCCGCCGACGGTGCTCTTCATGGTCAGCTTCTCTCGAAGGTGCCGCGCGGTCTCCAGCACGCGCGGATCGTCCGGCGGATACGCGCCGAAGGCCCAGAGCCCCATGGTCGAGGAATCGGCCGAGTCGTCCGGCTTGAACTGCGAATCCTGCGGAAGGAGCGAACGGAGGAACCGCTTGCCGTCCGGCGTGCAGAGATGCTCGTCCATGCCTTTGCGCAACTGCGCGAGGGCCTCGGCATACTCGCGCGCCTTCTCCTCCTGCCCGAACATCCGCGCGCAGTTCATCGCGGCCGAAAGTCCGCCGTACACCGCCCCGCACGTGAAGGCATGGATTCCCGCGCGCTCTTCCCACAAGTCCCACGAAGGCAACGGCAGGCCGGTCTTCGGGTCGCGATACTTGACGAAGAAGTCGGCGATCCGGATGACGAGCGGCCGATAGAACGGCGTGAGGAACTCGATGTCGCGGAACTTCAGGTAATGCTGCCACAGCGACCAGAGCACCAGCGCGGATTCGTCCTCCTGGATCGGCAGCAGGCCCGCGCCGTTGACCCACGGCAGCCAGGAACTCGCCACGGTGCCGTCCGGGTTGTACTTGTGCATCAGGTAGCCGGCCGGCCGGACGCCCTTCGCGCAGAACTGGAAGAACTTCTCCGAGATCTCTCCGTAGCCGGCCATGTCGAGGGCGCGGCAGACCAGCGCGCCGTCGCGCGGCCAGCAATAGCTGTACGTGTCGCGCGAATAGTGCAGGAAGTCCGAGTCGTTCGCCGCCACGATCGCGCCGTGGTTATCCACCTGCGTCCGCAGGATCAGCAGGCTGCGCTTGAAGAGCCGCGCGACCGGCTCGGGCAGCAGCTCGAGGTTCCACTTCTCCTTGTTCACCCAGCAACGCCAGTAGTCGCGCGTCCTTCGGATAAAGGAATCCGGCGTGCGCGAGAGGATGACCTTGTCGAGCTTCAGGATCGAGTCGTAATCCTTGGCCGCCACGATCCAGTAATGCACGGAGGCTTCGCCGTTGCCGGCGAGTTTCAGTTCGATCTCGATGACGGAGTCCACGCTGCCCTGCGTAATCGGGTTGCGGCTGAGGACTCCGTCCTCGGCGTCGCGGAAAGTGCCCTCGAATCCGGGCTGGTCCTTGGCGCCGGTCGCGAAGGAGTTGATGCCGCAACTGTCCGGCCCGCAGCAGTTGCAGAGGAAGTAGCGGTCGCGCTTGTAGTGGATCATCGCGCGCGTCGCCGGATCGAAATACGCCGTGTCGCCGACGTCGTTGCCGAGGATGTTGAAGTTCTGGTGGAAGTACAGCCGCGCCACGCGGGCCATCGGCGAGAGGTTCCGCACGGTGACGTGCCGCAGGTAAAGGTTGAGGTGGAAATCCACCGTGTCCGCGCAGTCCATCTCGATCTGCATCGCGGCATTGCGCAGGCGCACCTGCGTGACCAGCGTCTCCTCTTCGTAGGAGATCGAGCGCGTCCAGCCGTCGTCGTGGACCCAGCTCAGCTTCCCGTCAACCCAGATGCCGAAGTGAAACGGCCGCGCTCCGGCGTGGTTCTCCTGGCCGACATGAGGGAAATAGAAATCGCGGATCCGGTAGAAACTGTCGAACGTGACGAGCATTTCGCCGTTGCCGACGGGAATATCGCGCGGCATCGGGCTCCTCCTTCGCCTCCGGACCCCATTTCCGCCCTCAATATCCCTTACCACGCTCCGGCGGGCAATGCAACTCGGATTTCACGACGGCGCGAGCCGCCGAAGCGCGCATTTTGCTTTTCTTTGCCGCGGCGAGGACTTATACTGGAAAGTGGAAACCGCTGTGGCGAAATGCAGTGAGACGCTTTTTCGGAGAATAGCCGCATGTCCGGTCTATACCTCGCGTGCCTGAGCCTGGCGAAGCGCGACGTGCTCGTCGCCGGCGGCGGGTCGGTCGCGCAACGAAAGGTCGCGGGGCTGCTGCGCGCCGGCGCGCAAGTGACCGTCGTTGCGCCGCGGGTCTGTCTCGGACTGGCCCGACTCAGGACAAGACTGAAGATCCGCCGACGCGCCTACCGCACGAGCGATCTCAGGAACCGGTGGCTGGTCGTCGCCGCGACCGCCGATCCGGACGTGAACCGGAAGATCTTCGAGGACGCCTCGCGCGCGCGAGTTTTCTGCAACGTGGTGGACCAGCCGGAACTCTGTACCTTCCAGGTCCCGGCGGTCGTCCGCCGCGGCCGCCTGCAGATCGGCATCTCCACCGATGGCGCCAGCCCGGCGCTGGCTCGCAACATCCGTCGCCAACTCGAAAAGGAATACGGCCGCCGGTACGCTCAACTCCTCGATGCGCTGCACGGACTCCGCAGGCACTTCAGGCAGAAGTACCCCGACGACCGCGCGCGCCGCAGGAAGTTGCTCGAATCGTTCCTGGAATCCTCCGCGCCGGCGCTGCTGTTGAAGCACGCCGCGCCCGGAGAATTCCGCCGCGAGGTGGAACGGTGGAAATCGCTGTAGAGTCTGTTTCATAAATGGCACGAGGAATGCACTGATCGTCCTCGTCGTCGTCCTCGTCCTCAGCCGTTCAGCGCCGCAGTTCGAGGACGAGGACGATTGACAGCGGGCAGCACTCGCAGTTCCTGTGCAGTTGCAGAAAGGGGGCGCTGTGTCATGCCGATCAAGATCAAGCGCGCGTACGAATCGCCTTCGAAAAGCGACGGCGCGCGGATTCTAATTGACGGCTTATGGCCGCGCGGCGTGACGAAGGAGAAAGCTGAAATCGCCGAGTGGATGAAGGAGATCGCCGTCAGCGCGGCGCTAAGGAAGTGGTTCTCGCACGATCCGGCGAAGTGGCCGGAGTTCAAAAAGCGGTACCGGGCCGAACTCGCGGGCAAGCCCGCCGCGATCGCGCGGTTGCGCGAGAGGGCGCGGAAGGGGACGCTGACCATCGTCTACGGGGCGAAGGACGAGGCGCATAATAACGCCGTCGTCCTGAAGGAATTTCTGGAAGCTCGGGGCGGCAAGCCGTGAATTTCAGACCGTGGATCGAAGCCCGGCAAGCTCACCATGACCCGCTCATCACACCGCTCCGAGTTCAAGCATCAGCACGAGGATGACGACGATCACGAGGTGCCTGACCGGCCTGCGCAGGCTCATTCGGTGATCCATCGGATGAGTTCCTCGGCGAAGTAGGTGATGATCGCGTCCGCGCCGGCGCGGTGGATGCAGAGGGCGGCTTCGAGCGCGGCGGCCTTCTCGTCGAGCGCCGACGCGGCGCCGGCGAATTTCAGCATTGCGTACTCGCCGCTGACCTGGTATGCCGCCACCGGGCGGCGCGTCGCGGTCCGCAGCTCGGCCAGCACGTCGAGGTAAGGCATCGCCGGCTTCACCATCAGCCAGTCCGCCCCTTCCGCCTCGTCCATCAGCGCGTCGCGGATCGCCTCGCGCCGGTTGGCCGGCGGCAACTGGTACGAGCGCCGGTCGCCGAAAGCCGGAGCGCTGTGCGCCGCCTCGCGGAACGGGCCATAGAAGCTCGAGGCGAACTTCGCGGCGTAGCTCATGATGGCGGTGTGGTGGAACCCGCCTGCGTCGAGCGCGTCGCGGATCGCGCGGACCTGGCCGTCGGCCATCGCGGACGGCGCGACCATGTCGGCGCCGGCGGCGACGTGAGCTTTGGCCATGCCGGAGAGAACCTCCAGCGTCGCGTCGTTATCCACTTCGCCGCTCGCGGCGGTAAGAATCCCACAGTGGCCGTGGCTGGTGTAGCCGCAGATGCAGATGTCGGTAATCACGATCAGGTCCGGCCGCTTCGCCTTCAGCGCGCGCACGGCGCCGGGGACCAGGCTGTCCTCGCGGACGGCCGAGGAGGCGCGCTCGTCCTTGTCGGCGGCATCGGGCACGCCGAAGATCATCACCGCGGGCGACCGGATCGCTTCAGCCCGGCGCAGGAGCAGGTCTGCCGAAATCCGCTCGACTCCCGGCATCGCCGAGACCGCCTCGCGCCGGCGCTTGCCCGGCAGGATCAGCAACGGCAGGATGAAGTCCGCCGGCGTCAGCGCGGTCTCCTGCGCCAGGCGGCGGAGTCCCTCAGTGCGGCGGTTGCGGCGCATGCGCGTCCGTGGAAACATCGCGCCATCTCCTTCCGGTTTGTCCGGCGTTTCAGCCAACCCTCATAATAGTATAAGCCGCGCGTGCGGTCCGAAACAACCGTTTGACACGGATATGCGCATTGCTTATCATCGTTTTGGGAGCACGATTCCGGCAAGCCGAGGCTTTTGGGCTGCTCGCCGGTTGTTCGGATATGGGGACAAGTCACGGCATTATGAACGCACGCAGGGGGTGAAGCGCTCGTGTTGTGGCCTATGCTGGTTTACCTGGTGGCTGTGGTGCTGCTCGCCGCAGCTCTGATTGCCACGTCGTACGTCCTCGGCGAGCGGCATCGCGAGCGCTCGACCGATGAAGCCTACGAATCGGGAATCCCGCCGACCGGCTCCGCGCGTCTGCGCATCTCCGCGAAATTCTATCTCATGGCGATGTTCTTCGTCATCTTCGACCTCGGCGCCGCGTTCGTTTTCGCCTGGGCGATCGAGGTCCGCAGGCTCGGCTGGACCGGCTATGTCGGCCTCTTGATCTTCATCGCAACTCTCGTCAGCGGCTTGCTTTATCTCTCGCAACAGGGCGCGCTGGACTGGGGCGTGCCGTCGTCGCGAGATCGCTCGGACCCAAAATAAAGGCAAGGCGATTCCGATGCAGAGTCCTCCTGACGCGCGTGGGCCTTTTCCCGTAAAGCACGGCGGCGACGGCAGCGCCGATGAGGTCGTTCGGCAGAACGTGCTCCTGACGCGCTTGCAGGACATTGTCGCGTGGGGACGGAAATACTCGATCTGGCCGTTCAACTTCGGGCTGTCGTGCTGCTACGTCGAGATGGCGACCAGCCTGACGAGCCGCTACGACATCGCGCGCTTCGGGTCGGAGGTGATCCGCAGCACGCCGCGCGAGGCGGACTTGATGGTCGTCGCGGGCACCGTATTCATCAAAGTTGCGCCGGTCATCCGCCGGCTCTATGAACAGATGATGGCGCCGCGGTGGGTCGTCTCGATGGGCTCGTGCGCCAACTCCGGCGGCATGTTCGACATCTACAGTGTCGTTCAGGGAGTGGACAAAATCCTGCCGGTGGACGTGTACGTGCCCGGCTGTCCGCCGAGCCCGGTGGCGCTCATGGAGGGGCTGCTGCTCATGTCGAAGGCCATGGGCCGGGAGAAGCGCCCGTTGAGTTGGGTGGCCGGCGCGCAAGGGGTGTATCGTCCCGCGCCGATTTCGCAGCGCGACCTGAAGCGCCCCGAGCGACAACGCGCGACCGGACTGCGATCTCCGGATGAGGTCTGAATTCTCATGAACGCGGTTTCGGAAATCGTCCAGGAACTGCAGACCCGGCTCAGCGGAGTCCCGCTCGAGCCGCAGGCCACGCGCGACGGCATCCCGACCGTCTGGGCGCCGAAGGAGCGCCTGTGGGAGCTTCTGCGTTACCTCAAGACGGAGGCGCAACGGCCCTACCGGATGCTCTACGATCTCTCCGCTCTGGACGAGCGCGAGCGGACGCATCGGCAGGGACAGCCCGAGAGCGACTTCACCGTCATCTACCACCTGCTTTCCTTCGAGCGGAACGAGGACCTCCGCATCAAGGTCGCGCTCAAGGGGGAATCCCCGGCCGTCCGCACGGTGACGGACCTTTGGCCTGCTGCAAACTGGTACGAGCGCGAGGTTTGGGACATGTTCGGCATCGGCTTTCCCGGCCATCCCGACCTGCGCAGGATCCTGATGCCGGCCACCTGGCAGGGACACCCGCTTCGCAAGGAGCACCCCGCGCGCGCGACCGAGATGGAGCCGTTCCGGTTGACCGACGACAAGCAGGCGGCGGAAGAGGAGGCGCTGAAGTTCCGGCCCGAGGAATGGGGCATGAAGCGCACCGGCGAGGACAGGGACTTCATGTTCTTGAACGTCGGCCCGCACCATCCCGGCACGCACGGACTCCTGCGCGTGGTCCTGCAGCTCGACGGCGAAGTGATCGTTGACGCCGTGCCGGACATCGGCTTCCATCACCGCGGCGCAGAGAAAATGGCCGAGCGGCAATCGTGGCACACCTTCATTCCGTACACCGACCGGATTGATTACCTCGGCGGCGTGATGAACAACCTGGCGTACGTGCTCGCCGTCGAGAAGCTCGCGGGCATCGAGGTCCCGGAGCGCGCGCAGGTGATCCGCGTGATGCTCTCGGAATTTTTCCGCGTGGCCAGCCACCTGGTCTGGTACGGGACGTTCGCCGCGGACGTGGGCGCCATGTCGCCGGTCTTTTACATGTTCAACGACCGCGAGCGCATTTTCGAAATCATCGGCGCGATCTGCGGCGGGCGCATGCACCCGAACTGGTTCCGCATCGGCGGTGTGGCGCAGGACCTGCCGAGAGGCTGGGACAAGCTCGTCCGGGATTTCCTCCAATACATGCCGCCGCGGCTGCTCGAGTACGACCGCATGGTGATGCGCAATCCGGTCTTCAAGGCGCGCACGGTGGGCATCGGGCGCTTCACGAAAGACGAGGCGATCGAGTGGGGCATGACCGGCCCGGGCCTGCGCGCGTGCGGGTTCGAGTGGGACTTCCGCAAGAAGCGCCCCTACTCCGGCTACGAGCGGTTCGAGTTCGACATCCCGACCGCGCAGAACGGCGACTCCTACGACCGCGCCGTCGTGCGCGTCGCCGAAATGCACCAGAGCCTGCGCATCATCGCCCAGTGCCTCGACGGCATGCCCGCCGGCCCTTACAAGTCGGACCATCCGCTGGCCACGCCGCCGATGAAGGAGCGGACGCTGCACGACATCGAGACGCTCATCACGCATTTCCTCAGCGTGAGCTGGGGGCCGGTGATTCCGCCGGGCGAGGCGTTCTTCGGGATCGAGGCGACCAAGGGCAACAACGGCTACTACCTCGTCAGTGACGGCAGCACCGTTTCGTATCGAACGCGCATTCGGACGCCGTCGTTCCCGCACATCCAGATGCTGCCGCTGATGTGCCGCGGCCGGATGCTGGCGGACCTGTTCTCAATCCTCGGCAGTATAGATTTCGTTCTGGCCGACGTGGACCGGTGAGGATGGACGACTGAAGATGCTGACATCGGAAGAAAAGACGGCGATCCAGGCGGAGTGCGCGCGTTACGAGCGCAAGCGCGGCGCGGTCATCGAGGTGCTGAAAATGGTCCAGCGCCGCCGCGGCTGGGTCTCGGACGAGACTGTGCGCGACGTGGCCGAGGTCCTGGAGATGACGCCGGCCGAGGTGGAAGGCGTCGCCACGTTCTACAGCCTGATCTTCCGCCGCCCGGTCGGACGGCACGTCATTTTGATCTGCGACAGCGTGAGTTGCTGGACGATGGGCTACGACGCGATCCGCGAACATCTCCGCGCGAAACTGCGCATCCGGCTCGGCGAGACGAGCGCCGACGGCCGTTTCACGCTGCTGCCCGTGTCGTGCCTCGGCGCCTGCGACCTGGCGCCCGCGATGATGATTGACGAGGAGCTTTACGGCAACCTGACTCCGCCGAAAGTGGACGATATCCTGGCGAAGTATTCCTGAGGGAAGCGATGCCTGCGGAGATCGTGCTGACGCGAAATATCCGGCCGGGGCGGGACCCGCTCGACCTGAAAGCTTACGAACAGGCGGGCGGCTACCAGGCGCTGCGCAAGGCGCTCTCCTCGATGACGCCGCAGGCTGTCCAGGAGGCGGTGAAGAAGTCCGGTCTCCGCGGCCGCGGCGGCGCCGGGTTCCCGACCGGCAATAAGTGGAGCTTCGTGCCGCTGGGAAATGACGCGCCGCGCCCGAGATACTTCATTCTCAACGCCGATGAGACCGAGCCGGGGACTTTCAAGGACCGCTATCTCCTCGAAGGCGATCCGCACCAGATCATCGAAGGCGTCATCCTCACTTCCTACGCCATCCTGGCCGACGTCGCGTTCATCTTCCTGCGCTGGGAATATCGCAAGGCCGCGCGCGCGCTGGAGAAGGCCATATCCGAGGCAACCGCCGGCGGGTACCTCGGCAACAACATCCTCGGCTCGGGTTACAGCCTGCCGCTGCACCTGCACATCAGCGCGGGCCGGTACATCTGCGGCGAAGAGTCGGCGCTGATCAATTCGCTCGAGGGCCGCCGCGCCGTCCCGCGCGCCAAGCCGCCTCACCCGACCGTCTGCGGGCACTGGGGCAAGCCGACGATCGTCAATAACGTCGAGACCGTCGCCAACGTGCCGCACATCGTCCTGCACGGGCCCGAATGGTTCGCCGGGCTGAGCCTGGGCGCGGACAGCGGAACGAAACTCTACAGCGCCAGCGGACGGGTGAAAAATCCCGGGCTGTGGGAACTGCCGATGGGCACGCCGATGCGCGAGGTGATCGAAGGGCACGCCGGCGGCATGCGCGAGGGCTTCCGCTTCCGCGGCGCCCTGCCCGGCGGCGCCTCGACGGACTTCGTTCCGGAAAGTTCAATGGACGTGAAGATGGATTTCGGGTCGCTGGAGAAGGTCGGCAGCCGGCTCGGCACCGGCGCGCTGGTGGTCCTCGACGACAAGACCTGCCCGGTCGGCATGGTGCTCAACCTCGAACGTTTTTTCGCGCGGGAATCCTGCGGCTGGTGCACGCCCTGCCGCGACGGACTGGCGTGGGCCGCGCGGCTGCTGCAGGCGATCGAGGAGGGCGAGGGCCGGCCCGGCGACCTCGAGACGCTCGCCGGCCTCGCCAAGTCCATGGGGCCGGGCTTGACGTTCTGCGCTCTTGCGCTCGGCGCCGCCGAGCCGCTGGCCAGCGCGCTGAGGCTTTTCCGTGCCGATTTCGAGCGCCACATCGCCGAGAAGCGCTGTCCGTGGAGATGACGAATGCCGACGATTTTCGTTGACAACGCGCCGTACCGCGTCGAGGACGGCCAGAACCTTCTCCAGGCGTGCCTGTCCCTCGGCTTCGACATCCCTTACTTCTGCTGGCATCCCGCGATGCATTCCGTCGGCGCATGCCGCCAGTGCGCCGTCAAGCAGTTCAAGAACGCCGAGGACAAGAAGGGCCGCATCGTCATGGCCTGCATGACGCCCGCCGCGGAAGGGACGCGCATTTCGATTGACGACCCGGAAGCCGTCGCCTTCCGCAAGCTGGTCGCCGAACTCCTCATGACCAATCATCCGCACGACTGCCCGATCTGCGACGAGGGCGGCGAGTGCCACTTGCAGGACATGACGGTCATGACCGGCCAAACGTATCGCCGGTTCCGCTTCGAAAAACGCACGCACCGGAACCAGGACCTCGGCCCGTTCGTCAACCACGAGATGAACCGCTGCATTGCCTGCTACCGCTGCGTGCGGTTCTATCGCGATTACGCCGGCGGCCGCGACCTGGAGGCGCTCGGCGCGCACCATTACGTCTATTTCGGCCGCGAGCGCGACGGCGCCCTTGAAAGCGAGTTCAGCGGCAACCTCGTCGAGGTCTGCCCGACCGGCGTCTTCACCGACAAGACGCTCAAGGAGCACTACACGCGGAAATGGGACATGCAGACCGCGCCCTCGATCTGCGTCCATTGCGGGCTCGGCTGCAATACGATTCCGGGCGAGCGCTACGGCCTGCTGCGCTGCATCCGCAACCGCTTCAACGGCCAGGTGAACGGCTATTTCCTGTGCGACCGCGGGCGGTACGGCTACGAGTTCGTGAACTCCTCCAGCCGCATCCGCCAGCCGCTGCGGCGCGGCGACGCCGGCGAGAAAGAGGCGATCACGCGCGAGAGCGCGCTGCAGTACCTCGGCGAAATTCTTCGCCGCGACCGGCGGCGCATCATCGGCGTCGGATCGCCGCGCGCGTCGCTGGAAGCGAATTTCGCCCTGCGGACGCTCGTCGGGCCGGAGCGCTTTTTCGCGGGCCTGTCCGAACGAGACCATGGTCTCATGGTGACCGCCGTGAAACTGCTCCGGGAAAGCCCGGCGCGCACGCCTTCGCTCCAGGACGTGGCGCGCGCCGATGCGGCGCTGGTGCTGGGCGAGAACGTCCCGAACGTCGCGCCGATGCTGGCCTTCTCCCTGCGCCAGGTCATCCTCCAGGGCGAGATCAGAAGCGCCGCCAAGGTGGGCATCCCGCGCTGGGAAGACACCGCCGTCCGCGATTCGGCCGCGCGCTTCTCGGCCGTGCCCATCGAGAAAGCGCCGCTCTTCATCTCCGCGCCGACCGAGACTCGGCTTCGCGACATCGCCGCGCGCACTTCGCCCGCCTCGCCGGACGATACGGCGCGGTTGGGATTCGCGGTCGCACACGCGATCAGCCCGGGTTCGCCTGCTGTTTCCGAACTTCCGGCGGAATCCCTCGCGCTGGCCGAACAAATCGCCGCAACGCTCATGCGCGCGGAGCGGCCGATCGTCGTCTCCGGCCCGGGCTGCGGCAGTGAGAAGGTGATGCAGGCCGCCGCGGCCGTCGCCCGCGCCTTGGTCGCAGCCGGGCGGAATGCGGGGCTGTGCTTCACCGCGCCGGAGTGCAACAGCGCAGGGCTGGCGATGATGGACGCCGCCGGCGGCATCGCATCGGCGCTGAAGGCGGTTCAGGACGGCGGCGCGGATGCTCTGATCGTTCTGGAGAACGACCTTTACCGTCGCGCGGACGCGGCGTCCGTGGACGCGCTGCTCCACGCGGCGCGGCACGTGATCGTGCTGGACCACCTCGCGCACGCGACGGCGGCGCGGTCGGAAATGGCGCTCCCGGCCGCGACATTCGCCGAGTCCGAGGGCACGCTGGTGAACAATGAAGGCCGCGCACAGCGGTTCTTCAAGGTGCTCGATCCGGGTTCTGCGTCCGTCCGCGAAAGCTGGCGCTGGCTGCGCGACATCGGCCGCGCGTCCGGCTTCGCCGAGTTTACGCCGTGGCGGAACCTGGACGACGTTATGGCGGCCATGGCGCGCGAGCTGCCCTGCTTCGGCGCGGTCCCGGGAATTGCGCCGCCGGCCGGGTTCCGCGCGCTTGGCCGGAAAATACCGCGCCAGCCGCATCGCTACAGCGGGCGCACGGCAATGCACGCGGACGCGAACGTGCACGAGCCGCAGCCGCCGGACGACCCGGATTCGGCGCTGGCTTTCTCCATGGAGGGATTTTCCGGCGAGCCGCCGCCCGCGCTGATCCCGCGCTTCTGGGCGCCGGGCTGGAACTCGGTGCAGGCAGTGACCAAGTTCCAGGATGAGGCCGGCGGCCCGCTTCACGGCGGCGATCCGGGCCGGCGCCTGATCGAGCCCTCGCCGAAGTCCATGGGCGCCGCAGGCGATGAGACCGTGCCGCCCGCGTTCAAGGCCCGCGCCGGCGAATGGCTGGTCGTGCCGCTGTATCACGTTTTCGGGTCGGAGGAATTGAGCGTCCGCTCGCGCGGCGTGGCCGAATTGGCGCCGAAACTCTACCTGGCGCTGCGGCCGGAAGACCTGAAGCGCCTCGGCGCCGCCGACGGAGATGAAATCGAACTGAGCCTGGTTGGAGTGACGCTGCGCCTCCCGGCGAAATCCGCGCCGGCACTCGCGCCCGGCCTGGCCGGGTTGCCGGTCGGTCTGCCGGGCATGCCCACCGTATCGCTGCCCGCGTGGGCCGCGCTGCGGGGTAAAGCGCCGACGGAGGATGGCCGGTCGGCGGCGGTCAAGGGTTAGCATGAACGAAATTCTGCGACATCTTATCATCGTACTGGTCGTCCTCTTCGGGTCGCTGACGTTCGCGGGCGGCCTGATCTGGGTCGAGCGCCGGCTGCTCGCGCTCTTCCAGGACCGATGGGGTCCGAACCGGCTCGGGCCGTTCGGGCTGCTCCAGGGCGTCGCGGACATGATCAAGATCTTCATGAAAGAGGACTGGATTCCGCCCCTTGCGGACAAGCCGGTATTCGTGGTCGCGCCGGCGGTGATCCTCATCACGGTGCTGATGTCGTACTCCGTCATCGCCTTCGCGCCGGGGTTCGTGGTGGCCGATCTCAACATCGGGCTGCTGTTCTTCCTGGCGATGTCCTCGATGGGCGTTTACAGCGTGGCGCTGGCGGGCTGGTCGTCGAACAACAAATACGCCCTGCTCGGCGGAATGCGCGCCGCCGCGCAGATGCTCAGCTACGAGGTCTTCATGGGCCTGTCGCTGATGGGCGTGGTCACGCTGGCCGGGTCGTTCAACCTGAGCGAGATCGTGAGGGCGCAGCAGCGGCTGTGGTTCTGCATCCCGCAACTGCCCGGCCTGGTGATCTTCTTCATCGCGGGCCTCGCCGAGGCACACCGTCTGCCGTTCGACCTGCCCGAGGCGGAGGCCGAACTCGTCGCCGGTTACCATTCGGAATACTCCGGATTCAAGTTCGCCATGTTCTTCATCGGCGAGTACCTCGGCATCACGGTGACCTCCGCGCTGATCGTAACGCTGTTCTTCGGCGGATGGCTCGGCCCGGCGCTCTTCGACCCTGCAAGCGGCTCCGCAAGCGCCGTCGCGTCGGCGCTGCTGCCTGCTCTCTGGTTCATTCTCAAGACCCTGTTCTTCATCTGCCTGTTCATCCTCGCGCGGGCCGCGCTGCCCCGACCGAGGTACGATCAACTCATGGCGTTCGGGTGGAAGGTGATGCTGCCGCTGGCGCTGCTGAACCTGCTCGCGACCGGCGGAATCGTTCTGGCGCTCGGCGGCGCGGGCGGAAAGTAAAAGGAGCTTGCGATGTTCTCGCTGATTCGCGCGATCTGGGCCGTCTTCGTGCATGCCTTCCGGCGGCGCGAGACGATCTGCTATCCGGAAGAGAAGCCCTATCTCCCGCCGCGATTTCGCGGGCGGATCATCCTCTCGCGCGACCCGGACGGCGGCGAGCGGTGCGTCGCGTGTTATCTCTGCGCGGTCGTCTGCCCCGTCGCGTGCATCGCGCTGCAGGCGAAGGAGGACGAGCACGGCCGGCGGTACCCGGAGTTCTTCCGGATCAATTTCTCGCGCTGCATTTTCTGCGGGTTCTGCGAGGAGGCCTGCCCGACGTGCGCCATCCAGCTCACGCCCGACTGCGAAATGGGCGAGTACCGCCGCGCGAACCTGGTGTACGAGAAGGAGGACCTGATGATCGCCGGCTGCGGTAAGTACCCGGATTACAATTTCTATCGCGTGGCCGGGCTGGCGATCAAGGGCAAGGACAAGGGCCAGGCGGAGAACGAGGAGCCGCCGGTGGACGTGAAGAGTTTAATGCCATGACGGCGACGATGGACGATAGACGATGGTCGGCATGCGGTGGTCCATCGTCTATCGTCCATCGTCGCAGTTCATCGTCCATCGTCGCCGTTCTGAAAGGATAGCTGTGAACACCGTATTCTACATCTCAGCCATCGTGGCGCTCGCGGCGACGTGCATGGTCATCACGCAGCGGCGCGCGGTGCACGCGCTGCTCTACCTGATCCTCTCGCTCCTTGCGATGGCGCTGATCTTCTTCACGCTCGGCGCGCCGTTCGTCGCGGCGCTGGAGGTCATCATCTACGCGGGCGCGATCATGGTGCTCTTCGTGTTCGTCATCATGATGCTGAACCTGGGCCGGCAGGCCGCCGAACAGGAGCGGCATTGGCTCGCTCCGGCGGCGTGGACCGGACCGGTCATCCTGGCCGCGATTTTGCTCGCCGAGGTCGTTTACGTCCTGGCGAGCGGCGGCGCCAAGGCCGCCGAGGCCGTCGAGATCGGCCCGCACGCGGTCGGCCTGTCGCTCTTCGGACCCTACCTGCTGGGCGTGGAACTCGCGGCGTTGATCCTCGTGGCCGGGCTGGTCGGCGCGTATCACCTTGGGCGGCGCACTACGGATAAGGATGAAGGATGAAAGATGAAGGTGAAAGAGAGAAGGAAGAACGGCGGTTGATTGTGAGCCGTCTTCATCCTTCATCTTTCATCCTTCATCCTTCCTGAGAGAAGGGATCCTGATGGCTTCCATCCCGATGGAGCACGGCCTGATACTGGCGGCGGCGCTGTTTGCGCTCGGGCTGGCCGGCGTGCTCGTGCGGAGGAACATCGTTTTCATGTTGATGTCCATCGAGATCATGTTCAACGCGGCCGGGCTGGCCTTCGTCGTGGCCGGCTCGCGCTGGACGCAGCCGGACGGGCAGGTGATGTTCTTCTTCATCCTGACCATGGCTGCCGCCGAGGTTTCCGTCGGGCTGGCGATGGTGTTCCAGCTTTATCACCGGCTGAAAACGCTGGACGTGGACGCGGCGAACCGGATGCGAGGATGACATGTTCGAATGGCTCTGGCTGATTCCCGCACTGCCGCTGGCGGGCTTCGCGGCGCTGACCGTGGCGGGCGCGCGCCTCGGCCGCCGCGCCTCGGCCGTCGTCGGCGCGGGAACGGCCGCTGCGGCCGCGGCGGTCTGTGCGGCGCTCGCCATCCGTTTCTTCGAGTCGCCGCCGCCCGGACACGCGTTCGCGCAGACGCTCTGGACCTGGATCTCCGTCGGCAGTTTCTCGCCGCGCATCGAACTCTACCTCGATCCTCTTTCGCTGGTCATGGCGCTCGTCGTCACGTTCGTCGGGTTCCTGATCCTGCTGTATTCCGCGGAATTCATGGAAGAGGACGAGGCGTACGGCCGTTTCTTCGCATACCTGGACCTGTTCATCGCCTCGATGCTGGTGCTGTTGCTGGCGAAAAATCTCCTGCTGCTGTACCTGGGCTGGGAAGGCGTCGGGCTGTGCAGCTACCTGCTCATCGGGTTCTGGTACAAGGACCCCGCCAACGGCCGGGCCGCGCGGAAGGCGTTCATCGTCACGCGCGTGGGCGACACGGCGATGGCGATCGGCCTGTTCCTGCTCTTCACTCGCCTCGGAACGCTGGACATCCCCAGCCTGCTGCAAGCCGCCGCGAGCCGATGGACGCCGGGTTCCAGCCTGGCCGTGGCCGCGGCGGCCCTGCTGCTCGGCGGCGCGCTGGGCAAGTCCGCGCAGTTGCCGCTGCAGACGTGGCTGCCCGACGCGATGGCCGGCCCGACGCCAGTGAGCGCGCTGATCCACGCCGCGACTATGGTGACCGCCGGCGTGTACTTGATTGCGCGCATGCACGTCCTCTTCGCGCTCGCGCCGGCGGTGCAGGCCGCCGTCGCGGTCATCGGCTCGGCGACGCTCCTTTACGCGGGATGCGCGGCGCTCGCGCAGTCGGACCTCAAGCGCGTCCTGGCCTATTCGACGATCAGCCAGATCGGCTACATGTTCCTGGCGCTCGGCGCGGGTGCGTGGTCGGCGGCTATCTTCCATTTCATGACGCACGCCTTTTTCAAGTCGCTCCTGTTCCTCGGCGCGGGCGTGGTGATCCAGGCGCTCCGCGAAGAGCACAACATGCTCAAGATGGGCGGCCTGCGGCGCGAGATGCCGCTGACGTTCTGGACTTTCCTGATCGCCTCCTGCTCGCTGTGCGGCCTGCCGATCGTGACGGCGGGATTCTACAGCAAGGACATGATCCTTTCGGCTGCGTGGGCGTCTCGCTGGGGCGGCCGATGGCTTTGCGCGGCGGGAATGGCCGGCGTGCTGCTCACGGCCGCGTACACGTTCCGCATGGTTTTCCTGACCTTCTTCGGGCCGATGTGCGCACGACCCGCGATGAAACCCGGCTGGCGAATGAGCATCCCGTTAGCGGTGCTGGCGGCGCTTTCGGTCGTCGGCGGCTGTGTGGAACTGCCGCATTACCTGGGCGGCGCGCCGGTCTTTTCCGATTTCCTGCGAAGCGTTTTCGCTGAGCGCGCGGCGACGACGCCTCTCCGAATTGAACTGCTGCTCCAGCTCCTCGCGGCCCTGCTTCTGCTGCTGGGCGCCTGGCTGGCTTATGTGTTCGTGCTCGCGATGCCCGGCTGGTCGGCGCGGCTGGCGATGTCGCGGGCAGGCGGCGCGCTGCAGCGGCTCTGGCTCGCGGGATGGGGATTCGACGCGCTGTACGACCGGCTGTTCGTCCGTCCGTTCGTCCGTGCGGCCGAGCTCAGCCGCCGCGATTTTGCGGACTCCATTTTCACCGGAGTGGCCGAGGCGAACGTGCGCCTCCACCGCGCATTGAGCCGGACGGAAACCGGCGTGCTGCGCTGGTACGCGATGGGAATCGTCCTCGGCGCGATCATCACGATCCTGATAGCGGTGTTCGCATGATCCTGACATGGTGCATCCTGATTCCGTTCGCGGCGGGCGTGCTGGCGTGGCTGCTGGCGCGGCGCAGCGCGACGGCGTGCCGATGGATTTCGCTCCTGGCGCCGGCGGCAAGTTTCGGGCTGGCGCTCTGGGCCGGCGCGCACGGCGCTACGCAGCGCCCCGTTCCATGGATTCCCGACTGGGGCGTTTCCTTCAGCCTGGCGATGGACGGCGTGAGCCTGGTGATGGTGCTGCTGACGGACTTCCTCAGCATCCTCGCCGTCGCGGCCTCGTGGCGCGGAATCCAGGAGCGCGTCGGCTTCTTCCATTTCAACCTGATGTGGGTCACGGCGGCGATCACCGGCGGCTTCCTGGCGATGGACTTGTTCCTCTTCTACGTCTTCTGGGAAGTGATGCTCGTGCCGCTCTACTTCCTGATCGTCCTGTGGGGGCACGAGCGCCGCGTTTACGCGGCCATCAAGTTCTTCATCTTCACGCAGGCCAGCGGACTGCTGATGCTCGTCGGCATCCTCGGCCTGTACTTCATTCACGCCCGAGTCGCCGGTGTCTATACGTTCGAGTACCGCGAGCTGCTGAACACGCCGATGTCGTCCTCGGCCGCGCTCTGGCTCTTCCTGGCGTTCTTCGCCGCTTTTGCGGTGAAGCTGCCGGCCGTGCCGGTGCACACGTGGCTGCCGGACGCGCACTCCGAGGCGCCGACGGCCGGAAGCGTGATCCTGGCCGGGCTGGTGCTGAAGGTCGGCGCGTACGGGTTGCTCCGCTTCGCCGTGCCGCTCTTCCCGGGCGCGGCGGCTGCGCTGTCGCCGTACATCATGACGCTCGCGGTGATCGGCATCCTGTATGGCGCGCTGCTGGCTTTCGGCCAGCGTGACCTCAAGCGGCTCGTGGCCTACACGAGCGTCAGCCACATGGGCTTCGTGCTGCTGGGCATCTTCGCGTGGAACGCGACGGCGTTGAACGGCGTCGTCGCGGTCATGGTCGCGCACGGCGTCAGCACCGGCGCGCTGTTCATCCTGGTCGGCCAGCTTTACGAGCGTGTGCACACTCACGACATGAACCGGATGGGCGGCCTGTGGGAGACGGCGCCGCGGCTCGGCGGGTTCACGCTGTTCTTCGCGCTGGCGTCGCTGGGATTGCCGGGGACGGCCAACTTCGTCGGCGAGTTCCTGGTGCTGCTGGGGACTTATCGCGTCAGCATAGCGCTCGCGGCCGTCGGGGCGCTGGGTCTGGTGGCGGCGGTCATCTACGCGCTGTGGATCGTCCAGCGCGTTTTCCACGGGCCGAACCGGGAACGCTGGAGATTCTCCGACCTGACGCCGCGCGAGACCGCCATCGCGGCCGTGCTGGTGGCCGCCGTGCTCTGGCTCGGGCTGTATCCCGCGACGCTCCTGCGCACGGTCGGGCCGACCCTGCAGCAGTCCCTGCCGAATCAGCGGGAGATAAGTCCGCTTGAACTCACGCCGGTCGAATCGAAGGCGCAGAGGCTTGACCGGGCGCCGGGCGTCGGCCGCGAGAGAGTGATGTCCGCAGCGGCAGGCCGCGGAGGAACACCTTGAGCCCATCCGACATCATTCCGCTGTTGCCCATCATCGCGCCGGCCGTGACGGCGGTGGCCATCCTGCTCATCATCGGTTCCGGCCGCAACCACGCCCTGGCCGCAACGTTGAGCCTGGTCGGTCTCGCGGCGGGCTTCGTGCCGCTGTGCGGGATGTCCGCGACCGCCTCGACGCGTGTCGCGTCGCTGCTGACGCTGGACGGCTACGCGCTCTTCTTCGCGGGGCTGATCCTGGCCGCGAGCTTCGTCGTCGTGCTGCTCTCCCATGGATACCTGCAGCGGCGCGAGCGGCAGCCGGAGGAGTTCTACGTGCTTCTGCTGATCGCGACGGCGGGCGCGGTGGTGCTCGCGACGAGCAGCCATTTCGTCTCCTTCTTCCTCGGCCTCGAGGCGCTCACCGTCTCGCTGTACACGCTCATCGCCTACGAGCGCCAGGGCCGGAATAGTATCGAAGCCGGCGTGAAGTACCTGATCCTCGCGGCCGTCTCCGCGGCGTTCCTGCTCTTCGGCATGGCGCTGATCTACGCGGAGTTCGGAACGATGGAGTTCTCGCGGATCGCCGAGGCGTGGAGCGCTCACGGAGGCAGCCTGCTTGCGCCGGCGGGCATGGCGATGATCATCGTCGGCGTCGGATTCAAGCTCGCGCTGGCGCCTTTCCACATGTGGACGCCCGACGTCTACCAGGGCGCGCCGGCCCCGGCGACGGCGTTCCTGGCCACCGTCTCGAAAGCCGCCGTGTTCGCCGTGTTGCTCAGGTACTTCGCGGCGCTCGGCGCGGCCGAGGGCGGCTCGCTGCGCATCGTGCTCACCCTGACCGCCATCCTCTCGATGTTCACCGGCAACCTGCTGGCCCTGATGCAGGCGAGCGTCAAGCGCATCCTGGCCTATTCCTCCATCGCGCACTCCGGCTACCTGCTGATCGCCCTGCTCGCGGCGCGCGCCTACGCGCCGCTCGCGGCGAGCTACTATTTGCTGGCGTACGTCGTCACCACGCTCGGCGCGTGGGGCGTGGTGGCCGCGCTCTCGAACAAAGACGGCGACGCGGACTCGCTGGAGGACTATCGCGGGCTGGCGTGGCGCAGGCCGTGGCTGAGCGGCGTCCTGACGGCGATGCTTTTTTCGCTCGCGGGGATCCCGCTGACCGCTGGGTTCGTCGGGAAATTCTACCTGCTCACCGCCGGCGTCGCCGGGCGGATGTGGCTGCTGGTCATCATGCTCGTCGTCAACAGCGCGATCGGGCTTTACTACTACGTCCGGATCATCGTAGCCATGTACTCGCAGCCGCGCCCGGGCCCGGCGGAGCCGCCAACCGCGGCGAAATCCTCGCCCGCCGCAAGCATGGCGCTCGCGGGCCTGCTTTTCGTCCTGATCTGGTTCGGAGTCTATCCCGGACCGCTGATCGGGCTGCTGCAATCGCTTGCCGGCAATCTGCATTGAGGGGTTGCGCCATCCTCAAGGATGCAATCTCAACGGGCGTCCTTGTAAAACGCCGCCACGTCCTCCTTGAGTTGCTTCAGGCATGCCGGGTCGTTGTAGAACATGTGGCCGGCGGGATACTGGCGGCTGCGGACGTTGGCTTGCAGGCTCGGGGCCAGGCCGAGGTGGTTGAGCGCGTACTTGGTGGCGAAGTAGCTGGTGTTGAGGTCGTAGATGCCGTTGGCGACGAACAGCTTCAACTGCATGTTCTCGGTGACGGCGCGGCACAGGTCGTGCAGTTCGTTCAGGTAGCCTTCGCCCGCCTCACCCCACTTCCATTCATGGCTGACTTCGCCGGACAGGTACTCATACTCCAGGTCCGTCTCGAATTTGAGTTCGGACCGCAGGTACGCGTTGATGCAGGCGACGAACGGGACGGTCTGGATGTAGAAGGAAGGGTCATACTCCGTGTGCGGAATGCCGGGGTTCGTATCGAACCCGGCTACGCGGCCGTCCATCAGGCCGAGGACGCGGTTCTGATCGCCGAGGAGTTCCTTGGCGAAGCGCCGGTTCCCCATGCGCAGGTTGACCTTCATCAGCAGCGGCGCCGGAAGGCCGGTGTAGCGCGCGAGGTCCTTGACGACGGCGGCGCGCTCCTCGTCCGTCAGCGAGTCGCCCTTGGCCAGCGCGGGCAGGTACTTCTCCGTCGCCCAACGTTCCGCCTCCGCCAGCGCCTCCGGCAGCTTCAGCCGCTGCAGGTCCTCCGGCAACTTCTTGTGGTACCAGGCAATCGCCGTGTAGCCGGGCAGATAGAGCGCGTACGGCAGGTCGTTGCCGGGATCGAAGGAGATGGTCTGGAAGTCGAGGACCGACGAGATCAGCACGATGCCGCGCAGGTTCATGCCGAGCCCGTTCTGGAGTTCCATCGAGAGCGCGGCCGCGCGCGTGCCGCCGTAGCTTTCGCCCGCCAGAAATTTCGGCGAGAGCCAGCGCTCATTGCGCGTGACGTAGAGCCGGATGAAGTTCGCGGCGGACTCGACGTCGGCCGGGACGTTGTAAAACGTCTTCGCCTCGACGCCGGCCGCCGGGCGGCTATAGCCGGTGCCGACCGGGTCCACGAAAACCAGGTCGGTGAATTCCAGCCAGGTGAATTCGTTGTCCACGAGCTGGATGGGATCGGGCAGGGATTTTCCCTCGTCGGCCGTCTGCACGCGCTTCGGTCCGAGCGCGCCTAGGTTCACCCACATCGAGGCGGCGCCGGGGCCGCCGTTGAAGGCGAATGTGACCGGCCGCCCCGGTTTATCCGCGTCGTCCTTCACATAAGCGGTGTAGAAAATCTCCGCCCGCGGCTTTCCGGCGGAGTCCTGCGTCTGCAGGTAGCCGGCGGTCGCGGTGTAGCGGAGGTCCTCTCCGTTGATCCTGGCGACGTGATGCGTGACGGAGACTTTGTCGAACGACGGCGACTTCGGCGGCGCCTTCTCAGCGCCTTTCTCCGGCGCCTGCGCGGGCGCGATCTTCGGCGCATCCGGCGGATCGGCGGCTGGAGCGCCGGCTGCAAAAAATATCCCGGCGCACAGGGCGACCAGCATCGCGACTGTCGTATTCAGTTTCCGCATTTTCTCCTCGCACGCTGAAAAAATAAAACGCCCGGCCGGCGTTCAGCCCTTGTACGTCTGCACGCGGCCCCAAAGACTCTTCGTGCCCCAGATTCCCGCACGGAGGACTTCGAGATGCACGATCTGGCTATGGTCCACGAAGAGGTTCACTTCGGGTCCGAAGTTCTTGATGTACCACGCGAACACCTCCGGATCGGCTGCCTCGAACATGATCTTTTCGAGGCCGAGCGCGTTGGCGATCTTCGCCGGGACATCCGTGCGCCAGGTCTTCACGCTTTCGGTGATTCCCTCCGACTCGATCATGATCATGTATGCGCCGGCGTCGAGGAACCGCCGGGCTTGGCCGATGATCCACTCCACGTCGCGCGTGCCTTCCTCCTCGAGATCCGCCGCCGCGCTGGCGCCGCCGGCGCCGAACTGGATGCCGACTTCCGGCTTCGCCCTCAGCCCCATCTTCTGCACCTTCTCGACCAGCCGCAGCCAGTCGTCATTCGGGATCGTGATGAAACCGCTGGAGACCTCGACAATGTCGAACCCCAGTTCCTTGCACTCCTCGATATACTTGTGGACCGCCTCGCGACCCTGCGTGAGCACGTATTCGATGAAGCCGCCGGTGGAGACGAGGACGTTGTGCTCGTGGCAAAGGCCGGTCAACTCGCGGACGGCCTCGCGCGGCATCAGGCTGAACGAGCCGGCGGCGAACTTGAGGGAGTCCACGTACGCGCCCATCGTCTCGAGGATGTCGAGCAAGTACCGCTTGCCCATCGGCGTGTAATACGGCCCGCGGATTTCCGTCACGCCGCGCTTGCGCGGCTTCGGCTCGCGCTCATTCATCTTAATAAAGTCGAACGCCCTGCCGCCCGCTTTCGTTTTCGCTTTTGCCATCGCAACATCTCCTTAATTTAACAAAGTTCTTGCCGCGGATTACACGGATTTACACGGATTACCGGCAACGAACTGCAAGAGATCGAACGGCCTTATTCTCATGTTCTTTCAATCCGTCGCAACATCAGTCAGCAAATCAGTCAGGTCGGCGACCTGGATTTCGTCCAGCCGCGCGACGGCATCCACGATATCACGGCGGAGCGGCGGATCCGAGAAGCGCCGGCTGAGCCGCTCGAACTTCGCGACCGCGGCGTCCCAGCTCATCGGCCGCGTGCGAAAGCCCTGGTAGTCGCGCTTCTCTCGGACGAGCCTTCGGCCGTCGCGCAGCGCGACGGTCACTCGGCACGGCATCTCGGCGGGGAACCGGCGGCTGAATTCCTCCGCCGGACGCACGACGACTTTGGCGAGCAGCCGCTGAACGTCCGCGCGGCCGATGCGCTCCGGCAGGTACTGCTCCGGCATCACCTGGCCGTCGAGCAGCGCGACCGCGACCAGGTAAGGCAGGCTGTGGTCCGCCTCTTCCTTCGTCCGCACGAGCGTCTTCCCGCCCTCGTTGCCGCCGCCGATGATGTTGTAAGCCACGTCGAATGTCTCGATTTCAATCCTCTCGACGTCCTCTTCCCGTCCGAGCGAGAACTCGCTCCTGAGTTCGAGGATTCCCTCGATCGCGGACTGGGAATGAACCTCGGCGTTGAACTCCTTGAGGATCGTCTGCGTGACGCGCTCCAGGTCCTCCGACGCCCAGGCGATGTCGAACCGGCCGGCGATGGCTTCCATGAATCCCTTCCGGCCCTCGAAGACCTCCAGCGGGCCGGTGATGCCGCGCATGGCCAGGAACGCGGCGTGGGTGCAGCAGAACGCGGCGTTCGGGTAGGCGAGGCCTTTCCAATGCGAGAGCGCGCCGGTGCGCGTGATGCGGAGCGCGTTGAACGCCGTGCCGCTGATCGCGATGGCGTGCGCCGTCCGCAGCGGGTCGAGCCCCAGCGCCTTCGCGATGCCCGCGGCGAGCGCGTAGCAGCCCTGCGTCGTGTGGTCGAACCCTTTATCGCGGACCGGCGCCTCGTCGCTCAGCCGGCACTGCACCTGGTACGCGACCGCGAGCGCAGCCATGAAGTCGCGGCCGTCGCGCCGCGCGTATTCCGCCGCCGCGAGGACCGCGCCGAGGTTGTCGCTCGGGTGGCAGGTTTCGCCCTTGGCCAGGTAACTGTCGTTGAAGTCGAGGTACCGGACGAGCGCGCTGTTGTAAAGCGCGGCGCGGTCCGGCGCGGTGCGCCCGCCGCCGATCAGGCTGCACAGACCGGCGCCGCCGAATTCGTGGAGTTGCGCGCGGAGCATTCGGACCGGTTCGCCTTCGAGCGCGCCGATGGCGCAGCCGAGCGCGTCGAGCACGCGAATCTTGAGTTGCGCGCGCGCCGCCTCGGAGAGACCGCCGTAGGAAGCCCGCGCGACGAACGCAGCCAGTTGCTCCGCCTGGGTCATGCCGCCGGTCCCTCGGGGTTCTCCAGTTCGGCCACTTTAGCCAGGCGGCGCACGTGCCGCTCGGCGCCGATGTACTGCGCTTCGATGAAGATCCTGACCAGGTCCCGGGCGAGGCCGATGCCGATGACGCGACCGCCCATGCAGAGCACGTTCATGTCGTCGTCCTCGACGCCCTGGTGGGCCGAGAAGCTCTCGTGCACCAGCGCGGCGCGGACGCCGGGCACCTTGTTGGCGGCGATGCACGCGCCGACGCCGCTGCCGCAGACGGCGATTCCGCGATCGACCTCGCCGCGACTGACGGCGCGCGCCATCGGAATGACGAAATCGGGATAGTCGTCTTCGGGCGCCAGGCGGTCAGCGCCGAAGTCCACGACCTCGTGTCCGGCCTCGCGCAGATCCCTGGCCAGCGCCTGCTTCCGCGTAAAGCCTCCGTGGTCCGCCGAGATGCCTATCCGCATGGTCTAACCTCCAGGTGGAAATGGGCGGGTTGCCTAATTACCCAATCTCCTAACCTCGCGCACGATCGCCTTCCGCGAGATTTCCTCATAGTCCAGAAGCTCCTCCGGCTTTCCGCTCTTCGGGCGATGGCGCACGGCGAGGATGCGGACCGGCGCGGCGAGATCGGAGAGCGCGCTTCGGACAGCCTCACCGATGCCGCCTTCGGGATAGTGGTCCTCGACGGTGATGATCCGCCCGGTGGCCGCGGCCGCGTCGCGGAGCGTCTTCTCATCCAGCGGCTTCACGCTGTAGAGGTCCACCACGCGGATGGCGATTCCGTCGCGCTTCAATTCGTCGCAGGCGGCCAGCGCCTCGTGCAGCGTCACGCCCGCGGCGACGACGGTGGCGACGTCGCGGTCGCTCTTCCGGAGCACTTTGCTTCCGCCGATGACGAACTCCTCCTCGCCGCCATAGATCACCGGCGAGGCTTCGCGCGTCGTGCGGATGTACACCAGCCCGCGGTGCGCGGCGGCCGCCTCGACGAGCCTCTCAGCCGAGACCGCGTCGCACGGATACAGGACCACGCTGTCGAGCACTGTCCGGAACATGGCGATGTCCTCGAGCCCCATCTGCGACGGCCCGTCCTGGCCGATGGAGACGCCGGCGTGCGAGCCGACGATCTTGAGGTTCGCCCCCGAGTACGGACTCATCCGAACCTGGTCGAAGGCGCGCGTCAGGAAGGCCGCGAACGTGGAGACGAAGGGCATTTTGCCGCGGCACGCCAGCCCCACCGCGGCGCTGACCATGTTCTGCTCGGCGATGTACATCTCGAAGAAACAGTCCGGGTGCGCCTCCTTGAAGGTGGCGGCTTTGGTCGAGTTGCTGACCTCGGCATCGAGGCAAACCAGTTCGGGGAAAGCCGGGAATATGCGCACCAGGGCGTTGCCGTAGGCGTCGCGCGTGGCGACGGGTTTATTGGGCGGATAGCTGACCGGCCCCGGGCGCGTCCGCGCCGGCTCGGCAGGGACGCGAGCTTCCGGCATGGGGAACTCGCCGCGAATGGATTTGTCAACCTCGCCCAGCTCCTTCAGCGCGGCCTCGCACTCGGTTTTATTCAACACCCTGCCGTGCCAGCCCTCCTTGTCCTCAAGGAAGGAGATCCCTTTGCCTTTGACCGTGCGGGCGATGATCATCGTCGGGCGGCCGGAGACGCGCCGCGCGGCTTCATACGCAGACAGAATTTCCGGGAAGGAATGCCCGTCAATCACAAGGGTCTCCCAGCCGAACGCTGAGACCCGTTTCTGGTACGCGGCCACATCCCAGCCGTACATCGTCTCGCCGCGCTGGCCCAGGCGGTTCACATCGAGGATGCCCAGCAGGTTATCCAGCTTGTAATGGGCGGCGATCTGCATCGCTTCCCATTGCGAGCCTTCCGCCATTTCGCTGTCCCCGAGCAGGACGCAGGTCCGGTACGGCAGGTGGTCGCAATACTTGGCATTGAGCGCCATCCCGACGCCGATGGAAAGTCCCTGGCCGAGCGAGCCGGTCGCGGCGTCTGCGTAAGGGAAGAGCGTGGTCGGATGGCCTTCGAGGCGGCTGCCGAACCGGCGATACGTGGCCAGGTCGCTCTCGTTCAGCACGCCCGCGGCGGCCCACAGCGCGTAGAGCAGCGGCGACGCGTGCCCCTTGGAGAAGATCAGCCGGTCGTTGTTCGGGTACTTCGGATCCTTGACCTGGTAATGGAACTCTCCGCCGAACAACAGGCCGACCATCAACTCGGTAGCGGAAAGCGAAGAGGTCGGATGTCCCGATCCGGCCTGCGTCGTCATGGTCAGGATGTGCCAGCGGACCAGCGTCGCGAGTTTTCGCAGCGTCGCCGTCTTGTCCGCCACAACGGAAGGCATTCCCCGCGACTGCTTCATGGCGTTCCCCCTTTTCCCAGAAGAGGCCCAACGGATTGCAAAGGCCCTTTCGCAAGCCCCATTCGCATTATACCGCTTTCGGACCTCTAAACAAGCCGGCCGCGCTCGACGCAGGCCCGGAAATCCGCTATCTATTCAAGAATTCATGGAATAAAGTGGCCGGGCTGCGGAACTGTTATAATGACAGGCGCATTGAAATACAGAGCGCGCGAGCGACAACGAGGAGGGTGCCGTGAACAAGTCGAAATGGGCCGCCATCCCGGCGACGCTGCTTTTGGCGATACTCGTGATCAATCCCGCGAGGGCGTCGGCGCAAACTGCGGCGGAGAACGCACTGACCACGATGCCCGCCGAAGAGGAATTGGACTGGCCGCGGGTCATCAAGAACGCGGCGGGAACGCTGACGGTCTACCAGCCGCAGATCGAGCAATGGAACGGCATCAGGATCGCCACCCGCGCCGCGGTTTCCATGCAACCCTCCGACGGCAGCCAGCCGGTCTACGGCGTCGTCTGGATGAACGCCCATGCCGACGTGGACAAAGCGGCGCGCGTCGTGACCTTCCGCGATTTCGCAATCACCAAAGTTTCATTTCCCACAGCGCCTGAAAAAGAAAGCGCGTATGGCGACTTGCTGCGCAAAATCCTGCCGACCGGCGTCAAGACCGTCGCGCTCGATCACCTCGAAGCCAGCGTGGCCGTCTCGGAGGCCGTGAAGAAGCAGCAGACGCTCAATGTCAGCAACGACGTCCCGCGCATTCTCTACGCCACGACGCCGACGATCCTCGTGCTGGTGGATGGCCCGCCGGTGCTCCGACCCATGACCGGCCTGCCGGCGGTGCAGCGCGTCCTCAACACGTACGCGCTGATCGTCAAGCTTCAGAACCACTTTTACCTGACGGCGCTGGACTTCTGGTACGAGGCCAAGGAGATCGGCGGGCCGTGGACGCCCGTCACCGACCCGCCCGCGATCCTCGACCAGGTCAAGGAGGCCGCGGCGGAAGCCAAGGTGTCCGACCTGATGGCGCCCGATCCGAACGCCGCCGCGATCGCGACTCCGCCGGGCGTCCGCGTCAGCACCGTGCCCACCGAGCTGATCCAGACCGATGGGCCCGCGAAAATGCTGCCGATCGAGGAGACCGACAACCTGCTTCAGATCCAGAACAGCGACGACGCCATTTTCATGAACCTGCTGGAGAACCAGTTCTACGTGCTGCTCTCAGGACGCTGGTTCAAGTCGAGTTCGCTCTACGGCCCGTGGGAATACGTGCCGGCCAAGTCGCTGCCGGAGGATTTTGCGAAGATTCCACCTGACAACGCGCGCGCGAACGCGCTCGTCTCCGTGCCGAACACGCCGCAGGCCAAAGAGGCGCTGATCGCGAACTCGATCCCGCAGACGGCGGCGGTCAATCGCTCCGCGGCGAAACTGGAGGTGACGTACGACGGCCCGCCGCAGTTCGCGCCCATCCAGGGGACCTCGATGCAATATGCCATGAATTCCCAGCCGGCGGTCATCTGTCTCGGCCCCAGCGCCTACTACTGCGTGCAGAACGGCGTCTGGTTCACCGCCGGCTCTCCGACCGGGCCCTGGGCGGCGGCGACCTCCGTGCCGCCGGAAATCTACTCCATCCCCATCTCATCGCCGCTGCACTACCTCACCTACGTCTACGTTTACGATTCGACCCCGACCGTGGTGTATACCGGTTACACGCCCGGCTACCTCGGCACGTGCGTCTCGATGGACAACACGGTGGTCTACGGCACCGGTTACGCCTACACCCCGTGGTGCGACAATATCTGGGTGGGCTATCCGTGGACTTACGGCTTCGGCGCGGGGTTCTCCTGTGACGCGTTCTACGGGTTCGGCTTCGGCTTCGCCGGCTCGCCCTGGTTCCCCGGCTGTTGCCCGCTTCCGTGCTGGGGGCCGTTCGACTGGGCCCGGCGTCATCATGAGGGCAACTATAACCACGTCGCCCTCGACCACGTGAACATCTATCGGCACTGGGGCAATGAGGTGGCGCCGGCGCTGAGCCGCTTCGAGGAAAACCACTGGAGCGCCCAAGGCTGGTCACACATACGGGAGCCGTTCAATCCGTACTCCGCGCGCAGCGCCACCGAAGGCGGGCGGAATTGGGAACCCAACGCGCATCCCCGCATCGTCACCAATCAGCCCCTCCACTTGCCCGAAATGCATGCCGTGCTCGCGCCGGAGGTTCACGCCAGGTTGTCGGCCGTGACGCCTTCGAACAGCGTTTTCGCCGGCCATGGCGGCGAGGTGTTCCGCGCCACGCCGAATAAAAATTGGGAGGCGCTCACGTCGAAGGGCTGGCAGAGCGCCGGCCAGGTGCCGGCCTTCCGGAGTGAAGCGCCGACCCTCAACCGCGAGCAAAGCGCGCGCGACGTCGGCTCTCAGCGCTTCAACAACTGGCAGTCGAGCGGCGGTTTCGCCCCCAGAGGCACTTCCGCTCCCAGCGGCAGTACTGCCCCCAGCGGCCGTCCCCTCGGCCGATGACCGCTTTGAGGGGATTCCTGAAGTTCGTAGTGTGCCCGTAAGGGCATACGAAATAGCGCCTCACGGCGCCACTACGAGCAGTCAGAACACCGCCTCGCTCAGAACTCCACGCACAGGTCCTTGAGGATCGTCTTGAGGACGTTGTCCTGCGGATAGCTGCTGCCGCGATGCTGGATGAAGCCTTCGCCCGCCTTCAGGCCCGACCGTTCGCCCTGGGCTTTCGCCTCGGCTTTCATGACGTCAATATAGTAGTCCACGTGGTGATGGTGCTTCATCCAGTTGCGCTGCGAGGCGTGGCACTTGAGCATCTTTTCCTTCACCTTCATCATGGACGAAATTTCCACGGCGCAGTGCAGCGGCAGCGGCCGGCCGAAGCAGTCCTTGTTTTCGAACGCGTTCCAGTAATACAGATAAGGCACGCCCGATGCCAGGCGCGTGGGCACGTTGCAGTCGAAGTTCGGGATGGGGGCGGCGAACGCGGCGACCCGGACCAGCTTCGAGGTCTCCTCGTGGTCCACGTGGTAATCCACCGGCGGGTGCGTGAAAACGAGGAACGGGTCCACCTCGCGCATCACGCGGACGGCGTAGCGGCGGTATTCGGCGCTGTACTCGACCGCCAGGTCGTAGCCGCCCGCGTAGTGGAACTGCGCGCCGATCACGGCGGCGGCCTTGGCGGCCTCCTTCAGCCGGATCGCGCGAATCTCCTGCAACGGGTACTCCGCCGTGCCCAGTTCGCCGCCGGTCATCGTCGCGATGTGAATCTCGTACCCGCGCCGCGCCAGCAGCCCCAGCGTCCCGGCGCATTGGAACTCCACGTCGTCCGGATGACATCCGAAAGCCAGCACTCGCTTCATGTGAATCTCCTTCCTGTCAGAGCCCGATGACCCACTTCTCCACGCAGCGGCCGAGCCGCATGCCCGTTCGTTCACAGCGCGCGGAGGACCTTGTTGATGCCGGCGGCGATCGCCTTGCACTCGCCGGCCGTGTACGACCACTTCACGTCAACCATGATCGCCCGCGAGAGATAGTCCAGCGCGTTGGGGCACATCGTCCTGCTGTAGCGCGGCAGCTCGCTCTTCGGCACGCCGCTCCACGGCAGCCCGTCGTGCGCGACGGACTTGAGGTCGAGGATGTGCTCCCAGTGCGCGTAGATGTGCCAGTCCTTGATCCGGGCGTCGTAAACGCCGCCGGCCGGGACGCCTTCGGCCTTGAGCGCCTTCAGCGCGCGCTTCGTCTTCTCGACGTCCGGCAGGTAGAAGATGATGCAGACGCCCGTGTCGCCTTCGGGATCGGCCATGCGGCGGAGCGCCACGTCTTCCGGCAGGCGCAGTGCCCGCAGGATGCGATCGCGGCCGGCACGGTGGCCCTTGAGGAACCGGTCCGCCTTGCGGATCTGCGCGAGTGCCACCGCGCCCTGGAGTTCGCTCATGCGGTAGTTCTCGCCGCAGAACAGCTCACCCTCGCGCCGTTCGGCGGCGTAGCGGTCCGGCCGCCAGCAGGCGGCCGTGTCGTGCCAGCTCTGCGCGCGCGTGTACAGCCATTCGTCGCGGGTGGTCAGGAAACCGCCCTCGCCGCAGTTGAGCATTTTGTAGAAGTCGAAGCTGAAGCAGCCGATGTCGCCGATGGCGCCGAGTTTTCTGCCTCGATACGACCCGCCGCAGGACTGCGCCACGTCCTCGACCACTGCCAGCTTGCGCCGGCGCGCGATCCGCATGATCTCGTCCATCTGCGCCGGCGCGCCGCGCATGTGGACCACGGCGATGGCCCGGGTCCGTTTCGTGATGCGCCGCTCCAGGTCCTTCGGGTCGAGCGTCAGCGTGTCGTCCACGTCGGCGATCACCGGAATCGCGTTGCACGCCGCGACGGTCGAGGCCGTGGCGAAGAAGGTGTAGGCGGGGACGATGACTTCGTCGCCCATGCCGATGCCCAGCGCGCGGAACGCCGCGACCAGCGCCGAGGTGCAGGAGTTCACCGCAAGCGCGTGCGGCACGCCGATGAACTTGCCGAAGAGCTTCTCCGCCTCGGCGACCTTGCTGGGTCCCGGTCCGTAGTAGCGGAAGAGGTGCGGCCCGCGCAGGTCTTCCTCACGGGCGAGGATCGAGCGTATTTTCAGGCGGCTTTCGGGCGACATCCGCCAGAGGTCAATCAACTCCTCAAGCTCTTCGCGGCCGAGTTTTGAAGGATGGCGCATCGCTGCATTTCCCGTTGAATGCCGAGGCGGAAGTCGGACGGAGATCGGAGGTTGGCTACCCGGCGTGGATTCGAACCACGATTAGAAGGACCAAAACCTCCTGTGCTACCATTGCACCACCGGGTAGTGTTCGACGCCGCTCGGACGAGGCTGCGAGTATATCAGCGGCCGCCGCACGTGTCAACGAGCGGGGCGCATCGGCGGAACTGCGTGCGCTCACAGGGCGCAGTTGCACTTTTTCGACGCCGCATCGAACCCCAGCGCGGTCCACGTATCCAGCGTCTCCTCGCAGAGCGCGAGGGGAACGGACTTGGAGAGCACGTCGGCGGCCTGCCGATAGAGCGCCAGCCGCACGTTCATCGGGTAGCGGGCCAGCGCCTTCGGATCGGCGGGTTTCTCCATCTCTTTGAGAAGTCCGTTGCCGACGTAACGCGGCAGATTGTGTTCCGCGCGCAGCGTGCCGAGCGTCACGCGCTCGGGCGCCAGGCGCCGGACCTGCTCGGCGATCCCGCGGTAATTGAAGCCGCGGATCATCGGGTCAATGCGCATGCGGATGCGCCAGCCGCGCGACTTCAAACTCGCCGCCGCGCGAAGGCGGTCGGCCACCGGCGCGGCGCCCTTCTCGTGAATGCGCGCCGCATCGGGCGCGTTCACCGAGAAGGAAACAATCACGTTCTTGCACGGCTGCGTGTCCAGGAGCGGCTTGCAGTCGCGCGGACCGCCTTTTGTAACCAGCAGCAGGGCATGCTTCCGTCCCTTGGCCTCGGCCTCGTCGCGGAAGAGTTCCACCAGGCTGCCGATCAGCGGACGATCCTTCTCGAAGACCAGGCTGTCCGACAGGTTGCCCGTGTTCAGCACGTACGATTCCAGGTCGTCGCGGCGGATCCACCTCGTGATTTCCTTCCGCATGCGCTCGGTGTTGCTGAACGCCTGCGGCTCGTTGAGATACCAGAAGGAGGACTTCAGAAAACAATACGTGCACTGCGGCTGAAAAGTGCAGCCGTTCGCGTGGGCCAGGACGAAGAAATTGGGGCAGACCGTCTTCGGCGGCGTCGTGCGGAAAATGTCCACGAACTTCTTTCGCCGTACGCGCACCGCGCAAGTCTTCAGCTCTTTCATCAACGGCACTCCTTTTATTGGACAGCACGATCCGCTTTAGCCAACGAATAACTCTGCCCCGGCCGCAGCACCACCAGTCCCTTTGGAACACGCTCGCAGATGCCCGGCAGGAACCGCCCCGCCGCGTGCTCGTCGAGTTCCTCCTCCGACAGATGCATCAGGAAATATCGCGACGGCGAGAGCTTCTCGATGAACTCCACCCAGCCGGAACCCTGCCACGGCCCGATCAGCAGCGCGTCCAGCCGGCCCAGCGCCGAAACCGGAATCTTGGTGGTATTCCCGTTGTCGCCGTCATGGAAGAACCGCAACCCGGCCGACTCGACCAGGTACGAGTTATGTCCGCGTCCGTGAAATGTCCTGAAGGCCGTGACGCCGGCAAACGGCAACTTGAGTTTCACTGTTCGCGCCGGCTCGCGGGCGGGCGCCGCGGACGGCTCCATTTCCCTCAGCGCGTCCGCGGGAACTTTCCTCGCGAGCGACTTGATCACGGCGCGCGGCCCGACCACGATCGCGCCGGTGCGACACGCGACTTCCGCTACCTCGTCGGGCCTGAAGTGGTCCATGTGGTCATGCGTCACGAGGATCAGGTCCGCCTTCGCAACATCCTTCCCGCGCAGGACCGGCGCGCTGGCCATGCCCGGGATGGGGTGATAGAACGCGTCAATGTAAATCTCCGCGGCGCCCGCGCGGATGCGGAATCCTTCGTTGCCGAGCAGCTTGATCTCATTCCCGAGCGATTCGGTTGTCATCGCTTTATTCTACTTTAATCAAGGCGCATACACAAGGTTCCGCGCCAGGCTGCCCTTTACGCCGGTCATTTGGGCTTCCCGTATTTGCGGGAGGCGTCGAAGTAGGCGCGCACGTTTTCGATTGAGGTTCCGTCGCGGATGCTGTCGTACGTGCCGAGGATAAAACCGGCCGGGCCGGCGGTCTCAATGGCGGCACGCACGGTCCGGGCGATCAGGTCGGGCGTGCCCAGCTTGATGACGTAGTGCAGATCAACATATCCCATCAGGCAAACCCGGTCGCCGATCCGGCGTTTGACCTCCCCCAAGTCCACGTCGCCGACAGGCGGAGGAGTGAGCGTTGTGCGCGCGTCAATGCCGCACTGTCCATACAGTTCAAGCAGGTAGGCGTAAATCTTAGGGCTGCAAGGAATCCGGTCAACAGGCTTGTGCGCGTAGGCCGCCAGAATCCGTCCTCGCGATGTCATCGTTTCTGTGTCTGCCGCGCTCCAAGTCTGCGTATTATCCGGAAGCTGCCATGCGGGCGCCCTCCGCACGGCGGTCAAGCATCACGTGTCATATTTTGACAGCCCGGGCCACTCGCGTCAACCAACTGCTGCAGTGAACCGCTCGCGTCTACGCAAGCCGTTCCTGCAATCCGCTTCCCAGCAACTCCTCGATGCAGGGCTTCACGCCCCAGAAATCTCGCAGCGCAAGGTACTCGGCCGCCGCGCCGCTCGGGGCGGCGCCGGAGGACCTCTCCGCCCGGATCATCAGGTTCTTCGGCGTATCGCCGGAGGAGACGAATTCGATGACGTCCGTCCGGTAGCCCATGACCCGCAGCGCGGCCGCGCGCAGCGCATCGGTCAGGATATCGGCCGTACGCTCCCGCAGTATGCCGTGCCGCAGCGCGGCGCGGAATTCCGGCCGCGCGACCTGGTGGTGCAGCTCGTGCTGGCAGCACGGCGCGCAGAGAATCAGTTCCGCCTGCCACTTCACCCCTTGCGCGATCGCCTCGTCCGTGGCCGTGTCGCACGCGTGAAGGCTGAACACCGCCTGCGGAGGCTCCGCCGGCTCGTACTCCAGAATCCGCGACCGGGCGAACTGCACCTCGTCGTAGCCCAGCCGGTCGCGCAGTTCGCTCGCGCGCGCGATCACTTCAGCATCGGCGTCCACGCCGGTCAATTGGACGCTCAGGCCGCGCTTCTCGCGCAGGTAATGATAAGCCGCCAGCGTGAGGAACGCCCTGCCGCAGCCGCAATCCGTCAGCCGGAGCGGGCCGACCGGCAGCCGCCGCACCAAGTCCGTGTGGCTGAGCAGCGCCAGGAAATGATTGACCTGCCGGAACTTTTCGCGCATGGGCTGGAGCACGCGGCCGTCGCGCATGACGCCGATCGTTTCGAGGAATTCGTCCGGCTCGTCCGGCGGGAAAGGATATTCCTTCCGGCGGTCATGCGGCTGCGCCGGCGGAGCCGATTCCAGCGACGGCCGGCCGCGCGAGATCAGCGCCTTGCCCTTCCGAGTGATACGCACGTGCAAGTCGCCGTCCGCGCACTGAAGGTGGATGTTGAGGAAGCCCATCTCGGCGATTTTCCGGAACTCATTGGCAATCTGGTCCGACTCGATGTTGCGCGCGGTCTGCTTGCGCCGCCCTTGAAAGACCGCCTGCAAGCGCCGGCCTCCGGACAACTGCACGGGCCGGATGACGACCTTCCGCCACTCCGCCTCGGCCGGGTCCTTCGGCCCGGAAAGCGTCAGGAGGATAAACCGCCGCTCGTCGCGCAGCGCGCTCAGGATTTCATCCGAGTAATTCATGGCATGATCGCCCATCATTCTCACCGCTTCCGCGCCCGGTTTCAAGCCCTCCGGTTCGTAGTGATTATTTACAGGGACCTCCATGTTACTGTACCATTTGTGCTGTACGCTCAGACAGGAGGCCCCAGCCATGGCGCGTCGGCTCATCGGGATCACCGGCGGGTATCGCCGGAGAAAGACTCAGCAGGCGGACGAGTTCTATTTGCTCGCGGACTACTTCGATTCGGTGGAACTGGCGGGCGGAACGCCGGTCCTCATCCCGCAGATCGGCGGCGACGAGGCGCTGCGCGACCTGCTCCGCCGGCTCGACGCCCTCGTCATCACCGGCGGCCCCGATACGCCGCCTGCGCGCTACGGCCAGCAGCCCCACCCGATGACGAAGCCGGTGCACCGGCGACGCGACGAGTTCGACTTCCGCTGCCTCGCGACCGCGCTCGACCTCGGGCGGCCGATCCTGGCCATCTGCTACGGCGCGCAGTTGCTGAACATTTTCATGGGCGGCACGCTGATCCAGGACATTCCTTCACAGAGGCCTTCGGCCGACCGGCACGTCCAGGATGGGCCGCGGCTGCTGCACGCGGTGCGGATCGAGCCGGGAACGAAGCTGGCCCAATGTCTCGGCGTGGCGGAAGTCGAGGTGGCATCGTCTCACCACCAAGCGGTGGATCGGATCGGCCGCGGACTGCGCGTTTCGGCGCGGAGCCGCGACGGGATTATCGAGGGAATCGAGACGGAGGACGACCGCCTAGTCCTCGGCGTGCAGTGGCACCCCGAAGAATTGGCCGCGAAACACCCGGACCACCTGAAGCTGTTTCAGGCGGTCGTCGGGAGTTGACCGCGAGCGGGAAGTTTCGCGCCGGCGTTCTACGGAACCGGATTGACCGGATTCGGCGGATTGGCCATATTGATCGGCCTCCGGCTGGGCCACACGATCGTCCAAGGGCGCCAGATGCTGGCTTCCCTGTACGAATCGAAGACCACGCCGTAGCCGATCTTGCCGCAGACCCACTCGACGTCGAGCGAAGCACCTTTGACGAGCCCGACGACCGGTCCCCCGGCAATGCCGCAGGGCGCCACGATGAGGGCATCCAGGCCGTAGAGCATCGGGTGCTGGTCGAACACCACGCGATTCTGACGGTAAGTTTCCGCCGGCAGATCCACCGCGCCCGTGAACGCTCCGGTGATCAGTCCAGTAAGTGATGCGCACCCGGAGCAGACCAGCAACGTGGCAGCCAGCACGAAAGCGCCTATAACCTTCATTTTCGAGACCTTTCTCAGCAGAGCAAGTCCTGGCAGCTTATGGTACGCCTCTCAACTTCTGAAGGAAGTATATCACGTGATCCGCAGAAGATCAAGGCGGAAGGCGAAAATTCGGTCGCAAACCGTTGCGGGCAATAGAGTTTGCAACGGCCCGGCGCGCCCGGTGAAAACGGAAAAGGCCGGGCGCTTTTCGGCGCCCGGCCCTGGAGTCCTGAGTTTCGATCAGGCCAATGCGATGCCCTTAGTCGCCTCTTCGGCGGCGAGCAGTTCCTTCCAGCGGCGGTCCACGTCGGCCTGGAGTTCGTCTATGATGTGGCGGTTCTTCGGCTCGAAGAGATGGCGGAAGCGCGCCTGCGCCTTGAGCCAGTCCTCGAGCGGCTTTTTCTCCTTCGGCTTGTAGGTGACCGTGAACTTGCCGGGGCGCTCCCACTCGAAGAGCGGCCAGAAGCAGGTGTCCACGGCGAGCTGGGCCATCGCGATGCCCAGTTCCGGCTTGAAGCGCCAGCCGCGGTGGCACGGCGCGATGACGTTGATGAAGCTCGCGCCGTTCGCCTTGAGCGCCTTCTGGACTTTCGCCATGAAGTCGGTCGCGTTGGAGGGCGTGGCCTGGGCGACGTACGCCGGGTTATGCGCGATGACGACCGCCGTCAGGTCCTTGCGGTTCTGCTGCTTGCCCGAGCTGACCTTGCCGGCCGGCGCGGTGGTCGTATCGGCGCCCTTCGGGGTCGAGCTGGAACGCTGGATGCCGGTGTTCATGTACGCTTCGTTGTCGTAGCAGATGTAGAGCATCTTGTGCCCGCGCTCGAGAGCGCCGGAGAGCGACTGCAGGCCGATGTCGTAGGTGCCGCCGTCGCCGCCGAACGCGATGAAGCCGATCTCGCGGTCCGGAATCTTCCCGCGCTTGCGGAGCGCGCGATACGCCGTCTCAATGCCGCTCATCGTGGCGGCCGAGTTCTCGAACGCGCTGTGGATGAACGGCACTCGCCAGGCCGTGTGCGGGAAGAGCGTGGTCACCACTTCCATGCAGCCGGTGGCGGAACTCGTGACGACCGGCGTCTCCGCGGCCAGCAGCGCCTGGCGCAGGACCGTCGGCCCGGTGCAACCGGCGCAAGCCGCGTGCCCGCCCGCCAGAAGATCCGGTTTCGCTGAGAGTTTCTTAAGGTTTATGGCCATGTTCAGTCATCCTTGGTTCATGAGCCCGGGAAACGCGCTATTCGCGGAGCCCGATAAATTCCACTTCCCGTTCTTTCAAGCCGGACCGGCCGGCGTCGCGCAGGGTCTTGAAGACTTCAACGATCTGCTCGACGCGGATGTCGCGTCCGCCGAGGCCGTAGACGAACGGCATGATCGCACGGTCGTCGCCGTAGAGGTGCGAGCGGACCTCGTGGAACAGCGGGCCGCCCTCGATGCCGAACGAGATCGAGCGGTCGAGGACGCCGACGGTTCTGACGCGCCCGAGCGCCTGGCGTAACTGGCGCGCGGGAAACGGCCGGAAGACGCGCAGCTTGACGACACCGGCCTTGATGCCCTGCTCGCGGGCTTCGTCGGCGGCGACGCGCGCGGTGCCGCAGGTCGAGCCGAGCGCGATGATCGCGCACTCGGCGTCATCCATCCGATAGCCCTCCAGGAACCCGTACGGCCGGCCCGAGAGCTGGCCGAATTCCTTGCCGACCGACTCGATCGCGCTGAACGAATTGCGCATCGCCTCGACCTGCTGGCGCTTGTGCTCGAAGTACCACTCGGGCATGTCCAGCCCGCCGACGGTGTACGGATGCTCCACGTCGAGCAGCGCGCGGTCGGGCTTGTACTCGCCGACGAACGCGGCCGCCTGAGCGTCGGTCAGCATCGCCACCGGCTCGTTGGTGTGGCTGATGATGAAGCCGTCGAAACAGATCATCGTCGGCAGCAGCACGTCCTTGCGCTCGGCGATCCGGAAGGCCTGGAGGGTGCTGTCGTACGCCTCCTGGGAATTCTCGGCGAAGATCTGGATCCAGCCGGCGTCGCGGCAGCCCATCGAGTCGGAGTGGTCGCAGTGGATGTTGATCGGGCCGCTCAGCGCGCGGTTGACCTCGGGCATCACGATCGGGAGCCGGCAGGAGGCGGCGATATACACCATCTCCCACATCAGCGCCAGGCCCTGCGAGGAGGTCGCGGTGATGACGCGCGCGCCGGCCGCCGAGGCCCCGATGGCCGCGCTCATGGCGCTGTGCTCGGATTCCACCAGGATCACTTCGGTATCCACGTCGCCGTTGGCCACGAACTCGGCGAACTTGTGCATCAGCTCCGTCTGCGGCGTGATCGGGTAGGCCGACGCGACGTCCGGCCGCGCCTGTTTGAGGGCGTAAGCCGCCGCGTCATTGCCGGTGAGTGAGACGTATTTCGCCATGGTCTAATCCTTCTTGGAGCCTTCGAATTCACTTTCCGGTTTCATGGTGATCGCCACCACCTTCTTCGGGCATTCCTCGGCGCAGATGCCGCAGCCTTTGCAGTGATCGTAGTCAATCCCGACGACCTTGCCGTCCTTGACGAGAATGGACGAGTCGGGGCAGAAGATCCAGCAGCGCATGCACTGGATGCACTTCTCGTCATGCCAGATCGGGCGGTTGCTGCGCCAGCCGGCGGTCTTTTTCTCGGCGCTGGAGCCGGCTTTCAGGATCACACCGCCGGACGCCAGTTCCTTCCACGAGGGCAGCTTGCTCATGCTTCTTTGACCTCCTCAAACGCGCGTCGAATGGCGCGGAAGTTTCCCTGCACGACCTGTTCTCCCTTCGACTTGAACTTCTTCTCGATGTCGTGGAGGATGGTTTCGAGCTTGAGGATCGGCATGGCCTTCATGAGCGCGCCCATCATCGGCGTGTTCGGAATGGGCCGGCCGATCTCCTCGGTGGCGATCCGCGTCGCGTCCACGGTGTAGACCTTGCCGCTCTTGAGGCCGAGTTTCTTCCGGAGCACGGCCGGTTCGCTCGGCGAGTTGATCAGGATGATGCCATCGCTCTTGAGCCCTTCGCTCACGTCCACGGAATCGAGCAGCGAGGCGTCCAGCACGACCACGATGTCCGGCGTATAGATGGCGCTGTGGACCTGGACGGGCGTGTCGCTGATGCGGGTGTATCCGCGGATCGGCGCGCCCTCGCGCTCGGGACCGTAATCCGGAAATCCCTGGATGAACTTGCCTTCCTCCAGCGCGACGGCGGCGACGAGCGTGGCGGCGGTCTTGGCGCCCTGGCCGCCGCGGGCGTGCCAGCGAATCTCGACCATTTTATCGGGCATTGAATCGCACTCCAACCTCGAGTTTATCCGGCAGGTCGAACAGGCGAGGAAGCGAAAAGGACCCACCCTCCACGCTCTCGCTCGGCGGCGGAAACGCGTGAAGCAACGCGCACAGGCTATCACAGACGGAAAAAACTGTC
>Ga0187852_1000101_pt1 | contig 91975 bp, 74 predicted proteins | sample June2016WEW_6_40_FD_134511 | JGI IMG/M metagenome (GOLD analysis project Ga0187852, IMG submission 134511) | Peatland microbial communities from SPRUCE experiment site at the Marcell Experimental Forest, Minnesota, USA - June2016WEW_6_40 | ecosystem: Environmental > Terrestrial > Soil > Wetlands... | reverse complement strand
GAGATTGTCACGAAGCCGTTGCGAGAGTTCGGGCCTCCACTGCTGGCCTTGCCTCATCCGATGCCCTACCCATTTCTCCAGTCGCTTTTCGATGGTCTGCTGCCGCCCGGGCTGCATCACTACTGGAAAGCGGACTTCATGCGCGAATTGACCGATGAAGCCATTGCCGAACACGTCAAATTCGGGCCGCGCATTCCGACCGTCAACTCCGCCGTCCATATTTACGCGATGGATGGCGCCGTCCAGGATGTTGGCGCGAACGAAACCGCGTTCGCTTACCGCGACGTGAGGTTTGTCCACATTATCGCTGCCGTCACTCCCGATCCGGCTACCTTACCCCTCTATCGCGAATGGACGCAGCATTACTGGGCGGCGCTCCATCCTCATTCGGCGGGAGGCGCCTACGTCAATTTCCTGATGGAAGAGGGCAAGGAGCGCATCGCAGCGAGCTATCCGGGAAATCGACCGCGGCTCGCGGCAATCAAGGCAAAGTACGATCCTCTGAACATGTTCAGAGTGAATCAGAACATCCAGCCGGCGAAGTAACCCTGCCGATCACATTTCGGCGCTGGCCGGGTCCATCAACCGCCGGACGGCGGAGATCCGGTTAGCCGGAATTCCGCACCGCCTTGCGTGCTCCTGAAGGATTTCCACATTCGGCGCCCAGTATATGCAGTACACTTTGTTGTCGGTTACGTAACTGTGGAGCCATTGGATTTCCGGGCCCAAGTCACGAAGAACGCTCAACGATTTCTGCGCGGCCTCCCGAAGCTGCTCCGGAGTCATATCCCCCGCCCCCGGGATCTCGCGCTCGATGACAAACTTCGGCATCCAGCCATCCTATCACGGCGGTTTCCCAGCAGCCTGACTTCGGGGCACGGCGGGCGTTCCTCTACAACACCGGTGGCAGCGGCACGCGCAGACGGCCTTGGAAGATTTCGCCGAAGGCTTCCAGCACTTCGCCGTGCAGCGCGCCGTTATCGGCCAGCAGGTGGTCGGATTGGGTCGGGCTGTGCGGCGCGCCGCGCATGTCGGAAACGCGGCCGCCGGCTTCGGTCACCAGCAGCGTGCCCGCCGCCACGTCCCAAGGCTTGAGGCCGAACTCCCAGAACAGGTCCAGGCGCCCGCACGCCACAAAGGCCAGATCGAGCGCCGCCGACCCGGTCCGGCGTACGCCGTGCGATGCCATCGCCAACTGGTAATAGAAATGGATGTTCACGTTGTGATGGCGCTTGCGGCTGGGAAATCCGGTGGACGCCAGGCTGTCGGCCAGCCGCCTGGTCTGGGAAACGTGAATGCGCCGGTTGTTCAGATAAGCTCCGGCGCCGCGTTCGGCGGTGAACAACTCCTGGTGGATGGGGTCGAACACAACGCCGGCCAGCATCTCACCCGCCCGCGCCAGGCCGAGCGTCACATTAAACGCCGGAAAACTGTGCGCGAAATTGGTAGTGCCGTCGAGCGGGTCCACGTACCAGCAGTATTCGGCTTGAGCGTCATGGCCGCCGCCCTCTTCGGCCACGATTCCATGCGAAGGGTAGTGCGACCGCAGCCGCTCCACCACCAGCTTTTCGCTGGCACGGTCGGCTTCCGTCACCAGGTCGAATTCGCCCTTGAGTTCGAACGCCACCCGCCGCTCGAAGTACTGGCCCAGTAAGGCGCCGGCTTCGCGGGCGATTTCCACGGCTGTTTCGAGGTAGGGCATGGGCGAGAAGTCGGCCTCCAGGCCTAACCCTGTTCGACCACGTAGTTGATGTCGTGCTTGAAGATGAAGAGGTTCGGCTCGCCTTGGCGGGTAATCCGGATGAAGGAGTGATCGTAGTATTCGATCACGCCCGTCACTTCTTCGCCGCCGGCCAGCTTAACGCGCACGGGTGTCGCGTTCTCAATCAACTGTTTGAGGTACTTGACCTCTTCCAGCGTGTGCTCAGGCGCGCGCGCGGACCTTGGTTGTTGTATCGTACGCTTCTCCTAACGCTTCTTCCGGCTATCGGGCTTCAGCGTAACCTGTTCCGCCGGCGAACCCGTCCTAGCCTCCGCTTCCCCATAATAGCCGTTGCGCGCCGAGGCCCGCAATTCGGGAGATTTGAGCCGCACTTCCAGCTTGTGAAAACTCTCCTTGGTAAGCGGCACATCGTGCGGGTAGAAGCCCAGCAGGTATTCGGTGCGCAGCTCGGCGATGATGGAGCTGAAGGCGTGGTCGAGTTGCGGGCCCTCCGAGAGCAGGAAGGCGCGCCCGCCGGTGCCTTCCGCCATAAATTCCAGGGCGTGCTCGCCGCCGATGTTGCGTCCCGCGTCGTTGGTGATCGGCATCACGATCACCGGATAAATCACCGCGTCGGCCAATTGCGCCGCTTCGAGCGCCCGGTGACTGTCGATCTTGCTGGTGGTCTCGCCGCCATCGCTCACCAGCACCAGCGCCTTGCGGCCCTCGCGCAGCTCCAGGTCGCGCGACGCCAGCCAGATGGCGTCATACAGAGAAGTCCCCGCCGAGCCGTGAATCTGGCGCAGCATGGCTTCGAGAGACACGATGTTGTGAGTGTAGTTGTGCACCTGCGTCACCAGATCGTCGAAGGTGTAGAGCGACACCTGGTCCTGGGGATTGCGGTCTGAAAGCAGGGCGCGGATGAAGCGCACGGCGGAATCGGTTTCGAACTTCAGATCCTGGTTAGTAGAGCCGCTGACATCCACCAGCAGCGCTACCGAGAGCGGTTGATTGGTCTCGCGTTCGAAGACCGCCACGTCCTGGCGCACGCCGTTGTCGAAGACCTGGAAGTCGTCCTTGCCCAGCGAGCCCACCAACTGGCCGGCGCGGTTCTTCACCGTGGCGATGATGTGCACCAGGTTGACTTTGACCGGAATGACGAGATCCTGAGCGGCCAGCGGCAGCGCGGCTGCGAGCAGCGTGCAGCAGATCAGCCGGCCGGCCGCACCGGGTGTGGGGTTCACTGACTTACCGCGCCAAAGGCACATCGGGGTCCCACGCTCCTTCCACCCAGACCGCGCCATCGGCAAAATGCTCTTTTTTCCAGATTGGCACGCGCTTCTTGAGGCGGTTGATGCCCTCGAGCGCAGCCTCGAATGCGGGGCGCCGGTGAGCCGCTGTCACCACCACCGCCACGCTGGTTTCCCCCACCAGCAAACGGCCCAGGCGGTGCGCCATGGCAACATGCTCGAGCGCGAAAGCGGCGGCCAGCTCGCGGCCGATTTCCGCCATGGTACGCAGCGCCATCGGCTCGTAACCCTCGTAATCGAGGTACAGCGTGCGCCGGCCGCCGGTGTGGTTGCGGACCGTACCTTCGAACGTCACCACCGCGCCTTCGCTGCCCTCCAGCAGCCGCGCCGCCAGGCGGCGCGCATCGAGCGACCGGTGGGTGATGGCGAAATAGTTGCCGCCTTCTTCGATTTCCAGACCGTCAACAGGTTGTTCCGAGCCGCCGCTGACCGGCGGCAGGAGCGCGATCTCGTCGCCTTCGGCGATTTTCGTGGCCGGCTCAGCGAACGCCCGATTCCGCGCCACCACGATACTCCCCGCCATCTTCCCGATGGCCGGCGAGAGCGCCGCGTACCGATCCAGCACGGCGCGCAGATCGGCGCCTTCGGCGAACTCGGCGTCCTCCGAGCCGCGGCCGACCAGGTCCTTCAAGACACCGAAGAACAACACCCGCGCGCGCATCTGTATCGTCTGGAATTCTCAGTCTATCAGACGGTTGCGGGCGGCTCTCCGTTGCGCCCTTGTTGCTCGTGAAACACCCCGAATGGCAGCCGCCCGGCGCCGGAAGCCGGCTTCCAGTCGTGGCGCGGGCTGTCCAGCCTGCGGAGCCGAGATTCGTCTCGGTTCTTCCCGGCATCTGCGGCGCAAAAATCGGCTTGACGTCAACTATATAATAGGCGATATATATATTAGCATGTCCAGAGATCCGCGCGACTTCCTGCCGATTCACAATAACTGGTTTCATATTTTGCTCTCGCTAGTTGGGGCCGAGCAGCATGGCTACGGCATCATGCAGGAAGTCCTCGAGCGGACCAACGGAACGGTCCGTCTTTGGCCCGCCACTCTTTATGGCTCGCTCAAGCGGCTGATCGGCGACGGGCTGATCGAGGAATCCGATGAGCGGCCGGTAGCGGAACTGGATGACGCACGCCGCCGCTATTACAAGCTGACAAAGCTCGGCCGGACCGTGCTCGAACTGGAATGCGAGCGGCTGCAAGAGATGGTCCGCATGATGCAAAAGAAGCGCAAGCAGGAGGCCTACTGATGAACCCCCGCGTCAGCATCTGCCTGGCTCTCTATCGGCGCCTGGCGAGCGCCTATCCGCACGAGTTTCGAATGCTGTACGGAGGGGATCTCGACCGGCTGGGCGAGGATGCCATTCCGGAAGTCTCGCGGCGCTACGGTCTGCTTGGGCTCCTGCGGCTCCTCGCCGATATTTCGATCCGGTTGCCGGCCACCTATTTCACCGAGATCCGGCAGGACACCGTCTACGCGCTGCGTAAGCTGGCCCAGTCGCCCGGTTTTACCGCCGTGGCCGTGCTTTCGCTCGCCATCGGCATTGGCATGTGCTGCGTGGCCCTCAGCGAATCCCAGTCCATCGCAGGGCCGCCGCCGGGCGTGCGCGATCCCGCGGCCCTGGTGACCATAAGAGGCCAGGTTTCGTATCCGTACTTCGAGCGCTATCGCGATCAGCACCAGGCGGTGGCGAATGCAACGGCCTTTTTGGGATTAGTCCCGTTCGCCGTGGCGTTCACGGGAGACAAGCACACGCGTGCGGAACGAATTTACGGACACCTGGTTTCCCCCGAGTATTTCACCACCTTGGGTGTGACGCCGGCCGCCGGCCGGTTCTTCGCGCCGGAAACCGAGAAGCCCGGTATGCCTCCCGTGGTGGTGATCAGCGACCGCTTCTGGCGCAAGCACCTGGGCGCAGACCCGCTCGCCGTGGGACGCACGCTACGGCTGAATGGTTCGATGGCAACCATCGTCGGCATCGGCCCGAAAGATTTTCTAGGTATTTGGCCGGCCAACCCCGCCGACCTGTTCGTGCCGTTGACGTGCGCCGGATCGCTGGCTCCGGAACTCGGCGGCGATCCACTCCACGCCCAGGATCGCGAAATCTTTCGCGTCGTGTTCCGCCTGCCGCAAGGCGTGCCCATCCCTGCGGCGGAGGCCGCTCTCGACGCGGCCACCCGCAGTCTCGACAGAGAAAACGGAATCCAAAACGATCGGGATCGCAAGGGCCGCGTGGTGCGGCTCATCCCGGCCGGCACCGTCATGTATATGACGCCTGACCTGACAGCATACATACGCACGTTCAACATAGTCCTGTGGACCCTGGTTCTGTCGCTTCTGTGCGCAAACTTGGCCAGTCTGCTGCTGGCTCGCGGGAGCCAGAGAAGGCGGGAAATCGCCGTCCGCCTTTCGGTGGGAGCCAGCCGGCCGCGCCTGGTACGGCAGTTCCTGACCGAGAGCGTGCTTCTGTCTTTCTCGGGCGGCGTCGCAGGCATCGCGCTGGCCTATGGGCTGGCGCGCGCAATCAATTCCATGCCCGTGCCTTCCGCGACCCCGTTTGAATTCAACTGTCAGCCCGATTTCCACGTGCTGGCGATCACGCTGGCGGTAGCGCTCGCCGCCGGCATCGGCTTCGGCCTGGCACCGGCCCTATCCTCGGTGCGCGCTGACATTGGCCTCACTTTGAAGCAGGGTGCGCAAGCGCCGCTGGTCGGCTATCGCCGCTTCGGTCTGCGCAATCTCTTCGTCGTGGGCCAAATGACTGCATCGCTGATGCTCCTGCTGCTCACCTGGTACATGGTCACAGGCTTCCTGAACAGCGCCCACCTCGACCCCGGTTTTGAGACCGCCAACCTCAACCTCATTTCATTGGACCCTGTGCGCGACGGTTATTCCGCCGAGGCAACCGCGGCGCTGCTGAGCGGACTGCCGGAGGAGTTATCGCGCGTCACCGGAGTTCGTGGGGTGACCTTGACCGATAGCGTGCCGTTCGCCGGCCTTGCCGCCGAGCAAGCCAACACCCGCGTGTCCGCTTCCGCGGGAGCTGGAAAGACCGGACAGGTGCTGCACGCCGTTTTCAGGGAGCGCATCGGAGCCGGTTACTTCGTCACGCTCGGCGTACCTCTCTTGGGCGGTCGCGAATTCGATCGGCGGGATCAGCAACTGGATGACTCGTCGGAAACAAAAGGCGCCCCGGCAATTCCAGCCATCCTCAATCAGACCGCCGCGCACGAGTTGTTCGGCGCCGAAGAGCCGATTGGCCGCCGCGTCCGCGAGGGCGAAATGAACTACACGGTGGTTGGCCTGACGCACGATGTGCAGTCCGGGCTCCTGATGACCAAGACAGTGGCTACCGTGTTTCTGCCGCTCACAGCCTCGGCGTTTCGCAGTAACCCGGCCCAACGCGCCACCATCCTGGTACGCGGCTCGGCGGGCCGCGATACTCTGACGGCAGTGCGCCGGCAACTCGCGTCGCTCCATCCCGATCTCACGATTTTCAACGTCCACACCATGCAGGAGGATCTCGACCGGATGAACTCGTTTGTCAAATGGGATTCCGCGATCTACGTGATCCTCGGCCTTTTCGCGCTGCTGCTGGCCTCGATCGGCCTGGGCGGGGTGACGGCTTACGCGGTGGTCCGCCGGCGCAAAGAGATCGGCATCCGCATGGCGCTCGGCGCCGGCAGCCGCCAGGTGCAGGGGTTGGTGATGCGAGAAGGGACGGTGCTGGTGGTGGTGGGCTCGGTATTGGGGCTTGGCGGCGGACTTACCCTGTGGCGCGTCCTCTCTTCCGCCAGCGACGTGCTGGCGCGGACCTTTTCCAAGCGCGCCGACGATCCACTTTTGTTTTATGGCGCGCCGCTGCTATTGGCCGGCCTGGCCATGCTTGCCTGTTACCTGCCGGCTCGGCGAGCCACCGACATCGATCCGGTGTCCGCGCTGCGGGAAGAGTGAGGCCGCAGTGGGGCCGGTCCCCGGCCGGCCTCCGGAGTTTCCACCTCTCGCGAAAGGCCTGTACCGCCGGCGGTCTTTGCCGCCGGTCATTTGCGTGCCGCGCGTGGTGGGGCAGGATGAATGCTGCGCGGGCCGGGCACGAGCGGGCCACGCACGCCCCTACGATTGCGTCGGGTTACAATCGCAGTTTCTCCATGACACCGACGTCCGAGACTCGCCTGCGCGTGCGCTACGCCGAAACCGACCAGATGGGCGTGGTTTATTACTCCAATTATTTGGTTTGGATGGAGGTGGGCCGCGTCGACTTATGCAAGGCGTGCGGCTTCAATTACCGCGACATGGAAAACGAAGACGGCGTGGCGCTGGCGGTGGCCGAGGCGCAGTGCCGGTACCGCGCCCCGGCTCGCTTCGACGACGAGGTGATCGTCAAGACCTCGATTGCGGAGGCCAACTCGCGAATGGTAACCTTCGCCTACGAGATGCGGCTCGCCGATTCGGAGACCGTACTCGCCACCGGCTCTACACGCCACGTTTTCGTCAACCGCAGCATGGGGCACACGCGCATGCCGGCCAAGTACCACCGGCTGTTCGGCCTTGCCGAATAGACCCGCCTGGCGTGCCATAGCTGCGGAGCATTCCGCGCGGCTCTCACGGCCGGCATTGACGCCGCCCGGCGCGCCTGCTTAACTGGAAACAGTTCCCATGGCAGGTATCGAACGACCAGCGCTGTCGCTGGCCAACGTGCATTCCAGCGTCGATATTTCCCAGATCTCTTTCTGGCGCCGGATGTTCGCCTTCGCCGGGCCGGCGTACCTGGTGAGTGTCGGCTACATGGATCCGGGCAATTGGGCTACCGATCTGGAAGGCGGCGCCCGCTTCGGTTACCGCCTGCTCTGGGTGCTGGTCATGTCCAACGCCATGGCCATCCTGCTGCAGACGCTGAGCGCGCGGCTTGGCATCGTCAACGGGCGCGACCTGGCGCAGGCCTGCCGGGAAGCCTATCCGCGCCGCTTGAGCTTCGCCTTGTGGGTGCTCTCGGAGATCGCCATCGCCGCCTGCGACCTGGCCGAGGTGCTGGGGGCCGCAATTGCCCTCAACCTGCTGTTCCACATCCCGCTGCTCATCGGCGTGCTCCTGACCGCCGCCGATACGCTTCTCCTGCTCTTTTTTCAGAGCTTCGGCATTCGCGCCATCGAAGCCTTTATCCTGGCCCTGATCACGGTGATGGCGGCCTGCTTCTGCATCGAACTGGTCTGGGCCCGCCCGGCCGCCGGGGAACTGTTCGCCGGCCTGGCACCGCGCCTCAACCGCAGCAGCCTCTACCTGGCGGTCACCATCCTCGGCGCCACCGTCATGCCGCACAACATGTATTTGCATTCGGCCCTGGTGCAGACGCGCAACATCGGCCACACCGAGTCCGCCAAGCGCATCGCGTGCCGCTTCAACCTGATCGATTCGGCGGTGGCCCTAAACGGCGCCATGTTCGTCAACTGCGCCATCCTGGTGCTGGCGGCGGCCGTATTCTTCAAGCGCGGCATCATCGTCACTGAGATTCAGCAGGCGCACGAGTTGCTGGTTCCGCTGCTAGGCGCCAGCATGGCGGGCGTGCTGTTCGCGGTGGCGCTGCTTTGCTCCGGCCAGTCTTCCACGCTCACCGGAACCATGGCGGGCCAGGTGGTGATGGAAGGCTTCGTGAATATTCGCGTGCGTCCCTGGCTCCGCCGTCTGATCACCCGCACGCTGGCCGTCATTCCGGCCGCGCTCACCATCTATATCGCCGGAGACAGCGCCACCCTCGGGCTGCTGCTGCTGAGCCAGGCGATTTTGAGCATGCAACTGCCGTTCGCCATCGTCCCCCTGATTCACTTCACCAGCGACCCCGCCCGCATGGGCTCGTTCGCCAATGCCGGTTGGGTGCGCTGGCTGTCGTGGACCACCGCTGCCGTCGTGATCGGTCTCAACACGTGGCTGGCCTACGATTCCATTGAAGGCTGGCTGGCCGGCGCCGGAGCCTGGCGAGGCCTCGTCGGAACCGTCGCCATCTCCATCTCCGCCGGGCTGGTGATTCTGCTGCTCTGGGTGACGTTCGAGCCTCTCATCAGCGGACGCAGGCGCGGGCGTGCCGCCCTCGAGTTCCCAGAAACCGAAGGCGCCGTCGCCACCACCCCCGTATACCGCCGCATCCTGGTCCCCTTGGACCACACCACGCTCGACCTGCTGGCCATCCGCCACGCCGCCGCCATGGCGAAACTGCACGGCGCCAAGCTCTACCTGCTGCACGTGGAAGAAGGCGTCACCAGCCAGATCTATGGCGGCGATTCCTCCACGGCCGAAGTGGAAGCCGGCCAGGCCTATCTCGACCGCATCGCACAATCGCTTCAAAGTCAAGGGGTTGCAGTCGAGACAGCGATTTTCCATTCGACTTCGCCGCGCAAGGAAATCGTGCGCTATGCGCGCCAAATCCACCCCGACCTGTTGATCATGGGCGCCCACGGCCATGGCGGCCTGAAAGATTTGATCTTCGGCACCACCATCAGCCCCGTCCGCCACAACCTGGATATCCCCATGCTCATCGTCCGGCCGGGCAAAGGGTAAGAGGGACAGGTGCCATGGTGAGCGGTAGCCGGATTCTTCACCTCGACTGGTCTCCCGCCCTAAACGCGTTCTGGATCGCCCGTGTGCAGTCGGCGCTTCTGGCTTGCAGAAGCGCGACACTGAGGGAACGCTACTCACGCTGGGACCGAGACCGGCACAATGGCCTGACATTAGGGGATCTTGCAGTCGCAGTGGCAACCAAGCAGACGATGGTTTCTCTCATTGTTCAACGTGTTAACGCACGGCTGGCGGAGATTGGTAAGGTTCTCAAATCTGATCGGCCTAGGGTCGAGGAATGCTTGCGAGTTGGCGGTGCATACCGTCTTCCCGACAAGAGCGTCGCACACGAAGCGGCTGTTGACTTCGACTCGTTCGTCTTCGAGTCGAGGTCCGCCTACGAAATAACGGTTTCGTTTCTCCAACGGTTTTTCGCTGTGATCCTTGAACAGCCACTCGGGAAAGGGAAAGCAGCTCACGATCGCGTCCAAGAGGCGCTACGGAACCGCGGCGCGCAAACCGGCTGGGCCGACGAGTTGAGGGAGAAGCGACATCTCCTGATTCATGAGCTGGCCATTTGGATCGGCTTCGAAGTTACCGGTGAGTATCCGTTTCGTTTCGATCCGGTGCTCCTGACGAAAACAGTCGGGAGGATCGAGGACGATCCGGATCGTCTCAGTATTGGGCTATGCCGAGACCTTTGGGAGGGTTTTGTAAGCTCATACCGGCACATCGAGGCATGGCTGAAGGAGGGGATAGCGATTGCTGATGCGCGCGGTTGATGGTCCCTCCGCTAGCTCGCGCGCTTGGCGATCAGCTCGCGAACTTTGGACACGAGATCGTGCGGCACATTCATGACGGTCTCAGAGGGCTCGATGCCGGCCTCGTCCTCTGCTGACGCTTCATCTTCGCTCTGTGCTCCGTAATGCGCGAGCACACGCTGCACCTTGCCCTCATCCCATCCGTCTGGAAACTTGTTATTGCTCATTGATGTTTCTTTCTTCTGCGCTTGCGATATGCGGCCAGAGGTTTCCCTGCCAGCTCGTAAGCAGTGATTACGAATACGCAGTCCGGTTCAGTGGTTGGGACATAAATCACACGCAAATACCGGCCAGCGGCGGTCTGGCCCAAGGCGACCCTGGAACCCTCGCGCCCCGCCCGATCCTCTCCCGCCGTTTCCAAAACGTCGATGACCTCATCCTCGTCCACCTGGTGGTTATGTATGTGAGGTGATCCAGTCGCAGGGTCGATATAGAATCGGGCTTGCAAGCTTCTTCTATTTCTATCCCATCTTACCGCCGAACGGGAACCGACGACTCCCGGCCCCTCCCCCAAAACTGGGACACGATGCCTCAAACGCGTGTCCGGGCAGCACAGGTAAGACCGGCCGGCAATAGCTAAACTCAGTTGTTTCAATCGGATTCAGGCGTGATCGCGGATGCGACCATGGGCTCTTGGCCCGCAGATCATTGCGTTCTCTCGGATACTCATGTCCTAATAAAGAAGTGCGCAAGTCGCCTCACCAACCGGCGCCGGCTGAGAACAGAGAGGCAAAGGCTGGCTGCGCTCGAATCGTCAGCATCGAAAGTGTGCTGCTGATCCTGTTCCTCGTAACAGGGAAAGGTCTGCCCGCACAGGAGCAGGCAACCGGGCATCCGGCCGGGCCGGTAATTCCCGCCATCTCGGGAACGGTGGTCGACGCCATCACGGGCAAACCGGTCGCCGCCGTCGATGTGACCCTGCGGGCTGAGACCACCGACCGAAAGCAGCTTCGCTACGAATCCTGCCGCACTTCTCCGCTGGGGCGGTTCCGCTTTCCTTCCTCTGTCGAGCCGAAGGCTGCGGGTCTGTTGGGGCGCATTGGTGAGATCGCCATTACCGTAAATATCCCCTTCGTCCCGCTGGCTCAGATCCGGGCTGCGCCCGGCAATGGCGATGACTGGATTGCTTCGGACGGAGGCTCGGACGCCTCCCAGAATGTGCTTGGCGATCCGCTCTTCACGCTCAAGTCGACACGCGTGTACAACCTGGAATTGAAGGGCCCGGGCGTGAACAACAAGGCCTATTTCCCCATGGCCGTCCAGTTCCTGAAAGCCTGCGGGCAGGCGTGGGATGCCAACTGCATCAGCATGGAGACAACGAGGGATGTGCGAGTCCCGCTGATCCCCGTACTTGACGGCCCAGCCGGGTGCAAGGTGATTGCGGACCGCGACCTGAGTCAGGGCTGTCGTCAACTCCAGACTTACCGCTCCGCCTTTCTCCACGTTGAGACCATGGCCCAGGTGCAGGCGGACAAAAAACTCTGCAACAGTATCGATGGCGGCAGCATTTCCAAGCTGTGCCTGGACCGCCTTCGCAGTTATATTCTCAACACGAAGAGTTATGAAGACCGCCCGCCGCTGCGGATGGAAATCGACCCGCTCGAAGAAGCCCTCATCTTGACGCCGATTGCCGGAATGGGAGTTGGCCGGAACGGCCTCGGCCTTACCGATCCATTTGACGAGACCGCCACCTACTTCGCCAGCTACTGGCGACAAGCTCGCTGGCCCTCGCTCGGCGCTGCCGGGGTTTCAGTCGAGTTCATCGGGGACACCGATGCAAGGCGGCTGATCTGGGCGCGTCTTCTGAAGTTCAATCAAAGTCCCGCCAAGCAGGCTGGTCACTTCGAAGTGTTCGACGGCAGCCCGCTATTCGTGTATGAAGCAGAGTCGGCTTCCCAGGCAGTCTGGACCAGCGGCGACAAGCTCATCACGATCAGCTTCAGCCGTGCTGCCGATTTCATTCGAGGGGGCATGAGTAAGCACGATGCCTTTATGATTGAAGCCACACCTGAACTGAGGCGGGAACTAATCCGGAGTTATCTGCGGAAGTATCCAGTCGCCAACTGACTCCGATATTGCTACCGGCGGTGCTCCTCGTTCGGCGCGGAGCCATCCAGGCGAAGCATCCGCACATTTCTGTACCAATAGCGTCCCTCGACAAAATCGATACCATCGCCGCAACTTCCCGCAGCCAGCAGCTCACGATAAAGAGCCTCGTGCCTGGCATACTCTTCACTGGTGATGGATTGACCGTTACCGGGCACATCGCGGAGTGCAACGCCCGCGTCCGCCGGCCAGAGAATGGAGCGGATACCGGCTAGTGCGGAGCAGCCGCTGTCGGCCGCCCGCGGTGTGCAGATGGCAACCGCTGCAACAGGGCAGCCGCCTCCAGCCGCCGGGGGCGTTGCGGCTGGCACGGGCTTGAGCAAGGTTTCCGGCGTCACGAGTTCCACGACATCCAGTTGGCATAGGCGGTGCAGGTCGTGCCAATCCTGGATCTGGTCGCCGCCGTTTATCCAAATAACCCGGTAGATTTTGGAGCCGGCCTGGACGTACGCGTCGCGGTTCGGGTCTGTGTCCCGGTCCTTTGGGTTGTTGGAGGGTAGTTTCATAAAGAACTCGGCCGGCAAATCCTGATGGAACATCCGGAAGTCGCCACGGACAGGCCGGCCCGCACATCGCGCCGCGAACTCTTCACTCGATGCCGCTCTGATCTTGCTCTCAGCCTGGTCGATGGGCAGTTGCGAAAAAGGCCACGTCAAGAAGGTAATCTGCCGTTTCTCGTCATATTTCAGGAAGTAATAGGCCTGGGCAAGCGCCTTGGCTTTGACCCATTCCAGACTCTGTATCACGGGAGCTAGTGCCCCTGTGTTGCCGGGAATCAACACTCGTTGATGCCGTGCGCAGATGAGCGTAATGGAGGGTTGGCCTTGCGTCTTATCGACCGGTGGTGCTGTGTTAGGCAACGCGTTGAACCCGGCGCTTTGAAACGACTGCATCAGCTTGGCTAAGTCTTCCTGCCCTAGCCGCTGGCGGTCAAAAACGTTCGAGTGCGTATCCCGATAGTCGATGGAGCCGTCGTCGTGCACAGACAAGATTTCGCCGGTGGGTGACTGATAGGCCACCAGCGTGCCCGACCGGTTCGAACAAACGGTGTCATGAGCACTCTCATGAAAATAGGCCGGTTCACCGGGAATTCTTTCCAGGTCGGTGAGAACCAGCGCCTCCGTTCCTCCGGATGCGAGCGACATGCGGGCTCGCACCCGGTCGTTGAACCTCAGTTGTGGCAGGATTCCCTGCAACCGGCTATCTACCGAGTAGATCCTTTTGCGTTGGCAGGTGCGCAACCCGCCCTCGTCGGCCACATCTGAGTCGAGAACTTCAATCACCAGCGGGCGCACACCGACAACCCGTGCGATCGTCTGAACGGTGAAGCCGGGAGCACCATCGGCAGGCGGTTTGGGAGCGGAGACGAACTCCACCATTTTGGGATCGAACGGCTGCTCCGGCAACTGTCCCGACAGAACGCATGCCCCAGGCGAGAGAGAGCTGGCGGATGCCATCCCGGATTGGCCTTCCGCGCAGACAGCCCCAAAGACGGCGCTGAGGAGGAGAATCGTCAGCACACCTGATATCCGTCGCCTGCGCCACGGCTGCAATCGATTCGTGGGAATTGTCATCGCACACTCGCAGGCCCAGTGGGCTGCGTCTCCCCTTCCTTCCGGTCTAGCCGCACTCCAACATAGTAGTAACGCCCTTCGATGAAGAGGATGCCCGGACTTCCCGCTTCGTAAAGCTCACGATACAGCAATCCCTGCCTTGCGAAGTCTTCATTGCTGATCGGTTGGCCCCGGGGCGGGACATCGCGCAGGCTTATTCCGGCGTCCGCCGGCCACAACCAAGTCATACCGCCGGGCAGGTAGGTAACTGAGTCACCACTGGGGACGATCACATGCGGAAGGGCGGGGGAATCCGCGGCCATGAGTTCCTGTACTTGCAAACTATCGACTGTCGCGCATTTGTGTCCCTCGCTGGAACACCGCCGACCGACTCTGAAGATCTTCGGTCCCTGGCGAACATATACGTCGCGGTTGGGATCCGAAACGGAGAATTCGGGCGCTGACGGGCCGGGCAGTTTAGCCAGATAGTCGGCCGGCAACTCCTGATAGATGCCCTCCGGGGTCTTCGGTACGGTCCGGCCGGACGCTCGCGCCTCGGCCTCCTGGCTGTAGGCCAGCCTCTTCATGTTCTCAATTTGATCGAGCGGAAGCTTGGGGAAAGGCCAGTCCAGAACGGTTATCTCTCGCTTCGTGTTGTATCTCAGCACGTAGTAACTGCCGGATAAGGCTATACTCTTGACCTCATCCATCGCAGCCAGTACCGGAGCCAGAAACGATTCGCGGCCTGGAACCAATACCCTCTGATGCCGCGCGCAGACTAGCGTGATGGAAGGCCTGCCCTGGGTGTTGTCGATCGGTGGCAGGCTGCTGGGGAATCCGTTGAACCCGCCGCTCTGGAACGATTGCATCAGGCGCGCCAGGTCTTCTTGTCCTAGCCGGTGCCGATCGAATACGCTCGAACGCCCATCGTTGTAATAGATAGATCCATCATTGTGGACGATCAGCGTTTCGCCGCTATGCGTGTGGTAAGCAACCAGCGTGCCCGCGCGGTTGGAGCAGCCGCCATCCGCGGGGCGCTCGTGAAAGTACGCTGGCTCGCCCTGAATCTTCTCCACCGCGGAGAGAATCGTTCGGGTAGTGCCTCCCTCCATTGCCGCCAGTGTGGCCTCGACCAGGTCGCCGAATCGCAACTCGGGCAACAAGTTTCTCAGGCGGGCGTCGACTGAATAAACTCGCAACATCTGGCAGGTATCGCGCATACCCGGCAGTTGCCGATCGTTGTCGAGGACTTCGAAAACCAGGGGGTGCACGCCGGCCACTCGCGCAATCACCTTCATGGTCATGGCAAGGCTTAGATTCTCATTGCTGAAAGGCTCGATAATTGGCTGCGGGTGGGAAACGAACTCAACCAGCTCGGGGTCGAACGGCGCCTCGGGCAACTGCCCCGAGAGAGCACAGGCTGCGGACAGCGCAGAACTAGCCGGCCGTGGCGGCGGTTGCGCCTTCGCCAACACAAAGCTAAAGGCCGCGAGGAAGACCAGAACCGAAACGGTTCTCGAAGCATGAATCCTGGGCCGCAGCCGCGATTTGAACTCAGCCGTTGCGATAGCCATGCACCGTCGATTTATTCGGCGCGTTTCAAAACCATATTAATTATAGATCCTCGCATCCGATTTCAGCCGGCCAGCAGGCGTATGCGTCGCTTCACAGTTACTGGCCACGAATGCCATATTCGCGATCTTCAGCCATCGCTGTGGCCGATGGCGGGTGCGGATAGCCGGCTTGGGCCCGGCGGTCCACCTGGCTGCGCCACACAGTAGCCTGATGCCCCTCTCGGGGTTCCTGCTGCCCCAAAACTGGGACACGATGCCCCAAACGCGTGTCCGGGCAACACAGGCAAAACCGGCCGGCAATAGCTAAACCCAATTGTTTCAACCGGATTAAAGTGGTATGACGGATGCACATAAGTGGTCCGTGGCTCGTAGATTGCTCTTTGTCGCGGCGATGTTGGGAGTGGCGCAGCTTCAATCCGCCACCCTCCAACAGCTTTCGATGAGCGACTTGATCGCCAAATCCACCGCCATCGTGCGTGGGACCGTCCAGGGCTCCTACACCGCTTTTTCCGGTCCGGTGATTTTCACCCACTACCGTGTGCAAGTGGCGGAGAAGTGGAAGGGCTCGGCGGCCGTCACGGTGGATGTGGCTGTGCCCGGAGGCGTCGCCGGCGGAGTGCAGCAGACGTATCCGGGCGCACCACAGTTCCAGCCGGGCGACCAATATGTGCTGTTCCTGTGGACCGGCAAATCCGGCATGACGCAGATTATGGGGTTTTCGCAGGGCGCGTTCGCGGTTGTGCACGACGGCTCGTCCGATCCCCGTTTGACGCGAAATGCCAGCCACGAGTTGATGCTCGACCCGGTAACCCATCGGCAAGTGACCGATCGGACTCTGACGCTGCGGCTGAGCGGGCTGCGCTCGCAGGTGGCGAGCGCCTTGGAGGCGGCCCGGTAGTGCGGCAGCGGATGCCAATTCGGGCGGTAGTGGTGGTGGCAGCGGCGCTGGCGATGGTCGCCCCCCTCGAAGCCTACTATCACTACACCTATTACTTCAGCCATAGCGCGCCATTCACCCCCGTCCGCGCGCGTTTCGACCTGGCCGCGCTCACCAACAACACGCTGAACGTTTTCGTTAGCGATGCCGGACCTGGCAACTATGCCTCCAACGACACATTCGGCTCCGTCCTGGGTGAAGTGAAGCAGGCCGTGGCGGCGTGGAACACCGTGCCCAACTCCGCTCTGCGGCTGAATTTCGCGGGTCTCGAGAGCGCCAGTCAAGCTCCGCAGAACACGCCCGGCATCGACGTGGTGTTCGCTGAAATGCCGCCTGGGCTCTTGGGATACGGTTCGACCAACCTGCCGGTGGTTCCGGTGTTTCAAACCGATTCAAACGGCCAACCGCTAGTGGCCATCACCCGCTCCGTAGTGGCGCTCACCAACGATACCACCGCTGGCGCCGGTCCCAGTGAATTGCCAGACTTCTTCACCACCGCGGTTCATGAATTGGGGCACGCACTCGGTTTGCAGCATACCTGGACCGGCGCGGCCATGTCGCAGGGCGTGATTCGTAACACCACCCGCACGCGGCCGATCGATGCCGATGACGTGGCGGCGTTCGATCTGCTTTACGGCGCCCCTAGCTGGTCCGCGAATTACGGCTCCATTTCCGGCCAGGTCACTTTCGCCGGCGGCAATACGGCCGTCAACCTGGCTTCGGTGGTGGCCCTTCCGGCGGCCGGGCCGGCGGTGAGCGCGCTCACCGACCCCGCCGGTTTCTATAACATCAGTGGCCTGCCGGCGGGAACCTACATGGTCTACGTGCATCCGCTGCCGCCAGACGCCGTGCCGACTTATTCCAGAGAGGGTCTCGAGTTGCCCTACGACGCCAATGGGTTCCCATTCCCGCCCAGTGCCGATTTTCAAACCGCGTTTTATCCCGGCACCACCGACGCCACAGCCGCCACCACTTTCAATGTCACCGCTGGCGCCAGCTTCCCGAACGTGAACTTCAGCGTACAACGGGAAGCCGCGGTGCCGATGTACGATGTCATCACCCGCGGCTATCTGGACCCGTCCACTCGCGACTACACGGTCAGCGTGGAGCAAGACAGCGACTGGATGTCGCCGGCATTCATCAACGTGAACCAGGTGCAATCGCTGGTGGAAACGATCTATTCGCCGCTGGTGGTTCCGCAGACGGTCTCGATTTTGGGATTCGCTCCGGCACCAAAATGTACCGCCGATTCGCCCTGCTTCGATCCGGTGCCCTCACTGTCGGCGCTCTTCGCTTATTTCGATGCTCCGGCCAACGCCGGTACGGGCCTGCGGCACTTGTTGTTCAATCTGAATAACGACATGTATGTGCTGCCCGCCGGCGTGAATCTGGTGAATCAGCCGCCGCCCTACGTCGACTCCGTGACCAGCAATGGGGACGGCACCGTGACCGTTGCCGGCACCGGTTTTGGACCCGACAGCACGGTGTATTTCGACAGCCTGCCGGCCTCGGGCGCGTGCTCGAGCGGAACATCCGCGGGCTGCGCCACCATTACGGTCACGCCGCCCTCCGGCGCCAACGGGCAGACTTCCTACATCACGGTCTTCAACGCCGACGGGCAGAACTCCACATTCCTGCAGCAATATCCCAACATGCCGGTGTACACCTACCCGGCTGTCAACACGCCTCAGTTGCAGGCCGTCAATCCTGCCTCGCTGCCTCGCGGCGGCGAAGCCATGGTGGACATCACTACGTCCAATACCAATTTTGTGCCGGGGCAGGTGACGGTGGGTTTCGGCACCTCCGATATTACAGTGACCGGCGTTTGGGTAATTCACCCGAACGAACTCTGGGTCGACGTCACGGTGGCGCCGGGCGCGGCGCTGGGTTCTTCGGAGATCAGCGTGATTTCCGGTTTCCAGGTGATGACGCAGCCAGCCGGCTTCCAGGTTGTGCCGGCCATTTCGGGCGCGCCGGCGATTCTGGCGGTAGTCAATGGCGTCCCCGGCCAGGCCACCATTTATCCCAATGCGGTTGCCACCATCTGGGGCGCCAACCTGGCCAACCCGCAGATCACCATCAACGGCCAACCGGCGCAGGTCGCTTATTCGTCGGGCGATCAGGTGAATGTTGCGGTGCCGGCGGGCACGCCCACCGGGCCGGTGATTCTGAACCTGACCACCAGCGGCGGCTCGGTTAGCCTGGTGGTGCCGATCAGCTATGCGCCGCCGGTCATCCTCGGCATCACCGAGCCTTCCGGCGCGGTCGTCGATGCCACGGATACGGCTGTTTCCGGCGATCAGTTGACGATTGCCATCAGCGGCCTCGATCCCACGGTGACGCTCGCATCCGGCCGCCTGCAAGTGATGGTCGCGGGCGTGTCCATGCCCGTCCAGTCAATCAGCGCCAGCCAGATCCAGTTCACCCTGAACCAATCCTTCAACGGCACACAGGTGCCGGTGACCATCGTGGTCGACGGTTCTTCCAGCGCGCCGTTCACCATTCTGGCGCAGTAGCCGCACCAAGCCAGTCTGCACCTCCGCGCATAGTTCGTTCACACGCTCGACAAACATTTCCAAGCCCGTATCCCCGAACGGCTTACTGCCATTTCCCCGCGCCCCGCACCCCCCTTTGTGCCGCCCTCGATGCAATAGTGAATACAGCAGGCCCCCGCGGCGCACGCATTCGGGCGTACCGCGTCTGTATTCGTTCAGGCGTTTTCTTGAGTTTTTGGGGGTTGGCGGTTTCTGCGCGACTGCAAAGGACGGCCAGTGGGGTGATTTCGCCCCACGAAACGTCACCCGGTAGTCTTGTTTTCAACAAGTTAGCCCGCTGACCGTGGGGCAAACTTGCCCCACGCCGGGTGCCTTGGCAGACCTTGTAATTGCCAAAGCCCCACCCGTCTTCAGCGAGCCGCCGCCCAGGCCAGACCGTCGGCGGATTTGCCGGCGTCGATCAACGCCGTCACCTTCCACTGGCCCACTTCGATTGCCGCGATCTTCGCGCTCGAGTCGCACGAGACATACGCCATCCTGCCGTCGGGCCGGATCAGCACTTCCTGCGGCGCGGCCGGCACATCGATCGTGTGTGCCACCAACATGGACTGCAAGTCGACGATCGCCACTTTGCGCGCCTCAGGCACCGCCACCAGCAGCCACCGCCCATCTGCCGTGGCAGCCGTGCCGTAACCCGGCGCTGGCAGTTTGATCCATTTCGCCACGCGGTTGGTTCGGGCGTCGATCGCCGCCAGGCGCGGCTGCGTTTGATCGGCGGTGAACACCCACCGGTCGTCCGCCGAAATTGAGATTCGTTGCGTTTCGCCGGAAATCGGAATCACCGCGATCATCCGCCGCTTCTCCAAGTCGAGCACCGAAACCGTTCCCGGTCCGACATTGGCCGTGTATCCGCGCCTGCCATCGTGGGCGATTGCCAGCATGTGCGATTCCGCCTGCCCGGTAGGCACGGTTCCGACAATGTGCAGCGTTCGCGGATCGATGACGGTCACCGTCTTATCCAGTTCGGTGGTCACATAGAGCAAGCCGTCCTTCGGGCCGAACACGGCGCAGTGCGGGCGCACGCCGTGAGCGAATGCCAGATTGCCGGTCACTTTTCGCGCCGCCAGATCGATCGCCACCAGGTTGGCGCCGTCAGTGCCGGGCTTGCCCACGCCGGAGTTGCCATAGATGGGCACGTAGGCCATCTTCCCGTCCGGCGACGCAGCCACCTCGTGGCCGGTGATGCCGCCCTCGGCAACCTCCGCAATCTGCCGGTTTGTGGCGGGGTCGATGATGCCGAGAGTGTGGCTGCCTTTGTTGGCGACCAGCAGCCAGCCAGTCGCAGCGCCAACCGGGCCGCTCAGCGCCGAAACCGTCGCCAGAAGCAGACATGAGAAAACACAGACCATCCCAGTGCGTAACATGCGGACTATTGTACAGGAGTGGGGAAGCGCTCCAGCAGCCGGGCGGCGTCGAGCGGCTATAATCACCATTGAATGCTGCTCCTGCTGGTGGTGGAGAACTACGCCGTAGTGGAGCGTCTGCGCGTCCGCTTTCACCCCGGGCTAAACCTGCTGACCGGCGAGACCGGAAGCGGCAAGTCGATCGTGGTGGACGCTTTGGGCCTGCTGCTGGGAGGCCGCGCTTCCCCCGACATGATCCGCACCGGTGAGCCTCAAGCGCGCGTGGCTGGCATCTTCGATGTGCGGGACAACGCCGCGGTGCGCGGAATTCTCGAGCCGGCGGGCCTCGAAACCGAGGATGGCGAATTGCTCATCGAGCGCGAAATTCTGGCCGGCGGCAAGTCGCGCGCTTTCGTCGGCAGCCGGCCGGTGGCGGCCGCGCTGTTGCGCGAGCTGGCTCCGTGCCTGGCCGATATCCACGGACAACACGAGCAGCAGCTTTTGTTTTCCGCCGACGCGCAGCGCGACCTGCTGGATGCCTTCGCCGGGAATGCGGAGCTCGCCGGGCAGGCAGCCGAGCGATACCGCGGATGGCGCGCGGCGGCGGCCGGGCTTGAGGAGCTGGAAAGCTCGGAACAGGAGAAGCTGCGGGCGCTCGACCTGTGGACTTTCCAGCGGCGGGAAATCGAAAGCGCCACCGTTGCACCGGATGAGGACGTGGCGCTCGAACGCGAGCGGCGCGTGCTGCAGAATGTTCAGCGCCTGGAAGAAGCCGCGGCCACGGCCTATGCGTCGCTGTACGACAGCCCGGAATCGGCGCTGGCGCTGACGCGCCAGGCTGCGCGGCGCGTCGATGAGTTGTGCCGCATCGACCCATCGCTCGAGGGCCTGCGCGAGCATCTGAAGGCGGCCGACCTGAGCCTCCAGGAGGCCGCCTATGGGCTGCGCGACTACCTTTCGCGTCTCGAGGCCAATCCGCAGCGGCTGGAAGAAGTGGAAGCGCGCCTGGCTGCGCTCGACCGGTTGAAACGCAAGTACGGCGCTTCGCTGGCGGCCGTGCTCGAGTTTCTGGAGGAAGTGCGCCGCCAGATCGCCGCCGTCGAAAATGCAGGCGAGCGGATGGAAGAGCTGCGGCGCGAACAGGCGCGGCTGGCCGCGGAATTCGAAAAGCAGGCAGCCGAGCTGACCCAACGGCGCACCGCGGCCGCGCGCAAGCTGGAGAAACGCGTGGTGGCGGAACTGGCGCCGCTCGGCATGGAGCACGTCGTGTTCCGCGTGGAACTTGCCGCCGCGCCATGGAGCGAGCACGGCGCCGACGGTGTGGCATTTCTGGTCTCGGCCAACCCCGGCGAAGAGCCGCGGCCTCTCGAAAAAGTGGCCTCCGGCGGCGAGATTTCGCGCATCGCCCTGGCGCTGAAAACCTGCCTGGCGGGCGCCCGCCGCGCCGGCGATGCCGGAGCGCAACGCACCCTCGTGTTCGATGAAGTGGATGCGGGCGTGGGCGGCGGCGCGGCGGAAGGCATCGGCCGCCGTCTCAAGCGGCTGGGAACGTCCGCCCAAGTGCTGTGCGTCACCCACCTGCCGCAAATCGCTTCCTTCGCCGACCATCATTACCGCGTCGACAAGCAGGAGGTTCGCGGCCGCACCGTGGCTACCGTCGAGGAACTCGATGCGGCGGGCCGCACCCGCGAGATCGGCCGCATGCTCTCCGGCCAGACGCTCACTCCCGAAGCTCTGAAGCACGCCGCGCAACTCATCAAGCTGAGCGCGGAGTGACATCATTCAGCATCACGGTTTCCGGGCTGATATACTGAGACATTGAGCTAAAATGCCGAAGCGTACATTTCAACCAAATAACCGCCATCGCGCTAAGACCCACGGGTTCCGCAGCCGCATGGAAACCAAGAATGGCCGCGCGGTGCTGGCCCGACGCCGGGCGCGGGGCCGCAAGAAGCTTACTGTCAGTTCGGAGAGGTAGGGGTTTCCGGGCATGCCCGGCCGCTACGATTTCCCCAAACGTGTCCGTCTGCTGCGATCCAAGGATTTTCGCCGGGTTTATGACCAGGGAAGCCGGTTTTCGGGCCCGATGTTCGCGGCGTTCTGCCTGCGGGGGGCCCTCGAAGACGGGTCGCGCATCGGTTTCACCGTGCCGCGCGCGATGGGCAAGGCGGTGGTGCGGAACCGGATCAAACGGCGCTTACGGGAAGCCGTACGGTTACGGCTGGACCGGTTGAAATCATCGTGGTCGATTGTCATCAATCCCCGGCAGAAATCGTTGGATGCCCCGCTGGCGGAGCTGGAACGCGAAGTGGACCGCCTGTTTCAGCGCTGCAATGGATCATCCTAGCGCTGCTGCGCGTATACAAGATGGGGATCTCGTGGTGGCTGCCCTCTGCCTGCCGTTTTCATCCGACCTGTTCGGATTACATGCGGCAAGCGGTGGAACGGTACGGCGCGCTGCGCGGGGTGTGGATGGGCCTCTGCCGGCTGGCGCGCTGCCATCCGTTTCATGCCGGAGGCTTCGACCCCGTCCGGTAGACGGAACAGGCGGAATCAAAGGGAATGGCAGAACCAGATAGCGGCGGATCGCCGAAAGAAATGTCGATGGAAGTGCGGCTGCTGCTGGCCTTCCTGCTGATGGGCGTGGTGATGTTCGTCACGCCCTACATTTATAAGACGCCGCCGCCGGCGCAAAAGAACGCGCAGAAGACTACCGCCGCGCAGAGCGAGCCGGGTCCGACGCCCGCCGCGCCGGCGGCCGCGGAAACGCCGGCCCCGGCCGTCGCGGCCGCTCCCGTTGCCGATGCGACCGAACCGGCCACCGTGGCGGTTGCCTTACCGCCGGTGGCGATCGATACCAACCTGTTCCGTGTGACCTTCAACAACCAGGGTGCGACGGTGCGGAGCTGGGTGCTTAAGAAGTACAAGGGCAACGACCGCAAGCCGCTCGACCTGGTGAATACGGCCGCCGGAAGCGAGGTGCCGTTTCCGTTTTCGCTCTATTTCGCCGGCCCGCAGCCGACCGCGAAAGTCAATCAGGTCTACTACACCCAGACCCCGGATGCCGACGGCCTGGGCGTCGCGTACGAGTACAGCGACGGCCACACCCACGTGCGCAAAACATTCCGCTTCCGGCGCGACAGTTACCTGTGCGAGGTTTCGAGCGAGGTCACAGTGGCCTCGCGGCCGCTTCCCAACGCGATTGAGTGGCGCGGCGGTTTCGGCGATCTGACGGTGTCCAACGCGCCTTCCAAAGAAAACGCGCTCTACTTCAACCCGGCTGAAAATAAGCTTTACGAGGAGGGCGCCAAGGCCGCCAAGAACGGGCCGGCCACGGCTACGGCGAATTTCTCCTTCGCCGGCCTCGAGGACCAGTATTTCGCCGCCGTTTTCCTGCCGCCGGCCGGCGCCGTTTCGAGCTCGGAAGATCGGGAGCCGTTCATCGTCACCACCTTCGCCGACACGCTGCGCACGGTGGCCATCGAAAAGCCGCAGCCGCTGGTGGGCGCCGCGGTTTCCTTGGGGTCCGATAACCATTTCCGGCTCTTCGTGGGGCCGAAGGATCTGGATCTGCTCAAACGCGTGGACCCCAAGCTCGAACAGGTGGTGAGTTTCGGCTGGCTTTCGATTCTCGCCAAGCCGCTGTTCCTGGTGGTCAACTGGTTCAACGATTCCTTCCTGCACAATTTCGGTTGGGCCATCGTTGTGGTCACGGTGGTGATCAACCTGGCGGTGTTCCCGCTGCGCCTGAGCAACATGAAATCGATGCGCAAGATGCAGGCGCTGAAGCCGCAGATCGACGCCATCAACGCCAAGTACAAGAAAATCGGCCTGACCGATCCGCGTAAGGCGGACCAGAACCAGGAAGTGATGGCCCTGTACAAGCAGAACGGCGTGAACCCGATGGGCGGGTGCGTGCCCATGCTGATCCAGCTTCCCTTCTTCATCGCTTTCTACAAGGTGTTTACGGTTTCGGTGGAAATGCGCGGGGCGAGCTGGTTGTGGGTCACCGACCTTTCGCAACCCGAGACCATTTCCCCCCACATCCTGCCGCTGGTAATGATCGCCAGCCAGTTCTGGATGCAGAAGATGACGCCCACCGCCGCGGCGGGAGGAGATCCCAATCAGCAGAAGATGATGATGCTGATGATGCCGCTGATCTTCGGTGTGATGTTCTACAATTTGCCCAGCGGCCTGGTGTTATACTACTTGACCAGCAATCTGGTCGGGATGGGTCTGCAGGTGTTTTTCAACCATACGGCGATGGCGGACAGCGCCGCGGGCAGCGTGGTGCCGCCTAAGAAAAAGAACCCTAGGAAGTAAGCCGTGACAGAACGAAAATACTCGGTCGAATCGATTGGAGCGCGGTTGGACGGTTTCCTCGGTCCCCTGCTGGCCAGCGCGGGCCTCGATTTGCGGTATAAGATCGCGGACGCGGAGGCCAGCGAAGACGATTTCGAAACCCCCGACGTGCTGGTGAACTTCAGCGGACCGGATGTGGACGCGCTACTGGCCAACCGGGCGGAACTGCTGCTGGCGCTGGAACACGTGACGATGGAGATGCTGCGATTCGGTTCCGACGAACATTCGCGGCTTTCCTTCGACGCCAACGACTACCGCCTGCTGCGCATCGAGGAGCTGCGCCTGAGCGCGCAGACCGCCGCCGACAGGGTGAAGCGCACCGGGATGCCGTTCCGTTTCAACCCGATGAACAGCCGCGAGCGGCGCGTCATTCACCTGGCGTTGCGCCAGGAACCGGCCGTGCGCAGCGAGAGCGCGGGCGCCGGGCCGGCACGGCAAGTGGTGGTCTATCCGGCCGGTATGGCCAGCCTTCCCGACGTGCCGCATGCGCCGGAGCTGCGCCGCGGCGGACCGGGCGAGCGGCGCGGAGCCCCGCGTCCGCGCGGGCGCCGGTAATTCTTCGATGGGGCGCACGCACTCGTGCGTGCCGCGTCGGCATTCGTGCCGACGCCCGCCGCTTCGGAGCGAACAAGCGTCGAGAAGAGTCTCGACGCGGCACGCCTGAGTGCGTGCGCCACGACAGGCTCCATGCAGCTTGACGACACCATTGTCGCTATCGCCACTCCATTGGGACGCGGGGGGCTGGGCATGGTCCGGCTCTCCGGCAGCCAGGCACGTGGGATCGCCGAGCGCATTCTGCATTTCTCCGCGGAAGGCCACTGGCGTCCCTGGCACGCGCGCTCGGCGGAATTGATCGACGCCAGCGGTCGCACGATTGACCAGGTGGTGACCACTTTCTTCCAGGCCCCTCGCTCCTACACCGCCGACGACGTGGTGGAGATCTGCTGCCATGGCTCGCCGGTGGTGCTGCGGCACGCGGTGGCGCGCGCCGTGGAGGCGGGGGCGCGGCTGGCCGAACCCGGCGAATTCACCCTGCGCGCTTTTCTCCGCGGCCGCATCGATCTGCCCCAGGCCGAAGCCGTGCGCGACCTGATCGAAGCCACCACCCTTTATCAGGCGCGGGTGGCCGCGCAGCAAGCCGCAGGTTCGGTTTCGCGCCGCCTGGCGCCGATCAAAGAGAAGCTGCTGGAACTGATCGCATTGCTCGAAGCCGGCATCGATTTCGCCGACAACGATGTCGCGGTGGCGCCGGACGAGGAAATCCTCGTCCGCCTGGCGGCGGTGGAGAGCGGCGTCAGCGAACTGGCACACACGTTTCAATACGGCGCGCTGGTGCGGGACGGCATGTCGCTGGCCATCGTGGGCCGGCCGAACGTGGGCAAGAGCAGCCTGTTCAACCGCCTGCTGGAGCAGGACCGCGCGATTGTGACCGAAATCCCCGGCACCACGCGGGACGTGGTTTCCGAAACCGCCGCCATCGGCGGCATCCCGATAAAGCTGCACGATACTGCGGGCATCCGCGAGGCTGCCGGGAAGGTGGAGGCGATGGGGATTGAGCGCAGCTTTCAGGCCATGGCCGACGCGGATCTGACGCTGGTAGTGCTGGACGCCTCGGCCGCGCCCGAAGCGGAAAACCAACGGCTGATCGAGCGGGCGCGCTCGGCGGGGCGGGCGCTGGTGGTGGCCAACAAGAGCGACCTGCCGCGCCCGGCCGAGCCGCCGCCGGAGGCGATGCTGGTCTCGGCCCTCACCGGCGACGGCATCGCGCGCCTGCGCCAGGCCATCCTCGACGCCGTGGCGCCGGCCGGCGCCTTTGAGCCCGAGACCGGCTTCATCACCAGCTTGCGCCATGAGCAACTCCTGCGCGAGTGCGGGCGCTGGCTCGAAAAAGCGCGCGGGGCCGTGGGCGCCGCCATTCCGCACGAGATGCTGCTGCTCGATCTTTATGCCGCGTTACAGCCCATCGACGCCATCACCGGAGGCACCACCGCCGACGATATTTTGAACCGCATTTTCTCGACATTCTGCATCGGAAAATAGGCTGCGCAAGAGTCTGGCCGCGCCTCCGCACCGCTTGGGCCTGGTTACCGTTCAGGAATGGATGGTGCAGGTGAAACGCAGGGTACGGCAGGACGCTCCCACACTGCTGGCATTCAGCCGATTGCTGGCGGGTACGGGGCGTCCGGCGTCGAACCTAGGCAGCGGTGACGGATTCCCAGGGATCGGGCGGCAGCAGCGGACCGGTCTTGGTCATGATCGATTCCCAGGGATCGGGCGGCAGCAGCGGACCGGTCTTGGTCATGATCGATTCCCAGGGATCGGGCGGCAGCAGCGGGCCGGTCTTGGTCATGATCGATTCCCAGGGATCGGGTGGCAGCAGCGGGCCGGTCTTGGTCATGACCGATTCCCAGGGATCGGGCGGCAGCAGCGGGCCGGTCTTAGTCATGATCGATTCCCAGGGATCGGGCGGCAGCAGCGGGCCGGTCTTCGCGTCGGTGTAGCTCACCGCCGCCGGGTCAGTCGCCGCGACAGAAGTCGTCTTGCCCGGGCAGGTGTTCCATGCAAAAGCTACGGTCAACAATGTCAGGGTTGTGAAACGCATTAGTTGGATTTGGCGAGTACGCATTTGGCTGCACAGCTCCTTTTTGCCTTGGGTGACCTTCACCGGGTCACCCGCTTGGGCGCCTACGTTGCCAACTCACGCAGCAACGTTCTAGAGGTACCAAGACCAGGTACCCTTACGCAGTTTACCCTAGCACCACTCAACAATGCCACGAATAGTGGGGGCAAATCTACTATCTTTCGAAGGTATAAGGAGCGCATTGCATCAGGTTAATACCTGATGTCAGGCCTATTCTCTGTGGTAAGGAGCACTAGAGCGGCGGAGGGGCTGCTCCGGGTAGTCTGGCGCGGAGCTGAATGTTGGCGGGCGCTGGGGCGTCAGCCGCATGTCCGCGGACACCTCATCCAGCATTGCCAGAGTGCAGGTGCGGCTCTCCATGGCGAACGCGGTTAACAGGAGGTTGTCGCAAACTGCGTTGATCAGGCGGGGCATGCCCTGTGTCCGGCGGTGGATTGCTTCCAGCACGGCGGGGCCGATGATGTTCTGTTCGGCTATTCCGGCGCGCTCACACCGGCTGTTGATATAAGCTACCGTTTCGCTCAGGTCGAAACCGCGCAAGGAGCAACGCAGGGCGATCCGTTGTTTCAGTTGGCGGTACGCCGGATCTTCCAGCTTGTGGTCCAGTTCCTGCTGGCCGGCGAGAATAATCTGCAGCAGTTTGCCGCGGCGGGTTTCCAGGTTTCCCAGCAGCCTGATTTCTTCCATCACGTCCCAGTCGAGATTGTGCGCTTCGTCGACAATGAGCACCGTGGTCTGGCCGGCCCCGGCGCGCTCCAGCAGCAGGTGATTCAGGGCCAGCAGAACCTCCGCTTTGGACAGCCGGTTGCAGCGCAGATCCAGGTCGTAAGCCAGCATCTCGAAGAACTCTTCCACGGTCAGGCGGGAGTTAAACAAGGATGCAAAGGCGACATGCTGCGCATCCAGGAAGTCGCGCAAGCACTCCAGCATGGTGGTTTTTCCGGTACCCACCTCGCCGGTCAGCACGATGAAGCCCTTGCGGGTCTGAACCCCGTAGATCAGGCTGGCCAGCGCTTCTTCATGCTGCTCGCTGCGAAACAGGAAAGCCGGATCCGGGCTCATGTTGAACGGGTTCTTCGAAAAGCCGAAAAAAGCGTTATACATAAGGCGCGGCGGCCAATGAGGACAGCTAGAATCTTAGCACGGAACCACCTGGCGGCTGGTACGGCGCGGTACCAGCCGGACTGCGAGTCAGGCGAGGGAACCGCCTGGTTTCCGGGCGTTGTTGATTGCCGAGAGATTTCTAGGCCTGCGGCGGCGAGGGTGGAGTCTGCGCCGGAGGAACATGCGAGGACGGCGCCTGACCGGCAGGGACGGCCTTTCCGGCGGCCTTGACCGGGCTAATCAGAATGTGCGCGCTTCGGCCTTCCAAGCGGGGCACGCCCTCGACCGAGCCATACGGCCCGAGGTCGCCGGCAAAGCGCATCAGCAGTTTCTTGCCTAAATCGGCATGGGCGATTTCGCGGCCGCGGAATTGCACCACCGCTTTGACGCGGTTTCCATCCTGCAGGAAGCGAATGGCGTGCTTCATCTTGAAATCGTAATCGTGGTCGTCGGTGTTCGGGCGGAATTTCAGCTCCTTCACCTGCACCACGTGCTGCTTCTTCTTGGCGTCGTGCTGCTTCTTCTTCTGCTCGTACTGATAATGGCCGAAATCGACGGCTTTAGCCACGGGAGGCACCGCCGTGGGGGCAATCAGCACCAGGTCGAGGCCCAGCTCCTGAGCCTTGCGCAGAGCCGCCGCCGTGGGCATGATCTCGCTGGTGCCGTCCGGGAACACCGCGCGCACTTCGCGGGCGCGGATGAACTCGTTTACGTTTTCTCTCCGGTTTTGTCTGCGAGGGGGGAAATTTCTTGGATACATTCGTTATACGCGAGTAGAAGTTTGCGGGTTAACGGAAGGTGCCGCAGCCGGGCGTTCGATATCGCCTGAAGCGAGCGGCGGGTTGTGAGAAATAAGATGCAAGCGCAAGTAACGTCAGTCCTAGTGTACACCAAAACCGGCGATCAGGGCGTAAAAAAGGAACTTGCGCAAACGGGAACCGGCTTGTCCAATCAACCTCCCGTTCGGGGCGCTCCGCCCTGGGCGGTTTGTCGGGCATCGACGAACAGACGCGCGCCGCCTCTCACGGAAATGCTGCCGGTTCCCGGCGCGCCGCAGGGCGCTATAATCGCGCCAGATGCGAAGCAACGCGTGCGCATGGCCGGTCGTGATCTTCTCGATGACGGCGGGTGCGGCCGGTCAAGCGCCCGACGAAGGCCGGTTGGCTCGCTTTCAGGAAAAGATCCGGCAGGACATGACCACCATTCCGAATTACACCTGCCTGGAGACAATCGAGCGCGCGCGCCGCACGCCGCCGCTCGATTTCATGCCTGCCGGTACGGTTCGCCTGGAGGTTTCGATGGTAGCCGGCAAGGAGCTGTTCGCCAAGCCCGGCGCCCGCAGCTTCGAGGATCGGGACGTGGCGTCACTGGTGCCCAGCGGCGCCATCGGCACCGGCATGTTCGCCACGTTTGCACGCGATCTGTTTGTCAAGGGCAAGGGCACTGTCCGCTACAAGCGCGAGGAGAACCTGGGCGGGCATGCTTCCGTTCGCTACGATTTTCGCGTCAAGAAACAAGAGAGCGGCCTTAAGTTACAGGTTGCCAACATCTCGGCGATGGTGGCCGCTAAGGGCTCTTTTTGGTTTGACCCGGTGTCTCTGGACCTGATTCGGCTGGACGTGTACGGCGAGAATATGCCGGATGATCTGCACCTGGATGAAGCCGTCACTCGCACCGATTATGCCCGCATCCACATCGGCGATTCCAACGCCCTGCTGCCCCAACGATCCGAATTGAGGATGACATATTACTCCGGAGTAACGTACCGCGATGTAATCGAGTTTTCCAACTGCCGCGAGTACCGCGCCGAATCCACGATCAATTTCGATCACTGAGGCCGGCCGGTCAGGAGTCCTGGGGACCGGCGGCCGCACGCCGGACGGAGTGCATCAGTTCCGGCGCGCGAGCGAGCGGACGATAAAATCGCCCGTAACACACCCGGCATCGATAGGGAAAGAAGGCGAAAACGCGATAGACGCGATCCCATTTCAAAGTCGCGTCGGATCTTTTAACTCGCCTGGCGCCGCAAAAGGGGCAGATTGGTTCCGGTCCCCTACTCAGGTAAACCAGCCGAAGCGTCCGCAGAGTCCTGAGGAGCGCGATGAACAAAAACACCGCCAGGGAGATCGCACCAAGAATGTAACGGATCCGCATGGCGATCACCGCGCCAATTTACGAGGAGGGGATGCGCACGACAGGCCGATGCAACCCCTCCTCGAATGCATCGGCCCGCTTTAGAAAAGCCTGACTGCGCGGCTAAGTGCGGCGACGGCGCTTCTTCGCCAAAGCGGCCAGTCCAACAAAAGCACCACCGACCATCGCCATGGTTGCCGGCTCGGGAACACCCGCGACGGCGGTGGTGTTGACGGTTCCCTGGAGGGTCGTAGTTCCAGCGCCGGAATTAGGAGAGACGATCAGGGTCGGGCTGCTGATAGTGAACACGGTGGTGCCGAAATCACCGGTCAGCGCACCGCTCATGCCCGGCCCGAGCTGCAGTGGCGACCAGGCGATCGAAATCTGACTGACATCGCTCCAGACGCTACCGCCGCTTGAGGTGCCGACGAACTCGCCGGTGGCACCATCAGTGTCGTCGGTGACGACCAGGTCAAACGTGAAGGCGCTGAAAGCCGTGCCAAGGCCGGAGGCTTGGGTCCCGCAAGTCGGGCATACGAGATCGAAGTCTCCGAGATTGATGTTGGACGGTGTGCCGACAGTGGTGTCGGCAAGCGGGTCGTAGGTAAGCGTGGCAGCTGCTCCACCCGTGCTGTCTAGTACCAGTCCGCCGCTTGTGAACATAGTCAGTGGTGAATCCGACGTGTCATACATAATGGTGCTGGCACCGGCAGTCACAGACAAGACAAACAGTGCCACCATTACCACGATAACTTCGCTGAGCCGTTTCGTTGTCATTTTTCGATTTCCCCTTCAACCGCGATTCTGGCTATTACTCTGGGTCCCCTCTGGCGGTACTTGGGTTTATTATGATGCAGGTGCCTGAGGGAGTCAAATTAAAAGCGAGGCAAGCTGTGCGCCTGGATACTCAGCCTTCTGTAAAAGGTACTTAAACACACAACATTGCAATCTGAGTGCATTGTTATGCCTGTGAACAGGCGTTGCCATGGGGCCGTTACGGGACGAAGCGTAGGCCGAATGGAACATAGATGTCACCGGGCTGTTACAGCTCAGTACTGCCTAGGATGCTGAGAGGACTCGGGCCGTGGCAGACGCTGATGCGGCAAAACAAGGTATTTTCAAGTCCGCCGATGAACGCCGATCAGACAATTCGTTTCCATCCGGGTTTCTCGGCGTTCCCCAGCGGCTCCCTGTGTTGACTTTTTCAGCAAGGTCGTCTGCGGTTCGTTGACGGGACTCGATAGAGCTATCGCTCTATTACAGGGCCTAAAGGCCATATTTAGTAAGTCCCACGCCGGCACGGCTGAAGCCGTGCCCTGATACAAGACTCTGGAATCGCGTTGCGAACTTGTGAGACATGGCACTAAGGCGGATCATAGCCTTGTACTGCCAATCTCTGCCCGTTCCTCTGCTCTGCCTTTAATGGTACACGGCGGCCACCAGTTGCACTCTTGTGGCATAGGAAACGGCCGACTGCAAGGAGGCCCCGGGTAGCCGCCGCGATTGCTTCACGCAGGCAGTCGAATACCGAAGCAAGACAGTCTCGATCGAAGAGAGAATACCTCTGTGTCGCTGAATGCCAGCTCCTCACTTAGGAAATTGGCCGGTTATAAAGGCCTTGCCGGAGCCGCGGATTTATAGCGCGCGCTCAGGTTTACAGCGCGCGCTCCAGCGTGGTGATGTCGACTAAACCGCGCGCGCCATAGATGGCGGGTAGAATACGCGAGGCGGGATAGCGGCGGCGCAGGTCGGCGATGCGCATGGTGCCGGAGCGGTAAGTAGGGAGATACATGCGGCCGAGCAGAGGGTGACGGCCCCAGGCGCCGGAGAGTTTATCGGCGCGCTCGGGCGATACCAGAAAATCGCGGCGCAAGGTTTCGGCGACCGTAGCCTGTGTGGCGCCTTCGCCCCAGGTGAGGAATGACGATTGGTTCTTGGCATCGTCCTGAAGCAGGGCCAGCAGCACACCGATCTGTAAGTCGGGGTCGGGCAAGTGATCCACTTCAGTAACGCCGTAGGCCATGAGGATGGCGTTGTTGGCGATGCCCTCGAACAACGCCGCGGCGCGCGTGTTCATGGTCAGCACAGTGGCTTCGAAGCCAACCTGGCCACGGGCATATAGGTTTTGCAGGTAAGCGAAAGTGGTGACGTGGCCGGGCACCACCTCGTGGCTGACCAGTTGCAGGAATTCCGGCAGCGACGTTTCGAGCGAAGCATTGATCTCATAAGTAGCTTCGTATTCCGGGCTGCCATCGGAACGGCGAGCGCGGCCGAGATAATTCATCGATCCGGAAAACCAAGCGTCCTGGATCGGCAGGAATTCGATGTTGGCGCGGGGGACAGGAGCGAATTCGCGGGGCAGATGAGGAACGACATTGGCAGCGGTGAGTCGATCGAAGTGGCCGATCACGGCGGCGCCGAGCAGGCGGATGGATGCCATCGACACGCGATGGCGCGCGCGCCAGGCATCCACGGCGGCCAGAAGGCCGCTCGAATTGCCGAGCAATTCCGCCACGCGCTCGCGCTTTTGCGCCGGACCGGATGGCTCCGGCGGCCGGCCGGTGGAGGCGGCCACGCACCGCTCGTAGGGGACCGGCGCGCCGCGGCCGAGGATCTCCATCGCCAGATCCCACATAACCTCGAAACACAGGGCGAGGCCAGCGAGATATTCGCCGCGCAGGCCACTGCACTCGGCGCCAGCGCCCTTCAGGCCCTCCATGGCGGCGGGAATATCGACTTGAGCGAGGTAGCGGTCGATGGCGGCAACATCGGGCGACTTGGCGGAAACGCCGCCGGAGGCGCGAACGGCGGCAGCTTCGGCCACGGTGTAGGCGAGGGGCAGCGGTTCGTCGCTGAACCAGGAATCGGCAATGAAGCGGCCGGTGCCGGAAGCGCAAAGAACGTCGCCGCCCCAGAGCGTGTCGATGCCCAAAATGGCGTTGCCGACGAGTTCTTCCAAACGCTTGCTCATACTTCATTCTCCTTCCGGTGGCGCACGGCGCTGAACCAGAGATAGGCGCACAGGCCGAGGAACATGAGGCCGGACACGCACTGCGAAACCAGATCGTTGGCGTAGAAGGGCGAATGGATCCAGGATTCCTTGTAGCTGGGGAGGAGCCGGCAGGCCGCGCCGAACACGCCGCCCAGCGCGCCTCCCGCCATCAGGCCGCTGGCGATTACCACGCCGCGCTCGCGCGCCGTGGCATCGCGCTTCGACATCAAGTGAGCGAGGAAACCGCCGACCAGCGCCGGCGTGTTGAGCTCGAGCGGCAGGTACATGCCGAGGGCGAAAATCAGCGCGGGGATGCCGAGCATTTCCATCGAGAGCGCAATCGCCGCGCCGGCGCCGAATAAGAGGTACGCCACCGGCTGCCGGCTCATGAACCCTTGAACCAGTGCTTTCATGATGGAGGCTTGCGGTGAAGGAAGCACCACGCGTGGATCGCCGGGCACGGCTTCGCCGAATTGGAAAGCGCGGGCCAGCATCACGATGGTGAGGCCGACGGCCACCGAGGCGGCCAGCACGCCGAGGAATTTCACTTTCTCCTGCGCCGCAGGCGTGGAACCGAGCCAGTAGCCCACTTTGAAATCGGTGATGGCTTGGCCGGAGACCGAGAGGGCAGTGCACACCATGCCGGCCAGCGCCATCACGAAGAACATGCCGGTAGTGCCGGAAAGGCCGAAGCGCAGCAGCACCAGCGACGAAATGATGATGGTGAGCATGGTCATGCCGGAAACCGGATTGCGCGCCACGGTGGCGATGGCGTTGGCGGCGACGCTGGTGAAGAAGAAAGAGAAGACCACGGCCAGCACCACGCCGATGAGGATTACGGCGGGCGCGGAGGATAGCGTGCCAAGCAGCGCGCCGACGGCGATGGCGCTGACGATCACGCCGGCGAGGACGGTCATCACCGTCAGGTCGCGGTCAGTGCGCTCGCCGGTTGCGGTTTCGCCGGCGCGGAAGGTGCGCGCCGCCACGCCGAAGGAGCCGGCCACGATGCGAATGGATTTGATGATGCCGAAGATTCCCGCCGTGGCGATGGCGCCCACGCCGACGAAACGCACGTAACCGCGGAAAATTTCGGTGGCCGTCATCCGGGCGATGGGGATGGTGGCCGGATAGACGGCGGTGGTGTGGTCACGGCCGATCATCCATACCAGCGGCACCAGCACCAGGTTGGAGAGCACGCCGCCGGCGCACAGGATCATCGAGCTGCGCAGGCCCATCACGTAGCCCAGGCCGAGGATGAAGCCGATGGCGTCGAAGCTCACGGCGACTTTGGCGCGCTCTGAAAGCATGCGCAACGCGGGCACGAACTGAAAATCGAGATATTCTTTCCACACCTGGAAGGTGGTTACCAGAAAATCGTAGACGCCGGAGATGGCGGTGGCCTCCAGCAGCAGCCTGGCCTGCGATCCGCCCTTTTCGCCGGTGACCAGCACCTCGGTGATAGCGGTGGCTTCCGGGTAGGGGAACAGGCCGTGCATGTCGCGCACGAAGTAGCGGCGCAGGGGGATCAGGAAGAGGACGCCCAGGCAGCCGCCGGCCACGCAGATGCAGATGGTCTGCACCGGGTGCGGAGCGAGATTGAGAATGTAAAGGGCCGGCACAGTGAACACAGCGCCGGCCACCACCGATCCGGCGACGCCGCCGACACCGGTAATGATGACGTTTTCGAGCACGGTGGACCGCCGCCGGTAGACGCGGGCCAAGCCGATGGCCAGGATGGAGATGGGGATGGCCGCTTCCATCACCTGGCCCACCTTGAGGCCTGAATAAGCGGAGGCCACGGTGAAAACCACGCAAAGAAAAATGCCCCAGCCAATCGAACGGGACGTAAGTTCGGGGAGTCTCTCGGCCGCGGACACGGGCGGCTGGTATCGCTCGCCTGGAACTAGAGGCGTGTAGGCGTTGGGAGGTAGTTGTTTCGGCGGCGCGGCAGTTGCCATGAATCAACCTTGAGGACGTGCAGTGAACCCGTATGCTACTACACTTCAGTGGCGGCGGCCGCGTCTATGCCCGCGAATGCGATCCCCGTCCGGGTCCATCTTCGACCTCGCTTGAGCCTTGTCTCGTTCCAAGATGAGCTGCTGAGCTTTTTGAGGAGGCACGGCATCAGTTACGACGAGCGCGAGCTCTGAGGCTGAGGCGAATCTTACGCCCGTTCCGGGGCTGGCGATGGTAACACGGCGATTCCGCACGGCTCGCGCCGTGGGCTACTGTCTTTCGCCCTTCGGGCTCGCTTCTGGGTGAGAGAATGTTGAAACTCCAGGGGGCAGACGATTGGTCGTCTGCCCCCGCCGAGTTTTGCCTGGCGAATGGTTCAGAATACGAAGCGGCCGCTGACCTGCATGCGCTTCGCTTGCGTTCCATCCGGGAAGCCGTTGTCGCCGCTCGGAATATAGAGGTTCTGCGGCGTGGCGGTCAGGATGCCGTTGGCTTCGGTGTAGCCAATAGTGCTCTTGAACGAAGTGGCCGCCCACGAACCCGAGACGTTGAACATGTCGAAGGTAAGGTACAGCTTGCGTGGTGAATCTCCAAAGGGGATGATCTTGCTGATGCGAGCGTCCGAATTGTAGCGCGGCGGCAGGTAGTAGGAGTTGTACGGCAGGAAAGGCACGCGGGTGCTGAGCCCCGAGCCATTGATGGTGCTGTTCTTGAACATGCCGGTAACGGGTGTGCCCGTGATCTGTATGGTTTCGTTGCCGTAGGGTTGGCCACTCGCCATGCTGGTGATGGACGAGAGTTGCCAGTTGTTCAGCACGTACTTAAAGAAACTGCCCGTGCGGTGGGTAAACGTCGGCGACCACACCCAGGAGATTACGGCGCGATTCCGCTGGTCCTCGGTGCCGCTGCCTTTGTCGGCCTTGAAGTTCCCGTTATAGGTCCAGTAAGTGTTGCCGTTCTGGAACAGGTTGTCGGTGCTTTCGCCGTAGCTTTGGCCGTCGTCGATTTCGTGCGCCCAGGTATAGGAAACCAGCCCTTGCAACCCGTGCGCGAACCGCTTGTTTACCTGCACGGACAAGCCGCTGTAATAACTGTTGACGCCGTTCACATCTTCATCGATCGCGCCGTAGCGGGTATCCGGGCGGGCGCCGGTATAGGCCGTAGTGGCGAAAGCGCTCACCGGAGCGCCGCTGGCGTTATCGATACCATACACAAAGTTCGTGGTGTGGTTCGGGAAATTCTGGTCCACAACGCCGATCATTTGCACTCCGCGGCTCCAGAGGTAGGAAACCGTCATGCCGACGTCTCTGGTGATTTGGCGCTGGATTCCGATATTACCTTGTTCCGAGTACGGTGTCTTGATGCCCGGAGCGTAGTACTGTAGATTGAGGCCCGAGGCCGCGGCGGCCGCCGATGGAACAGAGCTCAGGGCGTTGGGGAAAACCGGACCCGCGGCGTATTGCGAAGGGGTATTCCCGGGAAATCCTATCAGGCTGATACTCTGCTGGTAAAGCCCGTTGCCGGTGGTGAACAGGTCGTCGATGGTGCCGCTCTGGAAGCGCGCGTAGAACATCCCGTAGCCGGCCTGCAAAACCGTCTTATCGTCGAGGCGGTAAGCGAGTCCCAGGCGCGGCGCCAAGTTTGTCGGCGATGAATACAAATGGCAAGTTTCGGGATAGTCCTGGTTGCAGATCTTGGGCTGCGGCAGTTGCGCATATTCGTAACGCAAGCCGTAGTTCAGGGTCAGCCTGGGGGTGGCGCGCCACTGGTCCTCCAGGTAGAATCCGTAGTCGTTGATGCTGGTATCGAGCACTGGATTGCCGAAGGCCTGGGCATAACTCTGCCAGTATTTCACGCCCGACGGGCTGGAGTAATCCAGCGCGAATTCGTTGACCGTCTGATAAGTGTACGAGCCGAAGGCGGGCGAAATGTAGTAGACGTAATCCTCGGTGGTGGCGATGTCCATGCCGAACTTAACGGTGTGCTTACCCTTGGTCCAGGAAGCGTTGTCCTGAAACTGGAAACGGCTTTCGCTCGGCTCGACGCGCGGCAGGTAGGATGCCGGTCCCAGTTGCGTGCCGTTGACGGAGACCTGCAGGTATCCCAGGCCCTGGCCTAACTCCGCGTTGTCGAATGAGTCGGCCTGGCGGTCGCCTGCGAAACCGAAGTGGAACTCGTTGACGAAACTCGACGTGGGAACCCAGGTCCAGGCCAGCCCTCCATTTCGCACCGTCACGAAGTCGTCGCCATTGCCGGTCAGCGCCGAACCGCTGGTTGACGAAACGCCGGTCTGGATGCCGTTGGGCGAAATGTCGTGCAGGAAATTGAAGGTGGCGCTCAGTGTGTTGCGGTCGGTCGGGTGGTAATCCAACCGGCCGAAATAAAGCTCCTGGTCGAGCGTTCGTGGAATCACGCCGAAGAATCGCGGGATCAACCCGTTGATCGCGTTGCACTGGGCGGTGGTAGCCGCCGGGACCGCGCTGGTCCCGCTGCCGCTGGCAACTCCGCACAGGTTCCATGTGCGCGTGCTGCCATTGACCGCGGTGGTGTTGAGGCTGCTGGTCATCGGGAAGTCACGCCGCGTTACCTCGGTGCTCAGGAAGAAAAACAGCTTGTCCTTCTTGATTGGGCCGCCGAAGGTCGCACCCACCTGGTTCCGCTTCTCGGAAGGCACCACCGCGGAGAATGGATCCTGACCGTCAAACCCCGTGCTGCGGTAAAACCAAAAGGCCCCGCCGTGAAACTCGTTCGACCCGCTGCGGGTGACGGTGTTGACAACCCCGCCCATCGCGCGCCCATACTCTGCCGAGTAATTCGAAGACACGACTTCGAATTCCTGCACAGCGTCCTGCGAAATCTGCGACGCGATGCGAGTCCGGCCGGCGTTTTCGTTGTAGAACTGTTCGGTGGTATCGGTGCCATCCACCAGGAACGAATTCTGTCCCGCGACGCCGCGGAAGGTGAGCAAGCCGTAGTACCCGTCATTGCTGACGCCTGGCGTCAGCAGGACGAAGGAATCCACGCGGCGCCCGTTAATCGGCAAGTCCTGAATGGCTCTCTGGTCCACCACGCCCGAAACGTCCGATTTGGTGTCTTCCACCAGAGGCGCCGTGGACACCACTTCGACATGCTCGGCCGAGGTAGCGACTTTCAGAACGACCTTGAGGTCGATATTTTGGCCGACCCGCAGAATGATGTCGTTCGCTTCATAGATTTCAAAACCCGCTGCCGTAATGGTCACCTTATAGCCCGACCCGGGCGTCAGTGCCGGCGCAGTGAAGATGCCTTCTGCGTTGGAGACCAGGGTACGAAGCGTACCTTGACCGGTGCTGGAGACGACCACCTTGGCATCTGGCACGACGGCACCCGATGCATCACGGACAACTCCGGATATTCCGGCTACGCCGCCCGCCGATTGTGAGAACGCCAATGTCGAAGCGGAAAGCAACAAACAAAGTACGAACAGCGATCCTTCAAAGCGATGACGCATGAGACTACCTCCTTGTTCTTAGGCCCACCGGCATATCAAGCGCGTATTGCACCCGTGACGCACCCGAGCGCAGGAGGAAGCACTCCTAGCGCTTTTTTCATGCCGGCTTTCACCTCGTCTTGACCCTTAGAGGACAGAGTATCAAAAATTGCGTTACAACGAAGTTCCAAATTTGCATGAAAGGCCGCGCTTTTTGGCGTGTGCCGGCCGGGCCCGCCAGGCATCGCGGAAGGCGCCGTGTGCTTGGGGGTTGTGAGTAGAGGCGCATCTGTAAACTAATTTGTAACGATTTCGTAACAGGATAGCACCTCCCTCGCGTGGGGTAAAGGCTTTAGTGGCTCTAGTGGCGTCGTTGGCGGCGCTAATGGCGGTGCGTATTGATTTTCCCCCGGCGCCGGAACCATCCGCGCTGTGGGAAAAAGTTACGGGCTAGAAAGTACGACGGAATGCAAGTGACGTCCCCTCGGATGCGGGTATCCGCAATTGAGTAAAGTGTACGTTGCCTGTAACCCTAACACACTTCATATAGATAAAATCCTTGCTTTCCCACTACATCTTGGGGCACTATTACGAGTGCGTTCTTTCAGCAGGAATCCCGAAGGAGATGGAAGATGGGACAGCTTAGCGTGGGCTTGAGTGCGAAAATGGAATCATTGGAGACTCACAGCACCCAACCAACCAAGACCGGGGTACCGTCCCCCCGCTTCTTTACCGCCAGGCTAGAGCCCGGCAGGACCCCTTATGACGAGGTACGCTGGGAGACCCGCACGGCCTCGATCGGCAACGACAAAGGGTCGGTGATTTTCGAACAGCGCGACGTAGAAGTGCCGGCCGATTGGTCGCAGACGGCCACGAACATTGTGGCCAGCAAATATTTTCACGGCAAATTGGGGTCGCCGGAGCGTGAAACCAGCGTGGCGCAGTTGGTGGAGCGGGTGGTGAACACCATCACCGGTTGGGGCAAGAAGGATGGGTATTTTCGCAGCGACGAGGACGGCGAGAACTTCCGCTCCGAACTGGCCCACCTGATGCTCACGCAGAAAGCCTGCTTCAATTCGCCGGTGTGGTTCAACGTCGGCGTGAAAGAGGCGCGCGGGTATGGCTGGGTGTATGACGCCGCGGCCGACCGCATCAAGAAACTGGAATCCGGCGCGGTGCGGCCGCAGTGCTCTGCCTGCTTCATCGTTTCCGTCAAGGATTCGTTGGAATCGATTCTCGATCTCGCCAAGACCGAAGGGATGTTGTTCAAGTGGGGCTCCGGCACGGGGACGAACCTTTCGGCGCTGCGCGAGGAAGACGCGGTGCTTTCCGGCGGCGGGCGCGCCAGCGGGCCGCTTTCCTTTATGAAGGGGTTCGACGCGTTCGCCGGCGTCATCAAATCGGGTGGCAAAACGCGGCGCGCGGCCAAGATGGTGATTCTCAACACGGACCATCCGGACATCGAAAAATTCATCTGGTGCAAGGCGAAGGAAGAGAAGAAAGCTTACACGCTGGTGGAGGCCGGATACGATGCTTCGCTCGACGGCGAAGCATACAGCTCTATTTTTTTCCAGAACGCCAACAACTCGGTGCGCGTCACCGACGATTTCATGCGCGCGGCGCAAGAGGACGGCGAGTGGTGGACCAAGCACGTGTTCAGCGGCCAGCCCAAGGACCGGTACAAGGCGCGCGACCTGCTGCGCCAGATTGCCGAGGCCACGCACCAGTGCGGCGACCCAGGTATGCAATTCGATACCACGGTCAACCGCTGGCACCCGTGCAAGAACACGGCGCGCATCAACGCTTCCAACCCGTGCTCGGAATACATGTTCCTGGACGATTCGGCCTGCAACCTGTCGTCGCTGAACCTGATGAAGTTTGTCGGCCCGGACGGCCAGTTTGACGTCGAAGCATTCCGGCACGCGGTGGATACGATGATTCTGGCGCAGGAGATTATCGTCGATAACGCCAGCTACCCCACCGAGAAGATCGGCGAGAATTCGCACCGTTTCCGTCCGCTGGGCCTAGGCTACGCCAACCTGGGCGCGCTGCTGATGTCGATGGGCGTGCCATACGACAGCGACCAGGGGCGGGACACGGCGGCGATCATCACGGCGGTGATGTGCGGGCAGGCTTATCTCACCAGCTCGCGCGTGGCCGAGGCGGTGGGGCCGTTCGCCGGCTACCGGGAGAACGAGCAGACGTTCCTGGAAGTGATCCGCATGCACCGCGATTCGGTGGACCGGGTGAGGCGGGCGAACCTTCCGGTAGCCTTATATGAAGGCGCGCAGCAATGCTGGGACGACGCCTACCAATCCGGGCAGCGCCGCGGCTATCGCAACGCGCAGGTCACGGTGATTGCGCCCACCGGCACCATCGGGTTCATGATGGATTGCGATACCACCGGCATTGAGCCGGACCTGGCGCTCATCAAGTTCAAGAAACTGGTGGGCGGCGGCGTCATCAAGATCGTCAACAACACGGTGCCGCAGGCGTTGATCAAGCTCGGCTATTCGCCCGCGCAGGTGGAGAAGATCGTCAGCCACATCGATTCCACCGGCACCATCGAAGGCGCGCCGGACCTGAAGCCTGAGCACCTGGCGGTGTTCGATTGCAGCTTCCGGCCGCAGAACGGCACGCGGTCGATTCATTACATGGGCCATGTGCGGATGATGGCGGCGGTGCAGCCGTTCATCTCCGGCGCCATTTCGAAGACCATCAACATGCCCGAGGAATCCACGGTGGAAGACGTCATGAATGCTTACACCGAAAGCTGGAAGCTGGGGCTGAAGGCGGTGGCCATTTACCGCGACAATTCCAAACGCGTGCAGCCGCTCAGCTCGGGCGCCGGCAAGACGGAAAAAAAGGCTGCGGTTACGGCCGCCGCCGCGGCGCCGGCGGAGAAGGTGGTCTACCGGCCGGTGCGGCGCAAGCTGCCCGATGAGCGGCGCTCGATCACGCACAAGTTTTCGATTGGCGGCCATGAAGGCTACATCACGGTCGGCATGTACGACGATGGCTCACCAGGGGAACTCTTCATCACCATGGCGAAGGAAGGCTCGACCATTTCCGGGTTGATGGACGCCTTCGCCACCGCGGTCAGCTTCAACCTGCAATACGGCGTACCGCTGAAGTTCCTGGTCGATAAATTCGCCCACCTGCGGTTCGAGCCGAGCGGCTGGACCGGCAACCCGCAGGTGCCGTACGCCAAGTCGATCATGGATTACATTTTCCGCTGGCTGGGCGCCAAGTTCCTGGGGCCGGAGTACGCGGTCACGGAAGTTGGCGAAACCCCGAACCTGCGGCCCACTGAGGCGGACCCGCAGCAGCAACTGCCCTTCGCGCCGGTGACCGCCGACGCCCCGCTGTGCGCTGAGTGCGGCTCCATCATGACGCGCAACGGAAGCTGCTACAAGTGCGGCAATTGCGGCGGCACCAGCGGCTGCAGCTAGGACACATCCTTTCGGAATTCCGTTGCTGATTTCGAGCTTTCTCAGGGAATGCTCGAGCCGGGCCGGGCATGCCCGGCCCCTACGGAAAACGCCCGGTGATGTTCGCGCTCTCAACGGAGGCACTCGACGTAACAGAGCGGTTCATTGCAAGAGTACGCGTTACACGGCCGGAGGGCCATATCCAAAGTGCGTTCGTTTCGTGCCGCGTACAATGAGGGATTGCGTCTCTCGTTTCTTTGGCTATTTTTCCTGGCTTTTCCCCTCGTTGCCCAGCAGCCGCCCGCGCCGCAAGCGGCGGCCCAGCCGGCGCCTGCCGCGCAGCATGAGACGGTGGTGGTCACCGGCACCTTCGAGCCGCTTACGCTCGACGAGATGGATCGCGCGATTACGGTGCTGCCGGCACGCGCCAACGACCTGGTGCTCAACGCGCTGGTGGACCTGCTGCGCACAGACCCCGCGCTCGATCTTCAGGAACGCGCGCCAGACGGCGTGCAGACCGATCTTTCCATCCGCGGCGGCACGTTCGCGCAGACGCTGGTGCTGCTGGACGGCCAGCGGCTGAGCGACGCGCAGACCGGCCATCACGACATGGATATTCCGGTGCCGCTCGATACCATCGACCGGGTGGAAGTGCTGCGCGGCTCCGGCTCGACGATGTATGGCTCGGACGCGATTGGCGGCGTGATAAACATCATCACCGCGCCGCCGGAAGATATGGAGCTGCGGTTGCGAACGTCGGTGGGAAACGACGGCATCAACCAGCAGCGCGCGTCGATATCGGGCACGTTCGGGCCGGTGAGCGAGCAGCTCAGCTTCGCGCGCGATTTCTCCACCGGCTTCATACCGGACCGCGACTATCGCAACCTGGACTTCGCCTCGAGCACGCACCTCACGAGCGGCTGGGGCGCGAGCGATCTGACCATGGCGTACATGGACAAGCCCTTCGGCGCGGCCGACTTCTATGGTCCGTATCCTTCTTGGGAGGACACCAAGACCTGGTGGATCGGCGGGCGGCAAGCGCTGGGCAAGAAGACCGAGGTCAGCTTCGCCTGGCGCCGGCATAGCGATCTGTTCGTGCTGTTCCGCGATCAGCCGGAGATTTACACCAACCATCACGCCGACGAAAGCTACCAGGGCGCGCTGCGCCGCAGGGAAACGCCGGCGCAGGCCGTCACCATTTCCTACGGCGTGGAGGCGCTGCACGAATCCATCGTGAGCAACAACCTGGGAATACACGCGCGCAGCCGTGCCGCTGCCTATGCGGCGGCGGACTTCCGGGCGCTGCGGCGGTTCTCGCTCTCGGTGGCGGCGCGGGAGGAAATCTGGCGCAACCTTTCGGCGACGCTCAGCCCCACTATCGCCGGGGGCGCGTGGGTCAATCCGCGCTTCAAATTTCGCGGGTCGGTGAGCCGCGCGTTTCGCGTGCCGAGTTACACCGAACTGTATTACTCCGATCCCAGCGATTTCGGCAATCCCAACCTGCGGCCGGAGAGCGCGTGGACTTACGAAGCCGGCGTCGATTGGCAGCCCAGTTCGCGCGTGCGCGGCGAGCTGACGGTATTCAACCGCCAGGTGCGGAATGGCATCGATTACTACCGCACCGACGTGGACGCTCCCTGGCAGGCGTTGAACATAGACCGGCTGCGATTCACCGGCGTCGAGAGCGGGCTGCACTTAGCGCTCAGCCGTTCACAAACACTCGACCTTCACTATGACTGGCTAATTGGCACGCAGAACACCGTACCCGGCACTTACACCAAGTACAGCTTCAATTACCCGTCCGATGACGCCGTGGCGGCGTGGCAGGCGATGTTCGATGGCCGATGGATGTTGCGCAGCCGCGTAGGCGCGATGAATCGCCGCGGCCTTTCGCCGTACGCGCTGTGGGATGTTTATGCCGCGTATGCGGCCGGCGCCGTCCATCCGTTTTTACAAGTCTCCAATTTGACTAACACCAGTTATCAGGAAACCTTAGGAGTGCCGATGCCCGGGCGAACGGTTGTCGGCGGAGTGGAACTGTTGGTAAGAAGGAAATAAGGGCGCAGGGTGACGGCCGGCCCACGGAAAGTTCGCCAACTATGAAGGCTGCGGCCGTGGAACGGATGATTGGGGACGTCGGGAGGGTTGTAGCCCTGGAGCTTGCCTCTTGAACTCAGGTCGTCGGCTGGTCGCCTGCCCAAAGTGCTATAATCATTCTGACTAGATTAGTCAGAAGCGCATCTACCATGAACAGAATGCCTAAACGCTCTCCCCGCCAGGCTTTGATTCCGAAGCCTCACGCGCCCCGGAAGGACTGGCAACTGCAGGAGGCGAAGGCGCGGTTTAGCGAGGTGTTCCGCCTGGCGCGGGAATGCGGGCCGCAGCGGGTGACCAAGCACGGCAGAACGGCGGTGGTGGTGCTTCCGGCCGAGGAATACGAGCGCTTAGCCAGGTCCAAGGCGCGCCAGGGGAACCTGGTGCAGTTCTTCGCGGATTCGCCATTGGCTGGTTCGGGTATTCACCTCGATCGGCCGCGCGATTTCGGAAGAGCGGTCAAACTGTGACGGGCTTCCTGCTCGATACCAACGTCATCTCCGAACTGGTCCGGCCGAAGCCGGACGATAAGGTACGCCGGTGGATCGAGGAGACGGACGAATCGATCCTCTTTCTGAGCGTGCTCACGCTGGGCGAAATCAGGAACGGCGTCTCACGTCTGCGCTCAGGGCGACGCCGGGGACGACTGGAATTGTGGCTGCAGGCGGACCTTCCACTGCGCTTCCAGGACCGGATTCTGCCGATCGACGCAGCCATCGCGGACCGATGGGGCACGGTCTCAGCCATCGCCGCGGCGAAAGGTAAGCCGGTTCCCGTCATCGACGGCCTTCTCGCGGCGACGGCAATCCATCACAACCTCACGCTCGTCACCAGAAACGGCGCGGACGTTGCCGGCACCGGTGTGCCAACGCTGAATCCTTGGGTCTAAAGAACCACGCGAGATTCCGCCAGACCGGTCACGCGGCGATTCCGCATCTTCCGCGTTGCCACCATCAGTCCAGCGATGCCGGCCGCCAGCAAGCAGCAGGACGCTGGCTCCGGCGTTGTCGGCAGTGGTTTGGGTGCAAGCCCGTAGAGCACCGCACTTGTAGGACCCAGGGTGGCAAGTCCTGTGCCAATGTTGATCGTGTCGATAGTTTTGCTGTTGGCATCGGCTCCGTACAGAACGCCGTTGATCATGGTCATCGCTTCCATTTGGTAGTTGCCGCTGCCGCCAAACGATCCAACTGCCACGGCAAGTCCGGTGGTGGTAGCGATCGTATACAGTTCGTTTGCATCGCCATAATAGAGGGTACTCGAATTGGTGGAGAGACTAACGTACTCGCCAGCGGTGTAGCTCAGCCGGGTCAGCCCCACCAGCGTGGCTAGCCCCGTCGAAGCATTTATGGAATACAGCCCAAGGTCAGACATGCTGGACCCATCGCTGGTTCCATAGCCCACGCCATAGAGCCCGCTCAACGTGGAGCCCAGGTCAACCAAATGTACGCCAAACGGGTCTATGGGCGCGGTGAGCGAACCGGTCGACGTGTTCACCTGATAGAGGTCGCTGGTGCTGGCGGTGTATAACGAGCCGCTATACACACCTAGACCAGTTTCAAACTGCTCTAAGGCGCCGGTCGCCGTGACCACACCGGTCGTCAGGTCGACGGTGCCAAACTGGTGATAGTAGCCACTGAGATCATAAGCGATGATGTCATCGGCCAGCAGACCGGCTGCGGAGAAGAGAAACAGGACGGTGCAGCGCAAGACTGTCCGACACCCGCCATTCAGCATACCTGCCCTATGTTTTCTCCGCCTATGGCCGTCGCGGGACCTGGGCGGCCTATAGGGTAGTCCACACGCGACGCGAGAATCTCATCTAATTCTTTGTGGCGGCTTACCCGGAATTGCGCGGTGTATCGAGGTTTCCAGCCGCAAAAACCCGGAGGGATGCGCGCCATGGGCCAAAGCCGCGTCCAAGTCGTGGACGGTCTGGCATTACCGGTACCGGCGCGCGAGGATTCGCCGTGGCGCAAATCGGCGTGAGGCGAATCGGAGATACAAAAGGACAGGTGCTGGAGTATACTAACCGAGACACACCGGGAGTCCCAAAAGGGAGAACCCGGATCTGCAAATGAGGGGTGAGTGAGGGGACGATGAAACTGTATCTGGGAATTCTGTGCTCAGTCTCTGCGGTCTGGGCTGGTGGCGCCTCGACCGCAACCATTCGCGATGCCGCTGCCAAAGCTGTCACGCTGATTCAGAAGAGTCAAAGGAACTGGTACGCGAAGCAGAGCTGCTATTCCTGCCACCAGCAATTGCTGCCGGCGCTCGCCTTCCGAGCCGCGCGTGAGCATGGCATTCCGGTAGACGAGGCGGCCGCCCATGCCGACGCGGCCGGTGCTTTCGGATTCTACGCCAATCTCGACCGGGCGGTGCAGTACACATACATCATCGATCCAGGAACGGACGGCTACGGCTTGCTGGGGGCAGAGGCAGCCGGCCTGCGTCCGAGCCTGGTCACCGCGATTTACGCTCGATGGATCGCGGCACATCAGGAAGCGGATGGGCACTGGGATACGACTGATGCGCGGCCTCCCGAATCGTACAACCCGTTCACCGCGACGGCCGTGTCCTTGGCGGGCCTGATCCGTTACGCACATCCGAACTGGCGGGCCGACACCGAGGCGCGTGTCGCGCGGGCGCGAGCCTGGCTTCTTTCCCATGCGCCGCGCATCACCGAAGAGCGGGTGTTTCAGATGTTCGGATTGCGCCTGGCTGGCGGGGACCAGGCGACTCTGGACAAGCTGGCCCAAGGACTGAAGGCCACTCAGCAAACGGATGGCGGTTGGGCGTCTCTCGACGGCCGCGCCAGCGATGCTTATTCGACCGGCCAGGCGCTGTGGGCGCTGCATGATTTCGGCAGCGTTTCCACCACCGATGCCGCTTGGGGGCGGGGAATCGACTACCTGCTTCGAACGCAAGCCAGCGACGGCTCCTGGCACGTGGTGTCGCGGCTGCATCCGCCCGCGCCGGTGAGCCCGCCGTATTTCGAGACCGGTCACCCTTACGGGCACGATCAGTTCATTTCCAGCCTGGGCGAGAGCTGGGCCATCATCGCCCTGGCACAGATGTTGCCGCGGGTGAAGGCGGATCCTCCGGCGTTGCCGGAAGCTGAGCCACAGGGCATCGAGCCGTGGGAGGAGACGCTGCTCTTCGGCAGCGCGGGCGATGTGAAGCGCCTGCTCGATGGCGGATTCGATGCCAACACGGCGACGAAATCCGGCGGGACCACGGCGCTGATGCTGGCCGCGCCCGACATCGGCAAAATGAAACTGCTGCTCGATCATGGCGCGAACGCCGATGCGCGGGCCGGGAATCGCTACTCCGCGCTATTAGTGGCGGCCAACTATCCCGGATCGAGTGCTGCCATGAACCTGCTTCTCGACCATGGCGCCACCGTGCGCCTGCCCAAGGGACAAGGCGCGCCGCTGTTCAATGCGCACGCGATGCTGCTGGCAGCCTTCGCGGGCAATGCGGGCATGGTGGACCGGCTGCACAAGGAAGGAGACCGCTTCGACGATAGGATGAACGTGCTCGGCATGTTTCCCACTTCACCGCTGTTGATGGTTGCGACGTCGCAGCGGACGGCCTCAGTGAGAGCACTGCTGGACGCGGGCGCGGACGTCAACGAAGCCGACGACGACGGCATCACCAGCCTTTCCTGGGCGGCGATCTCGAACCGGGTGGAGTTGGCGCGTTTGTTGATCCAGCGCGGCGCCGACGTGAATCATGTCGATAAGAAGGGCATGACACCGCTGCTCTACGCGGCTTCCATCGACTACGGCGATTCGGCCATGATCGACCTGCTGCTCAAGTCCGGCGCACAGGCCGGCGCGCGCACCAAGGAAGGCCTGACGGCTCTCGACCTGGCGCGCAAGTACCAGAACACGCATTTATTGGCGAGCCTGGAAGGGCCCAGGGCCGCGCGGTAGGTCGCCGGCGGGGCTCCGCGGAAGATACCCGGACACGAAGCCGAAGGGGTGGTCCGCGGGTGATGGTGTATCCGCCGGTTGGGGGAATGCGCGGATGCGCGTCAGTCCCAATTCTTCACTTGCGGCCAGATCTCTTTCAGGGGCCGCTTGAGGCCGCGGCAGTAGAAAACGTCAAAATGTTCGTATGGTATGGAGTAGCGGTTATAAACGCTGGCAACCTTCTCGACTGAGGCGAAGCGCGACTCAAGGTCCCGCTGCCGTCCTGCCATGACGATCATGCTTTCGCCGGTGTAACCACGCGGTCCCCAGAGGAAATAGGTTTGATGCCCGCTGATGGCGGGCGGCAAACCGTACTTCGGACCGAACAGGTCGATGGCTCCGGCTTGCCCGTAATTCTGGCCGAAGATGGCGGTTTTGGAACGGACGTCCGGCGGGAGATTGTTGTAGACGCGTGCCACGGTGGCCGCCATCCCCTCCCAGCCGAACTGGTCGGCAAAAATCTGCGGCAGCGGGCCGAGCCTGTGATTTTCGATCCGGGGTAGCGCGAGATGCAACGCCTCCGCATAGCGGAGATAGGTTTCAGGCGGCAGCACCGGAATCGTGATCGGCATGAGGACGGCGGCGGTGGCAGCCAGCAAGGACGGCCAGATGAGTTTCCGCCATAAAGGCTGCCGGCTGAGCCAGACCTCCCAAATGACGGCGCCGGCGGCGAACAGAATCGGGAAGGCGGGATAGAGATAGTAGACGCGCGGGCTTAGGGTGACGATCACCGTCGCCGTGAATACCCATGCCCAGCCCAACGCGCGAAACGGTTTTCCCGATGCCGGGACGAAGTAATACCAAAGGCCGGCGAGCCACAGCGGCAAAGTAAGAGGATGCATGGTCAGAATTTCCTGAACGAAGAATTGGAGCGCTGTGAGACGTACGTCGCGGCCGCTGTGGCGGATATTGGCCTCTAACTCGAGGAACGGGAAGTGATGCTGGATGTTCCATAGCAGGTTCGGCAGAAAGATGAGAAACGCAAGCGCGCCGCCGACCCAGAGCCAGGGGCTGGCAAGCACACGCCTCTGCGGGGTCAGCAGCAGGCCGAAAACAATGCTGGCCCCGAAGATCAGCATCGAGTACTTGTTCTCGAGGCCGAATCCCGCGAGGATGCCGAACCAGAGCCAGAGGCTCTGATTGCCGGTTTTCACAATGCGGATCAGCAACCACGCACAGCCCATCCAGAACAGCGGTTCGAACGCGTTCATGGAGAGCAGGTTGTCGACAACGAGAATGCCGGGCGCAGCCAGCGTGGCGAGGGCCGCAAGGCCTTGGGCAAACCGCTTGCCGCCTAGCTCGCGCGCAATCAAGGCGGCGAGCGCTACTTCGCCCGCTCCGGCCACAGCGGGCAAGAAGCGGATGGCCGGGAGCGATTCGCCCAGGACCGACCGCGCGAGCCAGGTGATCCACGCGATCAGCGGCGGCTGATCTACATAGCCCCAGGCCAAATGCCGGCTGCACGCGAGGTAATATAACTCATCGATGAAATAGCCGTAGTGCCGGCCGGCGTACAAGTGGACCAGGAGCTTGCAGGCGGACAGGCAGAAGATTACCGCTGTGGCAGTGAGTGCCAGGCGGTGTTTGCGACCGCTGTCCAGGTTCTGGGTGGATGGGGCGCTCATTAGTCGTGAAGTCCACTTGTATCACTTTTTCAGGACGGCGGAGAGAGATGCGGCGGACGGTTGTTACACTGCTGTAGCATTGCGGAGACGAAACTGATGGGCGTGAAAGTCTGGCTCGCTCTTGGGCTGGAAGGTCTGATCTTTTCGGCTCTCCTATTCGGCGCTGCGGGAACGATTCTGTGGCCAGCCGCATGGGCGTACCTCATTCTGTTCTTCGCCGGCGCCTTGTGGATCACCCTTCTGCTGGCACGGCACGATCCCGCGCTGCTCGCCGAGCGGCTAAGACTGCCGGTGCAGAAGGAGCAACCGCTCTGGGACAAATTCTTTCTTTTGGCCATGACCGTAGTCTGGTGTTGCTGGCTGGTCCTGATGGGCCTGGACGCGGTCCGGTTCCGCTGGTCCGTCATGCCGGTCTGGCTGCAATGCGCCGCCGGGGTGTTGATGGTGTTGTCGTTCCGGATGGTTGCCCGCATTTATCGGGAAAACCCGTTTCTGGCGGCGGTAGTGAAGATTCAAGCAGAGCGAGGGCACAGAGTGATTTCAACCGGACCTTACACCACGGTCCGCCATCCGCTCTATGCTGCCATCCTGATCCTTCTGCCGGCGAATGCGCTACTGCTGGGCTCCTGGTACGGACTGGCGGGCTCGTTTGTGCTTTCAGGCGGCATCGTTTTTCGCACCGCGATGGAGGACCGGGAACTGCAGCGCGGTCTCGAGGGTTACCGAGAGTACGCTGCCCGGGTTCGATACCGGCTGATACCGTTTGTCTGGTAAGTGGCGCGTTCGATTCGCCGGCCTGATAGAGACGGGAGTGGACTGGCCGGAGGCCGGGAAGGCAAAATGGGAATTCCAGGGTAAGCATCCTTCGCCCGGGACCTGGCGCTTGCGCCATACTTGTCGAGGCGGGCAGCCGCTAAACATGTTCAATCCGGGAACGCTCCACTACGATCGGTTTCTTTCACAGGCGGTCGACGATGACGCGGGCGCGCGGTTCGCCTCCGCGGTGGCCGGCCAGGTGGTTCTGGTAACCGGCGCGGGCGGCTATATCGGATCGGCCCTGGTCCACGCGATTGCCGCCGCCGGTCCGGCGCGGATTCTGCTGCTCGATTCGGCCGAGCAGAACCTGTTCGAAATTCAGCAGCGTCTGGAAACGGAGTGCGGGAAGGTTCCTCATGAAGCCGTGCTGGGAAGCGTGACGGACGGCGAGTTGCTGGATCGGCTGATGGGCCGTTTGCGTCCGGACGTGGTGTACCATGCGGCGGCTTTCAAACATGTCCCCCTGCTGGAACTCAACCCGCTGGCCGCGGTGCGCAACAATGCGCTGGGTACATACACGCTGGCACGGGCGGCGCTCGACCACGGCGTGCCGGCGCTGGTGCTGGTTTCTACCGACAAGGCGGTGAACCCGCACAGCATCATGGGTGCCTCCAAGCGGGTGGCGGAATTAACGGTGACCGCGCTCAGCGGGCCGCAATCGAGGATGAACGCTGTCCGGTTGGGCAATGTCATCGGGTCCAGCGGCAGCGTAATCCCCATCTTTCGCGAGCAGATCGTCAGGCGCGGGCCGGTTACCGTGACCCATCCGGAGGTGAGCCGGTATTTCATGTCCCTTGGCGAGGCGGTCGAGGCGATCCTCGCCGCCGGCGCGGCGCAGTGTGCAGGGAGAATTCTGCTGCCGGCGCTGGGAGAGGCGGAGCGCATTGCCGATCTCGCGCGCTTCCTGATCGCGGCGGCCACGAACGGAGACGGAATCCCAATCCGGTTCATCGGTCTGCGTCCGGGGGACAAGCTCGAGGAAGACCTGATCTTTCCCGCAGAATTACGCGAAGGGTTCGCCGGTCCGCTGGAGGTCATTCGGACGCCCAGTCCCGCGCCGGAGGAACTGCACGACCGAATGGAACAGCTTGCCAGCCACCTCGCCGTCGGCGATGTAGCGGGGCTCGTAGCAACGATCTCCGAGATGATTCCGGAGTACGAGCCAAGCTCTGCGATCCTCGCCGCCGTGGGAGCCGGTGGGAGCATCGCCAGATGAAGCGCAAGATCGCCGTCGTCACTTCTTCGCGCGCCGACTACAACCACCTGTACTGGCCGCTGCGCGAGCTCGCCGCGCACCCCGAGGTGGATTTGAAGATCATCGCGCTCGGCCCCCATCTTTCGCCCGAATTCGGTTGCACGGCCAGCGAGATCGAGAAGGACGGGTTCGTGATCGAGGCGCGGATCGAATGCCTGCTGAGTTCCGATAGCGATGTCGGCATGGCCAAAACCATCGGCGTGGCGACGCTTGGCCTGGCCGACTGCCTCGGCGGGATGCGCCCCGATCTATTGCTGCTGATTGCGGACCGTTACGAGATGCTGGCGCCGGCGGCGGTGGCCACTGCGCTGCGGATTCCGCTGGCGCACGTCGAAGGCGGCGAGATCAGCGAAGGCGCCATCGACAATGCCATCCGCAATGCGCTCACCAAGCTAAGCCACGTTCACTTCACGTCGACGGAACTGGCGCGCGCGCGCGTGATCGCCATGGGCGAGGAGGAATGGCGCGTCCACCGCGCCGGCGCTCCTTCGCTCGACCACTTGCGGCGCAGCCCGCTGATGAGCCGCGAGCAGGTGGAAGCGCGCCTCGAGATTCATTTCACGCACCCCACTGCCCTGATCGCCTATCACCCCACGACCATCGCGCGCGACCCCACGCGAGAAGCGGACGCGCTATTTTCCGCGCTCGAATCCGTTCCGGCGCAGCTTCTATTCTGCTATCCGAACGCCGACGCCGGCAGCAGGGAGCTGATCGAACGCACGAAATCTTTCATCCGGCGGATTGGAAACGGCCGGGTGTTTGTCAACCTGGACCCCGTCCTTTATTGGAGCTTGTTGCGATGCGTGGATCTTGTGGTGGGGAACTCCAGCAGCGGGATCATGGAGGCGGCCTCCTTCGCGCTGCCGGTGGTCAACGTGGGAATACGGCAACGCGGCCGGGAGCGCGCCCGCAACGTGCTTGATGCCGAAGCGAGCGCTGCCCCCATCCTGGATCGTGTAAGCGCGGGCCTCACGGAGGAATTTCGGCGCTCCCTGCACGGGATGGCGAACCCCTATGGCGATGGGCACGCGGCGGAACGAATCGTCCGGGTGCTGACGTCGGTGTCGCTGGGAGAAGAACTTCTGATCAAGCGGGCGCCCGAGGTGACCCAGGGCGCCGGCGAGCCGTCGAAATGAGGATTCCGCTTTCGGCTCCCGACATTACCGAGGACGATATTGAAGCCGTGGCGGGCGTGCTGCGCACTTCCCGGCTCAGTATCGGTCCGAAGCTGGAAGAATTCGAAGACTGCGCCGCCCATTATGCCGGCGTGCCTTACGGCGTTGCACTGTCTTCGGGCACGGCGGGACTGCACCTCGGCCTTGCCGCTCTTGGCATCGGCGATGGCGACGAGGTGATTCTCCCCTCCTTCACTTTCATTGCCGTTGCCAACGCGGTTCTTTACCAGCGGGCCAGACCGGTGTTCGCGGACATCGATCCGCGCACGCTCAACCTGACGCCGGAGAGCGTGGCGCGCGCCATCACGCCCAGGACGCGCGCCATCATCGCGGTACACACTTTCGGATGTCCGGTGGACCTGGACCCGATTCTCGACACTGCCGCCAGCCACGGCGTGAAGGTGATCGAGGATGCGTGCGAGGCGCTGGGAGCCGAGTACCGTGGAAAGAAGGCCGGCGGGATCGGCGACTTCGGCGTTTTCGGGTTCTATCCCAACAAGCCGATTACCACGGGTGAAGGCGGAATGGTGGTCACCCGCGATGGCCAACTGGCCGACACGATTCGCGCGCTCCGCAACCAGGGCCGCAAGGCGTCGGACGGCTGGCTGGATCATTCCGTGCTCGGCTACAACTACCGGCTTTCCGAAATCAACTGTGCTCTAGGCCTCTCGCAAATGAAGCGGATCGACGCCATTCTGGCGCGGCGCGAGAATCGCGCGGCCTGCTACCGCGAACATCTGCGGACGACGCCGGAACTCACGCTCCCAATTTTCGAGACCGGCGAAGGACGCGTTTGCTGGTTCGTTTTCGTGGTCCGGCTGGCGCCGCGTTTCACGCAGGAGGACCGCGATGGAATCCTTGCCTACATGGCTTCGCGAGGCATCGGTTGCGGTCGCTATTTTGCTCCGGTGCACCGGCAACCGCTTTACGAAGCCTACGCCGGCCGCGGCAGCGATCTTGCCGTGACCGAGCAGGTAGCTCCACGGACGCTGGCGCTGCCTTTTTTCAATCGGCTGACGGACGACGAGATCGCCGAGGTCTGCGCAACCCTGCGCGAGGCCATCGAAGCCGTTCGCACGCGCGCTGTGGTCAGCGGGCCCGCTCGCCAACCGTGAGCACAGGACACGGAGCGTGCCGGACGGCGCGCAGTGTGGTCGTGCCCAGAACCAGGCCCTCGAAAAACTTGCGGCGCGGGGCGCCGACCACAAGCAGGTCAAAGGACTCCTCGGCGGCAAGACCGACGATTTCGGACGCGGCGTCTCCGTGACGCTCCACCTCGCGAACGTTGCAGCGTGCGCGCTCCTCGGGCGGCATCCAGGCGCACAGATCCGGTGGCGCGGCAGCGGCATGAGGTTCGCGGACATGAAGCGCGGTGAGACTCGCGCCCAAGCATGCGGCGAGCTCCGCGGCAACGCGGAGCGCTTCGCGCGAAGCCTCCGTATCGGCGACCGGGCACAGAATGCGGCGGATGGGCGCCTCGGAAGGGCCGCGCACCGTGAGCAGCGGCACAGGGCTTTCGCGCAGCACGCGTTCGGCCACCGATCCCATCATCCAGCGGTTGTAGCCGGTCCTGCCGTGCGTGCCCATCACGATGAGGCTGGCGCCGGTCTCGGCCGCCAGCTTCAGGATCACATCGGCGGGCAGACCTTCGACGATGCGGATTTCGACTGCAGTGGCCTGGTCGGCAAGCGTGGATTTCACGAATGCCGCCAGGGACCGCCCGGCTTCGGCCTGGGAATCGCGGAACTCCTTCCTGAGCTCCTCGATGCGGCCTTCGGTGAAATAAGGCGGCGCGTCGAACCAGTTGGCGTAGAGCGCAATCAGCTTCGCGCCGCCGCAAGCGGCCAGCCGCGCGGCGTGGCGAAGGGCGTAGCCCGAGAGTTCACTAAAATCCACCGGACAAAGGATTGTTCCGAAACCAGCGGCTTGCATTGGTCCTCCACCCAGGAGGATGCAGAATTCGCCGAATCGTGACATCGGCAAACGCGATTGACCGTGGCGATCGGTTTGACTGCCTTGGCCCGCAAGTATTTCCCCGCGTTGAACAGCCGGTCGACCGGATGGTTACTGGGTCTACTTTCTTCCGACCGTGGGTTTATCCGGTGCGAGCGGCTGCAGAGCGAGCAGGGACTCCATCAGGTAGTAATCGCCATAAACTAACATGCCGTCGGCTGGACGCACACTGCACCCGTGGCGCAGCGCGCCCAAGGGCGAAAGGTACCGCGTGATGAGCGATTGAACGATGCGCTCCGCTTGGCTCCGGTACGTGGCAGCGCGCGCCGGATCGCCGGTCAACGCCGAAAGCCGCAGCAGGCCGGCGGCGAGAATCGCGGCTGCCGAAGAGTCGCGGTTGCGGAAGAAGACGCCCTCGTCGTTGAAATCGTACCAGGGCACGCCGTCCGCGGGCAGATGGCCGACGGCGTAGTCCGCGGTTTTTTCGGCGGTGTTCAGCAGCGATGTATCGCGCGTGGCGCGATACGCTTCGGTGAATCCGTAAACGGCCCAGGCCTGGCCGCGCGACCACGTGGTATCGGCGGCGAATCCCTGGTGCGTGTGGGTGAAGACCGGCTGCCCCGGCGCGGCGTGGTTGGGGAAATCGACCGGCGGGCCGCCGGAGTTGAACTGCTGCCGGCTGTCGCCGGGATTGTAGTGGACCGATTGCGCCACCGAGCCATCGGACCGCACCAGCCACTCGGCGGTCCGCAGCGCGTGCTTGAGGCCGAGCTCGCGCCACTCGGGATCGCCGGTTTCCCGCGATGCCCACCACCAGATCTGCAGGTTCATCATCGTGTCGATGATGGTGTCGTCGCCATACACGCTCCACGCCGCTACCAGGTTGGTGATCGGGTTGTAGAGCTGCTTGAGACGCGCGGCGGCGCGAAGACCGGCGGCGCGATATTTCTCGTCCTTGGTCAGCTCGTAGCCGGGAACGGAGGAGTAGAAGGTCAGGAAACCGGTGTCGTGGTTTTCCTGGGGTTCGCCGCCGATGAGGCGCGAGGTCCACAATTCGGCCCAGGTGCGGTAGCGCTCATCATGGGTGGCGGCGAAGAGCTTCCAGAGTTCGCCGGCCCAGAAGCCGCCCGTCCAGGAATGGCCGCTCTGCGGTCTCCATTCGCCGTCGTTGGAACCGTCGGTGAAGAAGCCGCGTCCGTTGCTCCTGTCAATGGTGCCGGGTGCGCCCAGCAGGGGCTCGAAGCGGGCGGCGGTGCGGTCGGCGGCCTGGCGCAGCAGCGCGAAAGCTTCGGCGTAGGTGCGCTGCACGGGGGAAAGCGTGTCGGGAGGTGCGCTTTCGGGGCTGGCCGATTCCGACAGTATCCGAACCTCTGCCGGTTGCGCCATTCGGTTGCCCACGCCGGTCAGGTATTCGAGGAAGCGTTCGCGCGTCGGCCGGGCGAGATCGACTGGATGAAAGGTGCCACGCTGGCGGCCCGCCGCGGTGACGCCGTTTTTGACAACGAGTGCCTCGCTGCCTTCCTGGTCCCAAATGGCGGCAGCGTACCAGTGGGCGGTGTTGTCGTGCGGGAGGACGCCGATCAGAAGATCAGACGCGTCCTTCCATTCGTCGCCAGCTTCCTGTTCCGGCAGGGCCACGGCGACACCGAGGTTCTCATCCGCCAGGTCGGTGTCCTGGGCGCGGTTGCCGGAAAGCACCACCTGCGGTCCCCACGTGGCCAGCACGCGAACGCGCGGGATGGACAGGTTCAATTTCCCGGCGGCTGGCTTGAAGGGAAGACCGGTGACCAGGGGGAGACCATCTGCTCCTTCAATGGCGATTCGATGCTCGAAGCCGTGTTCGCCCGCCCATTGCGTGATGCGGCTCACCAGATGGACGGTTCGGCCGGCGATCCTCCACTGTTTATATTTCAGCTCGACGATGGAACGAACCGGGCCGGAGCTGACGATGCGCCACGTTCGCTCAGCGACGTCGGCGACGTGCTCGGCCTGGCCGTTGACCAGCACACCGATGCCGCCCGGGCCGATGGATTTGCCGATACCGTAGATGTCGCGGCCGAGCGGGCTTTCCCGGTGATACACGTACTCGGGCGACGCAAACAGATCGAGGTAGAGGCCCGGGCGGCGCTTGCCGAAAAGGTCGATCGCATTGCGCTTGTCGAAGTAAATACGCCAGGCGGTGTGTTCCGATTCCCAGCCTGGGCCCTCATAGTGGGTTGCGAACCTGGTGTAGGTGCGGCGCGGATAGTCGGAGCGCAGGCGCTGGATGGCGGCGGGTTCGCCCCAGGCGATGGTGACGATGCGCGTCTGGTGCGGCTGCAGGTCAATCTGAAAAGCGATTTCGTCGTACTTGCCGTCGCCATCGAGGTCGTCGGCCTGCGACGGAATCTCGACGGTTTGGAGAATACGCGCGTCCTCGTCGAGCGTGGCGGCATCGCTGCTGGTGACGATGGCGCTGCCCGCGGCAAAATCGGGTGCAACGTGCTTGATGGCGGCGACGGGGACAACGACATCCTCGGCAAGGCGTGTTTCCGAGGCGGGATTGGTTACGGCGAGTTTCACCACCTCGATGCGCGGCGCGGCGGACGCGGCCGACGAAAGAGCGAGTGCGGCGAAGATGCATCCTAAGGCGCACTGAGACAGGATTGCGCAAGGAGTCCGGGCTGGCGAATTCGGGTTACGCGGGAGCCTGGCGCGGGAGGGGCAGGTGAACAGGGTGAACCACAGTCGAATTGTCATGCCGTCAGTTCCTTCCTGCCGGCGGGTGGATTTCCAGCCCTCGCGGCGATAGCGCGCGGCGCGCGCGTGGCTGGCGTCCAACTCGGACAGACGGAGCATGCCCCCTGCCAGGATGGCAGCGGCCGATGAATCGCGGTTGCGGAAGAATAGGCCCTCGTCGCCGAAATCGTACCACGGCACGCCGTTCTCCGGGATCACGTCGGCGGGCACGCAGGGCGCGGCCGAGTTTTTCGCGCGGTCCGATACGCTGCGGTAGCTGGGCGCCCTTCGCCGGGCGCGAGTGCGGGCCTCGCCTTTTACCAAATCGAGATGCGCGTGAAACTCGCGGCCGGGCGGCCGAGCCACCTGACAATTCTCATCACCTGCGGAAATCCAGTCCTCCCTCCTTTCGACAAACGCGTCAGGCTGGCTGGATTCAATCCGCCGATTTCGTCAGCGACCTGCTCCCACGTCATCCCTCTGTCGATCCGCTGGGCGTCCAGCGCAAGGTACATCGCCCTGGTATCGAAGCGAAGGACCCCCTTGTCGCCGGCTTCGGCTAACGCGGCACCTTCAGTAGCCGCGTGATTGTAGCCGCGGACAAAACTCTCCGGGGTGCGGCGCAGCCAGCGGAGCATCTGCAGAACGCCATCGCCCTCGACAGCTCTTCGTTTTCGCATCCCGCTTGACGTTGGGTATCGAGTGCGATGTAGAGAGCGTCTATATCGAAATCGCCAAATGGCGCGACAGTCATGCATCCGGCCGATGCCGGCCAACCGGTATTCGAGATCATAGCAGGCTATGCAGCTTCAGCGCGGAAAGACTGTTGACGCCGGATTAAACGACAGCAATCCTGCCAGTTTGTTGTAGCGGGGCTCCCCCACATTACTCGACATCGCTCGCGGTTACTTCAAACCGGAGGGTGAGCGGCTTCGCGGGCTCCAGGGTATATGCGTCGCGGGTGGCCGATTTGCCGGGGAAGGAAGCGCCGACAAATCCGTACTTGCGCAGGCACCATTGATATGGGGCGCCGGAATCGGAGGCATCGGGAGTAATCCGCAGAACGGCGCGCTTCCCCTGGTAGACTCCTTCCAACTCCGCCCAGCGGTGAGGTACAAGGTCTTCGTCTTTCTGGAGCACTTCGCCGTCGGCGCGCAGAATCGTGTTTTCGCGCGGTGCGAAGCGGGCGCTGAAACCGCCGTAACTCTTGCCGGGATCGGGAGAGCCGCGCAAGGTGACCGGCGCTTGTAAGGCCTTCCAGGTGAGCTCGACCCGCAACTCGCGCGTGGCGCTTCTTGCCGGGAGGACGGTCAGGCGCAAAGTCTCGGCGACGATGTCGCGCCCGCCGGCTTGCCAGAAATTCCGCGCTTCGAGGCGGGCTTCGCCGCTCGTTACGCTGGTCACCGGAGTCGTTGCCGAACGCTCGGCGGCGCTAAAGACCATCCAGGAATCGTATTTTTTGCCGCCGGTTTCGATCACTGGCCAAGCCCAGAAGAGGCCTCTATGGTGGGGATGGTCCGCGGGAAAATCGTCCAGCATGGAAACGCCCGCCGGCGTGTAAACAGGGAAAATGTAACAGCAGCGACGCCGGTCTTCCGCAACGCCGGGCTTGAGTTGCGGACCGTAGTTATAAACCAAGGCGGGCTTGCCGCGCTGGCGCAACTCCACACGGCCATCACCGAGGTCTGTCCAGGTGAACGCCTGCTGGCCCAACGCAGGCCACGCCAGGGCCAACCACAACCACTTACTCGCGCGACACATGGCGGATCTTTTCCTCATCGATCTCGACGCCGAGGCCGGCGCCGGTGGGCACCCGAAGGCTTCCCTCTTCGACTCGAAACGGCTGTTTGAGAAATGAGCCGCCCAGGAACTGTAGCCCATTCAGCGCCGCAGGATGTTTCACGCCATAGGCACCGAACAGGGCAAGCGAGGCGGCGAGCGAAACATCCGGATCGGTGAGCCCGCTGCCCAAGAACATGAGGTGGTTGCGCTCCAGGTACTCCACCTGGCGGCGTCCATCCCACAGGCCGGCTGTGCGCGCGGGCTTTTCGGCGACTCCATCGAGGAGGTTGAGTTTGTGGAACTCCTCGAGGTCGGTGACGGAGACCACGCCTTCATCCAGAATCAGCGGCAGCGCCGCCTGCTTTTTCAGCGCCGCCAGGCCGCTCAGGTTGTTCGGCGCCACGGGCTGCTCCAGCACATTCACTCCGGCGTCGCGCAGCCTGGGCGCGACGAACAGAGCGCGCTCGGTGTCGTAGCCGCCATTGCCGTCCGCCCAAAGGAAACTTGCCGGGGCGATCCGGCGAACTTCGCGCGCGAAGGCGATATCGAACTTGGGATCAGGTCCCACCTTGATATTGAAGTGCTGGTAGCCGCGCTGGCGGCCCTCCGCCATCAGCGGGGCCACTTCAACCAGGCTGGTGACGTTGACCGTCCAACTCAGCGGAATTCGCGCGAGCGGTTTGCGGCCCCACAATTCAGGCAGGCTCTTGGCGGCCAGCTTGCCGGTGAGATCGTGGAGCGCCAGGTCTAATCCTGCTTTTGCGATGGGCATCCCGGTCGAAAACGAAGCGGCGATGGCATGGTTCATCAGCCGGTGCGCCTGCTCGATGTCGGTGGGATTTTTGCCGATCAGCGCCGGCGCCAGGTACAGGCGCAGAGTGGAGGTTACCGATTCCAGCGTCTCGTAGCTCCAGGCCGGCAGCGGCACACTCTGACCCCATCCCGTGGCGCCGCCTTCGCAGGTTACTTTGACGAAGACGGCATCGCGTTCCGGGTTGGGCAGGAATTTGAAGCGCCCTATGACCGGGTAGCGGAGTGGAAACACTTCAATCGATCGGATGGGCGGCGCATCCTTAGCGATCAAGGGGAAGGCGGCAAGACTACCCATGAAGCCGCGCCGCGTCATGCCGGCAAGGCCCATCCGCGGCCCGTTCGTACGCATGCAATGTTGGTGGTCATATCAACTCGATTTTCTCCGCGTCAAAGCTGACGCGGCGGCCGGTCGTAAGCGATACCGCCGCCATGCAGCCGGCGACCGCGTGGGAGAAGCCCGCGTCGACGCTGGCGCGCGGCGTCTGGCGGCTGCGCATGCAGCGCAGAAAATTCGCCATGTGGGATTCGACCGGCACCTTTTCGATAGCCATCGGCGCGGCAACCCGATTCGGGTCGCGACTGCCGTCTCCGCTTATGGTCTGATGGTCCAGATCGAGAGTGCCTTTTGTGCCGTACCACACGTTGCGATTGCCGGCGGCGTTGGTGAGACTCATGGCGAATGTCACCAGGCACTCGGGGTATTCGACGGTAGCCTGGAATACGTCCGACGTTTGCCGCCCGTCTTTCCACAGATAGACGCCGCCCAATGTGACGGCGTGTTTCGGATAGGGCTGCGACAGAAACCAGTTGGCCAAATCGATCAGATGGCACATCCACAGGCCCGCGATGCCGTTGGTGGTTTCACGGAAGAGTTGCCACTCACGCAGCTTGCGCGCGTCAAACGGGCCGCTGATGCGGCCCCCGAACTGGAAGGCTTCCCAGTCCACGTCCTCGGGTTTGACGTTGGACAAATCCTTGTGCCAGCGCCGCTCCTGGAAGTTAACGGCCATCTCGACCCGTGTGACTTTGCCGATCACACCGCTCTGGATGGCCTTGGCCGCACCGATTACCAAGGGATCGCTGCGCCGCTGCGTGCCCACCTGCACCACTTGCCGGCCGCGCTTCACCGCCTGCCACGCGGCCTTGTCCTCCGCGAAATCGACGGCAAATGGCTTTTCGACGTAAACGTCTTTCCCTGCCGCGACCGCATCCATGAGAATTCGCGGATGAGTCATATCGGGCGTGGCGATGAGCACGGCGTCAACGTCCTTCATCGCCAGCAGTTCCTGGTAGTGCGTGGTCTGCCGCGGCGCTGCGCCGAAAGCCTTCTCGATGTCGGCGGCCCTCTGTTCGCGATTGACGCGCCAGACGTCGCACACGGCGACAATCGCCGCATTCTCCTGCGACCGTTTCAACTCCGCCAGGTGGTCGCGCGATCGCCCGCCACAACCGATCTGCCCGAGGCGAATCCGGTCGCTGGGAGATTGCGACCACGCCGCTGCGAGCGGCACGGCGGCCGTGGTCAGAAAACTTCGGCGCGTATTAATCACAGCCATAGCGCTAGGCCTCTTCCACCATAGAATATACCTATAGTTCGACCGTTAAACAAATTGTTCAATTGGCGAGATAGGTACGAGTGAGACAGCGCGCAAGGGCGTGGATTCGTAATGAGTGTGTCGACCGCTCCCTCACGGTCGCGGCTCCGACGCGCAGCCGACATGATTCGAATCGTCCCATCGCTTGAGCCGGCTGGCTTCCGCATATAAAGCCGGGCGACTAACACCACTTGACAGGCCGGAAGTAATCTAGATCACTCATTCGCGTGCAAAAGGACAGTGTGGGCGATCTGAGGTGTCCGAAAAAGTACGTTTAGGATGGTTTCGCAGCGATCTTTCAGTTTCGGTTTTAATAAGGTGAGGAGGGAGACACGGAATGCAAGCAGCGCGCGTGGTGGAATTCGGGGAACCGGAAACGCTACGGGTTGTGGAGATCGAGGAACCACGCCCTGCGGCGGATGAAGTTCTGATTGCGGTGCGGGCGGCAGGTGTCAATCCCAGCGATGTAGCGAACCTAGCAGGACGGTTTTCGCAGACCACGCTGCCGCGGACGCCGGGGCGCGACTATGCGGGCGTGGTAGCGAAAGGGCCGTCCGAATTGCTCGGGAAAGAAGTGTGGGGGACGGGCGGCGACCTGGGCTTCACCCGCGACGGCTCGCACGCGCAGTATGTGGTGGTGCCAAGAAGCGCGGTGAGAGAGAAGCCTACGATGCTGTCGATGGAGCAGGCGGCGGCAGTCGGGGCGCCTTTTGTGACCGCCTGGCTGGCGATGGTGCGGACGGCACAGGTGACGGCGGGTGAGACGCTCCTGGTCACCGGTTCGCGGGGTGCGGTAGGAAGCGCAGCAGTGCAGATCGCCCGCTGGCGCGGGGTGAGGACCATCGGTGTGCAGCGCGGAACAGAAGGGGGCGACGCCGACCTGGTGGTGGACTCGGAGCGGGAAGACGTGGCGAAACGAGTTCTGGAACTGACTTCGGGACGCGGCGCCAGTGCGTGTCTCGACACGGTGGGCGGCGCGCTGCTCGATGCTGCGCTGGCGTGCCTCGGCCTACGAGGCCGATTGGTGGCGATCACGGCCAAAGGGGACGGGCGGGTGAGCTTCGATCTACGAGATTTTTATCATCGCGAACTACGGCTGCTGGGCGTGGACTCGCTCAAGCTGGACTCGACCGGCGCGGCCGAGGTGATGAACGAATTGCGCGACGGTTTCACCGCAGGAGCCTTGCGCGTGCCGAGCATTCAAGTCTATCCCTTGGCCCAGGCATCCGAAGCCTATGCGGCGCTGGCCAGTGGCAGGGCCACGGGCAAGCCCGTTCTGCTGGCATCAACTTCCTGAGAACCGATACGACACTCGACGCCGCACTACGGGGCCGCTACGGTAACGAACGTATTGAGCTGCGTTTCGGCGTCGCCTAACAGCGCCGCGAGCAAGTGATCTCCAGACGACAGGCCGGGCGGCACAACCACGTTGATCTGATAAAGACCTGGATCCACCAGACCGGCAAACGTGACCTGGGCCTCGGTGGCGTCGATGAGAACGGTCGGCCAGGCAGGGAGCGGCAGCGGCGATGGGACGATCTGTCCATTCGGAATCGGCGGATTGGTGACGCCGAAACCGGTTCCGTAGAGCACGATGGTTTCACCGGGCGCGGCTGGGGTAGTCGTGACGCCGCTGATGAGGCCGGCGGGACCGATCGGAGTGTTGTTCGCGTGGGTGGCGGCAGGGTAAAGGTGACCGTTAGTCGCATTGGTTCCGAGCAGGAGAAACGACGGGGCGGTGAGCAGAGCATTAGTCGACACGAACGCGCTGGTAAGTCCGTTATTAGTGGTCTGGATCCGAACCGGGCCGGGTGGGATATCGGCGGGAACCAGGAAGTTAATTTGCGTGTTGCTGACAAAACTCACTGGCGCGGCTTCGCCGTTCACAGTGACTCCCACTCCGCCCACCGTGGTAGGCAGCGTGCTGCCGGTAACCGTCCACCCGACTGGCCGTGTTGCCAAGGCCGCGCCCTTCAGAGCCACCCAGGTGTTGGGAGCGATATCCGAAGCCAGAAAGCTTCCCGCGTTCTGGATGCCAGTCACCGGAAAGGACGGAACCGGTTGAATGCTGCCAAACAGGCCGTGGGACCCTACCGGATCGCTATTGGGACCGCCCCCGATGCCGGCCGTGAAGTATAACGTGCCCGGGTCTTCGCTGCGGGCGCCGCTGCCGAAACTCAGAGACCACAGCCCCGGAAAGGATATCGGCGCACCCGAAAGATCGTTCAACGTGGCCAGCCAGTCACCCGTAGTCAGGTTGTAGGCGTTGATCTTGCCATCGCCAAAGTTGCCCACCAGCAGTGCGCCTCCGAACGGTCCGAAGGTGGAGGGAGCCCACGCCATTCCCCAGGGCGCATTCAGCGCCCCGTTGGCGATCAGGGTGACGATCAACTTGCCGGTTTGATCGAATAACGCGACGTAGCCGTTCCCGGCTCCGGGCACGGAATTGCGTTGCGTGGCATCCTGCTTGGCGTAAGCCACGTAGACATTGCCGCCGATGATAGCCGTGTTGTACGGAGCGAACCCCGCGGGGACTGTCGGGTTAACGAAGGCGCCAGCGATGTGGACGGGGGTGAGAGTGCCGTCGAAAACATCGACCGTTCCGCTGTGAAAGTTGGCTGCAAACAGCAGCGGAGCACCAGTCACCCCGCCCAACACGCAGCCGGTGTAGACGGCGCCGGACGCGGAGTTATCGAACAGGACCAGGGCGTGGGTGGAATCGACGCTCGAATTCCAGCCCGAGATGATGCCATCAAGGGAACAGAACAGGAACGAGGCCGGCTTGCCCGCGGCCACAGCGAAGTCCGCCGTGTTGGACGCGAATGTATTGAACATTACTCCGGTAACAGGACCGCCGGTCTTCGCTCCGCCGGCTGCCGGTATGTCAACGATCACCGGCAACGCCGCGCCAGTCCCATCGTAGAGGGTAGAGGTGCCGGTGCCGTTGTTACCAATCCAAAAGGGAGTCGCTCCGAAGCCGTTACCCCATGGGTTAACCAGATTGGGGTCCTGGTGGTCCGCAACACCTGATAAATCGGAGACAAAGTTGTGTACCAGAAAAGTGTTCGGGGCAACCTGCGCCATCGCCCACGCACCCAGTGCGAAGGCCAGAACCACCAATCGGCAGACTCCGCGCGCGCTACGCGCCAACTCGGGCATTTGCTCGTGTTTCATAGACAGCAGTGTACAGTGAGAAATGAGTGACCACTGTAAACTCAGCGTAAATGCGAAGTTACCTAGTGACAAAAGGCACAGTATCCAGTTCACTCATTCACGCCGCTATCGGAACGCCGGCGGTTCCCCTTGGAACTGTAGCTTCGTTTACAATTGTTGGGGCGTTCCGCCCGGATCCTTATCGATAGGAGATGAGATGACGAGACGCTGGTTCGAGTGGTGGTTCGCGCTTACGCTGGCGGCGTGGTTGCTTCCGGCCCAGGCGGGCGCCGCCGTATTCGACGTAAAGGGGTATGGGGCGAAGGGCGATGGCGCGACACTCGATACGGCCGCGATCAACCAGGCGATAGAAGCCGCGGCGGCGGCGGGCGGCGGGACGGTGCACTTCCCGGCGGGAACTTACGTGACCGGCTCGATTCACCTGCGGAGTAATCTTACTCTGCAATTCGAGCCCGGCACCACGCTCGAAGCATCGGCCGATGCGGCAGCATACGATGAGGCCGAGCCAAACCAATGGGAAAAGTTTCAGGACTTCGGCCACAGCCATTTTCACAACAGTCTCATCTGGGGCGAGGGGCTGGAGAATGTGTCGATCGAGGGTGCCGGCCTGATCGACGGCAAGGCGCTGGTACGCGAGCGCGGCAAGACGGGCGACAAAGCCATCGCGCTCAAACTCTGCCGGAAGGTAACGCTGCGCGATTTCTCGATTCTTTCCGGAGGGCACTTCGGCATCCTGGCTACCGGCGTGGACAACCTGACGATCGACAACGTGAGGATTGACACGAACCGGGACGGAATCGATGTCGACTCCTGCCGTAACGTGCGGATTTCCAACCTGAGCGTCAACTCACCGAACGACGATGCCATCGTGATCAAGGGGACGCACGCACTCGGCTTTGCACGCGCCACGGAGAACGTGACAATCGTAAACTGCCTGGTGAGCGGTTACGACATCGGCACGCTGCTCGATGGCACCTATCGACGCACCATGAAGCAGGCTCCGGACCGCGACGGCCCGACGGGGCGGGTCAAAATCGGTACCGAATCGGAAGGCGATTTCCGGAACATCACCATCGCCAACGTGGTTTTCGACCGCTCCCGCGGCCTCGCTCTGGAATCGGTGGACGGGGCGCACCTGGAGGACATTGCGGTTTCGAACATCACCATGCGGGAGGTTTCGAGCGCGCCGATTTTCCTCCGGCTTGGCAGCCGGATGCGGGCTCCAGAAGGAACTCCGATTGGATCGCTGCGGCGCGTGAACATCAGCAACGTGGTGGTGTACGACGCGGATCCGCGGTGCGGTTCGATCATCAGCGGCATTCCCGGCCACGACGTGGAAGACGTGAAGCTGAGCAATATCCGGATTCTCTATCGCGGCGGCATGACGCTGGATGAGGTGGAGAGGCAGCCGGCGGACCTGGTGAACACATTTTTCTTTAGGGGCTCCGGTGGCGTGCCGCCGCGCGAACCGTATGCCACGCCAGAGCGGGAGAAAGAATATCCCGAGCCCTCGATGTTCGGGCTGCTGCCCGCTTATGGCTTCTATATACGCCACGGCACCGGAATCGAATTCAACAATGTGGATGTCGGTTACATGAAGGAAGACCGGCGGCCGGCATTTGTGCTGGATACAGTGAAGGGAATCGACCTGCAACACGTCAAAATGCAGAAGGCGCCCGGCGTGCCGGCGATTGTGTTGCGCAACGTCGAGGACTTCTCGGTTTACCGTTCGACCCCGGTACCCGACGCGCATGTCGACAAGGCGGACCGCAAAGAGATGTAACGGGGGCTGCGGGCCGGGCATGCCCGGCCGCTACGGTCGGGAGACGGGGACACTATGGGCTTGAGGAGCGAATGAAACGATGAGGGGAGTGACCGCGTTCAAACTGCGTGCCAGCGGCGGGGTCTGGTTTTGGGCGCGAATGTTCGCGCAAGGCGCTGCCGCGCGGGGGCCGACGACGGCATGACGATGACGGGAGCGCTTGCTCTCTGCTCGCGAGGAACGTCGTCCGATACCGGCCGCCGGATCAGGCGGGTGGTCAACGTGCGTTCGATGTGCGCCACCTCGGCACGCTCGGATCGCGTGGCAAAAGTCGAAGCGGTTCCACGCGCTCCGGCTCGGCCGGTACGGCCGATGCGGTGAATGAAGTCCTCAGGGACTTGCGGAAGATCGTAATTCACTACGTGTGAAATCCCTTCCACGTGAATGCCGCGGGCGGCGACGTCGGTTGCGACCAGGACACGGTACTGTCCGTCCTGGAAACCGCGCAGCGCCTGGTTGCGTTGGTTCTGGCTGCGGTCGCCATGGATGGCGGCGGCCTTCACGCCTTCGTGCGAGAGCCTCTTCGATAGACGGTCGGCGCCGCGCTTGGTGCGGGCAAAGACGAGAAAGGAGCCCGGCTCTTCGCGCAGCATGATTTGCAGCAGGCCCAGCTTGCGGTCCTGCTCCACTTCGTAGAGATGCAGGTCCACCCGCTCGACCGGCTTGATGGTGGAACCGACTTCGATGCGGAGCGCGTTGCGGACCTGGGTCGAGACCAGGTGCTTGACGGAGCTCTCGATGGTGGCCGAGAACAGGAGCGTCTGGCGATCGGCAGGCAGAGCGGCCATGATTCGTTTGACGGTGGGGAGGAAGCCCATATCGAGCATGCGGTCGGCTTCGTCCAGGACGAGGAGGCGGACCTTGGAGAGATCGACGAGCTGCCGGCTGAGGAAATCGTAGAGCCTGCCGGGAGTGGCGAGCAGCACTTGCGCGCCGTGACGAATGGACTGCAACTGGGGGCGCTCGCCGACGCCGCCGACCACTACGGTGGCCTTTATTCCGCTGCCGGCAGCCATTTGCGCGAAGGTTTCGTGAATCTGCATGGCGAGCTCGCGCGTAGGCGTCAAGACGACGCTGCGGATGCCGCCTTCTCGTGGCTGCTTTTCAAGGAGGTGGATCAAAGGCAGGACAAACGCTAGTGTCTTGCCGGTGCCCGTTTGCGCGGTGGCCACCAGGTCGGTACCGGCCAATGCCGGTTCGATGGCCTGGGCTTGCACGGGAGTTGGCTCGGCAAAGCCGTGCTTTGCTAGATTGCCCTGCAAGAGAGCAGAGAGGGGGAGTTCAGAGAAAGTTTTCATGAATCGTTTAATCGTTTAGAGGAGGAAAACCGGCGAGCCGACTCGCCGATCAGGGGAGAAGGGGTTGCGGATCAACTTCCAGAGATTTTATTGTACCATGACCGGGCCGCGGCCGGCTGAGCACCTTGAACGCAAAAGCCCCGCCGCCCTTGGCTGAGGGCGCGGCGGGGATTCGGGAATTCGCCGGTCCCGGCTACTTCTTGGCGGGGTTGGCGGCGGAGGCGCTGGCCAGCTTGGATTTGCCGGAGGCCTTGGAAGAACTGGTAACCTTGTTGGACTTCTTGGTGCTCTTGGCATGCTTCACGCTCTTCGCGTGTTTCGGCTTGGCTGTGCTCTTGGTGGTTTTGGTGGTTTGCCCGGTGCTAGCGGCGGCCGCCGGCATTGGCGCAGCGAACGACATGGTGGCAAAAGCGAGGGCGATGGCGAACAGTGTCTTTTTCATTTTCTCTTCTCCTCTGCGGGCCTCATCGCCCGCGTACAGTTCCATGTTGTGGCAGCGGCGGAAAAAGCACGATAGCCGCGGTGGGCTATTCCAGACCCCGAATTCGGGGTGGTAACGGTTAAGATTTGTTAGTGTGGATTGGTCGCGCCGCATAGCCCGAACGGGCGATTCAAGCCGGGCGCGCGAGTTGCGATACTTGAAGTCGCGATGCAACCGAAGCCGATCACCCACGGCAACATCTTTCGCGTGCTGACGGCCGGGTTCGGGCTGGTGGTGATCCTGCTGCTGGCCGCGGCGCTGGTGGCGGTCCGCAACATACACGCGATCCGGCAGAGCGCGGTCAGCCTGATTGGCGAGCAGGAAGTCGCACGGCGGCTGATCGGTGAGTTGCACGGCCAGCAGACCAGCTTGAGCGAAGTATTCTCGGTGCTGGCGCGCGATCCCGATTCGGTGGACTCGGACGCCATCCTCAAACAGCTCGATTCGGCCGACGCCGATACCGCCCGCATCGCGGCGGAAGGCGCCCGCACAGAGGACCGCGATCTCTGGGCGCGCCTTGAGCAGGCATCGCGAGCGTTTTCAGCCGAAGCGCGCCACATTCTGGCGGAGGACGAGGTGGAAACGTTCGCGCCGGTGGAACTGTTCCGCGAACACGAAGACTTCATGAGCGTGGTGGCGCGCCTGGTGGAGCGGGAATACCGCCAGGCCGGCGCGGCGCAGGCGAAACTGAACCAACTGACATCGGAGCTGCTGGATACCACGGTGATCTTCGCCGGCGCAAGCGTGCTGCTGGCGCTGCTCTTCGCCATCATCACGGTGCGCATGGTGTCGCGGCTGGTGCGCGGAATGGAATGGCAGACAGCCGAGTTGGGCAGAGTTTCCTGGCACATGCTGGAGGACCAGGAGGCCACCGCGCGGCGCTTTTCTCACGAGCTGCACGACGAGCTGGGGCAGTCGCTCACCGCCATCAAGACCAACCTCGCCGTGCTGGCCACGGGTGGGCCGGCGAACGCGGAGCGCACCAGCGACTGCTTGCGCCTGGTGGACGAGGCTATCGGCAACGTGCGCCAGATGTCGCAGCTTCTGCGGCCCACCATTCTCGACGATTTCGGACTGGCCGCCGGCCTGCGCTGGCAGGTGGAGGGATTCGCGGCGCGCACCGGCATCGACGAGCGTTTTGAATCGAACTACGACGGCCGGTTGCCCGGTGAAACCGAGACCCACCTGTTTCGCATCGCGCAGGAGGCCCTGACCAACGTGGCGCGGCACTCCGGGGCGCAGCGGGTAACGGTGAAGCTCACGGCGGAAGGGCAGCAACTCCGCCTGAGCGTGGAAGACGACGGCCGCGGACTTACCGGCGCGCCGGCCGAGGGCCGCGGCATGGGCATGATCGGGATGCGGGCCCGGGCCCGCATCGCGGGCGGCGAGTTGACGGAGCGTTCGCGGCCCGGCCAGGGTGTTCTAATTGAGGTTCGGCTCCCCATTCCCGATGAAACGCATTCGCATATTGCTGGCTGACGACCATGCGGTGGTAAGGCGCGGGTTCCAGATGATCCTCGCCGAGCAATCCGATATGGAGATCGTCGGCGAGGCGGGCAATGGCCGCGAGGCGCTGGAACTGGCCGCGAAGCTGACGCCCGATGTGGTGGTGATGGACGTTGCCATGCCGGAGCTGAACGGCATTGAGGCCACGCGGCGGATGGCGGAGAACGCGCCGCACGCGCGCGTCCTGGCGCTCAGCATGCATAAGGATTCGGTGTACGTGCGCGAAATTCTGCGCGCCGGGGCGCGCGGCTACCTGTTGAAGGATTCGGTGGCGGCGGACCTGGTTAGCGCGGTGCGCGCCGTGGCGTCCGGCGAAGGCTACCTCAGCCCGGCGGTTTCCGACGCCGTGTTGGACGATTATCGCCGCCACGTTACCAATCCGATTGACCTGCTGACCGGCCGCGAGCGCGAGGTTCTGCAAATGCTGGCCGAAGGCAAGACGAACAAGGAAATCGCCGGCATTTTGAATCTGAGCGTCTATACCGTGGATGCGCACCGCGGCCGCATCATGGAGAAACTCAACCTGCACAGCATCACCGAGCTGGTGCGTTTCGCCGTGCGCAACGGGCTGATCGATTGAGCCCTCGTTCCGATCACAACCGCAGCAACCGCTCCCTTACCCGGCGGAGCCGGAACCACACAGGACGGCCAACCTCCTCCCGTTGGGACGTACGCAAGAGGGTGCTCATAGCTCTTATCCGGTGACTCGGGACTCTCGTTCTTGCCATCAGGTCCATCAGCATACATCCAGTTGCCGGTATGCGACCCGCCTTGCGCCGGTGTTGTACAGAATTGAGGTTTGAAAATTCGAGGTCGGCTTGCGGTTTTTACCGGTACGATTACGCCTGCTCGACGTCGATGCCGGCGCCGGTGAGGGCGGCTTCGACCTCGGCGGGGCGCAGGCGCGTGGCATCGTATTCCACCGTGATGCTGTCCATGGCGGGCGACAGGCGTACGCGTTGAATCCCGTAGAGGGAGTGCGCGTCGGCAATGGTCTGGAGCAGGGAATCGCTGAGCGGCTGGCGGAGGCGGAAGCGGATCTGCACCTTGGTCATACTCATCTACAGAATAGCAGCGTGATGATTGATCGGCCCCGCGCCGCGGCCCAATCCGGGGTTGGTGCGGATGGCCTCGGCAATCCAGCGCTTAGCACGCGCGACGGCCTCGGGGAGCGCCAGGCCCAGCGCCAGGCAGGCGGTGATGGCGGCGGAATACGCGCAACCGGTGCCATGGGTGTGCGGCGTCGAGATGCGCGGGGCGGGGAACTCGCGCCATGCGGCGCCGTCGAAGAGCAGATCGACCGGATCGCCCGCCAGGTGGCCTCCCTTGAGGAGCACAGCGCGCGCGCCCATTTCGTGGAGGCGCAGCGCGGCGCAGCGGGCCTCTTCCAAGCCGCGGATGGCGATGCCGGTGAGGGCCTCAGCCTCGGGAACGTTGGGAGTGACGAGGGACGCCGAAGGGAGCAACTCCTCCGCCAGGCAACGAAGCGCTTCGGGCGGGAGCAGCGGCGGGCCATGCGTGCTGGCGAAGACCGGATCCACCACCAGCGGGAACTCGAAGCGCCGCGCGGCGACGGCCAAGGCGCGCACGATGGCGGTTGAGCCGAGCGCCCCGGTCTTGGCGGCGGCGGGCGGGATGTCCTCGAGCACAGCCTCAAGCTGCTGGCACACCAGGTCGGCCGCCAGCACCTCTACGCGCGAGAAGCGCACGCCGTTCTGCACCGTGATCAGAGTAGCCACGGCCTCGCCGTAGACGCCGAACTGGTGAAACGTTTTGAGGTCGGCTTGCAAGCCGGCGCCGCCTGTGGGATCGGAGCCGGCAATGGTGAGGGCCACGGGCGTCATGCTGTAACAAGAATAGCTCGCTCGCGTTCTTCGGCAGGTCTGTGCGTCCTGGTTGCTTCCCGCGAATCGCGATCGGAAGTTCCACGGTCCGACCTTCGCCGCCATCCTCTGACACACCAGTTCCGTTTTGCTACGAGGCGAAGCGCTGCCTCGTTCCAACTTGAAACACGTTCCATTCCGGAACGGGCGTTCCGTTTCCTAGTTACAGATAAAAAGGTACTTAATGCCTAAACTCTCTTGGCACTAGGGGTGCACTCCTAGCTGTGCCGGCCGGTTCGGGCCGGATCTAAAGAATCCGAAAAAAAGGACGGAACGCGATGAAGGTGCCAAGTGTGTCTGTACGCAAAGGCGGCAAGATTTCCCAGGAGATTCGCGATCGAATCGTGCTCGATCATCTTCCCCTGGTGAAGTCAATCGCCATCCGGGTGCATGAAAGCCTGCCGGTTCATGTTGACCTGGACGACCTGATTCACGCCGGCGTCCTGGGCCTTTTCGACGCCGTGACCAAGTTCGACCACCGCAAGAAAGTGGAGTTCCACAGCTACGCGAAACACCGCATCAAGGGCGCCATCCTGGACAGCTTGCGGCAGCTCGATTGGGCGTCTCGCGATATGCGAAAGCGGCAGAAACAGATCGATGCGGTGACGCGCGACCTCGCCGCCAAGCTAGGGCGCAATCCGAATGAGAGCGAACTGGCCTTAGAACTGGGCGTGAACACGGACCGCCTCCGCCGCATCCAGATGGAACTGCGGCATCTGGGACAGATTTCGATTACGCCTCGGGACGATCTCGACCGCGAGCGTCCTCAGGAGTTCGCCGCAACGGCCGAGCTGCAGCCCGACCGCATGTGCGAGCGTCGCGAGCTGGAGAGCACGCTTGCCCGGGCCATCGGAACGCTTCCGGCGCGCTACCAGAAGGTTGTGTTCATGTATTACACCAACGAGATGACGATGAAGGAGATCGGCAGCTTGCTGGGCGTCAACGAAAGCCGCATCTCGCAAATTCACAAGACCGCCCTGCGCAAGATGGCGCTGGCGCTGGAATCGCAGGGCATACGCTCGGCGGAAGCTTTTCAGCCAATGTGACGAATCTTCCGGCGGTGGGGGATCGACTCCTAAATGGCCCGAACAAGCGGCAGACCTAACCCCGCCTTTTTTGGCGAGAGGTTCTTCCGCGGCGGAGCACTTTATTGTCAGAAGATGATGCAGAAGACCGACCGGCCAGCCGCGAGCCTGGACGACCGCATCGCCGAAGCGCGCGGCCAGTTGCAGCGGACTCCGGAATGGCATCCCGAATTCGAACGCCGGCTGATGAAACTGATCCGCCTGGTGGACGAGCGGGACGCGCGCCTGGCAGCACCGCGTGCCCCCGCGGCGTTCACCGGTTGGCGCTGCACCAGCCGGCGGGTTTGAGTCGGCGTGCGTCGAGTGCTTTCGGCAGCCCGGCGGGCGGCTGCACGGCGTAGGATCAAATGCGCACGGTGGGCGAGAGTGCCGGTGCATCCCTGCGGGAGCAATCGTTCCAAGCGGTTTCACGGCAACTTGGCGCCGAGGTAACCGGACCTGCCTGGCAGCCCTCTAACTAGATGGGAGGGAAGTAACATGAGGGCAGGGTTACCTACGAAGATTCTGATGGCCGGAGTCCTGCTGGCCGGCGTGGCGCTGGCGGCAAACAAGGACCGCTTCCCGAATCTCGAAACCGATGCTGCGATCACCAATCAGGTACATCATGTAGTATTGTCGTACCCCTATTACTATATATGGGACCAGGTCGGCATTTACGTGCGCGACGGCCATGTCGAACTGACCGGAGCGGTGACGGAGCCTTTCAAGAAAGCCGATTTGGGGCGGTTGGTCGCACGCGCTCCCGGCGTCACCGGCGTGACCAACGAGATCAAGGTGCTGCCGCCTTCGCCGATGGATGAGCATCTGCGGCGGCAAGTGGCGCGAGCGATTTTCGCTTATCCGCCACTGACGCGATATGCCGCTGGCCCGCTGCCTTCAATCCACATCGTGGTGGATAACGGGCACGTGACCTTGAGCGGTACGGTCGCCTCCGAGAACGACAAACAACTGGCCGGCATCCGCGCCAACGGCGCCGGACTGAATTTCGGCCAGGTGGTGAATAATCTCGAAGTCGAGCATCCTTCGGCCAAGAGAGGCTAAGCGCCGGTTCTGTGGAAATGAGGGTCGGGCGTGCCCCGGCCTTTAGCCGGCAGAGTCCAGCAATGAAGCGGTGAGCGGTAACGGAGGTTATTGACCGCCCGCTCGACGGTCGTACTGGCCGCTATCGCCATCGTTGCGGGCCTCGTGCTGCGCCGTTTTGACATAAGCGAGTAGCGCCTGGTACTCGCGCTGCGCCGCCTTGCGATATGCGGGAAGACGCATTCCCGCGGTTTGGGCGCGCCGCTCGAAGGTTGCCTCGGCTTGTTCGATGGCCGATAGCAGGCGCGGAGTGGCCGCCTCTCGCACTGCCGGGCCGCAACCGAAGCCGAAGGCAACGATGGCGGGAACGGCGAGCGCGTAGTTGTCGGGCAACCCCATCTGCTCGAACGGGAAGCCGGAAGCCCAGTCGGTGTGGTAACCCACCATCATGTTGTCAGGGTTGACGGAAACCTGCAGGTGGGTGACGCAGTTCGTCTCCGGTATTCGATAGCGGCCGCGGAGCAGTTCCGTCAACATGGCGGCGGAGCGGACCTGAGCCGGGCTGAGGTGGGCTTCGCTATGCCCTTCGCCGGTGCGGGCCTCGAACGAGACTCCCAGAAAACTCTCGTTCAGGTTGAGGTACCGCCAGTGGTCGTCGGCCCATACCGAGTACCCGGCGTGATTGGCTGCGTCCTGCTCGGCCACCACACGAAACACGCGGCCGAATCGGTCAATCAAATAATGATAAGCGCGCCTGCGCCCGACATATTCCAGCAGCGATTCGCCAATCCGCTTCAAAGCGCCGTTACGGCTGGCCTCGAAGGGGATTTGGAGGCTTTCGGTGGTATGGAAAACAATGCCCGCGGGCACCGAGCGGCGCACCCCGCGGCCATGGGAGGGGCCATTCACCGGGAACGCCAGGTATGAGCGGGGATGGTTGGACACGGCAAACCGGGTGTCGATGTGGAGGCCGTTGCTGAACACTTCCTCGCTGGCGTTCTTCTCCACCATCCACACTTCGGGTAAGGACGGTGTGGGAACGGGTAGCGGAAGTTCAACCGGCGGCTTCCACGGCTCCGGCGCCCGCACGCGCGCCGCGGCGCGGACCACCAGAAACGCCACAATCAGCGTGAGCGGGACAATTGCCAGCAGCAGGAAATGGAAGAACGCTCTCCAAGGGCCGGGCCGCCCGCCCTCCGGTGATGGCGGAGCCACGGCTTTGAGGAAACGGAGACGGATTACCGGATCGCCGATGCAGCGGGCGACCAATTCGACGGACGGCCTTTCCACACTCCTACCCATTCGTGTAAGAAGTATCGGCAGAATCGACGAAATCTCTTAGGAATTGCACAATTTCGTCGTACACCCCCACTAAACTGCCGGCTCTTTGCTTGCTTTTTCCTGTATGACAAAGTCGGTGAGAGGAATCCGGCCTCGGACGTACTACCCAACCAAACAAGGATTAGCGCCAAGGCCCAAGACGTTGGGAGGTGCCGGCGCGAACCGGAGTCGCTCATGCTGAGACGTTGGTTGGATTTCTCGAAGCGGTCGCCGCACATCTGGGGCATTGCCAAGGCCATGGAGATGCTGAACAGCCCCCACCTGGCCGGGATGTCGGCAGAGGCCAAGCGCTGTGCGCTGCTGATGGCGCTGGAGGCCGCGGGCATGGAAGTGGAGGCTCTCCTCCAGGACGCCTTGATGCAGCAGCGCCTACTGGATCAGCAGGAGGAGCAAGGGCAGGCCAAGCTGCGGCGCTTGGAAGCGGCCAAACTGGAGGAGAACCGCGGGGTACAGGAGGAGTTGGAGCGCGTGACCGCCCGGTACATGGCGCGGCTCCAGGCCAACCTGGATCTGATCGCCCATCACCAGGACGAGTTCCGCACCTGGCAGAAGCAAAAGCAGCAGGAATCGCAGCGCATGGCAGATGCAGCGGCGTTTTGTGTCCCGCACGGACACGTGTCCCGGAGCGCTACTTTATCGGTGGTGTTGGAGCCCATCCGGGCGGCACGGGGATAGGCGGCAGCCGTTTGCCGCCGGCCGAAGAAACGAGGCGAGTAAGTTGACAGGACAGGAGACACTCATGAAGACCACGCAATCGGATTACACGCAGCCGCTTGGACTGGATGTGGGGACGAGCCGCATCGTGGTGGCGCGAGACGCGGGCAAGCGGTACGAATATGATGCGCAGCTCAACGCCTTCTTGACGCTGCCATATTCCAAGCTGGCGGAAAACCTCCTCCAGCGCGAAAACATCCTGCACGAGGTGCGGGGAGCGGAAATCGTGGTCACGGGCAACGATGCAGAGAAATTCGCCGAGGTTTTCCACGTCGAGACCCGGCGGCCCATGCGAAAGGGCGTGATCAACCCGGACGAGCCGCACTCGCTGGCCGTGCTGCGCCACATTATTTCCAAGCTGGTGGGCCCGGCGGCGGTGGAGGGGCAGAAGATTTTCTTCAGCGTGCCCGCCGGTATCGAAGGCGAAGAATCCGGCATCGCTTACCACGAGGCTTCGATCCATGAAGTTCTCAAGGAGCTGGGATACGCGCCCACGCCCATCGTGGAGGGTCTGGCGGTGGTCTTCGGCGAATTGAGCGAGTGCAATTACAGCGGCATAGGGATTTCCTGCGGCAGCGGCCTGTGCAATGTGTGCCTGGCGGTTCTGTCCGTCCCGGTGATCAGCTTCAGCGTTGCCAAGGCGGGCGATTTCATCGACACGCAGGCGGCGCTGGTGACCGGCGAAATGGCCACGCGGCTGCGCGTGCAAAAAGAACAATCGTTCCAGCTCAACGGTCTCAACGGGGAGCGGGTGCAGAACGCGCTGACCGTGTATTACCGCGAGGTGATCCGCAACCTGATCGAAACCCTGCGCCAACACATTGCCTCCGCGCGGCGGCTGCCCAAGCTGGAGCAATCCGTCCCGCTGGTGCTCTCCGGCGGCACGGCCATGCCGCATGGTTTCCTGGAATCCTTCGTTGCCGGGCTGCGCGCCAATGAGTTCCCGGTTCGCCTTTCGGAGGTGCGGCTATCGGCCGACCCGCTGAATTCCACCGCCCGCGGCGCCCTGATGGCCGCGCTTTGCTAAGGACCCGTCAGTAGCAACTGTCGCCAGCCGCTCCCGCACGGGGCACTCTCTCGGCTCGGCCCGGTGGGCACTCCGGGTGGCGACTGTTCGCGGTCAGGCCCGATCTCCTGTGGTTTCTGCAGACATATAAGTATTTATTGTTCTAGTAGATGCAGTTAAATAATTCATTTTTTACTTACGGTTTGGCGCGTTTTGGCGCCGGCTGAGTTCTTTGTCGGAGAGCCGGCCCAGCCAAGCTCTCAACCGACCCCGCGCTCCAAAACACTCTCTCGCCACCCTGTTTTAGAAATCCTCTCGACAAGCGGCCGTTCCGGCCGGCCCAGGCAACGCTTCTTTTTGGTGCTGGTTTCGCCGCTCGGCTGCTAATTCTGCTATGAATAAGGACTGAACTCACGCGGTGGCGGCATCCGTGGCCGGCGATGTGCCAGGGTGGCGGGACCGAATCGGGTTTGTAACGGCACGGTCATTGTTAGCACTATCCTGTTAGAGGGTAAACTAATGGACCACGGCGCAGCGGTCAAACTGGGCGCTCCCGAGCGCTATGTGACCGGGGACTTATCCCAGGCCGAGCGGGACGAATTCGAAGAGCATTTTGCGGATTGCAGGGCCTGCATGAATGATGTGTGGACTGCATCAGCCTTCGCTGCCAATGCGAAAGCCGTTTTCGAGGATAGGCTGACGCGGAAGCCGGAACCGCAGCGGGCCGGCTGGTTGGCGTGGCTGCGGCTACAGACAGCGGTGCCCGCTTTTGCGGCGGTGGTGTTGGCCGCAGTGGCCGGCTACCAGGCCAGGGTCACGATTCCAGCCATGCGGGCGCCGCAGCAGATCGCCGCTGCCGTGCCGTTGGACGATGCCCAGCGCTCAGCGCCGCGCATGCTGGAAGAAGGCAGGCCGCTCAATTTCGAAATAGCCGTAGCACAGCAGCCCGGAACGACGCGCCTATGGGCGGAACTGGTGGACGCCTCGGGCAAGATGCTGAGCTCAGGTCCGCTCGTGGCGCCGGCTCCCGGCGAGCCGCTGGCAGTCTTTTTCCCGGGCAAGCCGGGCCCGGGCCATTACTCCGTGGTCGTGCGCGCCGGCGAGTCCGGCCCGCAACTGGCGCGCGGAGAATTCGACATTCAGCCGAGGACACACTAATAGATGAGCAAGTCTTACACATTCTCCGGACACGCACTTGGCGTCGCGGCGCAGTTTCACAGTCTCGACGATGCGCACAACCTCGACCACGTTGTTCCCACTTTGGGCGCGAGTGTGCTGGCGCCCACGGGCGGCCACTCGCGGTCTCGCGTGATCCACTATGCCTACAGCGTCGATCAGCCTCGCAAGCGGACCCTGCTTTCGGTTCGCAAAATCAAGACCGCGGTGTCCGGCCGGGACCTCGGCAACCGCTTTGAAACCGAAATCGAGGCCGACATCGAAGCTGTCCGCCTGGTAGAGAAACTGCATATCGGCAGCGTCCGACTGCACGTCCTTTCCACCCTCGACGCCGGGTCGGAGGACGCCACGCCTGTGGTCACCACCAAGGGCAGCCACATCCATGACCTTCAACTCGGCACGGTCACGGCGGAGGTTGTGCTGGACGAAGAGCCGCTGCTTTCCTGTGGAAACGCGAAGCAACTCGCCGAGTTCTACGGCAAGCAGACGGAAGACTACCGGAAGAAGTACGGCTGGCGCTTTGCGCTGGATGCGGCGCCCGAGATCCCAGGCAAACGCTGCCTCCAGCACAAGTTCTCGCTGGTGCGCGAGATCCGTCTCACCGGACCGGAACGCGACAAGCAGCCGATTTCCGTGGACGGGTACACCATCTACTGGAAGGGTTTCGGTAAAATCATTCTCGGTGAGGTCCAGGTCAAATGCAACGAGCGCCGCGTCACCATGGTGCGTTTGGCCATGGGTTCGGACGCCGGCGGCTCCGGCACGGCCGGCGGCGGCCAGTCGAACGGCAGCAACGGCTAGGCTCCTAACGGCTGCCGCGTGCAGCCTTTTGCTTCCCATCCTTTCCTGTTCTCGTAGCCAATCGGCCGAGCAAGCGTACGCGCACGCGTGGGCTGAATTCGTTGCAGGCGATCTGCAGGCGGCCGGCCGCGAAGCTTCATCCTACGCCGCGCGCGCGCAAAAGGAGCCCGATTCCTATTGGATTCTGAGTCTCAAGCTGCTCGATGCCGAGGTGTTGTACGCGCAATCAAATTGGAAGGCGGCACATGATCTCCTCGCGGCTCCCATTCCGGCCAAGCCCGGGCTGGGGCAGCTTGAAGTGCGGCGTCTGATCGATCTGGTTGCGGCCGATCTTCAGATCAGCGGCGAGACCGCGAGAATCCCGGAGTCATTGGCGCAGGCTCGCGCCGCGGCACGCGACCCCGAATTGTGCGTCCGCTTGAGCCTCACCGAGGCCCTGGCAGCGTTTAAAGCTCACCCGGAAGTGGCCCGCCTGTCGGATATCGCTGCCGCGGATCGGGCGGCGAAGGAGCGGCTACCCTACTGGCATGCGGTGGCCCTCAACAACCTGTGCTATGCGCTGAAGAAGTTGGGACGTTACGACGAGTCGGTCGATGCCGGACAGAGATCCCTGGCCGCCGCGGATAAGCTCGGCGCGCGCCGCATCGCCGCGATGGCGCACCTCAATCTGGGTTCGGTGTACGCTATTCTGGGCGACTTTGATAACGCCTTCGAGCACCAACGCCAAGCCGTTGCCACTTTCGATGCCATAGGCGCGCGTGAGAGTTTGATGATCGCCCTCGGCGAGTTGGGACTGGCATACGATGGCAACGGCGATTTCCCAAATGCGATCGCTAACTACCGGAGGGCATACGATCTCGCGTTGGCGCGTGATAGCAAGAGCGCGGAGGCTCGTTTCGCCGGGAACATGGCCCTGACTTTGATCAAGGCCCAGCAGTGGGACCAGGCAGCGGCATGGAACCAGCGTGCCTCGGAGCTGGCGAGCGCGGTTGGCGCACGCGACACCATCCCGTACCTGGAGCGGAATCGCGCCCGCATCGCCGAGGGTCGAGGAGATCTCCAAGCGGCCACGCGAATTGGCCAGGATCTGCTGCGTGCCACCGACACCCCGCCCGGCATCCGCTGGGCATCGTGGGATTTGCTGGGTGGTCTCGCTGAGTCCGCAAAACGTTTTTCGGAGGCCGACCGGTGTTATGAGCAGGCGCTGCGCGTCATCGAGGCCACGCGCAGCGACCTGTTCGATCCGAATCACCGCATGACGCTGCTTTCAGAATTGATGCCCTTTTACCGCAGCTATGTCGACGTTTTGTGGCGGCAGAAAGACGATGCACGCGCTCTGCAAGTGGTGGAATCGAGCCGGGCGCGGGTGCTGGCGGAGTTTCTGGAACAAGAAGCCGCGGGCGCTCCGCTGCGCGGCCTGCCCGAGTTTGAGCGCGCGGCGCGCGCCGCGCACTCGAGCATCCTCTCGTTCTGGCTGGCGCCCGAACGTTCCTTTGCCTGGCTGATCACCGGCAGCGGCGTGCAGCGGTTCGAACTGCCGGGCTCGGGCGCGATCGAGAAGCTGGTGACGAACTATCGCGACACGGTGGAGCACTCGGTGCGCGATCCGTTGGCAAACACCTCCGGCTCCGAACTCTGGCGCCTGCTGCTGGCGCCGGTTGCGCCCCACCTCCGCAAAGGAGAACGGCTGATCGTGATTCCCGATGGCGCTCTGCACCGGTTGAACCTGGAGACGCTGGTAGCGCCCGCGCCGCATCCGCACTACTGGATTGAGGACGTGGAGATGGCGGTGGCGCCTTCGATCGACATTCTGGCCTCGGCGCCGCCGGCGGGCGTACAGAAAGACGTTTCGCTGCTGCTGATCGGTGCACCCGACTACGCAGGCACCCTGTACCAGCCGCTCACCAACGCACAGCGCGAGATTCGCGACATTCAGGCGGATTTCCCGGGGCGGGCGCAGCAGGTTTATCTGGGCCTGCAGGCTACCCCGGCGGTTTATAGTCACTCGGATCCGCAGCGCTTCTCATTCATCCATTTCGCCGCCCATGCGGAAGCCAATTCGCAGAAGCCGCTGGAATCGGCGGTGATTCTCTCGCATGGAAAGCTGTACGCGCGCGATGTGGTTGGGATTCCCATCCATGCCGACCTGGTCACCATCTCGGCTTGCAGCAGCGCCGGCACGCGGACGTATGCAGGCGAAGGCCTGGTGGGATTTGCCTGGGCGTTCATGCGGGCCGGGGCGCGCGCGGTGGCCGCAGGGTTGTGGGACGTGAGCGACAGCTCGACCGAGCAGTTGATGAACGAATTCTACCGGCGGATGGCCGCCGGCGCGGATCCGGTTACGGCGATGCGCCAGGCCAAGCTGGAGCTTCTCGGCTCCACTCACTTCGCCCGCCCCTACTACTGGGCGCCATTCCAGATCTACGTGGCGTCGCTGAGGCGTTGACGGCCAGCCGGCGCTTGGCAGCGCCGCGCATCGCGGCTTCGTTTTTTGCGCTAGTTCAGGAGCCGGGGGGCGCAGCCGAGGTCCTGCTCCGCAACCCGGCGGATGGAGGTGGCCTCAACCTGCTGGCCTCTTCGGAGATAGTTGGCGATCACGTTGCGCGACGCGGCGCAGATGTCGCTGTGCACGATCGGGCAATCCGGGTTGAGGCTGGGCGTGCCGGCCTCACGCGTCACGGCGCAACCTTGTGGATCGATCTGCCGATACAGTTCGACCAGCCTTGCAGCAACGTCCGGCTGGTTCGGATCCACGGCCAGCGCCTCCACCAGGGCCTCGGCTGCCTTGTGCGGCTCGCCAACTGCGCGATATGCCGACGCCAACTCCTTCAGAAGTTCGGGCGAAGACTCCAACGTCCGCCCGCGCTCGAACGCTGCCAGGGCGTGTGGCATGTCCGAGAGGCGCAAGTAGGCGCGGCCCAGATTCAAGTACAACTTACTCGGCAGCGAAGTCAGTCCGGGCATGCCGCGCTGCGCGTTTTCCGCGCGGTATCGCTTGTCCCACGCAAGCTCGATCCTCTCGCAGCGCAAAAGCGCATTCAACGATTTGCGGTACCAATACACCGCGTCCGGCGTAACTGCAGCTTTGGCAGCCGCGCCGTTGGATGCAAGTTCGTCTCCGATGTGACGGTAAAAAATGCCCGCATCCTGGTATGCGTTCGAGGGGCTCTCGGAATCCGGCAATCCGTCGAGGATCGCAAGCGCGCGGCTTGCGTAATGGATCGACCGGTTCACATCTTCCGGCGTGGCCAGGAGCGTTTCGGTAGCTGCGGCCAGGTTCGTTTTGTAACTGCCCGGAGCCGCTTCGGCGGCGCTGGGCCAAAACCGCTGCGGGTCGAGCCAGTCGCCGTTCCGGTCGTACGTGCGAGCGGCGAATCCAATCAGCACGGCAATTAAGCCAGCGACTGCAAGATGGTGGAAGGCTGGCCGGCTTTCCGCTGAGCGCTTCCAGAGCCTGTCAAGAGCCCAGGCCGCGGCAACGGCAAAACCCACGGACGGAAGATAGAGCAAGCGCTCGCCCATGATGGTGCCGATCAAGATCACGAGGTTTGAGACGGGTGCAAGGGCAGCGGAAAAGAAAGCGACGGCGAAGAAAAGGGGCCTCCGGCTCCGCCAGGAACGAAGGGCTATAACGATAGTGGCAAGACAACCCAGCAGGGCCGCAATGGCCTTCCAATCCTCCCAGTCGCCCAACCTCCAACCGAACAGTGGGATCTCGTTGTAGCTGTAGTCCCACGAAAGCCGCGCCGGCCATACCAGGAGTCCAAAATACTTGCCGACCACCTTGATGGCGGTCATCCTCGCGGTCCAGAAGCCCGCGCCCAGCAGCGGGTTTGCATCGAATGGAGTGGCCAGGTGTGGGGCATTCGCCAGCGCCTGAGCGCGCAGGTACAGGTAGACGAGACAGGGGATAGCCGCGGCGGCATAGCTGGGAATGCGAGACCGCCAGGAAGCGGCCCGTCCGAATGTGAAATCGTAAATCGCGAAGACCGCCACCAGCACGATGGCGCTTTCCTTGGAGAAAATACCTACCGCTGCGGCAAGCCCGATTGCCGCGAGCCATGCGGTCTTCCGCGCACCTGTGGCAGCGAGCGCCTTCCGATGGCACAGCAAGGCGGCAAGCACACCGAATGCCGCCAGCACGTCCGAACGTCCCACGATGTTGGTTACCGATTCGGTCAGCACGGGATGCAAACCCCATAGGGCGCTGAGCAGCAAGGCGGCCGGAATCCGTTTGAAAAGCACCAGGCCCAGGGCGTATACCAACACGATGTTCACGGCGTGGAGAATGAAGTTGAAGCAGTGATATCCGTACGGGTCCGTCCCATTGGTTAACACCGCGTAGTTGAACAGGAACGACAGGGTGGTCAGGGGACGATATAGCCCGGTGTTGGACGTCTCCCAATACTGCTGCGTAAAGATGCGTTGAAGGTGGGCCGATGTCGCCGCATGGACGCGAGTGTCGTTGAGAATGATCTCGGAGTTATCCACCAGAAAAGGCGCATGAAACGAATTCGCGTAGGCGAGGAGCGTAAAGCCGATGACCGCGCCCAACAGCAACGCATGTTTCGCCACAGGCCGCGCGTTTAAGGGAGTTGCCCGGTTCTTATCGCCGGGAGTCCCGCCCTTACTTTTCTCGCGGACCATCTTGCGCGCTGGCGGCCGCTCGCGTTTCAGCTTCTGGATATTCCTTGCCATGGGCCGTGATCATCCTAAGGTGTCTGTGGAATATCGTAGACGTACAAGGAGTGGCCCGCAATCGCTCTGGCGGTGTTGGAAAGTCCCATTAGCCGCGATATCGCGCAGGATGCGGCAAACTACTTCTGTTTCAGACTTACATAATACGATGATTCTTTTGCCGCGCGAAACCCACTCGGGCGTCGGCAGCGATTGGGATCGGGTGCAATTCCATGGGTTAATCGACGCGAACTTGGCGCCGGACGATTGCACGCGCTGATCCAGCAGGCGGACCGTGAGCTACTCGTATCTCAGCGCGGTCACTGGGTCCACCCGCGTCGCCCGTCGGGCCGGAAGGTAACCGGACAGCGCCGCCACGGCCACCAGCCCGAGCGTGGCCGCAATGGCAATGCCGTGGTCGTGCGACCCAATCCCATAAAGCTGGCTTTCGATCAGCCTGGTTACCGCCAGCGCGATGGGGAGGCCGATCAGCACCCCGGCAGCGGCCAGCAGCAGCACCTCCCGCATCACCAGCCAGACGACGTTTCCCGCCGATGCGCCGATGGCCATACGGATGCCGATCTCGCGCGTCCGCCGCGCTACCAGGAACGCCATTACGCCGTAAATCCCGATCGCGGCCAGGATGGTGGCGAGCACACCGAATGCGCTCGAAAGCGCAGCCGAGAGGCGCTCCACCGCCAGCGAATCGTCCCGCTGTTTCTCCTCGGTCTTCATCTGCGAAACCGGCAAGTTCGCATCCAGCTTGTGCACCGCCGCGCGGATCATCGGGAACATCTGCTCAGGCCGCAGCGGCGTGCGCACGTAACCGGTCATCTGCCAGGCCAAGTCGTTCTGCAGGTATGGGAAATAGACCTGGCGCTGCAGCTCCTCGTTCATGCGGCTGTACCTGGTGTCGCGCACCACGCCGACGATCTCGATATCGGTCTTCGTGCCCGGGTCGCCACCCAGGCCGATATGCCGGCCCAGGGCGTCGCGCCCGCCGAAATAGTGCTTGGCGAATTTTTCGTTGACGATGGCCACTTTGGGTGCCTTCAGCGCGTCCTGTTCGGTAAAATCCCGTCCTTGGTAGACAGGGATCTTGAGCGTGGCGAAATATCCCGGCGAGACGTAATTCACTCGCGGATTCATGTCCTCGCCCGGCTTGGCGACGTAGCCTTCCACCGTCACCGAGCTGTCCCATTCATCGAAAGTGAGCGGCGGGACCACACACAGGGCAGCCGAGCTGGTGCTGGGAATGGCTGCGAGCGAGTCCTGCAGTTGCCGGTAGAGGAGCTTGGCGCGCTCGGGATTGTAGCCGTTCAAGGTGGGATCCACCTGGAAACTGAGCAGGTTGTTCACGTCGAATCCAGGATTGACGCTTTTCAGGTTATGCAGGCTGCGCCCGAAGAGTCCGGCCCCGATCAGCAGCAGGAGGGAAAGACTGATCTGCGCCACCACCAGCATTTTGCGCCAGCGCGCCTGCCCGCCTCCTGCCACCGCGCCTGCCTGGTCCTTGAGCACCGGCGCGATCTTCGGCCGGGCTGCCTGCAGCGCCGGCGCAAGCGCGAAAATCACGGCCGTCGCCACCGAAACCGCCATGGTGAACAGCACCAGGCGCAGGTTCGGATCCACGGCAAACCGCAGCGGCGGGTCGGTCTCCGGCATGATGCCGATGAGCAGCCGCATGGCCCAGGGCGAGATGGCCAGCCCCACCAGGCCGCCGGCCGATGCCAGCAGCAGGCCCTCCACCAGGAGCTGGCGGACGATGCGCGCCCGTCCCGCACCCAGCGCCAGCCGCACCGCGATCTCCTTCTGCCGCGCCGACGCGCGCGCAATCATCAGGTTGGCTACGTTGGCGCAGGCGATCAGCAGCACCAATGCGACCATCGCCATCATCGCCCACAGCGGCGCCTCCAGGAACTGCCGCACCACGTCCTGCCCGCGCCCTCCCGGTGTCACATCCAGCGTCCCTTTCAGAAACTGCTGCCGCGTGTATGGCGTGGTGTGCGCGAATTCCTTTTGCTGCACCTCCATCTCCAGTGTGCGATGGTAGAGCGGGGCGAGCGACGCCTTCGCTTCCCGCAGATCGACGCCCGACTTCATCCGGCCGAAAACCTGCACCCATCGCTGCCGGCGGTTTTCGAGCGGCTTGTCCATGTCGGTCATCTCTCCCGCCATCGCCACCGGCACGAACATCTGTACCTGAAACAGCGCCTGCACCCCCTCGAACTTCCGCTCCGCCACGCCCACGATGGTCAGCCGGTGGTCCCGCACCAGCATCTGCTTTCCGACCACCGACGGATCGCCGCCGAAGCGGCTTTGCCAATAGCCGTAGCTGAGCACGGCGAACGGCGCACCGTTGGGAGTACGGTCGTCTTCCGGTGTGAAGAGGCGTCCCAGCGCCGGACGCACGCCCAGCACGGGAAAATACGTTCCCGAAACCATCTCGCCCGCCACCCGCTCGTTGCGTCCCTCGAAGCTCGCGCTGAAATCCGTGGCGTAAACGCAGAACATCCCGCTGAAAACCTCGTTCTGCTTGCGCAGATCCTCGTACATCGGATAGGAGATCGAATTCATGCCGCGATTGCTGCCGTACCAATCGCCCTGCTCCACCAGTTGCGCCAGCCGCTGCGGCTGTTCGACGGGAAGCAGGTGCAGCATCACCTGATCGAGCAGCGTGAATACCCCGGCATTGGCGCCGATACCCAGCGCCAGGGAAAGGACTGCAATGGAACAAAAGACCGGAGATTTCGCCAGCGTCCGGCCGGCATAGCGCACGTCAGCGAAAAGGCTCATCGACACTTCCAGTGAGATGGTTTCTCATCAGCTTTATACGCTGGGATGTGCGCATTGTTCCGGCTGTCTTTGTTAATTGGAGGATCGACGCCCTTCGGAGATCGAGAATTGGCGCCTTCTGGTATAGTACCCAGAAACCGGGAGCCGAAATGGAAACCCCGGTTGAGTTTTTTCGCCGGCTGAGCGCCGGCAGGAAGGATGACGATCCGCACTGTGAGCCGGGGCCGCTGGTATGCCAAACTACACTGTCCAGCAAGGTGATTGTGTAACTAGCATCGCCGATCAGTATGGTCTGCTGTGGACCACGGTATGGAATCATCCCAATAACAATCAGCTCCGCCAGCTCAGAAAAGACCCGAACGTGCTGCACCCGGGCGACCAGCTTTTCGTGCCCGATCTCGACTTGAAGCAGGTAGACTGTGCTACCGATCAGCGGCACACCTTCGTCGCGAAAGGCCCTCCGGCCAAGCTGAAAATCCGCTTGCTCGACCAGGACCAACCGCGGGCCGGGGTAGCGTACCAGCTCGAAATCGACGGCGCGCTCAAATCGGGAGTCACGGATTCGGGCGGATACATCGAGCAGCCGCTGCCGCCCAGGGCGGCAAGCTGATGGTCGGAGATGGTTCGGTCAAGGACGTCCACCAGATCCAATTCGGTGCGCTGGATCCCTTCGACACCGAAAGCGGAGTCCGGGGCCGGCTGGTGAATCTCGGTTTTGGCGGCGACGACATGAAGGAGGCGATCAAGGCCTTTCAGCAGAAAGAGGGCATCTCGGTTACGGGCGAAGCGGACGCCGCCACGCAAAGCCGCCTCAAGGACAAGCACGGACAATGACGCCAACACCGATCTCCCGGTTGACAAGCGATTCCACCGCGCACAACACGCTGAACCAGCCGCCGACCGTCCCGATCTTTTTGCAGATGTCACCCGATGCGCCACAGGGCGACGTCCGCGGAATTCCCGGCGTCAACTTTCAAGTTCTCATCAACGGTTCGGTGGTCCAGGCGGGCACGACGCCGGCAGACGGCCGGATCGACGTGCGCGTGCCTCCCGGCGGCAGTTCAACTTTGCAATTGCTGGTGGATGGCGCGGCCGTGGCCGATTACGAAATCACGGTGGACACCGGCGCGCTCGATCCGGCGGACCAGGTGCGCGGCCAGCAGCAGCGTCTCCGCATGCTCGGATACCAGATCGGCTCCGACGGTCCGGATGGCAATGGCGTCAACGCCGCCACGGCCGCCGGCAGGAATGTCGCCAATGCCGAGTTTGAGCGCGCGCTGGTGGATTTTCAGGTCGACCAGGGGCTGTTCCCGGACGGGATCGTCGGCAACCAGACGCGGCCCCGGCTGGTAGCGCGTCTGCGACGTCGCCGTCAATATAGCCAATCAGATGCTCGGCGGCCGCTTCCATTGGGCCCAGCCCGTAAAACGGTACTCGCCGCAGGAGCTGAGCGAAGCCAGGAGCGTGCTGGCCGCGATTCGGTGAATTCGCCGGTATTTACTCGCCGGGCGGCTGCTGGCTGCGCGAAATCGTGTGAGCCGCGGTCTCAGAACTTCTCGGCGTAGACGCACCGCTCAATCTCGAATACGGGGACGTCGCGCCCGGTCGGTTCGATGTATCTTGCGGCGAACTCGCTCCGGCCGGCCTGTTCCCGCTCCGTCCAGCCGTACTCGCGCAGAAGGTCGCCCACAGCCTCCGGTGCAATTCCGAAGTGCCACACCCCACCCTGCACGAACCGCTGATAGATCTTCTCGTCGCCGTAGCTCTTGATGCCATCGAGAAAATCCTTGCGGACGTAAGTGAACACCATCCGGCTCCCAACACCCGCTTTGGAAAGAAACGCCAGGGTCTTTCTGACGCCATCCTCCGTCAGATACTGAGTGACGCCTTCCCACACGAACATGGTTGCCTGCTCGATGCGGAAACCTTTCGTTGCCAGGGCGACGCCGAGATCGTCGATCTCAAAATCGACCGGGACCAGCGTCACTTGCTCGGATACCCCGCCGTACAGCGCCCGCATCCTTTCTTGCTTGTAGTCGATATTCGCCGGCAGATCGACTTCGTATGCGTGGACACCGGTCGGCGCGACCAGGCGATACACCCGTGTGTCCAGGCCGGCGCCGAAAACCACCACCGCGGGGAGGCCGGCCGCGACCGCATCGGACACCCTTTCGTCGATATACCGTTTGCGACACGCGATGCCGCCCCAGCCGCCTGGTGAGCTTCTCTCCGCCAGGTGCATCAACAGCCGGCGTCCCCAGCGCCACCTGCATGCGCCCATCACGATCCGCGCGGCGGGCGGCAGAAAGCGCATGGCCAGGTCGTCCTGGATCAAGCGTTGCGCTTTCGGAAGGTACTGTTCGCAGGCAACAATCACCATCGGACCGAACGCGGTCTGCGAGGCGGTGCTGCGCTTCCCCATGGTCACCTCTCTTGATGCTCAGGGCTGATGGGTGCACGCGGCGGGTGCGCCGGCGGTCACTTTCTGCGTCGGCGTGAAGACTGGGCACGACTCTTCCCGGAGCATCGTCTTCGACTAAGTGTAGACCACACGGGCGCCCATTCCGTTATTCCCATAAGCCATTCTCCCGTCAATACCTGGGGAAAGTGTCACCTGCTGAGGTTGTCCTCAACCCGCGCTGGCCGTTGGTGTATACTACGAATCCAACCGGCGACCCCGCTGGAACGCGCGGAGGCCGTGGGGCCCGTGATGCCTGTCTCTCAGAGGCTTAGGAGGAGTCCATGCGTGTAAGTAGAGTGTCTTTTCTCGTTTGCTCGTACCTGGCGGTTGGCATTTCTGCTTTTGGTGCGTCGCTGCCGTGCATTCAGCCGGGGACCGAACGATGGCCGATTAAAACCACCTTGCCACCGGGCGCTCCGACCAGGACTATGACCCTGGCGGACGCGCTCAACTTGCCCAAGCTCACGAACGTAGCCAAAGACGATCCGAGGTATCAGAGCGCTCGCATTATGGACCAGCCCGTGAAAGAGGACGCGCTGGTGACTATTTCCGGGTACCTGTACCTTGTCGGGTTTGAATCCGACGACTGCGACTTTCACATTCAGATCAGCCCGCAGCCGCGGACCTCGGCCAATCCGCCAACTAAGGATGACAACTGCATCATCGTCGAAGTGCCCTCCGGCCAGTACGCTACCAGCATCGCGAACCAGGTGGAAGAAGTGCGCCAGTGGGTAATCGATAATCTACTGGGGAAGACCGCGCCGAAGATCGGCAGCGTCCACGTAATGCAACATCCTGTGTACGTGACCGTCACCGGCGCCCTGTTCTATGACGACGGCCACGTGTACCTGCCGGACGGAAGCACGGGGCGCGGCAAGCAAGGCATGGAATCGAAAACGCTCTGGGAACTGCATCCGGTGACGTCTGTGGCATTTGCGCCGGCGCCATCCGCCAGCCACTGACCTCCGCATAATTGCAGGGCTGGGCCGGCCGATCTGTGCGTTTAAGTACGGAACGGCGGTTTCCACCGAGGATTGGGGCGGCTCTTTCACCACAAGCAAGAGTATAATTAGAGCCACAAATCCGTAACTCGGAGGGAGAAAGGACACCTCATTGGAAAAGGCCAAAGGTTCTACGGTCTCCAAGACGAGAACCGAGTCGCCGCAGACCTCTGCGCGGATGGATGCTTCCAAGCCGGACCACGAACAGGCGAGAGCCATCCTCGCGTACTACTTCTGGCAAGAGCGAGGCTGTCCCATAGGATCGCCGGAAGAAGATTGGTTCCAGGCAGAACAAGCGCTGAAGTCGGCCGCAGTTGGGCCCGGACATCGCCGGGATGCCTCGCGGCGGCACACCCAAGCCACAAGACCGTTTCGCCCGGGTGAGGAGGCATCTGCCTGACGCGACGACCACGCACTACTTTAGAACATTCGCGTTGTGGTGGGCCCCGGTCCGCAGAGTTGGGAATCGGCCTTACTTAGAGGAGCGCGCATGGCCACAGAGAACACAATCAGCGGGGTCGGTCTGAACGCCTTACGGGATATGGTTGAATTGCAGATGTACTTAGTGGCCCAAGCGCCGAATAAACCTTGGCCCATGCACCCCCGCAGTACCAAGGGACAGCGCAAAGCAAGAAAACCATACCGGAACCCGATTGAGGCGAGCGCAGTGGCAGAACTCCTCGATCAGGGATTGCTGGAAGCCACCTCGAACCGAACGTTCGTCGTCAGCAAGTACGGACATCAGGTTTACGAGCGGGAGATGAAACGGATCTCGGCTTGATAGTCCTCGGCGCGGGGCGCGGGGCGCGGGCCACTTCTCATTGCGGTGCTGAAGACTTGGTGCGGATGAGAGGACTTGAACCTCCACGGAGTTGCCCCCACTAGAACCTGAATCTACACAAGCCTTGCCGCCATTCCCCCTGATGTCCCCTTTTCACGCACTTCCAGGGGAATGAATGCCCCCTAATACCCCTCATAGACGCCTGCTGGGCATGCTCAGCGCTACCCTTTGCGCCACCCGGAGCGACCTTTAGGCTGCCATATAAGAGCACGCTGGAAACTACAAATCAACAGTGTTTGAACGCGTGGAATTGTCGTCGACGCCTCCTGACGACTCGGCAGCCTAACCGGTCTTCACTCGCCGGGAGCCTCCTTTTGACAACAGCCCATGGAACCACCGATGATAGCCGGCGGAACATCTGCCAACTTTGCGTGCATCGCCCCGCGGGGGTTCACTCCAAGTGACTGAGGGGGCAGGACAGACACGCGAAGCGTCCGCCGCGACATCGTTCAGTCGCTCCGGTCAGGTGGCGTTTTTCTGCTTATGGAACCGGCAGGAGCCGAGCCGCCTTTTGCGCCCGGGTTCGACGCGTGGCAAAAGGAACAGCCCAGCCAGCACAAGT
>Ga0187852_1000100_pt1 | contig 92291 bp, 80 predicted proteins | sample June2016WEW_6_40_FD_134511 | JGI IMG/M metagenome (GOLD analysis project Ga0187852, IMG submission 134511) | Peatland microbial communities from SPRUCE experiment site at the Marcell Experimental Forest, Minnesota, USA - June2016WEW_6_40 | ecosystem: Environmental > Terrestrial > Soil > Wetlands... | reverse complement strand
TCTTTCACGGCGCCGTCGTCGACTTCCGCCTCGACGCGTAGATGGCCTTCGATCCGCGTGACGGGATCGACAACGACATGCGCCATCACTCAGTCTCCGGTCCGTCTTTGGGTGAAGTTGCGCTTGCGCTTCGCAGGCGCACGATCTCGCCGACGCCATGCGCCACCACGCCTGCCGCCACGAGGCCGGTCAGGCCGATCCCGACCGGGTCGATCCAGCTGCCGACATCGAAGCCGGCGACGTTGGGGAGGCGCCCATAGAATGGCGTCATCGTGTCCCAGAAATTCGGCTCGGCGCAACCGAGGCAGGGATGACCGCAGCCGATCGGCCAGTTGAGGCCTCCGTTCCACCGCACGGTCGGACAGTTCTGCGATGTCGCCGGCCCCTTGCATCCCATCTTGTAGAGGCAGTGGCCTTGGCGATGCGCCTCGTCGCCCCAGGCTTCGACGTATTGCCCGGCGTCGAAATGCGCGCGCCGCTCGCAATTATCGTGGATAGCCTTGCCGTAAGCGAAGAGCGGGCGCCGGTACCGATCGAGGGGAGGCCATCGTTTCAAGGTCAGGTAGTAAACGATAAGCGCGGTGATGTTCTCGGCATTGGCCGGACACGCCGACATGTTGATGAGGTTTTTGACGCCGGGGACGGCGTCGGCGACGGACAAAGCGCCGGTCGGGTTCGGACGCGCCGCGGGAAGGCCCCCGAATGATGCGCAAGTCCCGATCGCAATGGTCGCGGCGGCGCCTCCGCAGATCTCGCGGGCGATATCGAGGCCGGCCTTTCCGCCGATGGTGCAATAGGCGCCGTCGGCGCCGCTCGGGATGGAGCCCTCGACCAGCGCGATATATTTGCCGGCATTGTCATGGACGGTTCGCGTCAGCGCGTCCTCGGCCTGACTGCCGGCGGCAGCCATCAAAGTTTCATGGTAGTTGAGGGAAATCGAATCGAGAATGAGATCGGCGACCGTCGGATGGGCCGCCCGCAGCAAGGATTCCGTATTGCCGGCGCAGTCTTGGAATTCGAGCCAGACCAAGATCGGTCTCGGCTCATTTTCCACGGCGGCGGCGATCGCGGGAATGACGGTGTCCGGCAGCCCGAGAACCGCCGCCATCGACGCGCAAAATGTCAGAAAATCGCGGCGCGAAATGCCGTTGTCGGTCAGAAGTTCGCCGAATGTCGGGCCCATCATTGCAACTCCACGGCAGGCGATAAACCGGCCCTGGTCGGCGGCTCACCCCATACGATGAACTGCGGCTCGATGCCGATGCGCCCGCGCCGCTCGCGTGGTTCGCCGACATCGGGCTACCGCTCGGCGCCGGATTCGCGTTTCCCGGACATTTGGGAACCTAGTCGGGCGGCGAGCAACGGGCATTGATCCGCCTCAATTACCTCCGCGGCGGGATCGCCAACCCATTCTCGCGCCGACCGCTCGGTCGTCGTGGAGCTCTCCGAATGTTCCAGAGACTCCGATGCGCGCTCCGCATGGCGACGGATCGACGAGACGCTCGAACGCGAGTTGGGAGACGCCGATGCTTCCGGGCCGGAAAATCAAAAGGCAATTTCAATAACATATGTGTTCGCGGTTTTGCCCTGAGCGGCGCGCCGCTTCGGCATGCTGCGTCGAAGCGCTCGGCGAAAATGCGCGGCGCGCAAAGGACGGCGTCGCTCGGCTGGGAGCCGCCCTTGGCGCGCGGCTACGCGAGCGCACGACGCGAGAGGTCGCGCTCGCCGTCAATAGGTGGCGCGGCCCCCGGAGATATCGAAAACGGCGCCTGTGCTGAACGAGCATTCTCGGCTCGCCAGCCAGCAAACGAGCGCCGCCACTTCTTCGACGGCGCCGAAACGGTCCATCGGAATTTTCGAGCGCATATAGGCGAGATGAGCCGCCGAAACCTGCTCGAGCATCGGCGATTCGACGGCGGCCGGCGTGATCGCATTCACAAGGACGCCGTCCTTCGCGAGTTCCTTGCCCAGCGACTTTGTCAGGCCGATCACCGCCGCCTTCGAAGCGCTGTAAGCCGAAGCAGTGGGATTGCCTTCCTTGCCGGCGATCGAAGCGACGTTGACGATGCGGCCGTAGCCGCGCGCTTGCATCAAGCGCGCGACGAACCGATTGCAATAAAACAATCCGTTGACGTTGATGTCGAAGACTTTCTTCCATTCGTCGATGGGATAATCGACGACCGGCGCGTTCTTGCCGGCGACGCCGGCGCTGCAAACGAGAACGTCGATATGCCCGAGCGCCTTCTCGGCGTCCGCCGCGGCGCGTTCGACGGCGCTCGCATCGGTGATGTCGAGGCGAGCGATATGGGCGCGCGCGCCCAATTCCGCCCTGGCCGCTTCGAGCTTGTCCTGATCGACATCCCACAACGCCGCCTGGCCGCCCTCGGCGAGGATTCTGCGCGCAACGCCTAAGCCTATGCCCGATGCGCCGCCGGTAATGACCGCGCCAGCGCCCTCGAAGCGTTGCATCCCCGGCATTGCGAATCCCCCTTGTGACGCTTGCGTCTATCGGCCGCGCGTCGTCGGCGCATCATAAAACAATAATCGTCAAACACGAACGGAGGCAAAAATGCAAACGCCCGGCTGCAGAGCGGTCCCGCGCGCCCCGCGCTCGAGCAGCGGCGCACGAGCGTCGCGCTCGAGCAGCCGCATGCGTTTCGCAGCGGCCGAATTGGCGATGCCGCACCGCTCGGCGGCCCGGGCGATGCTGCCGAGTTCGATCGCGGAGAGAAAAATCCGCAGGCTCGTCCAATCCGGCGCAGCGGTCATCCAAGCATCCGTAGAACACGGACGCCCGCTCCGTCGAACGCCGCTTTTCATCCTGGTTTGGAGGATGCAATGTGCGGGGGAGAAAACAATCGGAGCCGCCATGGCGTTGCGCGCCGCAAGAGAAGAAGTCAGGGTTCGAGAAGTCGGGCCGCGCGATGGCCTGCAGATGGCCAAATCGATCATGCCCACGGCCGCCAAGCTCGCGTGGATCGACGCCATCGCGGCTTCGGGCGTTCGCGAATTGGAGGCGGCAAGCTTTGTACCCGCGTCCGCCATGCCGCAAATGGCCGACGCCGCGCAAATCGTGCGCTTCGTCCGCGCGCGTCTTCCGAGCGTTCGCGTGGTCGCGCTCGCGCCCAATCTGCGCGGCGCCGAGAATGCGGCGGCGGCGGGCGCGCAGGTCATCATCATCCCGGTTTCGGCGAGCCAGGCGCATAGCCGCGCCAATGTGCGTCGTAGCCGCGAGGAGCAAGTCGCGGAAGTCGGCCGCGTCGTCGCGTTCGCGCGATCGCTCGGCGCGCAGGCGCCGCGCATCGAAGCGGGAATTTCGACGGCGTTCGGCTGCTCGCTGCAGGGCGTCGTCGCCGAGAGCGAAGTCGTCGCGCTTGCGGCCGCGTTGGCCGCCGCCGGCGCCGACGCAATCGCGCTCGCGGACACGCTCGGCTACGCCACGCCGGCGCAAGTGCGCCGGCTCGTCAAATCCGTGCGCGCGGAAATCGGCGCCGAACGTTTCGGCAATCTGCATCTGCACGACACGCTTGGCGTCGCGCTCGCCAATGTTCTGGCCGCGCTCGAAGAAGGGGTGCGCGGTTTCGACGCGGCGCTGGGCGGACTGGGCGGTTGTCCCTTCGCGCCGGGTTCGGTGGGCAACGTCTCGACCGAAGACCTCGTCTATCTCCTGGAATCCGAAGGGTTCGACACCGGGATCGACCTCGCCATGCTGATCGCCGCGCGCGCGCCGCTGAGCGCGGGCCTGCCCGACGAACCGCTGCACGGGCGCGTCGCGGCCGCGGGCGTGCCGCGCACTTACCGGCAGGCCATTGCGCGGGCGCAAGACCATTTGGGAGAGGAGCGATGACGCAATCCGTCGCCGCCGCGAACAAGGGACCGCTCGCGGGCCTGCGGGTCATCGAATTCAGCCATATGGCGATGGGCCCGACTTGCGGTCTTGCGCTCGCCGATCTCGGCGCCGACGTCGTCAAGGTCGAGCCGACGCCGGCGGGCGACAACACGCGCCGGCTGACCGGCGCGGCGCTCGGCTTTTTCCCGGCGTTCAATCGCAACAAGCGCTCGCTTTGCGTCGATCTGAAGCATTCGGCGGGCGCCGCGCTCGTCAAGAAACTGATCGCGGGCGCGGATGTCGTCATCGAAAATTTTCGGCCCGGCGCGATGGATGGGCTCGGCTTCGGCCACGAGGCGATGTGCGCGCTCAACCCGCGGCTGATCTATTTCTCATGCAAAGGCTTCTTGCCGGGCCCTTACGAACATCGCACGGCGCTCGACGAAGTCGTGCAGATGATGGGAGGCCTCGCCTATATGACGGGAACGCCCGGCAAGCCGTTGCGCACGGGCACATCCGTCAACGACATCTTGGGCGGACTTTTCGGCGCGCTCGGGATTCTCGCGGCGTTGCGCGAGCGCGACGCGACGGGGCGCGGCGGCCTCGTCCAATCCGGCCTGTTCGAAACCAACATGGTTCTGGTGGCCCAGCACATGGCTTACGCCGCGATCGAGGGGCGCGATCCCACGCCGTTCGGCGATCCCAACATGGCCAAGCCCTGGCCGCTTTACGATGTCTTCGACACGGCGGACGAAGGGCAGCAGGTGTTCGTCGGCGTCGTCACCGATACGCAATGGCGTTCGTTCTGCAACGCTTTCGATTTGCCTGATCTTCTTGGCGATCCCCGCCTGCAAACGATGAGCGATCTGGCCGCCGCGCGCCCGCGCATTCGCGAGCGCGTGTCGAGAATATTCTCGACGCTGTCGAAAGCGGAACTGATGGCGCGTTGCGAGACGCTCGGCCTGCCCTTCGCCCCGATCGCGCGCCCGAGCGATTTGTTTGACGATCCCCATCTCAAGGCGTCCGGCGGCTTGCTGCCGATCGACGTCACGCGCGGGCGAAGCGAATGGAAGACGCCGCCAAGCCGGCCGATCGCCGATTTGCCCGCGCTGCCCATTTCCTTGCCGGGCGGCCGGCCGGGGCTCTTGCGGCAGCCGCCGCGCGTTGGCGAACACAGTCTCGAAGTCGCGCGCGAGGCGGGCCTGTCGGAAGATGATTGGCGGCGCCTGGTCTCCGGCGGGGCGATCTCCGCTTCCACTTAGGTCCGGCGCGACGCCGAGCCGGCATGACGCGCGCGGCGGCGTCGAACGGCGGATCATTTTTCACTGGTCGAATGCGCGACGCCAACGCAATATGCAACCGCGCCGGAGGCGAGCGCAACGAGCGACAGGGCGGCCTTCGGGCCGCTGACGAAGCGCGAGCGCCTCTGCGAAAACGATTGATCCCGAGTGGAATTGTCGCAACGATCGGCGCGGGCGGTTTGTTGGAGCCTGCTGGGGACGCCGATCATGCGTGAGCGCCTATCTCTGATGCTGCGATCGGCGCTATACGCCCTGCGTGGCGGATTCCTCATCCGCCCTTTTCTGATCGCGCTGTTTTTTGGGACGCTGGGCGCGGTTCTGTCCTCCGTCGAGGAATATTCTCCCGGGCTCGACGCCTGGATCCCCGAAGTCCTGTTTCCCGCGCATCAGGACCCTCAGGTCGCGCTGACCATTCTCGCCGGCATCGCCAGCTCGATCATGACCGTCGTGTCGATCGTCTTCGCGATCCTGCTGATGACGCTGACGCTCGCCTCCACGCAATTTTCGCCGCGCATTCTCGTCAGCTTCGTGCGGGACAGAAGCACGCAATGGACGCTCGGCATCTTCCTCGGCACGTTTTCCTATTGCATGGCGGCGCTTCCCGCCGTGCGGTCGCTGCCGCACCCCTATGTGCCGGTGCTCACCGTGCTGGTCGCCATGCTGCTCGCGCTGGTTTGCGTGGGCTGGCTGATTTTCTTCATCAATCACATCTCGCGCTCGATCAGCGTCAACCACATCGTCGATCGCATCGCGCACGAAACCGAACTCGTCATCGACGAAATCATGCCGCATCCGCGCGGATACTATGAACGGTCCGAGCACGCCACGCCTTCCCGCGAGGGACGGGAGCGCGTTATTCTCGCCCGCAAATCGGGATACGTGCGCTTCGTCGACGTCCGCTTTCTCGTCGGCTGCGCCAAATCCTTCGGCGTACGGATCGCGCTGGAGCGGCGCGTTGGCCAGTTCGTTCCCGCCGGGGCGCCGATCATGCGAGTCGTCGACGCAGGCCGGGTGACGCCGGAGCGCGAGGACCGCCTGCTGACGGCTATCGACATCGGTCCCGCGCGCACGATGCAGCAGGACATCGAGTTCGGAATCATCCAGATCGTCGACATCGCCCTGCGGGCGATCTCGCCCGCCGTCAACGATCCCACCACCGCAATCAATTGCATCGATCAACTCGGCCGCATCATGATCGTTTGGGCGAGCCGCTCGCCGCCGCTATCCCATTTGTACGGGCCGCCGCACATCCTGCGCATGGCGATGCCCTGGATCGGCTACGACGGCTTGCTCGACACGGCGTTCGAGCAGATTCGGCATTACGCCAAGAACGACATCGCCGTCAGCCTGCGCTTGTTGCGCGCCTTCGACGATATGATCGTCGCGGGGACGTCCTTGAGGGAACAGCAATCGCTGATCGATCGGGCGCGACGCGTCGTCGAAGGCTGCAAACTGCATTTGCCGGAAAACGACGTTCTGCCGCTGCGGCGGCGATTGACGCTGTTGGAAGGCCGCCTAGTTCCGCCGGGCGCGAGCGCGGGTCACGCTTGACGCTGGGATCGACCCGTTGACGTCCGGCGCGAACTCCGGCCTCATCACAGAGGATTGGCGTCGACCATCCCTCGTTCCGCCGCGGCGAAGACGAATAGGCGGCAGCCAAGGAAGAACAACAAGGTATAAACACTGACGCCGATGAGCTGGGCCAAATACGGATTGACAATTGACCCTGCGACGGCGGCCGAAACAATCCCGGCGTTCGCCAGATAGGAGACTCCGGCCACTAACAGATATTTGGGCAGGTCGTTGGCGACGGCGCCCGCGCTCTTGAACGTCCACAGCCGATTGAGCGAAAAACCGACGGCGAGGCCGATCAAATAGCCGCAAAAATTGGCGACCACGGGTCCACAACGCCAGAAATACATCAGCGCATAGATGGCGGCGAGCCCGATCGTGGTGTTGACGACCCCAACGGCGGCGAAGCGCAGGGTTTGACCGAACAGATCCCTCATGTTCGACGCCATGCGCTCATCCGGTATTGAGCGCCCAGGCCGAGCCACCCGAGATAGGGTTCAATCGGCCTCAGCGCTTTCAAAGCGGATGGGAAAAACAGCCGGTAGTCCACCCGCGCGTCGGTCCAGCCGGCCGCCAGGGCGCGCTTGCGCATCGTGCGCCCGAGAATGAGATGGGCGTTGACGTCGAAGGGACAGCTGTTGACCGCGCGCACCGTGAGGGGGTTCAGCAGATTATGCTCATAGATGGCCAATAAGCCGCCCGGTCGGGTCACGCGACGCAATTCCTTGAGCCACCTGTAATGCTGGTCGTGGGCTATGTGATGGAACACACAGGCGGAAAACACCACGTCCTGACTTTGCGACGGAAGCGGAATTTCATTGTCGATCAGAAGATAGCTCTCGTCTCCGGGATAGCGGGTTTTGGCGATCTCGATGCTGCGGGCCGAGACATCGCCGCAAGTCAACGCGCATCCGTTGAAGTGCTTGCGAAAGAAGGGGACCGAATTGCCGATGCCGCTGCCAAAATCGAACACCTGACGGGCGTCGTGACCGCGTTCGCTCACCAGCGCCGCGAGATCGGCGATCTTATATTCCGCAAAAAAATCGGGCTCCTCGCCGGTTATCGCGACATTGGCGCGATGCTGAACGAGATAGTCGTCCGCGATGGCGTCGAATTCCGCACGTTGCGCTCGAACATCGTCGGCCGACTGGGAATTTGAACGATTCATTTCAGCGCCATCGTCTGTTGCAGGTTCAGGTCTTTGGTCAGTTCCCCGGAGGAGTTAATGATAACTTGAATGGCGAGGAGCGGGCGGCGCTTGGATTCGACGCAAGGCCGCCCGAGACGCTCGCCCATAAACCGACGACAATGAGCGGCGCGCCGCTCGTAGCAGGAATGAAAAACGCGAGCGATGTCCATCCCCTTACGGCGCTGCCGGTAAAATAGTCGCTAACAAGGCTCGTCATCGCGAAATTGGCGGCCGCGGCGAGGCGGCGCTCGCGGAATGGTCGCGGCGCGGGGCCTGGCGTTGTTGACAATCCTACGTTCGCGCGCGAGAGAATCTTGAGGGCCGGGGGACATTGTCGAAAGGGCCGCCGCCCGGGAGGAAGTCGGCCAACTCGCGCCGTCGGTCGGGTCGAGTTGACGCTTACGCAGGTTGGGCTCGTCGTGTCGCGCCGCTCGGTTTGCATTTTGGGCAGAGACATCCCTTGCAGAATGAAACCGCCGTCGCCGGCATAACCTGCACTTTGATCGCGTTCAACGAGGCGGACCGCGTTGCGCGGGCGATCCGATCGGTGTCGGGCGTCGCCGACGAGGTGCTCGTCGTCGATTGCGGCTCGACCGACGGCACGGCGGCGCTGTGCGAGAGTCTCGGCGCCAAGGTCGTTCACAACCCCTGGCTTGGCTACGGGCCTCAGAAGCGTTTCGCCGAGGACCACGCGCGCCACGATTGGATCCTCAATCTCGACGCCGACGAATGGCTGTCCGACGCGTTGCGGGCCGAGCTGAAGGCGCTCCTGTCACGGCCGCTGCCGCCCGCGCGCTCGTTCCGCGCCCGGGTCCGCATCGTCTATCCCCGGCGCGAAACGCCGGCGCCCTTCGCCTCTTTCCACAATTACGTCCGTCTCTACAATCGCCGGACGACGCGGTTTCGCGACTCGCTCGCTCACGACGAGGTTCCCGCGACCGCGGACGTCGTGCAGCTCGAGGGCGACATTCTGCACAAGAGCTATCGCGACTTCGCCCATATCGTCACCAAGACGATCGGCTATTACGAATTGCAACGGGCCGCGGGACAGCGCCCCAGCGGCGTCGGCGTTCTGCGCATGTGGGGCGAATTTCCGTTCCAGTTCTTCAAATACTACATCATTCGCCGGCATATCTTCGGCGGCGCCGACGGATTCGCCTATGCGACGGCGCTGGCGATCGGGCGATGGTGTCGGATTTTTATTTTGCGGGGATGGTAAAGGAATTGGGCGCCGGCGAGGATGCCGAGGCCGGCGCGATGAGAATGAATCGAGGGGCGGGTCGTCACATGGAGAGCAAGTTGCCGCAGGTCCCGCAGCGTTGGCCGCAGCGGCTGCTTCGATCCCTCGCCGCCGCCTTGCTTCTGGCTTTCCTCGGCGTCGCCGCCTGGCCGATTTCGCCTTGGCGGAGCGGCGAGAAATACGTCGTCGCCATCACCGCGCTCGGCGAGAAGAGCCCGGATGCGGCCTCGAGCGAGGTCTGGATCGCCGGCGCCCCGGACGGCGTCGATCTCGGCGCATTGGCCGCCTCCAGCACGACGCCGCTCGGCTGGGAGCAGCGCGGGCAAACGCTGGTGTCCTATCGCGACCAGCCCGCGACGATCTCCTTTCACGGCGTGCTGAAGCCCGAGGACCAGTTTCTCTTCGGTCGCCATCATTGGTCCGGGAGGGTCAGGGTCGAGATCAACGGACAGTCCCGCGACTACGATCTCCATTCGCCCGAGCCGACGACGCCCCTCGCCGTCGCGCTGTCCGATTTTCCCGCGGGCAAGGCCGCGAAAACCAGGCCGAACCCCGTGTTCCTGCTTTGGCTCGCGGTCTGGACCGTGGCGCTGGCGGCGCTGCTCCTGGCGGGCCCGAAGCTGTTGCGCCGCCTGCCGCCGGGGCGGCCGAGCGAGGCCCCCGGCCTCGACGGGATACGTTTCGCGCTGCCGTCGCTGATCGTCTTCGGCTTCGTGCTCGCCGGCACGTGGCCGGCGCAGATGTCTCCGGATTCGGTTTTCCAATGGGATCAACTCCACACCGGTAACCTGAACAATTGGGCCCCTGTAATCCACACGGTACTCGTCGGCGGGCTCGGTGCGCTGCTCGGCTCGATCGGATGGTCGATGATCTTGCAGATCGTCGCGCTGGCGGCGGCGATCGGCTTCCTCTGTCGGGAACTTTCGCGCTGGTCGATCAATCGCGCATTGGCCTGGACGGCTGCGGTCGTCACCCCGCTGTCGCCCGCCGTCGCGCTGCTGTCGACCGTCTTCTGGAAGGACATCCCCTTTTCGATCGCGCTCTGCGTGTTGACTGCGCTGGTCCTGGCGCTGGTCCGCACCGACGGCGCTGTCGCCGAACGTCGATCCTATATGGCCGGCCTCGCCGTGACGCTCTTCCTCGCCGCCGCCTTCCGCCACAACGGCGTCATCGTCACGTTGGGCGCCGCACTATTGGTGGGGATCGCCTACCGCCGCGTGTTACGGAGCCGAGGGATACTCTTGCTATTGTCGGCTGGCGTCGTCCTCCCCTTCGTTTGGTCGACCGTGCTCCTGCCGGCCGCGGGGATTCCAGGGGCTCGCCAGCTTGCTGCTATGACTCCTATGCATATTCTAGCCGCGATGGCGGCTGAGGGGCAGCCGCTCGACGGGGCGACGACAACCAAGATGGAGGGAATTCTTCCGCTTTCCGAATGGAAGAGCCGCTACGACTGTTTCTCAGCCAACCCACTGTCAGGGGCGCCTAACATCCATTTCGATCGACTGGATGCTTCATTGGCGGGCCCAGCGCTGCGCGCAGCGCTTGCGCATCCCTCGACGGTCCTGCGTCACTTGATTTGCCTGAACTCCCTCAACTGGCGTTTGTCGCCCGTGTTCAGCGAATTGTTTCCGATCGGCATCTACAAAGTTCCAGACGATCCGCGCCCCTGGGACATGACGATGCAGGCGAACGAGAACGTCAGAGCGATACTCGACCGCGTCTTCCAGTGGACGGTTGCGGCGCCTTGGCGCTTTGCGATTTTCTGGCGGCCGGCGACGACGATGTTGGCGCTGCTGGTCTTCGTGGCGATGGCGGCGCTCCAGGGCATCCGCCCGATTCTGCTGCTTCCCCTGGCGCCGGTTTTTCTCAACGTGGCCTCGCTGGTCCCGCTGATGACTACGCAGGATTTTCGCTATGAGTATCCGGCCGTGCTGATCGGCCCCTTGCTGATCGCCTTCTATGCGGGCGTCTGCTCTCTCTCGACCACAGGAGCGCAATCGACGAAGCCTCTCGACGCCTCGAAGGTTTAGCGCGCGGCCAGCCGGAGATTGTGAAATTGCAACATAAACCCATGCGGGACGCCGTCGCCATCCCCAGCTATCGCGCCACGCGCCACATCGTGGACGTGCTGAGCGGCGCTCCAGCTCGAGCGTCCGGACCAGATCGAGAATCGTGACCACGCGTCCGGCGTCGGCAACCGTTTGGGCGCAGGTGACGCCCCAGGGGCCGGAATCGATGACGTAAAACATGGACTCTTGTTTCAAGCGGCGGATTGAAATCCGTCATCCCCGCCTTGCGACGAAAGCGCCGGCATCGTCCTGACATTGAGCTTCAACATGCTCAACAAAAAGCTGGATAGGATGATCTCGAAACCAAGCGATAATGAGAGTGAAGAGCTAATGACAACCGGCGTCACATGCTCGACATCGAGCGGCCCGAATTGCGCGGCTGCCCATATGCTCAACGCTTTGTAAAGGAGAAGCGCGCCAACAAGCAGCAGCGCGGCGCCGAAGACGACGCCTCGCTCCAGGCTGAACCACCGATCAAAGAGGCTCGCTTGAAGAGGCGTTGGAAATAAGCCCTCCTGGATCGCGTAGGTTCTCGACAAAAGAGCGAACAGCACCGCCTGGAAACCGACTTCGATCATCGTAACGCAATAAATCAACGTATCGACGCTGAAACGCACACCGCCGACATAGACGGGATGCGCCAACAGAACGCCGCCCAGCGCCAGCCCCAAAGCAATCAGCGAAAGGCCGGGATAGAGGAACAGCCAATTTGGGCTGAACAAGGCCATGAAACGCAGATGTCGCCAGCCGTCCCGATACGGTCGCAAGTGCGGAGGCCGGGAGCGGCCGTCGGGGCTCAGAGTCGTTGGCGCCTCGACGACGTTCATTTTCATCAAGGTCGCTTTGATGACCATCTCAGAGGCGAATTCCATGCCCGTCGTGCGAAGGTCCATACGTTCGAAGGCGTCCTTGGAAAAGCCGCGCAGGCCGCAATGAAAGTCCTTGGTCGGCGCTTTGAACAAAAACCTCCCGATGCCGGAAAGGACCGGATTGCCGATGTAGCGATTCTTCCAGGGCATGGCGTCAGGCGCAATTCCACCGAGAAAGCGATTGCCCATTACGAGGTCGGCGCCCGCGCGCAGGCGGTCGAGGAAAGGACTGAGCTCGCTGAAATCATAGCTGTCGTCCGAGTCGCCCATGATGCAATATTTGCCGCGCGCAACGGCTACGGCGCCGCGTAGCGCGGCTCCGTAACCGCGAACCGGCACCTCAACCACGACAGCCCCACAACGGCGCGCGATCTCCTGCGACCCGTCCGTGGAGCCATTGTCGCCGACGACGACCTCTCCCGCGACGCGATTGCGCTCGAGAAAAGAACGCGCTTTCAGGATGCACCGCTCGAGCGTTTCCGCCTCGTTGAGACATGGCATCACGATGCTTAGCTCAATATCCATTCCACACTTCCCAAACTGGCGGCGGTCGTCCACCCTGCGGCGAAATTCCGGAACTGACAAGCAATGGGAAAAGGCATTGCCGCTGCTTGGGTGTTAACTCGGAGGCGCGCCTGAAGAACACACTGACATAGTGCGATCTGGGTCCTTCAAGGTGATGGCCACGCCCGTGGTGGGAATTTCGATTGAGGTCCGGCGGGCTGAGTTCCGCAAATAGCTTGGCCCGCCAGACCGGCGCCGGGGTGGAAATGGAAGGGCTTTTGGCCTGTATTTCCGGGTCCACACCGTCCCCGTAGTGGCGCGGCGGCGCTCGCGATCGGGCGATGGCGTGGATTTTTACATTGAGGGGTGGTAGGGGCGGCGCGGTCGGCTTTCTCGGCGATGGACGAAAGCGAAAGTTACGATATGTTGGTATGGCCGCCCGATATGCGCTGACGCCCGGCTATTTCTTGGAATCGAAGCTGGGTATACGTGCAATGATAAAATCGGCGGGAGCGGGCGGTTACCAAGAATTTCGATAGGAAATAAGGGCTGTTATTGATGGAGCGGTTGGCCTGTAGTCCGGACAAAGGTTACAATCCGATCGAGGCCGCAATACACACGGCTCGCTACGCCTCCGCCCTTGCCGTTTGCAAAGGGCGGCGAGTCTTGGATATCGCATGCGGGGAGGGATACGGCTCTTATCTGCTTAAGGAGTGGGGGGCAGCCGAGGTTGTTGGGGTTGATGTCGCCGAAGAGGCGATCGAGACCGCTAAACAGCTGTTTCATCGCGACAACCTGACGTTTATTTGCGGCGACGCCGTGACATACACTGATCCGCAATCGCAGCAATTTGATCTCATCATCAGTCTTGAAACAATAGAACACGTCACTTCCGCCGAGCGCTTTCTCAGGAATATAAAGGCTCTCGCCACCAACGATGCGATCATCATAATTTCCTGCCCCAATGACCACTGGTATTACGACCAGCCGAGGGAGGGCTGGGCCACCAACAACCCTTTCCATCTCCGACGTTTCACATTCGAGCAATTCTCCGACATTTCGACTGGAATACTTGGGCGCGGCGTCCAATGGCAGATCGGATTGCCGAGCCTTGGATTTATCAATCTTCCGGTCGGTGCGGGCCAGGCCGTCAATTTCCCCGAGGAATCCTCGCCTTATGTCGGCGCCTTCACCCTCGGAAGCGGTCTGATTTGCAAATCCGGCGAAGATGATCCGATATCGCCCGATGTTTCTTCGTACTTCATGGGAATATGGGGGCTGAGCGACCAAATTCCCGCTGCGGCGGCATTCCCGATGAGTATGGATCGGTTTTGGAATCTTACCACTCTCCCGGCTCGCAAAGACGCGGTTATCGAGCAAATAACAATTGAGGCGATCGCTTACGTGGACGAAATTGCCCGGAAGGATGCGGTTGTCGAACGGTTGCAGAGGGAGGCGACCGCTCACGTCGCGGACTTCGCCCGCAACGATAGCGTAATCGAGCGGTTGAACTGCGAGATTGAGCGACAGGCGGCGGACTTGGCCCGCAAGGATGCGGCCATCGAACAGTTGCAGAGCGAGGCAATCGTTCGCGCGGACCACATCGCCCGCAAGGATATCGTAATCGAACAGCTGAGCAGCGAGATTGAGCGACAGGGGGCGGACTTGGCCCGCAAGGATGCGGCCATCGAACAGTTGCAGAGCGAGGCAATCGTTCGCGTGGACCACATCGCCCGCAACGATATCGTGATCGAGCGGTTGAACTGCGAGATTGAGCGACAGGGGGCGGACTTGGCCCGCAAGGATGCGGCCATCGAACAGTTGGAGAGCGAGGCAATCGTTCGCGCGGACCACATCGCCCGCAACGATATCGTAATCGAACAGCTGAACGGCGCGATTGAGCGACAGGCGGATGACTTGGCCCGCAAGGACGCGGGCATCCAACAGTTAGAGAGGGAGGCGATCGTTCATGCGGCGCACCTCGTCCAAAAAGAGACGATTATTGATCTTCTAATAAATGAAGCAACCGTCCATTCGATCGAATATACGCGCGGCGAGGCCATTATTAAGCAAATGCAACGCGAAGCGAGCGCAAGAGACATCGAGCTCGCTCGTAAAGACACCCTCATCGAGCTATTTTCCAACGAAAACGCCATATTAGATTACAAGAAAAGTCGTGATGTCGGTTTCGTGACGTTTATCGACAGGATTGGCAGGTCGATCAAGCGCACACCCAGTCGGTGGTATCGGTCGGTTGACAGACGTGGACGGAAATTGGTGCGAAAGTTGTTTTCTGAAAGTGAGGGGCGACAATGACGACGCCATTCATCGCGGAAATCGAGACGCGGGCCTACGCGACCGCGCGCCATCATTTTATCCTATCGGAAGGGGCGCGATCGGAAAGGGGTCCGAATATCGGGACAAAGGGAGAAAATTTGACCATCTCTTTCTTGTCTCTTAATCGATCGGCCCTGTCATTAAAGCTTTGCTATTCGATAGCGGAATTTATGCCTGATTTCGCTGGCGAGATCGTGATTGTAGACAATGGCTCTGAACTTGAAGAAATCAACGCGTTAACGAACGGTCTGGAGAACTTCCCACTTAGACTTAGGATTGAACGACTACCGCGAAATTTTGGCGTGGCCGCCGGTCGCAATCGTGCCATGGCGGTCGCTCAGACCGATTGGGTCATGTGCCTCGACAATGATATCTATTTTATTGCCGACCCGAGAGAGCGTCTGCAGCGCGATCTCGCCGAACTCGGTTGCAACTTCATGAGCTTACCTCTTCTCGAGCCAGAGGGAGGACGGCTTTTCGCCCTTGGAGGCCATCTCTATGTTGGAATCCAGCCCAATGGGGCGGTATCCTTGGGTGGCGGAAGCGTCTACAGGCAATCGGCGACCGGACCCTTCGATGAGCCGAGTTTTCTCGGAACATTCCTATTTGGCGGGTCGTGTATCCTAAACAGGCACAGCTTTGCTTTACACGGCGGGTACGACGAGGCGATGTTTATTGGTTTCGAGGATATTGAGTTTTCCTTGAGGCTTTTTCGGGCCGGTCTAAAAGTGGGATGTTTCGGCCAAACATTTCTTGTTCACGATCATCCGAAACCCAGCAACGATACGGACGCCGATTATGAGAAAATGCGATTTTCGACGGATATCATTCGACGGTCGGCATTGTATTTCGAGCAAAAATATAATTTCGTTATATGGAATAAGGGGGTCGAGACTTGGCTCGAAGAGCGAAGAAAGGAGCTCAACCTAAGTGATTCTCCTTCGACAGAGAGCAAGCCCGCTTTGGCGCAATTTGGCAAAACCAAACCGCGTATAGCCCTGGTTGTAGACGTGCCACAGTGGGCTTTTGGGAACATTGCACGTCAGCTGATAAGGAATCTTTCGCATCGCTATGATTTCGATCTGATCGCGATGTCGGAATTGGTTGCCATGCAATCGAAGCGATTTGCCGATCCAAAGGCAAATCGACGACTGGCCGAAGCGCGCGGTCCCGGCATGGGCATATTGTTGGCGAATAGTGCGAAATATGACATAATTCACTTTTTTTGGCGCGAAGATCTTCTGCTGCTCGGAACCGAGCATATCGCCGCTTACGCAAATTTCTTGGGGATGACGGCCGAGGCCTTCGAGCGAAGATTCGTCAAGACCGCGCGCATTTCGACATCGGTCTACGATCATCTGCACTCTACTTCTGACGCCATCAAACACCGGGCTCATATCTTCAACGAGTTGGTTCGCGGCTATACCGTGTCGTCCGCTCGCCTGGACGACCTCTATCGGCAATTTTCCGAAATCCGACCGCCAAGCGCGATCGTCGAAGACGGGGTGGACCTTGAGGCGTTCGCGCCAGAGAATTTAGCTCGTTTCGATTCGATTGCGTGCCGCGAGGTCGTTGTCGGTTGGGTGGGCAATAGCAAATGGGCCGCGGAACACGGCGATCCAAAGGGGGTGCATACGATTCTCAAGCCGGCGATCGAACAACTGAGGGCGGCGGGCGCTTCGGTTCGCCTCGAGTTGGCGGATCGCCAGGATAAGTTCATACCGCATGCCGAAATGAAGGACTTTTACAAGAAACTCGACATTTATGTCTGCACTTCCGAGATAGAAGGAACTCCAAATCCTGTATTGGAGGCAATGGCTTGCGGAGTGCCTATTATAAGTACGGATGTCGGCGTCGTGCCGGATGTCTTCGGGCCGCTGCAAAAGTCATTTGTTCTTGAAGACCGATCGATAGATTCGCTGAAGAAATCATTACATAAGCTAATGTCTGACGAGCAAATGCTTAAGATGATATCGGCTGAGAATGTACGGAGTATACAACGGTGGAATTGGAAATCACAAGCCGACAAATTTGATATATTTTTTCAGCGTATGTTAGAGTTATGATCCTGTTACATTGTTGTTACGGTTCACTCCATTACTAATACACGAAATTGCGTTCGCTCCTGCGGCCCATGGGTTCGGCGCCCCCGCCCCCTCGCCCTGTTCAACCCCCGAGCGCCCGCCAGCCGGCGTCGCCGTCGACGAGAGCGGCCCTGCGTGAAGCGGGCGCCGCGTGCGACTTCGCGTCGAAGGCAACGCCGCCTGGGGGGCAAGGAACCCCGAATTCGTTTTGATCCGATATTTCATTTCGGAAAAACGAAATCTCGTGCTAGGCTGTTTTATCGCTTGTCCCCATTCCCGACTTGCCGGCGGGGCCGCGCGGGGGCTTTGCGACGGAGATCGGCGCAAAAATTTGGAGCAAAACGAACTTTTCCTTTTTCCTCTTGCAAGCCCCTGATTTCCCACAAAACGGCCAAAGGAATCTTTGGAAATATTTGGAGAAAACGGCCGCAGATTTGGAAATGTTTGGCGCCGATTGGGAAAAGCTTGCCGGGCGCGAAGTCCGGCAAGGGGGCGAGCGCGCTTTCTCCGGCGCCTCCCCATCCCCGGGCCGCGCGGGCGGTTCGAACGCAGGCCGCATCGCAAGCCGGCAAGAACAATTCTCCAAGCCTTCCCCGACCGGCCGGCGCGCCGCCCGCGCCGGCGGGCGCCGGCGAGTTGACTCGGCGCGCGAACCCTTTAACAGGGACGCGCGTTCCCGGTCGCTGGTCGGGCCGATCTCCGCCCGCAAGCGCGCCGAGCGCCGCTGCACGATGGCATGTCCGGTTTTCAATGGGTTAGGCGCCTGCACGAGATGCGCAAATCGCGAACCACGGCGTTGACGGGCCGTCTGTGGGGCCTCCTCGGCTCGCCCTCGACGCGCCTGATCGCGCGCCTGCTGAGCGACCAGGGCGCCAAGCACTGGAAGGGCTATGCTTTCGCCACGGCGATGACGGTGGTGGTCGCGGCGACCACGACGATGTCGGCGTGGATCATGAAGGACGTCATCAACGACATCTTCGTCGCCAAGAGGCTGATGGCGGTCTGGGTCATCGGCGGCGCGATCGTGGCGATCTACGCGGTCAAGGGCTTTTCGACCTACGCCCAGACGGTGGTGCTGGCGCGCGTCGCCAACAACATCGTCGCCGACGTGCAGAGCCGCATCTTCGACAAGATGCTGGCGATGAGCCTCTCCTTCTACAGCGTGCGCCATTCCACCGAGTTCCTCGCCCGGCAGGCGTTCATCTCGCAATCGGCGAGCGGCACGCTCAACCTGCTGATCACGGCGCTGGCGCGCGACGTTCTGACCCTGATCGGCCTCTCCTCGGTGATGATCGCGCAGGATCCGCTGATGTCGGCGCTGGCGCTGATCGTCACCCCCGGCGTGATCGTCGGCATCCGCCATCTGGGCGGGCAGGTGAAGAGCGTGATGCTCAACGAGTTCTACGGCTTCATGACCATCCTGGAATCGTTGCAGGAGACCGCCCAGGGCATCCGCGTCGTCAAGGCCTTCACGCTGGAGCCGTTCATGCGCGCGCGCCAGGGCGCGGCGATCGCCAGCTTCGAGCGCGCGGCCAACAAATTGTCGATGGTGGGCGCGCGCTCGAGCCCGCTCACCGAGTCGCTCGCCGGCGTGGCGGTCGCCATCGTCGTCGTCTACGGCGGCCTCAGGGTGATCGAATCGGGACAGCCGCCGGGCAATTTCTTCGCCTTCATCACCGCGCTGATGTTGGCGTTCGAGCCCGCCAAGCGCGTGGCGCGGATGCATATCGACCTGACTTCGTCGCTGCTCGGCGTCGAAATGCTCTATAAGTTCCTCGACGAGCCGACGCAGGAGGACGAGCGCGGCGACGAGCCGGAGCTGCGCGCGAGCGAGGGGCGGATCGAATTCCGCGACGTGCGCTTCGCCTACCGCCAGGGCGAGCCGGTCCTGCGCGGCCTCGACCTCGTCGCCGAGCCCGGGCGCACGACCGCGCTGGTGGGCCGCTCGGGCGGCGGCAAGACCACGGCGATGAACATGATCCTGCGCTTCTACGAGCCCGATTCGGGCGCCGTTTTCGTCGGCGGGCAGGACATCGGCGAGGTCTCGCGCGCCTCGCTGCGGCGGCAGATCGCCTATGTCAGCCAGGAGACCTTCCTGTTCAAGGGCTCGGTCGGCGAGAATATCGCCATGGGCCGGCCCGGCGCGACTCAGGAGGAGATCGTCGAGGCGGCGAGGGCCGCCCATGCGCATGATTTCATCGTCGGCTTCGAGCGCGGCTACGATTCTCCGTGCGGCGAGCACGGCATGCAGCTTTCCGGCGGCCAGCGTCAGCGCATCGCCATCGCCCGCGCGTTCCTGAAAAACGCGCCGATCATCCTGCTCGACGAAGCGACGTCCGCGCTCGATTCGGAAGCCGAGCGCGCGGTGCAGGAGGCGCTGAAGACCCTATGCGCCGGCCGCACCACCCTCGTCATCGCCCACAGGCTCAGCACCATCGTCAACGCCGACAGAATTTGCGTGATCGAGGGCGGCGTGGTCAGGGAAACCGGCCGCCACGACGAGCTGATGGCCAAGGGCGGCGTGTATTTTCATCTCCACCAGACGCAGTTCGATCACGAACTCGTCCTCGCGCCGGAAATCTGCGACTAAGTCATTTCGATCTCGGGCCGCCTCGCGCATCGCGGAGGCCCGATGGGCGAACACGGAAGATTTCTACGCGCCTTCCCTCATCAGCCATCGCGCCGCGCGTGCGGGCGCCATTCGCAGCGCCAATCCCGCGGCGACGGCGGCGAGGCGCCAATCGCCCCGGCCGAACGCCAGGCGCGCGCAGCGGACGAGCGACTGCGCGCGGTAGCGTCGGCCGTCGCCGAGAAGTCCCTGCCGCGCGCTCGCGACCACATCGGCGAGCGCCTCGCGGCTCGGCGCCGCGTCCGTCATCGCCTCGAAATAGGCCAGCGCGCGATAGGCGCTGGCGATCGAGGCGACGGAAAGGGGCATGGACGCCGCGGCCGGGCCAAGGCTGTCGAAGGCAAGCGCCTCGCCGACCCCGTCGAACGGGTCGGGGCGCCCCGCCCGCCGCGTCCGCGCCGCCAGCAAGGCGAGGTCGTGGGCGAAGCGCTGGCCGAGATTGACGCCGGCCGAGATCTGGCCGGGGTGGACGCGATAATGCAACAGGACGTCCGGCAGATTGGCGAGGCGGGCGCGCTCCGACAGTCGCAGCCACAAATCGTAATCCTCGGCCTTGGCCAGCGCCGGGCGATAGCCTCCGGCGCGCAGCAGGACATCCTTGCGCGCGACGACGCTCGGATGTTTCAGCACGCAGCCGCGCGTCGACAGCGCCGCCGCGACGGCCTCCGGGCCGGTCGGAAAATGGGTCCGCCCGCCGGTCAGGGCGCCGGACGCGTCGATGAAGGCGACCTGCGAGCCGACGACCGCGACGCTCGGCTCGCAGTCGAGAAACGCGACCTGGATCGCCAGCCTTTCCGGCAGCGCGATGTCGTCGCTGTCCATGCGCGCGACGAGCGCGCAACGCGCTTGCGCGAGTCCGAAATTGAGCGCCGCCGCCAGGCCGACGCCGGGGTTGCTCAGCACGCGCAGCCGATCGTCACGGGCCGCGAGCGCGGCGAGAGCCGCGACGGCGCCGTCTCTGGAGCCGTCGTCGACGACGAGGAGTTCGAGATCGCGCAGACTTTGCGCGAGAATGCTCGCCACGGCCGCTTCGAGATAGGCGCCGCCGTCGCGCACGGGCAGGACTACGGACACGCGCATGGCGAGGCCTCTCGCAAGCCCATCAGCCGGACTCGGCCTTTTCGATCACGTCCGCGCAGAAATCGTCGAGGTCGGCGGCGATACGCCGCACGTCGAATAGGCTTCTCACCCGCGCCAGGCCTTCGGCGGCAAGCCGGCCGCGCAAGGCGTCGTCGCCGATCAGGGTCTCGACCGCTTGCGCGATGCGAGGGGCTTCGACCGAAGGCACGAACAAGGCCTTGTCGCCGCTGATTTCGCACAAGCCCCCCGAACCCGACGAGACGACCGCCGCGCCGCCGGCATGCGCCTCGAGACAGGTCCGGCCGAACGGCTCGCGCCACATCGACGGCACGAGCGCGATCGCCGCGGCCTCGTTGAGCGCCTTCACCTCGGAAAAAGGACGGTCGACGAGGAGGCGCGCCTGATCGCCGAGCGGCGCCAACGCGGCGCGCAGCATCGCGAAATAATCGGGAAAGCGCTCGGATTCCGACACGACGAAAGTCGCCGACCAGTCGCGATGGCGGGGCAGGATTTCGCAAAGCGCGCGCGCCGCTTCGACCAGCCCCTTTTCCGGCGTGGCGCGGCCGACCACCAGCACGGTTTTCGCGCGCTCGGTCCATGGGCTCCAGGCGTCGATGTCGACGCCGTTGGGAATGACGCGTCGCGGCGTCGCGACCTCGGGCCAATCGCGTTCAAATTGAGCGCGGACGGCGGCGCTGACGAAAGTGAGGCCGGCGAGCGAATTGAGTTGGCGCGTATGACGCCAACGCGAAAGCTCGCGCGTCCATTTCGAACTTCGCGGCGGCCGCAGGAAATTGTGCTTTTGCAGGATGATCGGCGCGCGCACGAGGGCCCGGACCGCCGACGCCGACGGCAGGTGCTGCTGCACCACGATCGCCGAGGGCGCGAGCCCACGCGCCAGGTCGGCGATAAAGCGGGCGCGGCGCAAGGTGTTGGCGACGCCGAAGGCGGGCAGATTATGGATCGCGGTCGCGGGCAGAGCGGGGTCGCCGCATTCGGCGACGATTTCCACGCGAAAGCGGCTGTGCGCGGCCACTTCGCAAACGAACAGGTCGATCGACGTCGCCGCGGCGATCGAATAGCGCATCCCCCGCGGCAGGATTTGCAAAATCGACCGCCGACTCTCCTCCGAAGACCGCAAGTTCCTAAGCGCGTCCAATCGCGGTCACCCCCTGTTTCGAGCCGCCGCTCACCTTACAACAGGATGCGCTATAAGTCCCCTTCGCGACGCATAGCGTCGATCAATCGCATCTCCCGCAGGGCCGAGCCGCACGCGTGAAACTCTCGATGCCGGACAAGGCGCACCGCCTCTATCTCTTGCGCTCGTTGCTCGCCCCGACAGTGTCGGCGCGATGGAGCTGCTTCATTCGCGAGTTTCATCGCGATGCAGGCGCCGTCGATCCCGTCGCTCGCGTTCTGGCCAAGCCGTTGCGAAACTACGTCCATCGCGCGTTCTGGCCGCGGCGAAGGCTCGACCTTCTCATCGAACACTACCGTTGGTTCGACGCGCTCTTCTCGCGCGACTGCATTCGAAGAATCTGCTCTGGAGAAGCGCTTGCCGTCGTCACGCTGCAAGGTCGCCGGGGAAGGGAATACCATCTGTTCGTCGTCGCCTCCGTCGCCGCGATCATGCAGCGAGAAGGCGAATTGGCGATTTATCTCGCCAAAGGGGCGGACGAGCCGAAGTTGTGTCGTCTGTCTCTTTGTCTTTCCAAAGTCGCGGGGAGGCTCTCGATCGTCATCGGCGGCATACAGGGCCCGTTGACCGCCCACAAACGCGACGTCATCGACGCGACCCGCGATCTCTACGGCCTTCGTCCAAAGGATGCGGTCTTTCTCGCCGCGCGCGCGATGGCGCAGGCGCTTTCCCTAGAAGCCGTTCACGCGGTTTCCGACGCGAATCATGTCCTCAAACGGCTGCAGGACAAGTCGAAATTTTCGCATTACGACGCCTATTGGCTGGAAAGGGGCGGCGCCGCCGACGGCCCCTTCGGCTTCGTTTTCACCCCTCTCCATCCGATCGCGGCCTCCCACGATAAACGCGACGCCATGAAGATCGCGATCGTCGAGGGGATGAACGCTTTCACCCGCGCTCATCGCCATAAGCGCTCCGGCCCCTGAGCGCTGGCCGCCCATGACGCCGGCGCCGACCGATTGCCCCGCTGAGCCCGTCATCGCGTTTCTTCCCCCTGCGCGCGGTTCTCACCGATCGCGGCGAGCCTGCGCAGCGCTTCAGGCAAGGCCTCCGCAAGGCTCGCGTCCGCCGCGAGCGTGACGACGTCGTCCTCGCCGACGGGCGGCTCCAGCGCGGCGAACTGGCTGTCGACCAGCGAAGCCGGCATGTAGTGGCCCCGCCGCTCGGCGACGCGCCGCAGCATCAACGCCTTGTCGCCTTCGAGAAAGATGAAACGCAGGTCGGGGCCGACGAGCGCGCGCAGCCGGTCGCGATAGGCGCGCCGCAAGGCCGAACACGCGATGACGGCGCCTTGGGGATGGGCGCGCGCGTCGGCGAGCCGTGTGCCGATCCGCTCGAGCCACGGCGCCCGGTCGGAATCGCTCAAGGCGATCCCGGCGCTCATTTTCGCGCGCGCTTCTTGCGAATGGAATTCGTCGCCGTCGAAGAAGGGCAGGCCGCGCGCTTGCGCCAACGCCTGCCCGAACGTGGTCTTGCCGCATCCGGAAACGCCCATCACGATGACAGCGAAGCGCGTTTCAGATCGAGGCCGTGATGCCGCCGTCGACATAGAGGATATGTCCGTTGACGAAGCTGGATGCGTCGGAGGCGAGGAAGATGGCGGCGCCGACGAGTTCGTCGACTTCCCCCCAGCGTCCGAGCGGGGTGCGCGCGCTCAGCCAGGAAGAAAACTTCTCGTCCTCGACCAGCGCCCGATTGAGTTCGGTGCGGAAATAGCCGGGTCCCAGGCCGTTGACGCGAATGCCATATTTTCCCCAGTCGATCGCCATCCCCTTGGTGAGCATTTTGACCGCCCCCTTCGAGGCGGCGTAGGGCGCTATGCCGGGGCGTCCCAGCTCGCTCTGCACCGAACAGATGTTGACGATGCGCCCACGCTTGCGGGGGATCATCGCTTGCGCCACCGCCTGGCCGACGAAGAATACGCTGTCGAGATTGGCGCGCATCAGCTCCCGCCACGTCTCTTCGGCATAGTCCTCCAGCGGCGCGCGGCGCTGGATGCCGGCGTTGTTGACGAGAATGTCGATCGGGCCGATCTCCGCTTCGATCCGCGCGACGCCGGCGCGAACCTCGGCGCTATCCGTCACGTCGAACGGGACGCCATGCGCCTTGCCGCCGGCGGCGACCATACCCGCCACGACCGCCTCGATCTTATCGGGCGTTCGGCCGTTGACGACGACGACGGCGCCGGCGCCGGCGAGACCGGCGGCGATCGCGGCGCCGATCCCCGCCGAAGACCCCGTGACCAGCGCGACGCGACCCTCGAGGCCGAAAAGGCGTTCAATCAGGCTCATCGGACGTCTCGTCTCCCCTCCGGCGCGCCGGCCCCTGAGCAGGGTCCGAACGACTGAACCGCGCCGCAATTCGGCGCCGGCCTCGCTCTTGGGCCGGTTTTCGCGCCGAGGCAATTTTTTTCACGCCCGAGAGCTTGTCAACCAGCGGCGCGCCATCGAGCGTCGAAACCGGCCTTGGCCGGTTGACTTGGCCTCGCGCCTTTCTACTGTGCGCGGCTCACGCGGCCTATTCGAGCCGAAATCGGGTAAGGGAAGAATTTGATGTCGTCGCAAGCCGCCCTGCGCGAGGCCGCCGAGGCGTCGAAGGCGTGGCCTTTCGAGGAAGCGCGCAAGCTGATCGTCCGCGTCAAGCGCACGGGCCAGCGGCAAGTGCTGTTCGAGACCGGCTACGGACCGTCGGGCCTGCCGCATATCGGCACGTTCGGCGAAGTCGCGCGCACGACCATGGTGCGCCACGCCTTTCGCGTTCTCACCAACGACGAGATCGAGACGCGCCTGCTCGCGTTCTCCGACGACATGGACGGACTGCGCAAGACGCCCGACAACATCCCCAACCGCGCGATGGTCGAAAAGCATCTCGGCAAGCCGCTGACCGAGGTTCCCGATCCCTTCGGCCAATACGACAGTTTCGCCGCGCACAACAACGCGCGGCTGCGCGGCTTTCTCGACGGCTTCGGCTTCGACTACGAATTCGCCTCCTCCACCGAATACTACAAGTCCGGCCGCTTCGACGCCGCGCTGCTGCATATGCTCCGGCGTTTCGAGACGGTGCAGGAGATCATGCTGCCGAGCTTGCGCGAGGAGCGCGCGGCGACCTATTCGCCGTTCCTGCCGATCCATCCGCGCACGCGCGTCGTCATGCAAGTGCCCCTCCTCGGCCTCGACGCCGAAGCGGGGACGATCCGCTGGCGCGATCCCGACACGGGCGAGGCATTCGAGACGCCGGTCACCGGCGGCCATTGCAAGCTGCAGTGGAAGCCGGATTGGGCGATGCGCTGGTACGCCCTCGGCGTCGACTACGAAATGGCCGGCAAGGACCTGATCGATTCGGTGAAGCTCTCCTCGCAGATCGCGCGCGCGCTCGGCGCCGAGCCGCCCGCCGGCTTCAACTACGAATTGTTCCTCGACGAAAAGGGACAGAAAATCTCCAAGTCGAGAGGCAACGGCCTGACCATCGACGAATGGCTGACCTACGCCAGCCCGGAGAGCCTGTCGCTGTTCATGTTCCAGAAGCCGACGGCGGCCAAGCGGCTCTATTTCGACGCGATCCCGCGCACCGTCGACGATTACCTCGGCTTTCTCGACGCCTATCCCAGGCAGGAATGGAAGGAACGGCTGGGCAATCCCGTCTGGCACGTCCATTCCGGCGCGCCGCCGGCGCCCGAGAAGCTCGCCCATGGGCCGGAGGCGCAGACCTCGGTCTCCTTCGCCATGCTGCTCAACCTCGCCGCCGTCGCCAACAGCGACAACCCGGCGGTGCTGTGGGGCTTCCTGCGCCGCTACGCGCCCTCGGCCTCGCCGGAAAACCATCCGCGGCTCGACAGGCTGGTCCATTACGCCGTCGCTTACTTCAGAGATTTCGTCGCGCCGAAGAAGCGCTACCGCCCGGCCGACGAAGTCGAGCGCGCCGCGCTCACGGCGGTGTCGGCGAAACTGGCGGCGCTGCCGGCGCAAGCGAGCGCCGAAGAAATCCAGCACGCGCTCTACGACATCGCGCGGCCGATCCCGCGCTATCAGGATCTGGGCGCCAAGGGCGCGACGCCCGAGCGCCCCGGCGTCTCCAACGAATTCTTCAACATGATCTACGCCGTGCTGCTCGGCGAGGAGCGCGGGCCCCGCCTCGGCTCGTTCATCGCGCTCTACGGCGTCGAGGAGACGCGCGCGCTGATCGCCAAGGCGCTGGCGGGGGAGTTTGTGGTGGCGGCGTGAAGGGGCGGGGCGCGGCGCTTGAGAAAACGCCGGTTCCCCTTTTGCCAGACTTCGGACCTTCCAAGCTTTTCCAACGCCATGCCAAACATTTCCAAATTTGCGGCCTTTTTCTCCAAACATTTCCAAAGATTCCTTTGGCGGTTTTCTGGGAAATCAAAGCCTTGCAAGGGGAAAAAGGGAAATTTCGTTTTGCTCCAAATTTTTGCGTCGTCGGACGGGTTTCGCTTGATGGGAACGACGCCTCGACGGACGAAAGGAAAGGATAGCCGAAGTTCGGCAATTCAGAAAGAGATTGTCGGGACGGCATGAGCCGATCGCGCCGGGAGGGTCGGGGTCGTCGGGAAGGGGGTGGCGACGTTCGCCGCGCTTTGGCGGAGAGCGCCGTCGACCTGATGGAAGCGCCTTTTTCGGAAGCCGAAGGGCTGTCGAGGGGGCGTAGAATAAGTGCATTTCGTATTGGACTGCACCGTAATTCAGTGTAATTCCGTGCTTCTGCGGCGGTGCGCTAAGATCGCACCCGTGACAGTCCTTTGGCTTCGGAAGTTTTAGCGTCCACGCGGCGCAGTTGTCGTTTTCAGCTACAGGTGATAACGCTCTTTATAATATAACGGCGCGCGGGGGCGGGATATGGATCGCATCGTCAACGTAAAGGACATTGTCACGGCAGTCGGATCAAGCGTCGCTCTTGCGGCGCTTGGCTGGCTTTGGTTGCGGTTCAGCCGGCGCGGGCGATCGTTTTGGGGGAATCTTGGAACGGTCACCTTGCCGATTCCTGAGGGCGCGGCAGGGCCAATCGTTGGCGAAGTGAAAGGTGTTCGCGCAGTCGCCGTTCTCGCCGCGATCGGCTTTGTCTTCGCGCTGGCTGTGACGACCGCTTTTGTCGCTAGTCGTCTGGCAAGGTCTAATCAGGTTGCGTTTTGGACGCCAAGTGAAAAGACGGTGGTGCCAAGCGTACAAATATATCCAAGAATGAAATGGGCCGCGAATCCTGATAATGGTACTATCGACAAGAGGGCGGACAATTTCGCTGAGAATCTGGAAAAAAAGCCGGAAGTGATCGGATTTCGTCGCTACGAAGTCAGGGGCAAGGGAGAGGCGCCGTTAACATGGGGGTATTGGTGGGTTGCTACACTAAGCTATAACTACACGTACGAGGAATTGTTCCAAGATTTTCGGACAATATGGCCATGCGCCGATCATATTTACTATGAGAAAGACGGCGTCGGCCGATATTTCGATTTTCCAAATCCGCCGGCGAAGGAGCTAGGGTGCGACAAGCCGTGAACCGGCTCGCCCTCGCCCAGTCCTCTCCCGCATGCGGGAGAGGGGCGCGAACGCCAAATGCGATAGCCCTTCCGCTCACTCCCCCACCGCCCTGCAGCTTTTCGTCTTGCGATCGACGATCACCTCCGCCATCCAGGAGCGCGGGCTGCAAAAGGCGGTCGCGCCGCTGAAGCGGCAATCGTCGTTCTTCTCCGTCAAATCGCCGAACTGGAGGAACAGCGTGTCCGCGTCGCCGACGATGCGGATCGTGCAATGCTGCGAATCCTCGGTTATCGGGTCGTCCTCGTCCTTGGCCTTCAGCAGGACGCCGGCGTCGGTCGGAACCTCGCTGAAGTCTTTGAGAGAGTAGAAGCATCCTTGTTGCCCCTCATTGGTCGAGGATTCGCTGAGTCCGGCGTCGAGCGCCTTCACCGCGCCTTTGGCCAGTTCGAGCTGCAGCGAGTGCGCGTAGGTCCAGCCGTCCTTGTCGCGCCTCTTGGACGAGCAGCGAAACGCGCCGCTGACGCCGGCGAGCGTGTCTCGGCTTTCGCTCAGCGTGAAGGGGAGCGGCGAGCCGCCGTCGGGTTTGCGCCATTCGCCGGTCCAATGGCCGCCGTCCATTTTGCCCTGGAGCCGGCCGGTTTTCTTCAAGTCGACCGTCTCGTCGAGTTGGAAATCCCCTGCCGCGTCGATCCGCCCGGCAAGGCGCAGCGGCTTGCCGATGTCGAGATAGAGATACCAGCCCGTCAGCGCGTCGCCCTCCCGATCGAGCGCCGCCATCACCTTGGACTTGCCGATCTCACCGAAGAGATAGAGGGGATGGGCCGAGAGCGCGGCCGGGAACAGCGCCGCCGCGACAATGGTGACAACCGCCGGAAACTTCATGGCGACCTCGTCGCGCTGAAAGGCGCGCATCGCGACCTTACGGACTGGCCTCGCGCCACCCGCAGGAGGGGCGGCCTCTCGAAATCTGAAATTGTCGCTTCCGACGGCTCTCGGCAATTGCGACTCGCCGCCGCGGCAATGCCGAGTTGATAGATTTTCCCTCGTGATCCATTCTGCGCAGCCAACGCCGAGCCCGAAAGCCCACATCATGAGCGCTCTCAATCGCGTCGCCGTCGTTCAAGCCTCCTCGATCCCCTTCCAGGCCGAGCCGGCCGTCGACAAGGCGGTGCAGCTGATCGCCAAGGCGGGCGCCGAGGGGGCCAAGCTCGCGCTCTTTCCCGAAGCCTTCATCGGCGGCTATCCCAAGGGATGCGCCTTCGCAACGCCGGTGGGCATGCGCCTGCCCGGCTCGCGCGACAGTTTTCTCAGATATTTCCGCGGCGCGATCGCCGTTCCCGGCCTCGAAACGTCGCGGATCGCGCAAGCCGCGGCGGAGGCGGGGGTGTTCGTCGTCATCGGCGTCATCGAGCGCGGCGGCGCCACGCTTTATTGCACGGCGCTGTTCTTCGATCCGAAAAGCGGCCTCGTCGGCAAGCACCGCAAGCTGATGCCCACCGCCGCCGAGCGTCTGATCTGGGGGTTCGGCGACGGCTCGACGCTGACTGCGGTCGATTCCGCCGTCGGCCGGGTCGGTTCAGTGATCTGCTGGGAAAACTATATGCCGATGCTGCGCATGGCGATGTACGCCAAGGGCGTGCAGATCTATTGCGCGCCGACGGCCGACGACCGCGAAACGTGGGTCGCTACCATGCGCCATGTCGCGCTCGAAGGGCGCTGCTTCGTCCTCAGCGCCTGCCAGCATATCCGCCGCGACGCCTATCCCGACGACTACGAGTGCGTCCTCGGCGACGCGCCGGACACGGTTCTGATACGCGGCGGCAGCCTGATCGTCAGCCCGCTCGGCGAGGTGCTCGCCGGCCCGAACTACCAAGGCGAGACCATCCTGTACGCCGACATCGATCTCGACGACATCGTGCGCGGCAAGTACGATTTCGACGTCGCGGGACACTATGCCCGGCCGGACGTCTTCAGGCTGGACGTCGACGCGGCCGAAAAGCCCGCGGTCGCGTCGTCGTAGTCGCGTCAGCCGACGTCCGGCTCGCCGCATCGCGCCAGCACGGCGGCGCGGGCGGCGTCGCGCAGGCGCAGCACCGCTTGAAAATCCTGTCCGCTCGGTTCGATCGGCTCGGCGACGTCGACTGAGATCGCCGCCCATCGCGGGAACCACTGATCGCTGCGCAGCATCGACCGCGTTCCCCGGATGGCGCCGGGAATGACGGCGAGCCCGGTCTCGGCCGCGGTCTTGAACGCTCCGAGACGGAAGGCGCAAAGCCCCGGCCTGCGCGTGAATCCTCCCTCGGCGAAGAACACCATGACGCCGCCCCGCCGGGCGGCGCCCGTCACCGTCTCGGCGTCGGCCAGGCTGCCCATGACATCGTAGCGCTCGACGAACAACGCGCCCAGACGCGACAGCGCCGTCCCCGCGACCCACTGGGCGGCGAGCTCCTTCTTGGCGACAAAGATCGGCTCGCCGGGCAGGACCGCGGCGAGAACCAGGGCGTCCACGTAGCTAGAATGGTTGAAGACGAGGATTGCGTTCGCGCAGGCCAAACGCTCGCCGCCTTCGAGCGAAACCGGAACCGCCATCGCGGCGAGCGCCGTGCGCGCCACCGCGCGCAGCGCGCGCCATCGCCAGTCGAGCCGCGGCAGGATCATGACCGCGGCCCAGCCGACGAGGAAGCCGACCGCCACCACCGTCCACCACCATCCCGCGTAGAGGTTCTCGGCCAGCGAGCGCCCCCAGCGGCGAAGCATGGGGCCGACGCCGGCGAGCCACAGCCGCAGGATCTGCCGCCACACGGGCGCCGTCGACGGCGCCCCCAGACGGCCAGCCTCGTAAAGGGCTTTGGCGGCGCTGCGCCGGATCTTGCCGCTCGACGTCTTCGGCGCCGAACGCGGCGGCGCCAGCACGATCGCGTCCGGCGCGACGCCAAACCGGTCGGCCGCGACCTCCCGCGCGCTGGCGCGCAACGCCTCGCGGGCTTTCCGATCGGTTTCCCGCGTCTCCGCCACCACGATCAGCTGCTCGGTGCCGAGCCTGGGGTCGCTCACGCCGAACACCGCCACCCCTCCCTTGCGGACGCCGGGAATCTCGGCGATCGCTTCCTCCACTTCCTGGGGATAGATGTGGCGCCCGCCGCGGATGATGATGTCCTTGATGCGGCCGGTGATGAACACGTCGCCATTGGCCATATAGGCGCGGTCGCCGCTGTCGAGCCATCCCTCGTGGAACAGCGCCTTGGTCTTGGCCTCGTTGCGGAAATACCCCGATGTCGCCGACGGGCCGCGGAACTCGAGCCGGCCCTCGCGCCGCTCGCCGACCTCCCGTCCGGCTTCATCGACGATACGGATTTCGTGGCCCGCCAAGGGCCGCCCGCAGGCGACGACCTCCAGCGGCTTCGGGTCGTCCGGCCTGGCCGGCTTCGCCACGCCGTCGCGGCTCAGCGCCTCGCGATCGACCCGATCGATGACCGGGCCGCGTCCCACCGGCGGAAACGCCAAGCCGACCGCATTTTCGGCGAGCCCGTAGACCGGCGCCATCGCTTCCTCTCGAAAGCCGTAACGGCCGAACCGGTCGATGAATCGGCGCAACGTGTGGACGCTGACCGGTTCGGCGCCGTTCGCCACCATCCGCAGCGAACTCAGGTCGAGGCCTTGCAGATCGGCGTCGTCGATCTTGTCGAGGCAGAGCTCAAAGGCGAAATTGGGCGCCGCCGAGAGCGTAGCCCGGTAGCGATGGATGGCCCAAAGCCAGCTCTGCGGGCGCGCCAGGAAACTGAGCGGCGACATCACGTAGAGCGGCGCGCCAAAATAAAGGCACCCCAGCCACGCCCCGATCAGTCCCATGTCATGGTAGAGCGGCAGCCAGCTCACGAACACGTCGCTCGAACTCGCCTCCATGGCGCCGCCCACCGCCCGGATGTTGGCGAGCAGGTTCGCATGGCTGAGGACGACGCCCTTGGGATCGCCGGTGCTGCCCGACGTGTATTGAATGAGCGCCGTCGCCGAGGCGTCGATCTTCGGCGCCAGGAATTCGGCGCCGTCCGATCTCAGCGCCGCCGGACTCTCGACCGCGCGCAAGCTCTCCACTTGCGCTCGCAGCAGGCGGCCGACGCCGAGACCCTCGGGGACGGTCACCAGCATGCTCGCGCCGGCGTTGCGCAGAATTCCGGCCTGTCGGCGCAAATGATCCTCGATCTGGGACATCCTCGTGGGCGGATAGATCGGAACCGGGACCCCGCCTGCGAACAGAACCCCGAAGAAGGTCATGAAGAAATCGAGGCTCGTCGGCAGCATCAGCGCGACGCGGTCGCCCGGCATAAGGTCGCGCGCGACCAGGCCCGCCGCGACCCGGCGGGCCGCGTCGGCGAGATCGCCGTAGGTCAAGCGATCGGGCTCCGTCGCGTCGTCCCGCAGCAAGCTCAAATGGACGCGATCGCGATGCGTCGCGGCGCGCCAGTCGAGGGCCTCCGTGAGGGTGGCGGCCTGGGAGGCGGGCGGAACCGTCGGCAGCGGGCGCTCGGGCTCTTGAATATTGGCCGTCCCCTGTCGCGGGCGCGCCCGCTCGAGGGCGCGAAGCACGTCGGCGACCGTCTCCGCTTCGCTCATGACGTCGATCGGAAGCCGGACCCGGAAGGCGCGCTCGATGCGCAGGATCAATTCCGTGCGGCCGAGGCTGTCGATCCCCAAGTCGCGATCGAGCCGGCTGGACAGCGCAACGTCAACGGGGGACCCCTGCTGCGCCCGGAGTTCTTGGACCAGCCCGCGAACGATCTCGATGAGCTCGCGCCCTCGCGCGAGCTCGCCGGCTGGATCACGATTGGTCACAGGCGACGAGGCAGCCATGGGCTCAAACTAACGAGGCCGATGCGCGGCGCCTTGACCCGGATCATGCCGGTCGGCGGATCGATCGCCGCCGGCAGCCGGCCCCGGCCCGGGCTTTCGGCGACCGATAAGCCGCGGGAGGCCAAGCCAGAAGGCGCCGAGACGCTCTTTGCGCGGTGGCGATTTTCGTCATGCCGTGCGAACATGGTCTCGCCGCATCGGGGCCGAATGGCCGACAGGGAGAGAGATATGATCCGGGTCGTTGCGATCATCACCGCCAAGCCTGGGCGCCGGGAGGATGTCCTGGCCGCTTTTCGCGCCAACGTCCCGGCCGTGCGCGCCGAGCCCGGCTGCCTCGAATATGGGCCCGCCGTCGATGCGGAGGGGTTCGGATCCTTCCAGGCGAAGATGGGGCCCGACGTCTTCGTCGTCCTCGAGAGCTGGGAGAACGCGCAGGCGCTGAAAGCCCATGCCGCCGCCCCGCACATGGCCGCCTATGCCGCGAAAACGAAAGACATGATCGCCAGCCGGGCCATTCATATTCTGTCGCCGGTCTGACGCGCCGCGCGGGCGCCGCGCGATTATTCGGCGCTGCGTCTTTTCGCGGCCTGTGGCCTTTCAAGTCGAGCGCGTCTCACCCGTCATTTGCGGCGTTCAGTTCTTCAGCGGGAATCGAGGCCTCGCCCTTGCCGCCCTTGCGCAGCCAAACGCCTATGTCGCCTCCCTCGGAGACGAACTCCACGCCCGCCCGTTCAAGGACTTTCTGCATTAGACTGACGGTCAAATCCGGGACCCCCTGGCCCGATTCGAAGCGAGTCACCGTGCCGATCGATACACGAGCCGATTCCGCGAGCTCGCGCACGCCAATGAAGAGGCCGGCACGCGCCATTTTGCATTGTTCAGGGGTCATGCGCCACCATACGCTGTCTTGACGTCGGCGTCATGTCTGGACGTCGCCCGCCCGTTACGGCGTCATTGCGCGGAGGCGACGATGACGATCCAGAGGAATAAAACGCGCTGTCAGCGGAACGCCGCTCAGGGGGCGGACGCGTCGGGATGGACGAGATCGACGCAGTTGCGTCGGCCCGAGGCGATGCAATTCTGGATCTCGCCGTGGCGCTCGAGCTCATGGAACAACCAGAAGGCGCCGATCGCCAGGGCGACGACGAACGCCAGGGCGACGATGTTGGCGAAGTCGCGATTGTCGTCTTCCGGCGGCTCGGCCGACGGCGGCGTATTCGGACCTGTCACGATCGACCTCGCGCCGGACGTCCTACCCCTTCGGCTTCTGCATGAACGCGAGAAACGCCTCGCGCGCTTCGGGCGAGCGCAGGCGCTCGTGGAACACGCGCAGCTCCTCGTCCATGCGCGCCAGGAGCGCGGTCGGATCGCCGCGCAGCAGGCGGCGGGTCGCCAGCATCGCCTCGCGCGGCTTGGCGGCGAGCGCCTGCGCCTTGGCCAGCGCGTGGGCGTAGAGCGCGGCGGGCTCGACGATCGCGTTGACGAGGCCGAAATCGCGCGCGGTCTCGGCGTCGAAGGGTTCGGCGAGCAGCAGATATTCGGCGGCCTTGGCCATGCCGAAGCGCTGCGGCGCCAGCAGCGACGACCCCGCCTCCGGCACGATGCCGAGATTGACGAACGGCATGGAGAAGCGCGCGCTCGGCGCGGCGTAGACGAGGTCGCAATGGAAGCACAGCGTCGTGCCGATGCCGACCGCCGGCCCTTCGATCGCCGCCACCAGCGGCTTGTCGAATTTCGCCAGACTGCGGATGAAGCGCCCGCCCGCCGATTCGCCGCTCGCCGCCGACGCGGCGAGCGCCGCGGCGAGAAAATCGCCGATGTCGTTGCCCGCGGTGAAGACGCCCGGCGATCCCGTCAGCAGAATCGCGCCGACGTTTTGCTCGCGGCTCGCCTCGTCGAAAGCGTCGATCAATCGCTGGTACATCGCGCTCGTCAGCGCGTTCTTCTTCTCCGGCCGCGCCAGCGTCACGCAGGAGACCGCGCCCTCGCGCCGGACTTGGACCAACTCGCTCATGCCGTCTCCCCCAATACGGACTCGTAGGGTTCGAGCGCGCCGGCGCCCGACAGAACCGATCGCGCCAGGCCCGGCGCCGCCGTCGCCAGCTTTTCCGCGAAGAAGCGCGCCAGGCCGATGCGCCCGCGTTGCGTTTCGTCGCCGCGCGCCGCTTGATCTTGCGCGGCGAGCCCCGCCTTGGCCAGACACGCTCCGCCGAGCGCGAGGCCGAACAACCTGAGATAGGCCGAGGCGCCGCTCAGCGCCGAGGCGGGATCGGCGCCGAGCGCCGAGCGCATGTAAGCCGTCGCCTGTTCGAGCGCGTCGATCGCCTCGCTTAGGATCTTGGCGGTCGCGCCGAAGCCGGCCTCGCCGCGCTCGGCGACCTCGGCGAGGATCGCGCGCATCCCCGCGATTTCGCGCGCCGCGACCGCGCCGCCGGACAGCGGCAATTTGCGCTGCACGAGATCGATCGCCTGAACGCCGTTGGCGCCTTCGTAGATCGCGGCGATGCGCGAATCGCGCATGTGCTGCGCGGCGCCGGTCTCCTCGATATAGCCCATGCCGCCGTGCACCTGCACGCCGAGCGAGGCGACCTCGTCGCCGATGTCGGACGAGAACGCCTTGGCGACCGGGGTCAGCAGCGCGGCGCGCTCGCCCGCCGCGGCGCGCTCTTCGGCGTTTCGCGCGTGAAACGAGCGGTCGATCGCCACCGCCGTCAAATGGCAGATCCCGCGCGCCGCCTGGACCAGCGCCTTCATCGTCATCAGCATGCGCTGGACGTCGGGATGCTCGACGATCGGGCTCATGGCGGCGCCGCCTTTCGCGCTCCGCCCCTGGCGGCGCTCGCGCGCATAGGCGAGCGCGCGCTGGAACGCCCGCTCGCCGATCGCGACGCCCTGCATGCCGACGCCGAGCCGCGCGCTGTTCATCATCACGAACATCGCCGCGAGGCCGCGATTCTCCTCGCCGACCAGCCACCCCGTCGCCCCGCCCGCGTCGCCATAGATCATGACGCAGGTCGGCGAGGCGTGAATCCCCAGCTTGTGCTCGACGCTCGCGCAGCGCACGTCGTTGCGGTCCCCGAGCGAACCGTCGGCCTCGACAAGAAATTTCGGCACGAGAAACAGCGACAGCCCGCGCGTTCCCTGGGGCGCGTCGGGCAGGCGCGCGAGCACGAGATGGACGATGTTGTCGGCCATGTCGTGCTCGCCGTAGGTGATGAAAATCTTCTGGCCGAAAACGCGATAGCTTCCCTCGGCGGCGCGTTCCGCGCGAGTCTTCACGGCGTTGAGGTCGGACCCGGCCTGCGGCTCCGTGAGGTTCATCGTGCCCGTCCATTCGCCGCTGACCAATCGCCCGAGATAGGTCGCGCGCAGCGCCGCGCTCCCATAGGCGTTGAGCGCGCCGATCGCGCCTTCGCTGAGCAGCGGGCAAAGCGCGAAGCCCATCGAGGCGCCCGACCAGATCTCGCCGCAGGCGAAATTGACGCTGTGCGGCAATCCCATGCCGCCGTATTCGGACGACGCGGTCACGCCGGCCCAGCCCGCCTCGGCCCATTGCCGATAGGCCTCGCGAAAGCCCGGCGGCGTGAACACTGCGCCGTTCTCGCAGCGCGCGCCGACTTCGTCGCCCACGCGGTCGAGCGGCGCGATCACTTCGGTGGCGAACCGCCCGGCCTCGGAGATCACCGAGGCGGCCGTCTCGGCGTCGAGGTCGCCGAACAGGCCGGATTCGATCGCCTCGTCGAGTCCGGCGACATGTTTGAGCGAATAGAGGATGTCGGCGACGGGCGACCGATAGGACATGGCGTTCCTCGTTGCGGATGTGACGGATTCTTTGCGTCGCAGGCCGCTTGACGGCTAGATTGTCGCGCCGAGAGGCGCCCGGCAAGCGGGAATAACGTTTACATATAAACGAAATGCCGCGCAAGGCGGCGAGGCCCTCCGATGCCGTCGAGTCACCGTCGAATCACCCGCATCGCGCCGGCCGACGCCGAGAGCATCGCCGCCGCCGCCGCGTGCCTGCGCGCGGGCGGTCTCGTCGCGATGCCGACCGAAACGGTCTACGGCCTGGCGGCCGACGCGACCTCGGATACGGCGGTCGCGGCGATCTTCGCCGCCAAGGGACGGCCGGTGTTCAATCCCTTGATCGCCCATGTCGTGGATCAGGCGAGCGCCGAGCGCGAGGCGGTCTTCGACGAGAACGCGAAAAAATTGGCGCGGGCGTTTTGGCCGGGTCCGCTGACGATCGTGGCGCCCGTCTCCCCGGGATGCCGGGTCAGTCTTCTCGCCCGCGCCGGCCTCGACAGTCTCGCGTTGCGCGTCCCCGCGAACCGGATCGCGCGCGCGCTGATCGAAGTGGCCGGCGTTCCGCTCGCCGCGCCTTCGGCCAACCGCTCGGGGCGCGTCAGCCCGACGCGCGCCGAGCACGTCGCCGCCGATCTCGACGGCCGGATCGACTGGATCCTCGACGCCGGCCCGACGCCGCTGGGGCTGGAATCGACGATTGTCGCCTGTCTCGGCGGGACGCCGCGTCTGTTGCGCCCCGGCGCGATCGCGCGAGAGAGGATCGAGGCCGAACTGGGCCTCGCCCTCGCGAGCGAGCTGTCGGGCGGCGCCGCAGAGGCCCCGATCGCGCCGGGCCTGCTGAAGTCGCATTACGCGCCTCGCGCGACGCTTCGCCTCGCGGCGAGGCAAGCGACGAGCGAGGAAGCCGCGCTCGATTTCGGCGGCGCCCTCGCCGCGAGCCCGGCGCGGACGAGGCTCGATCTGTCGCCGGACGGCGATCTCGACGAGGCGGCCGCCAACCTGTTCGCCTATCTGCGCGCGCTCGATGCGACGGGCGCGCGGACAATCGCGGTCGCGCCGATCCCCTGGAGCGGTCTGGGCGCCGCGATCAACGACCGCCTGCGCCGCGCCGCGGCGCCGCGCGACAGCCTGATTTAAGGTTGGGGCTCGCGCGGGCGATCGCCGCGGCGCCGGGGAAATCGTTCTCTTTTTTGCATATTCGACTTGCGCATCTGCACGCCCTCGGAGAATCTGCGCGTCCTTGCGCAGCGCCAGCGATGGATTCCCAAGAGATGAATTCCCCCTTGGACTGGGATGAATTTCGGCTGGTCAAGGCCATCGCCGACGCCCGCTCGCTGGTCGGCGCGGCGGAGGCGCTCGGCGTGAACCATTCAACGATTTTCCGCCGGCTCGCCGCCATCGAAAGCGCGATCGGCGCGCGTTTGTTCGAGCGCTCGCGCGCCGGCTATCGCCCGACCGCGGCGGGCGAGGAAATGATCGAACTGGCGACCGCGATGGGCGATTCGATCAACGAGTTCGAGCGCCGCGTCGCCGGACGCGACTCCAAGCCGACCGGCGAATTGCGCGTCACCGCGGTCGACACGGTCGTGATTTCGCTTCTGCCCCCGATTCTGGCGCGTTTCCGCGCCGTCAATCCCGGCGTCCAACTCGATCTGATCGTCGCGGCGCAGACCCTCAATCTGTCGCGCCGCGACGCCGACGTCGCGATTCGCACGACCAACGAGCCCCCGGAGTCGCTGGTCGGCCGGCGGATCTGCGTCGTGCGTTGGGCCGTCTATTGCTCGCCGGGCCTGGCGGCGGAGTTCGGAGCGCGGGTCGTCGCGGCGGCGCCGTGGATCGGTTTCGGCGACAATTACGCGCCGCCGCTGGGCAAACGCTGGATCGACGAAACCATCGGTCCGCGCCGCCAGGTGTGCCGCGTCAATTCCGTGCTGGGCATGGCCGAGGCGGCGGCGGCCGGCGTCGGGGCCACGATCCTGCCGTGCTTCATCGGCGACCGGCGCCCCGGGCTCAGCCGAGTCGGCGCCCCGCAGCCCGAGCTCGACGTCGATCTCTGGATTCTCACCCACGCCGATCTGCGCCATTCCGCGCGCGTGCGGGCGTTCATGGAACTGGCCGGCGCCGAACTCGTCAAGATGCGTGGGATCATCGAGGGCTCCGCCGGCGAGGCGGGCTAACGGGTGCTGCGTAGGCACGGAATCGCTTGTCGCTCCGCGACCCCATCCTGAAGCGCCGCCATTCCACCCGCTCGGCGCACCCTGGTTTCGGCGTCAGCATGCTCAGCGAGCGCTCTCCGCCCGCGCTTGGGCGATGCGCTCCTTCAGCGCTGCGGCGCCGACGGCGCCGACGACGACCCCTTTGCCGACGACGTATGCCGGCGTTCCCGATACGCCGAGCGCCGAAGCAAGCTTCATGTCCTCGTCGATCGTCACGACGACCTCGTCGCTCGCCATGTCATTCTCGAGCCGCGCCAAGTCGAAGCCCTGATCGCGCGCCGCATCGAGCGCCTTCTGCTCGCTTGCTGGGCCGGCGCCGCCGAGCAAAGCCCGATGAAAGGCGAGATACTTCGTCGGATCCTGCATGCGCGCGGCGACGGCGACCCGCGCCGCCGCGGCCGAGCCGGGGCCGAGGATCGGGAACTCTTTGAGCACGATCTTCAGATGCGGGTCGTCGGCGAGCAGCGCGAGCGTGTCGGGAAGCGCCCGCTTGCAGAAGCCGCAACTGTAGTCGAAGAACTCGACCAGCGTGACGTCGCCCTGCGGGTCGCCGAGCGTGACCTGATGCGGCGAGGAGAAAAGCGCCGCGGCGTTGGCGGCGATCGCCGCGCTACGATCGACGGCTGTCTTGCCGTTCGCGCCGGCCGCGGCTTGGCGTTGCTTGAGGACGTCGGTCAGGATCTGGCTGACCGCCTCTGGATGCCTGAGGAAATAGTCCTTGACGATCTCGCCGACTTCGTCGGGGTGCGCGGCCAGATAATCCTTGATGATTGCCTCCGTGCCCGAACGGGAGTCCTCGGCCCTAACCGTCTGAGAAGCGATCGTCATCAGAATGGCGGCGCCGAAAAGGATTGCGGCTTTCATGATCAGACCTCCAAGGGATCAACGCAACGGCGCAAAGACGCCGCTAGGACCGAGCGGACCCCGCGGCGGCGCGAAGCCGCCGGGGCCGAGCGGTCCCCGCGGCGGCGCGAACGGCCCGGGGCCGGGTCCGGCCGGAACGCAAAGACCCAACGGGTTGCGGACGAACCCCGGCCGGCAAGGCGCCGGCGCGCAGACGCCGCGCGCGTTGCGCGACAAGCCGCGCGGACAGGACGGGGGCGCCGCGGGCGCGCAAACGCCGGCTCGATTTCGCACTTGCCCTTCGGGACAGCGGGCCGGCGTAACAGGAACGCAAGTCCCGCCCCGGCTGCGGATTCGGCCCGGGGGGCAGGCAGGCGCGGAAACGGGCGCGCAACGGCCGGCGGCAGTTCGCGCTTCGCCCGGCGGACACTGCCGCGCGGCTCGCGGGCCAATCAAACACAGCCGTCCGTCGGCGCTGAGGTTGCGAATAAGGCAGCAGCTCCCGTCGGCGACTTTAGCGTAACCAGACGCGCAGGCCGGGCTCGGAGGAGGCGGCGCGGGAAGAATCGGCCCTGGCGCTGGAAACTTCGCCCCCGGCGCCGGGCAAACGGCGCGGTTGGTCGGATCGAGCGGCTTGCCGCAGCAAACGCCGTTCGACGTTACGTTCTCAGGCGCGCAGCACGGGCCGTCGACGGTCGGGATCAGCCCTGGGCCGCAGCAATTCGGCCGAGGCGGAACCGGAGTCCACAGCCTGCACACGCTCTTGTTCGGGCCGCTTGGCTCTTCGCCGAGGGGGCAGCAGACGCCGGTGGACGTGACCTGGCCTGCCAGACAACAGGCGCCGCCGACCGCGACATAACCGGCCGCGCAGGTCGGCGCGCAATTCGGATTGGTTGGCGCGCATATTGGGGACGGCGGCGTTGGCGCGCATTGGCCATTGACGACCGCGCTCGGGCAACAGGCCGGCCCACCGCTCGCGCTTGAGTAAACGTGACCGTTGTCGCAGCAGAAATTGCTCGGCCCGATCGGTGTCTGCCCCGCCGGGCACGACGAGTTCGAGCACGTCGCGTTGGGGGCCAACGTCGACGGCGGGCAGCACTGGTTCCCGATCTGGACGTTCGGCTGCGGGCAGCTCGGCTGGCAGGTCGCCCCGCCGTCGCGGACGAGGCGAATTTCGTTCGGATTGCACCCGCCGGGCGGCGTCGGCGGAGGCGGGGTCGGTCCGCCGGTCGGCGGAGCGCGCGGCGGCCCCATCGGGGCAGGCGGAGCGCCGCCGGGCCAGGGGACGCCGAGCAGGCCAAAACGCGCCGGCGTGCAATCGCGGCGAATGGCGATCGCGCCGAGCCGGCCGTGGTAGGCCTCGTCCCACGGGCCGTCGCCGTAGGCGACGAAATAGCTCGTCAGCGGCGGGACGTTGCGCGGGCGTTCCCACCAACCGCCCTCGCCCTGCAGGCCGTCGACATGCAATGGGCCTGTCTTGGAGAGGCGCTCGGCGAGCGCGGGATCGGCGGCGTCGCGCAGGTCCTCGCCCGTCGTCCACAGGAAGCCGCCGCACGACCTGGCGGTAATCTCGCCCGAATGCACGTAATTATAGCCTTCCGCGACGCCGCCGTCGACGTTGCGATAATCGCCGGGAAAACCGATGGCGTATTCGTCCGGGACCTCTTGCCAGACCCGCCGCCCGCCCGGCGCTTGGCCGACGATCGCATAGCGCAGCAGACGGCCGATCGAAGGGGCGGCGAGCGGTTCGAAGCCGAAGGCGCCCGTCGGCGCGGCCCGCTCGGCGAGCAGTATGCGCCCCCCACTGTCGAATGCGATCGTCGAAATCTCGGTCGGGCCGGCGGCGGGCGGCGCGGCGAGCTCGATGATTGCGTCGTCGCCGAAGGAGCCGTCGTCCTTCAGGCCGACCGACCAGACGCGCAGACTGTCGGCGACCGCGTAATAGAGGCGACGCTCATGGACGGCGAGGCCGAAGACGCGGCGCGCCGGCGCGGCGTAGTTCCACGCGCCCGGATCGGAGCTGTCGAATTTCGAGCTTGTGACGTCGAGCGGCGCGGTCGACGTCCACGCGACGGCCGGCAGCCCCTGGGCGGCGAGCCCGGCGGCGCCATGGTCGTAGACGCCGAGCTCGGCGCCGGCGAGCGAGAAGCGATGTATGAGGCCGCTTTCGCGGTCGGAGACGTAAAGCGATTTCGATTGCGGGTCGAAGGCGAGCGCGCCGAGCGCGGCGCCGGAATTGGGCCGGCCGTCGCTCGTCACGTTGGCGAACAGCGTCACCTTCCCCGTGACGCCGTCGATCCTGTAAATCGATCCCGGCCCGCCGCGCGGCCCCCAGAGACCGGGCATGAAGCGCGCGCCCGCAGCGCCCGTCTTGACATGAACCGACGCGCCGCCGGGGCCGGGCGCGACGATCGGCAGTCCGTAGGCGGACGTCGCGGCGACGTAAATGTTGGGCGGGGCGCCGTCGTCGAGCGCGACGCCGAAGACCTGGCCGACGTCCCGCGCCTCGAAGGTGAAGCGCTTCGGCGCGCCGACGAGCTGCGCGGCGGCCGGCCCGCCCATGTGGCGCAGATCGACGACGCGCAGCGACGGGCCGCCGAGATCGATGAACGTCTTTTCGCCCGGGTCCTCGCCCGGCGCGACGTTGGCCGGCGGCGGCGCGCCGGAAAATCCGGTGACGGCGGCCTCGCCCGGATCGACGATCGCGAAAGGCGCAATCTGCGCCTGCGCCGCGGCCGAGGCGACGAGCGCGAAAACCGCGAAGCCGAGCGCGGCGAAGCGCCGGCGCGCTTCGCTCGCGAGATGCGGCCGGGAGAAGAGGAGAGTGCGCCGCGGCGTGTCCATCGCTCGCCTATTGACTGATCGGCGTGTTGCAGGTCCCGTTCGACAAGTTGGCCGTCTGACCGTCCGGGCAGCACGTCCCGCACGACGTCACTTGCGAGGGATCGCAACAATGGCCGTCCGGCGCGCGCACCTGGTTGCTCGCGCAGGCCGGAACGCACTGGCCTTTGAAATTCGCTTGCCCCTGAGGACAGGCGATTCCGGTCAGCGGCGTCGGGCAGATCTGGCCGCCCGGGTTGTACGGTCCCGGCACGGGCGGGACCGCCGCACGACCTGTGGTGTCGCAAATGCAAATTTGCGCGAGCGGTCCCGCCGGCGCGGCCGCAGTCGTTCCCGCCGGGCATTGGCAGGAATAGTACCAATAACAACCACAATAGATCGGACACGACGAGGGACAGCTGTCGCAGGGACAGCTCATGTTCATGCCGGCAATCGGATTCTCGCTCAATACCATCGGGCTTGGGCAAAAGCAGTATGTCGGCGAGCATGTCTGAAATGCGGCGACGATGAGAGTCCCGTTCGTCACCGGTGTTACCTGGGCAGGCGCGGGACTCCCGCTGTCGTTCATGATCTGGCTGCAATCGACCAGCTGGGGCGGCGAGGGCGTGCAGGGACAGTTCGTGCCCGGTATTGCGCAGAAGATGCCCACAAGGCACGCGCCGAGGTCGCTCGCCAATTGGCCGACGCCCTGCTCGATGTCGCAGGCGCATTGCGCGGCGCTGACCGCGCCGGCCAGCCCGGCTTCCTTGATCAAGTCCGCCGCTGTTTCGCCTAGTGGGGCTAGCCAACTCCCCAACGCGTTGGCGTCGCCGACGGCGGCGTTCAGTTGGTCGCACATATTGCCGGCCGCGCCCGGGCCTTGCGTCGCGAGCGCTCCAGCGAGGACCCCCGCGGCGGCGCAGGTGACGGGATCCGCGCAAGCCGCGGCGCAATTTCCCGACGCGAGCGAGGTGACGGTGTTGTCGACCGCGTTCCATACATCGCCGCAGCCGTCGGCGCGCGCAGCCCCGGGAGCGGTGACAAGCGCCGCCGCGAGCGCCGCGCCGAACAGCCGCGCCCGCCCCGCGCCGGCTTGTCGCATCGGCGAGAAGCGCGAATGACCACGTTGCTGAGACGCCCAGAACCGCCTCACCGGCGCCTCCGATCTCATTCTTGCGGCGTATATTTGTAATATGGGAAGACCGCGCCCTTCCCGGCATGCGGCCAAGCGCCGCACGCCGCGCGGTATTGTCGCGCAGGTCCGCGGCCGCTTGGACTAGCCGCCGGCTTCGATCCTCGCCCGGCGTTCGATCCGCGCGGCGCGCGTGCGCATCGTCACGAGCTCCTCCGCGGCGGTCGGGTGGACCGCCATCGTCGCGTCGAGATCGGCCTTGGTCGCGCCCATCTTGATGGCGATCGCGAGGATTTGGATCATCTCCCCGGCCTCGTGGCCGAGGATATGCGCGCCCACCACCCGGTCGCTCGCCGCGTCGACGACCAGCTTCATGATCGTGCGCTCCGCGCTGCCCGAGAGCGTCGCCTTCATCGGCTTGAAGTTGGTCCTGTAGATGTCGACGACCTCGTAGCGCTCCGTCGCCTGGGCCTCGGTGAGGCCGACCGCGCCGATCTCCGGGGTGGCGAAGACCGCGTGGGCGACGTTGTCGTGATCGACGGCGCCCTTGCCCCCGCCGAACAGCCGATCGGCGAGCGCGTGGCCCTCGCGGATCGCCACCGGCGTCAAGTTGATTCGGTTGGTGACGTCGCCGACCGCGTGGATCGAGGGGATGTTGGAGGCCGAGGCGCTATCGACCACGATCGCGCCCGCCGCGTCGAGCGTGACGCCGGCCGATTCGAGTCCCAGCCCCCTGGTGTTCGGCTTGCGACCGGTGGCCACGAGAACCTGATCCGCCTCGATGGCGTCGCCGTCGGAGAGGGCGACGGAGAGCCTCGCGCCGCGCTTTTCGATGCGCGTCGGCAAGCAGCCGAACCGCAGCTCCACGCCGGCGCGTCGAAGTTCGTCGCGCAGGCCTTCGCGCATGTCCTCGTCGAATCCCCTGAGCACGTTGCCGGCGCGCATGACTTCGACGACCTCGGCGCCGAGCCGGGCGAACAGCGAGGCGAACTCGACCGCGATATAGCCGCCGCCGACGATCAGCAGCCGGTTGGGAAAGGTCTCGAGATCGAAGATTTCGTTGGAGGAAATGGCGTGCTCGAGGCCTTCGATCGAACGCGGCGGCTCGGGCCTCGCGCCGGTCGCGACGAGGATATGCCGAGCGCTCGCCGTTCGGCCGCCGGCGAGCCGGACATTATGGGCGTCGATCAATTCGGCGCGCCGCTCGATCAGCTCGACGCCCGCCTTGGCGAGGTTGGCGCGATAGATCGCGGACAGGCGCGAGATTTCGCGCTCCTTGGCCGCCACGAGCCTCGGCCAATCGAAACGCGTCGGACCCACGCTCCAACCGAACCCTTCGGCGTCGGAAAAATCGTCGGCGAAGCGACTCGCGTAGACCAACAGCTTCTTGGGCACGCAGCCGCGGATGACGCAGGTTCCGCCGACGCGAAATTCCTCCGCCACGATCACTTTCGCGCCGTGCTCGGCCGCAACTCTCGCCGCCCGAACCCCGCCCGATCCGGCTCCGATCACGAACAGGTCGACGTCGAACGCCATCGCGCGAACCTTTCCCTAGTTTCGGCGTCGCGCGCCCGGACGCTCCGCCGACGCGCGCGATCGCGGCCTAGAACTCGTATCCCTTTTTCTTCATTTCCTCGCGAGCGCGGGTCACAATCTCCGTCGACAATTGCTGCCGCCAGGCGCCCGCGCGAGTCGTGACGTCGTTCATGAGCGCGGATTCGGTGATGATGTATTTCTTGCCCGTCGCGCTCTCGTAAAACCCTGCGGTGTCCTTGAGCTCCTGCTCGGTAATTTGGCTCGCCAGGAATTTCGCCGACCCCGCCAGGACGCCTTCCTCGGTCTTGACGAATTCCGGCTCGATGGCCAGCAACGTCGCGTGCAGGGGGTCCTTCAGCTCCGGCCGCGTCGCCGTGACGTTGTGTTCCAATTGTCCGAGCATCCCCGGCACGACCCGATCGAGGGACGTCTTCATGCCGGTGTCGACCAGGATCTGATTGGCGTAATTCAACGCGGCCGGCGTCGGCTCCTGCGCGCGGGCGCCGGCGCTCGAGAGCGCCAGAACGAGAAAAGCGCCGAGGGACGCTTTGACTTTCCATTGGGACGAGGACACGATTTCACTCTCCATTGCTTTGTGGCGATCAAGCGAGCGCGCCGAGAGTTTCGACGCCGTTCGGCCCGGCGACGACGGCGGCGCTCGCCAGGCCGATGAACAGGCCATGGTCGACGACGCCGGGGATCGACGCGAGCGCGCTGGCGAGCGCCTCGGGCGCGAAGATGGCGCCGAAGGCGCAATCCAGGATGTAGTGCCCGCCATCGGTGACGAAAATCTCCCCATCGCGGCGGCGCAGTTCGATCGATCCCGACAAGCCGAGTGCGGCGCTGGCGCGCTCGACGCGCAACCGTGTCGCGGCGAGGCCGAAGGGGACGACCTCGACCGGCAGCGGGAAGGCGCCGAGGCGCGCGACGAGCTTGGCCGAATCCGCGATCACCAGCATGCGCCGCGACGCCGCCGCGACGATCTTCTCGCGCAGCAGGGCGCCGCCGCCGCCCTTGATCAGGCGCAGCGACGAATCGATCTCGTCCGCGCCGTCGATCGTCAGGTCGAGTTCGGGGATCTCGTCCAGCGTCGCCAACGGCACGCCGAGCGCTTCGGCCTGACGGAAGGTCGCCTCCGAGGTCGGCACGCCCACGACATCGAGGCCTTGTCGGACGCGTTGACCCAGCAGGTCGACGAAATGACGCGCGGTCGAGCCGGTGCCGAGCCCGAGCTTCATTCCCGGACGCACGAAGGTCATGGCGCGTTCGGCGGCTTGACCCTTGAAGACATCGCTCACCGACAAAGGCCGAAACTCCGCAATCGCATCGGGCGCGAGGGTCCGCTCGAAGACGTCGAAGCCGCGACGCCGCCCGAGCGAGCGCGGCCGCCGGCGCGGCCCGCGCCGATGGCCTAACGGCTCGGCGGGGGAAAGGCAAATCGCGGCGAGGCCGGCTCGCGCTATCGGCGAGCCGCCTCGACGACGTCTTCGAATGTCCGCAGACCCGTCTGCGGCGCATTGACGAGAACCGCCATATTCCCGGGCGCGTGCTCGTTCTTCCACATCTTGGTGTGGGCGAGGGGAATCTTGTCCCACGGGAAGACTTCCGACATGCAGGGGTCGATGCGGCGGTCGATCACGAATTTGTTGGCCGCCGCCGCCTGCTTGAGATTGGCGAAATGCGAGCCCTGGATGCGCTTCTGTCGCATCCACACGAAGCGGGCGTCGAAGGTGAGGTTGAAGCCGGTCGTTCCCGCGCAAAACACCACCATGCCGCCGCGCTTGACGACGAAGCAGGACACGGGAAACGTCTGTTCGCCAGGATGCTCGAACACCGTATCGACGTCCCGCTTTTCCGTGATGTCCCAGATCGCCTTGCCGAACTTGCGCGCGCCCGCCATGAACGCGGAATATTCAGGGGAATTGACCTTGGGCAATTGGCCCCAGCAGGAAAAATCCTTGCGGTTGATGACGCCCTTGGCGCCCAGCGACATCACGTACTCGCGCTTCGATTCGTCGGATATGACGCCGATCGCATTGGCGCCCGCCGCCGCGCAAAGCTGCACGCCGAATACGCCGAGCCCCCCCGAGGCGCCCCAGACCAGGACATTGTCGCTGGGCTTCAGGCGATGCGGCTCGTGACCGAACAGCATGCGATAGGCGGTGGCGAGGGTCAGCGTGTAGGAGGCGCTTTCCTCCCAGGTCAGATGCTTGGGCCGCGCCATCAGCTGGCGATCCTGCACGCGGCAGAACTGCGCGAACGAGCCGTCGGGCGTCTCGTAGCCCCAGATGCGCTGCGAGGCGGAGAACATCGGATCGCCGCCGTTGCATTCCTCGTCGTCGCCGTCGTCCTGATTGCAGTGGACGACGACTTCGTCTCCGACCTTCCAGCGCTTCACCTTCGATCCGACCGCCCAGACGATCCCCGCCGCGTCCGATCCCGCGATATGGAAGGGATTCTTATGGATGTCGAGCACGGAGACCGGTTCGCCCAGCGCGGCCCAGACGCCGTTGTAGTTGACGCCGGCGGCCATCACGAAAACGAGCACGTCGTGGCTGTCGAGCGGCCAGGTCGGCACGACCTCGACCTGCATCGACTGCTCCGGCGGTCCATGCCGCTCCTTGCGCACGACCCAGGCGTACATCGATGCGGGCACATGGCCGAGCGGAGGAATTTCGCCGATTTCGTAGAGATCCTTGTTCGGCGCCGATGCGGCGTCGGGAATATCCGGCGGCGCGCCGCCCACGGGGCGAGTGTTCATGACGTTCCTCGGTTTGCGCGGTCCGGCGCCCAGAGCCCGGAACTCGATTGGCGAGCGCGAGCGCCGATTTCCAACGGCTTATTGCACCGCGGTATCTATGCATGGCGCGGCGCCGGGCTAAAATCAACCCCACTTTCGTTTCCGTGAACGATGCGAACTTCGCGTCGCCGCATTCACCGACCGCAAAGGAATTCCTGGTTATGACGATGCGCGGAGCGCCACGGCGCCGTAAAGTTTGCTGGAGATCTCGCCGCGGGGGCGCACGGACCAAGGAAAAGACGAAATGGCCGCCATGACGCCTTTTTTCAGGATGATCGGCTCGCTCGAAGGATTCGAGATGGTCTGCTTTTGGCTGGCCTTGTTCGTCGGATTCTTCCTGATCGGATTCTTGCTCGACTACCTCATGGGCAGACAAGGCTTCGGCCCCTACGTCAACTCCGGGCTGGCCTTGGCGGGCGCCTGGGTCGGACTCTATCTCAGGTACAATTATTTCCTCCCTTACCTCCGCTATGAGCCCTACTTGAGCTTCACCCTGCTGTTCGGCGCACCGGTCTCCCTGATCCTAATCTTGAGCTTCCTGAGAACGCGGGTGTATTAGCGCGGAGCGATCGATCGTGTTCCCTAACAAGTCGATAAGAGCAGGATTCAAGAAAGTCGCGCTTCCTGGAAACGCCGCCGACCCCCGAGGTTAGGGCAGGTCGAAGACGAGGATTTCGGAATCGCGGCGCCGCGACGTGATCGACAAGGCGGCTTCGCCTTCGATCGCCGCTCCGTCACCCGTATCGACACGGACGCCGTCGATGTCGGCGCTTCCGTGCACGATCTGGACCCAAGCGCTGCGACCGGCATTCAGCTTGTGACTGACGGATTCGCCGTCGTTCAGAAGGGTGGCGAAGACATCCGCGTTCTGATGAATGAGCACAGAGCCGTCTCGGCCGTCGTGCGAGGCGATGAGGCGCAAACGCCCCCGCTTTTCCAAGTCGGGAAACGTCTTCTGGTCGTAGCGAGGAGGAAGGCCCTGGCGTTCCGGCAGCAGCCAGATTTGCAGGAAGTGAACGGGCTCGACTTTCGAGGCGTTGAACTCGCTGTGCCGGATGCCCGTTCCGGCCGACATGACCTGCACGTCGCCGGGACGAATCACGGATCCCGTGTCGAGGCTGTCTTTGTGCGCGAGGGCGCCCTCGATCACATAGGAAAGGATTTCCATGTCGCGATGCCCATGGGTGGCGAAGCCTGCGCCGGGCTGGACCCGATCCTCGTTGATGACGCGCAAAGGTCCGAAACCCATGTGACGGGAGTCATGGTAATTCGCGAAGGAAAACGTGTGGCGGCTATCGAGCCAGCCATGGTTCGCATGCCCGCGCGATTGAGCCGGTCGAACGGCGATGGTCATTGGGGCTCTCCAGAATTGGGGCGAGCGCCGGGGCGCTCGCCGGCTCTGTTTTCAGATTTCACGCCCTACAAGAGCGTCGACCGAGTAACGTCCGCCGCCGCGAATAGCCAGGGAAAGCGCGACGACGCCCCAAAACAGGGGATATTCGTAGCCGCCTGCCGTCCAAAAGAAACCTATCGGGAGATGGACCTGCAAGACGGCGACGGCCATCAGGCCAAACACCAGCGCGGCGACCGGACGGGTCAAGAACCCCGCAGCCAGCATCAGTCCGCCGAAGAACTCGATAAGCCCGGCCAGCAAGGCGAGGGAGGCGGGCAAACCCAGCTTCGCGGCGAAGAATTGTCCCGTCGCTTCGACGCCATAGCCGCCGAACCAACCGAACAGCTTTTGCGCGCCGTGAGGGACCAGCAACAGACCTGCGGTGACGCGGACCAGGGGTTCAGCGAAAGGCGAAAGCGCATTGGCGATCGTTCCAAGCGCGGGGACGATCGGCTTGGCGGAAGGGTAAGTGGCAAGAGACATAGGACACCTCTGGGCAAAAGAGCGCCGGGCGACCTGCTCGCCGGCTAGGAATGCGGATTTAGCTTGCCGCAAATGCAGGGACAATCCATAGTTTCTGCACAAGACTGTTGCATATGGAGCAACAATATGGATCGCCTTGCCGCTATCGAAGCCTTCGTTCGCGTCGCGGAAGCCCAGTCGTTTTCCGAAGCCGCCCGGCGCCTTCGCTCGTCCAAATCGGCCGTCAGCCGCAACGTCGGCGCGCTGGAAAGCGAGCTCGGCGTCCGCCTGTTTCACCGAACGACGCGCTCGCTCACCTTGACCGAGGCGGGACGCGGCTATTTCGAGCGCGCCACGCGCATTCTGGCCGATCTCGAAGAAGCCAATCTCGCGGTCAGCCAATTGCAGTCGGCGCCGCGAGGCCGCCTGCGCGTCAGCGCCCCCATGAGTTTCGGATTCCTCCATCTCGCGCCCGCCCTGCCCGATTTTCTCGCCCGCTATCCCGAAGTCGCCGTCGACCTCGCTATGAACGATCGCTTCGTGGATTTGATCGACGAGGGTTTCGATGTCGCCGTGCGCATCGGCGCGATGGAAGATTCAAGTCTGATCGCTCGCAGACTGGCTCCCATCCGTCGCGTGGTCTGCGCTAGTCCGGCCTATTTCGAGGCGCGGGGCCTGCCCTTGTCGCCCGAGGATCTGAAGGGCCATGAGTGCCTCTTCAACAGCAACATAGCCTCGTCGCAAGAATGGCGATTCACCGCGCCCGACGGGAAGTCCTGGCCTGTCGAAGTCAAAGGGCGCCTCAGCGCCAACAACGGCGACGCGCTGAGGGCCGCCGCTCTACAGGGCCTCGGGATCGTCAATCTTCCGACTTTCATTGTCGGAGGCGACTTGCAAGCGGGCGCGCTGGTGACGGCGCTCGACGAATTCATCTCGCAGGATATGGCGATGAGCGCCGTCTACCCGCACTCCCGGCATCTTTCCCCCAAAGTCCGCGCGTTCGTCGATTTCCTCGCCGACTGCTTCGGCCCACGGCCGTATTGGGACCTAGTCGAATGAAGCGGAAGAGATGTCGCCGAACTCGACGCCGGGGTATCGGGCGCCGAACGCGCGCGCATTGGCGCCGCGGGATCGCGAGGCGCAAAAAATCCCGCGAGCCGAAGCTCGCGGGACCTGATTTCACGCCTGGGCGACGGGGACTGCTTTCCGCGGAAAACGATCAGAAGGCGTAACGAGCGCCAACCGTCGGAGCAATGTTGTTGTCGTAGTAATAGGGGACGCCGGGGCCGTGGGGAATGGCGATGGCCAGACCGCCGGTGACGTCGGAATAGGCAATGCCGGCATAAACGTCGAAGCGCTTGGTGAAGCGATAGTCGACATAGGCCGAAACCTCGTCGAGCGTACCCGCGCAGGAAGCGCGGAAATTGGTGACAGGCACGCAGGTCGACGGAACACGGAAGTCGTTTTGCAGCTCATGATAGTAGGACAAAGTAATGTCGGTTTTGCCGTCGTAAGCGTATTTCACGCCCGTCCAGAAGACCTGCACGATCTTCGGGGAATCAAGATTGTTGTCTTCGACGCCGCTCAAGCGATAACCGCCCTGGGCGGTAGCGCCGACGCCCAACGGGTTCGCCGGGTTAAGCATCAGGATGTGTTCGTAGCCGCCAAAGAACTTGTACTGGTCCCAGGTATATTTGGCGGCGACCATGATTGCCGTGTTATCGGTGACGATGCCATATTCGGTGTTGGCCGTTCCGATCAGATTGGCCCCGTTGATCGGGTTTGTATTGATGCTGTCGGTGGTCGACTGATAGGGCTGCGTGAGACTCGTAGGCCCCAGCAAGGGGTTGAGCACGCTGATCGCCTGGTTGACATGCTGGACGACGACGTCGCCCGAGAAGTTGTCGTAGGTTCCGCCAAAATCGAAGCCGTAGGCGTCGTTATGCGGCGCTTCCGGCGTACAGGTGGAGGCCGTCCAGGCGGCGGAGGCGGAGTAGCAGCCGCCGCTGCCGTCGACGAATTTATACATCGCGCCGAAATGGACCTGGCCATAGGAGACGCGATATTTCAGCGCATTGTCCCAACGGGTGTCCTCGGTGTCGCCGCCGCCGGCCATCAGGCCGTTATAGCCGATGAACGAAAAGGAATAGGCGCCGCCGGCCGGATCGTAGGCGAGCATCGCATCGGTGCCCAGGGCGCGCTGACGACCGAAGGTCAGTGTGCCGAAGTTCCTCGACGATATACCGCCATAGAGTTCGTCGTTGAAGATCTGGCCGGCGCGCGCGCCGTCGCCGGCGAACGAATAGCTGCTCCTGGGGAGGCCGGCGTTGCTGGTGTTGGTGGCCGCCATGTTGGCGAGCTGGCCGGACTGCGGATTGATGCCGGTCGAGGCGTTGAACACAACGGACCAGCCGGGCAGAATCTCTTCCGTGCCCTTGAGGCCCAGACCCGTCTGCGACAGGTTGTCCGGCGCAAAGAGGAATTGAGAATGGTTGCCGTTCCGGTTGACCAGCGATTCGCCCTCATAATTATAGCCGTTTTCCGGCAAGCCGTGGCTGACCCAGCCCGCGCCGGCGTCATACGTGCCGTACAGGGTGATGCCGTGCCACGTCAGCGGGCAATCGGTGACGAGGATCTCCTGGACGCTCGCGCAGGCTGCGAGGGTGGGCGGCGCGACGGGCGCGGGCTTGCTCGTCGGGAGATCGGCGGCCTGCGCGCTCACCGTCAGCGCGACGCTCGCTCCGGCGACCAACAGAAGCGATCTCGACAAAATCATATTGCGCCCCCTCATTTGCGCCGGCGATGGATGCCAGCGCTATATTTCTTTGACTATAACGATGAGGACGCGCTGTATAGTGTCACCATAGTGTCACTTTGTGCCACATGCCTTTCTCCAGAGGGATGAATCCGCGCAAGCGCCGCGCTGGTGTTGGGCGGAGACGGCCGACACGGATGCGACGATCCGACAATCGGCCGCCTCGATCTCGCTGGCCCCGCGGCCGATCGCCGAGCCGCTAGCCCTCACCGCCATTTTCTGCGATTGTGCTGTGCACAAAATCGAGCGAGGCGAAACGGAGACGGCGCGGGATGCAGGCGGGCGGCACATCGGAAACGGCGGCGACGCGCGACAAGCCTTGGATTTTCCGCACTTACGCCGGCCATTCGACCGCGCTCGAGTCCAATCGCCTCTATCGCGCCAATCTCGCCAAGGGCCAGACCGGCCTCTCCATCGCCTTCGATCTGCCGACGCAGACCGGCTACGACAGCGATCATCCCCTGGCCCGCGGCGAGGTCGGCAAGGTCGGCGTGGCGATCTCCCACATCGGCGACATGCGCGCCCTTTTCCAAGACATTCCGCTCGCTTCGATGAACACGTCGATGACGATCAACGCCACCGCGCCTTGGCTGATGGCGCTCTATATCGCCGTCGCCGACGAACAAGGCGCGCCGCGCGGCCAACTGGCCGGCACCACCCAGAACGACATCATCAAGGAATATCTATCGCGCGGCTCCTACGTATTTCCGCCCGCTCCGTCGTTGCGCCTGACCAAGGACCTGATTCTCTTTTGCGCGCGCGAGACGCCGAAATGGAATCCGATGAACGTCTGCTCCTATCATCTGCAGGAGGCCGGGGCGACGCCGGTGCAGGAGCTCAGCTACGCCCTGGCGACCGCGGTCGCCGTGCTCGACCGCGTTCGCGAATCGGGGGAAGTCGACGCGGCCGGATTCGCCAACGTCGTCGGCGGCCTGTCGTTTTTCGTCAACGCGGGCATGCGATTCGTCACCGAACTGGCGAAGATGCGCGCCTTCACCGAGCTTTGGGACGAAATCACCCGCGAGCGCTATCGTATCGCCGATCCCGCCAAGCGGCGCTTCCGCTACGGCGTCCAGGTCAATTCCCTGGGGCTCACCGAGCAGCAGCCCGAGAACAACGCCTACCGCATCCTCATCGAGATGCTCTCGGTGGTGCTGTCCAAGAACGCGCGCGCCCGCGCCGTGCAATTGCCGGCGTGGAACGAGGCGCTCGGCCTGCCGCGCCCGTTCGACCAGCAATGGTCGCTGCGCTTGCAGCAGATCATGGCGTTCGAGACCGACCTGCTCGAATACGGCGACATTTTCGACGGCAGCGCCGTCATCGATGAGCGCGTCGCCGCGTTGAAACGCGAGGCGATGGCCGAGCTCGCCGCGATCGACGCGATGGGCGGCGCGGTCGCGGCGATCGAATCGGGCGAGATGAAGCGCAGGCTCGTCGAATCCAATACGCGTCGTCTCGAGGCGATCGAACGCGGCGAACAGCGCGTCGTCGGCGTCAATTGCTTCACGACGAGCGAGCCGTCGCCGCTGATGGCGGGCGACAGCGCGATCCTGGCGCTCTCGCCCGAGGTCGAGGCCGAACAGGTCGCCCGCCTGAACGCCTGGCGCGCCCAGCGCGACGAAGCGCGCGTCGCGGCGGCGCTCAAGGCCTTGCGCATCGCCGCCAAGAGCGGCGCCAACGTCATGCCGGCCTCGATCGAGGCCGCCAAGGCGGGCGCGACGACCGGCGAATGGGGCGCGGCGCTACGCGCCGAATTCGGCGAATATCGCGCTCCCACCGGCGTCAGCCCCAGGGCGCGCCAGGAGGCGGCCGATCTCGATCCCTTACGCGGCGAGGTCGAGCGCGTATCGCTGAAACTCGGCCACCGCTTGAAGTTCCTCGTCGGCAAGCCCGGCCTCGACGGCCATTCCAACGGCGCCGAACAGATCGCGGTGCGCGCCACCGACGCCGGCATGGACGTGGTCTATGACGGCATTCGGCTCACCCCGCAGGAGATCGTCGAGCGCGCCAAGGCCGGAGTCGATTGCGTCGGCCTGTCGATTCTGTCGGGATCGCATCTGGCGATGACGCACGAGGTTCTGGAGCTCATGCGCGCGGCCGGTCTGAGTCATGTGCCCGTCGTCGTCGGCGGCATCATCCCCCCCGACGACGCGGAAAAATTACGCGCCGCGGGGGTCGCGGCGGTGTTCACGCCCAAGGATTTCGCCATCAACGAAATCATCGGCGACATCGTCGCGCAGGTCGAACGCGAGTTCGAGGACCGGGCGCGGCGCAATCCGTGACGTCTGGCGACCGGGCGGCGGACTTGTCAGGCTCCCGCAGACCGTCGTCGCGGGCGCAGATCGGCGCTTCGGTCCGGCTGTTGACGCTTAGTTGATCGGCGCAGGCGGTGATTTCCGATAACCCTCCCCTACATTGAGGCGCGGTCAAGGCTGCGGGCTAGCCACGAATCTCTCGTTTCGGGCGCGCCCGCTGGACAGCCGTTGACCGATGCTTTCTCCCCGATGGACACGTAATGCCCGCTATCAAACCAAACCGACCGCTCGTGCTCGCCTCGGTGATGGCGGCGATGTTCATGATCGCCATCGAGGCGACCATCGTGTCCACGGCGATGCCGCAAATCGTCGGCCAGCTCGGGGGATTGCAACTCTACAGCTGGGTGTTTTCGGCGTTCCTCCTCACCCAGACCGCGACAACGGTGGTGTTCGGCAAGCTTTCCGACCTGTTGGGACGCAAGAAGGTGATGCTGTCGGGCATCGCGATCTTTCTCGTCGGCTCCATCCTTTGCGGATTCGCGTGGTCGATGCCGTCGATGATCCTGTTCCGGCTCGTTCAAGGCGTCGGCGCCGGGGCCATCCAACCGGTCGGGATGACGGTGGTGGGCGACCTCTATTCCGCTCACGAGCGCGGCAAGATCCAGGGCTATCTGGCGAGCGTCTGGGCCATCTCGGCCGTCGTCGGGCCCTTGGCGGGCGGCCTGATCATTCAACATTTTTCCTGGGCGTGGATTTTCTGGCTGAACGTGCCGATCGGCATTCTGGCGGCGGCGGGCTTCTGGGTCTTCCTTCAAGAGAATATCACCCACGAGCGGCGGAAAATCGATCATTTGAGCGCGGGCGTGTTCACCATCGCCATCGCCGCGATCATGGCGGACCTGACGGCGATTTCGACTGCGGATTGGACCGAGATCGGCGTGATCTCCGCGCTCGCGATCGTCTGCGCGGGCCTGTTCGTCGCGCAGGAGCGGCGCTCTCCCGAGCCGATGATATCGCTCAAGCTATGGGGGCGCAGACCCATCGCGGCCGCCAATGGCGCGTCGCTGCTGGCCGGCATGACGATGATCGGGCTGACGACCTTCTTGCCCATGTATGTCCAGGGCGCGATGCGGCAATCCGCATTGACGGCCGGGTTCGCGTTGTCCGTGATGGTCCTCGGCTGGCCGATCGGGGCGACGCTCGCCACGCGCATGCTCACGCGATTGGGCGTGCGCCCCGTGCTGCTGACGGGCAGCCTATTCATACCCATCGGGGCTCTTATATTTGTCCTCCTCGATCCCGACGGACCGCCCTTTGTCGCCGGCGTCGGATCTTTGATCGTCGGCTTCGGCATGGGACTTCTCAGCAGCGCGTCGCTCGTTTTGCTCCAGGAGATCGTGGACTGGTCCGAACGCGGAAGCGTCACCGCATCCTTCCTGTTCGCGCGAAGCCTGGGCAGCACTTTCGGCGCCACGATCTTCGGCGCGGTCCTCAACTACGGTCTCATGCATTCGGGAACCGCGGCCGTCGTGTCGTCCGACCAACTGCGGCGTCTTCTCGAAGGCGCGGCGCAGGACGCGACGGTGAACGCGTCGATTCGGACCGCGCTCGAGCGCTCGCTCCACCTGACGTTTTTGGCGATGTTCGCGATCGCGCTGCTCACGGCCGCGGTCGCGTCGCTGGTGCCGAAAGTCGTGCTCGGCGCGCGGCGAGTTCCTGCGGCGCCGTGAGCGAAATCAGACCATGTACTGCCCGCCGTTGGCGCTGAGCGTCGATCCGGTGATGAAACCGGCGTCGTCGGAAGCGAGGAACAGGACGCAGCGCGCGATCTCCTCGGGCTGGCCGAGTCGGCGCACCGGAATCTGCGGGATGATCGCCTTTTCCAATACGTCCTTCGGCACGGCCATCACCATCTCGGTGGCGATATAGCCGGGGCAGATCGCGTTGACGGTGATCCCCTTGTTGGCGTTCTCCTGCGCCAGCGCCTTGGTGAAGCCGAGATCGCCCGCCTTCGAGGCGGAATAATTGACCTGCCCCATCTGGCCTTTCTGACCGTTGATCGAGGAGATGTTGATGATGCGGCCGAAGCCGCGCTCGCGCATGCCTTCGATCACCGGGCGGCACATGTTGAACAGCGAGTTGAGGTTGGTGTTGATGACGCCGTACCATTGGTCCGGCGTCATCTTGTGGAACATGCCGTCCTTGGTGATGCCGGCGTTGTTGACGAGAATCTCGACCGGGCCGAGATCCTTGGCCACCTGCGCTAGGCCCGCCGAGCAGGCCTCGAAGCTGGCGACGTCCCATTTATAAACGTGGACTCCGGTCTCGGCCTTGAACTTCGCCGCCGCCTCGTCGTTGCCGTGGTAAGTCGCCGCGACGCTGTGCCCGGCCGCCGCGAGGGCCTTGGAAATGGCGGCCCCGATTCCGCGCGTGCCTCCGGTGACCACTGCCACTTTGCCCATGCGACTCTCCTTTGATGAGACGTTTCCCCTGAACGCCGCCTCGTCGGACGGCGCTCTTGATCTTTGCCGAACCGCCGCGCCGAAGCGGCGGCGCTTGCCTCAGCGCTCGACCGTCAGGGCGATGCCCATGCCGCCGCCGATGCACAGCGTCGCCAGGCCCTTCTTGGCGTCGCGGCGCGCCATTTCGTGCAGCAGCGTGACCAGCACGCGCGCGCCCGAAGCGCCGATGGGATGGCCGATCGCGATCGCGCCGCCGTTGACGTTGACGATCGCGGGATCCCAGCCCATGTCCTTGTTCACGGCGAGCGCCTGAGCGGCGAAGGCTTCGTTCGCCTCGACGAGATCGAGGTCCTTGACCGTCCAGCCGGCGCGCGCCAGCGCCTTGCGCGAAGCCGGAATCGGGCCCGAGCCCATGATCGCCGGGTCGACGCCCGCCGTCGCCCAGGATGCGATTCGCGCGAGCGGCGTCAGATTGCGGCGCTTGGCCTCGGCGGCGGTCATGACGACGAGCGCCGCGGCGCCGTCGTTGATGCCGGAGGCGTTGCCCGCCGTGACCGTGCCGTCTTTGGAAAAGGCGGGGCGGAGCTTGGCGAGCGCTTCATAGGTCGTGCCGGGGCGGATGAACTCGTCGTCGGCGACGACGACGTCGCCCTTGCGCGTCGAAACCGTGAACGGCGCGATCTCGTCCTTGAACCGACCGGCCTTTTGCGCCGCCTCGGCCTTGTTCTGCGATCCGACGGAAAAGCGATCCTGGTCCTCGCGGGTGATCTGCCATTTGGCGGCGACGTTCTCGGCGGTGTTGCCCATGTGATAGCCGTGGAACGCGTCGAACAGCCCGTCCTTCAGCATCGTGTCGATGAACTTCATCTCGCCCATCTTGACGCCATTGCGCAGATGCGCGGCGTGAGGCGCCTGCGACATCGATTCCTGCCCGCCGGCGACGATGATGTTGGCGTCGCCGTTGGCGATCTGCTGCAGGCCGAGCGCGACGGCGCGCAGGCCGCTACCGCACAATTGGTTGAGGCCGAACGCGGTCTTTTCCTGAGGAACGCCCGCTTTCATCGCGGCTTGGCGCGCGGGATTCTGGCCCTGCGCGGCGGACAGAATCTGTCCGAGAATGACTTCGTCGACTTCGGCGGCGTCGACATGCGCGGATTCGAGCGCGGCTTTGATCGCCGCGGCGCCCAGTTCGTGCGCGGGCGTGTTGGCGAAGGCGCCGTTGAACGAACCGACGGCGGTTCTCTTCGCGCTGGCGATGACGATTTCGGATACCGACATGGAGTGCTCCCTTGGGAAACCACGAGGGCGCCGAAATTGTCGTCGACGCCTCTTTCCTCGCCGTTCTTGTACACGAACGGCGCCCGGCGACGCCAGTGTACAAAAGAATGAAACGTCCCGCGGCGACGCGCTGCGTTAGGCGCGTTTTCGCAAATTTAGCCTTTTCCGACGAAAATTCGACGGTCCGCCGATCGCCGCGCCGCAAAAAACTATTCCGAGGAGGCGAAAAAGAGCCTATTCTGTCAACGTCCGGAAAGGGCGAGCGTAGAGTCGAGACCGTAAACGATGTCGAATCCCACCACGCCGACCACAATCAAAAAATATGCGAACAGGCGTCTCTACAACACGGCTTCCAGCGCCTACGTGACCCTCGCCGATTTGGCGAAAATGGTGAAGACCGGCGAAGATTTCGTCGTTTACGACGCCAAGACCAATGAGGAGATCACGCGCTCGGTTCTCGCGCAGATCATATTCGAGCAGGAGGGGATCGAGGGCCAATCGCTATTGCCCATCACTTTCCTGCGTCAGCTCATCCGCTTCTACGGCGACAGCGTTCAGGCGCTGCTGCCGAGCTATCTCGAATACTCGATCGACCAGTTCACCGGCGAGAAGCAGGCGATGCGCGAGGCCGCGAGCCGCGCGTTCGGCCAAGGCCCGTTCTCGGCTTCCTCGTTCAGCGCGCTCCAGGAAATGACGCGAAAGAACCTCGCGGCCTTCACGCAAGCCATGGGCCTTTTTTCCCCCTTCGCGGGCGGCGCGGCGCAACCGGCCGAATCCGAGAAGACCGAGACCCCCGCGGCGAGCGCCGATATCGACGAATTGAGGACGCAGCTGACGGAGATGCGGCGCCGTCTGGACAGCCTTACCGAAAAAGGCTGATCGCTCCCGAGCGCGCTTCCTTAGGCCCCGCCCAGCGCCAATCGGGCTTCGCTGGCATGAGGCTCGTAGATTTCCGGGCGGCCGAGGAAATTCCCCTGGAGATAGTCGATTTCCCATTCGCAGAGCAACCGGCGCGCTTCGGCGTCCTCCACCCATTCCGCGACGGTTTCGATGCCGAGATGGCGCGCGAGTTCGGCGAGGGTGCGCACGAAGAAGCGATCGTCGAGGGAGCGCGCGACATTCTGCACGAACGCGCCGTCGATCTTGACGATGTCGATGCCGAGGCGCCGCAAATTGCGAAACGAGGTGTGTCCGGCGCCGAAATCGTCCATCGCGATGGCGACCCCGAGCGCTTTCATGCGCCCGAGAACCCGCACGGCTTCGTCGATGGGCTCGATCGCCAGCGTTTCGACGATTTCCACGATCAGTCGCTGCGCGGTTCCCGGACGGGTCGCGAGCGCCGCTTTCAGGCGATCGACCCAGTCGGGGGCCCGCAAGGTGAGGACGGAAATGTTGACGGCGACTCTCAGATCGGGTTCGGCCGCCAGTCGATCGAGGGCCAGTTCCAGCACGCGCTGATCGAGCTGCGCGACCAATCCGACTTTTTCCGCGACCGGAAGCAGGACTTCGGGACCGACGAGACCGCCGTCGTCCTGGCGCACGCGCAGCAGCGCTTCGACAAACCCCGCCCCCGTCGCCTTGGTCGCGACCACGGGTTGATAGGCGAGCACGATTCTGCGCTGGTTCAGCGCTGAAACGATCTCATCGGCGATCGCGGCTTCCCGGCGTTGCGCTTCGCTCAGCGCTTGGCCCGGCGCATAGAGCGCGTAGCGATTGTCCTCGCTGGCGGCTTGTTCGTAGGCCTCTTCGGCGCGCTGGAGAAGGCGACAGGCGTTGCGGCCGTGCCGGGGCGCGAGCGCCGCGCCGATGCGAATCGAGGCCCGCACGACGCCGGCCGCGGTTTCGAACGCTTCGGCGTTGACTCGGCGCGCCAGCCTCGGCGCGGCCATCGCCAGTTGCTCGGCGCTTCCCGTGGACAGGAGAACCGCGAACTTGCCGCCCGCGTAATGCGCGACCTCGTCGCTCGCGCGCACGCTCGCCGCGAGCCGGCGGCCCACTTTCGCGATCACCTCGTCCGTCACCTCGTAGCCGAGTCGCCGATTGAGCTCCGCGAGATTTTCGACGCCGACCATCAGGACGGCGAAAACCGCCTCGCCCGGCCGCGTGCGCGCGAAGCGCGATTCGAGCGCTTCATTGAAGCTTCTCCGGCTCGCGTGCGCGCCCTCGCGAGCGCTCGACGTCGCCTCCGCGGCGGCCAAACGCGAGTCTCCGTTTCGCTGCAGGACTCTGATGACGCCGTGCGCGCGCGCCGGCCGACCGCGAGCGTCGGCGAACCAGCGGCCGAAATCCTCGACGGCGCAACTCGCGCCGTCCGCCCGCGCGAGGCGATAGGCGATGCGATAGGGCGCGCCCTCGCCCTCGTCGCGCGCCGAGGCGTTGTTGATCGCCTGAAATCGAGAGGACTCCGAGTCGGCCGTCACCAGTTCGGCGAAGCCGGCCCCGGTCGCGAGCGAAGCGGCGGAAAAGGCCGCGAGCGTCTCCCCGACGTTCGCGCCCCAGGTCAAACGGTCGCTGGCGATGTCCCAATCATAGATGACCGCGTTGAGGGAGCGAAGAACCGAGCGCGGGTCGAGACTGCGGGTCGATCCGGCGGTCGACTCGTCTGGCGCCTTGCTCGGCGGCGCGAACTCTCGCTTGTTCCGCGCCGGGGCTTCGCAATCGGAAAAACTTTCGATGTCTTGCACCCGATCCGTTCCCCGTTCGACCGGTCGTCGATCACGCGCCGCGAGCGCGCGCGGGCCCGGTCGCCGCCGCTTCGACAATGGGCGGAATCGGTTAACGCAAAGTTTATGCTTAACGTCACGGCAAGCCGTATCGCCGGCGTCCGCCGCTCAGAAGCGGTCCTTGCGGGCGCGAATCTCCGCGAATACCGCGGCCGGATCGGCGCCCGCCATGCCGACCGCCGCTTGGACGCTCGGCAATTCCGCGCGAAGAAAGGGATTGGCCGCCAGCTCCGCCGCGATCGTCGTCGGCACCGTGGGCTTGCCGGCCGCGCGCAAGGCGGCGACTTCGGCGGCGCGGTTTTGCAGAACGGCGTTGTCGGGTTCGATCGTCAAGGCGAAGCGCGCATTGGCTTCCGTGTATTCGTGGCCGCAATAGACGTCGGTCTCGCCCGGCAGCTCCGCGAGTTTGACCAGCGAATCCCACATTACGGAATAGGGCGTCTCGAATACGCGGCCGCACCCAAGGGAAAACAGCGTGTCGCCGGTGAAGACGATCTCGTCCTCCTCGAACCAATAGACGATGTGGCCGGCGGTATGGCCCGGAGTCTCCAGAACCTTGGCGCCGAGCTCGCCGACGTGAACGTAATCGCCCTCGCTGAGAAGCGTGTCCAGCGAGCCGATGCGCGCCGCTTCCTTGGCCGGTCCGGCGACGCGCAGTTTGGGAAAGCGCGCCTTCAGGCCGGGAATGCCCTGGACGTGATCGAAATGGTGATGGGTGACGAGAAGGTCGGTCAGCTCCCAACCTTGCGAGGCGGCGGCGGCGATGACGGCGTCCGCGTCGGCGGCGTCGATCGCCGCCGTCGCGCCCGAGCCCGAATCATGAATCAGGACGCCGTAATTGTCCTTGAGGCAGAGAAACTGATGAACGTGCGTCGTCATGTCGGGCCTTCTCTCGTGCGCGCCGCGCCGCCGGGACGCCATTTGCGCCGCGGCGCGGACTGGTCCAAATTCGCTCAGGGCTTGCCGATAGGCGTAACCATTCATGCCGCTCGACGTCAACGATCTCGTCGCTTTCTACTCTTCGCCGCTCGGCGACGTCTCGCGTCGGCTGATCGGGCGGGTGCTGCGCGCGCGCTGGGACAATTGCGCGCGGCTGTCGATTCTGGCCTTAGGCTACGGCGGCCCCTATCTCGAGCGCTTTCGCGACGAGGCGCAACGCATCCTCGCGTTCATGCCGGCCGAGCAGGGCGTGGTCAACTGGCCGGCGAGCGGACGCTCCGCCTCGGCGCTGGTCGCCCCCGACATGCTGCCCCTGCCCGACGCCTCGATCGATCGCGTCCTCGTCGTCCACGGCCTGGAGACGGCGGAGCATCCGAGCGTGGTGCTGGAAGAGGTCTGGCGAATCCTAAACCCTGGCGGGCGGGTGATTCTGGTCGTGCCGTCGCGGCGCGGCGTATGGGCGCGCGTCGACGGCACGCCGTTCGGCCAGGGCCAGCCCTATTCCAAGGGGCAGCTGCGCGATCTCATGCGCGGGGCATTATTCTCGCCGGTCTTTTGGGGCGAAGCGCTCTACGCGCCGCCGTTCCGGCGAAGGTTCTTCGTCAATTCCGCGCCGGCGATCGAGCGCCTGGGCGCCGCGATCGGCCTGCCCTTCGCCGGTGTGCAGATCGTCGAGGCGACCAAGCAGGTCTATCGCCCCGTCGGCGTGCGCCGCGTGGCGCGCCGCGAACTCGTCGCTCTCCCGCCCGGCCTCGCCCCCGTCGCCCATCGCGAGGGGGCGCGGGAAGGGAACCTCGGCGCGCGCCGACCGTGAGCGATCGAGCGGCGGCGCGCTTTTTTAAGATTGTCGCCGGCCGCTGATCATGCTTTTAACGCGCCGCCCCTTCCGCCGGAGAACTGACCCATGCCGCAATCGGACCGCCTGCTCGTTCTCTTGCGCCACGGCCAGAGCGACTGGAATCTGAAGAACATCTTCACCGGCTGGAAGGACCCCGACCTCTCCCCGCTGGGGATCGAGGAGGCCAAGGAGGCGGGACGGCGGCTCAAGGCGCGCGGCCTCGCCTTCGACGTCGCCTTCACTTCGGCCCTGATCCGCGCGCAGCACACGCTCGAACTGACGCTGGCCGAACTCGGCCAGACCGGCCTGCCGGAATCGCGCGATCAGGCGCTCAACGAGCGCGACTACGGCGATCTCTGCGGCCTCAACAAGGACGACGCGCGCAAGAAATGGGGCGAGGAGCAGGTTCACCTGTGGCGGCGCAGCTATGACGTCCAGCCGCCCGGCGGCGAGAGCCTCAAGGACACGGTCGCGCGCGCTCTGCCCTATTATTGCCAGTACATCCTGCCCGCGGTGCTCGGCGGCAAGCGCGTGCTCGTCGCCGCGCACGGCAACAGCCTGCGCGCGCTGGTGATGGTGCTCGACCGCCTGACGCCGCAAACGATTCCCACCATGGAGCTCGCCACCGGCGTGCCGCTGGTCTATCGTCTCAAGGCGGATTCGACGGTCGAATCGAAGGAAATTTTGACCGACTGAGGCGCGGGCGGGGCCTCGGCCTGCCCTGCCGAGCCGAGGTCGGCTAGACTGGGCGTCGGTGATTCGCTTCAACCCCGAGGTCCGGCGATGCGACGCGCGATTCCCATTCTGGCGGCCGTGGCGATGCTCAGCGCCGGTTCGGCGGCGGCGACGCAATATGAATTCCTCGCGGCGCCGCAGATCAATCTCTCCTTGGTCTATCGACTGGATAAACTGACCGGCGACGTCATCGCCTGCCAATACGCGCATAATCCGGGGAAGACCGACATCGAACCCGGCGCCTTCGGCGTGACGGTCTGCTATCGCAGCGGCGAAGGCGCGACCAAGCAGGAGCCCGGCGATTACGGGCTCGTCGCGACCCGGCACGAACAGGAGGGCGGCGTCTTCCGCGTGGATTACCGCACCGGCGCGCTGAGCATCTGCTACCTCTACTTCCAGCGGGAGAAGCAAGGCGACCACGAGATCATCGCCGACCAATACGTCGTCTGCACGACGCCTTATAAGTAATAGTACGTAATAAGTCGCGCGGCGCGCAGCCGGGCGTCGCTCGACCCGCCGTCACTCCTGGTCCGTCAATCCCGGAATTTCCGGCCCGAGCGGCGTGACGCCGTTGGGATTGAGCGTGCGAATCGAATAATAGCCGCGCTTGATGTGTTCGATCGACACGGTCCCGCGCACCCCCGGTAGGTTCAAGACCCGCAGCAAATAGGCGCTGAGGGCGGGATAATCGGCGATGCGGCGCTTATTGCACTTGAATATCCCGACATAGGCGACGTCGAAGCGCACCAGCGAAACGAAGGCGCGGATGTCGGTTTCGGTCAGCCGCTCGCCGAGGAGATAGCGGCGATCCGCGAGCCGCGCCTCCAATTCCTCGAGCATCGCGAACACTTCGTGGAAGGCTTCTTCATAGGCGACCTGGGTGGTCGCGAAGCCCGCGCGATAGACGCCGTTGTTGAGGCGCGCATAGAGACGCTCGTTGAGCGCGTCGATCTCTTCAGCCAGATCGGCGGGATAGAGGTCGAGCGAAGCGTCGGCGAGCGGCCCGAAGCCGGAATTGAGCATGCGCAGGATGTCGGCCGACTCGTTGCTGACGATGGTGCGCCGCTTCTTGTCCCAGAGCACCGGCACGGTCGCCCGCCCCGTGAAATGCGGATCGGCGAGGGTATAGAGTTCGTGGACATGGACCGCGCCGTTGAGCGTGTCGGCGCCGGCGCCGGGGAAGTCGCCGAAGCGCCAGCCCTGCGGCGTCATCATCGGTTCGGCCACCGTGACGGAAATGACCTCGTCGAGCTTCTTCAGCTTGCGGCCGATCAGCGTGCGCGACGCCCAGGGGCAGGTCAGCGCGACATAGAGATGGTAGCGCCCCGCCTCGGCGGCGAAACCGCCCTCTCCGGTCGGACCCGGCCGTCCGTCCGGGGTGATCCAATGACGGAAGCTGGAGATCTGCCGCACGAATCCGCCCTTGGCGTCGGTCCCCTGTATGGGATGCCAATCCGAACTCCATTGTCCATCGACGAGCATTCCGAGATTCCTCAATTCGTGGCGATCGCGATCCTGGCGCTTTACGATGGGAATCGCAACCGCCGCTGACGTGCGCCGCGGCTTGCATTATAGAGGGCGCGACGCCGAGCCGATGACGGCTCGACGACGAAATCGGTTAGGCCATGATCGGCGCGCGCGCCCATTTTTCCCCTCGCGACACCATTTTCGCTCCAGCCTCCGGGGGCGGGCGGGCGGCGATCGCGGTGCTTCGGCTTTCCGGCCCGGCTTGCGCGGCTGCCCTGGAGGCGCTGGCGCCGGGCGCGCGCTTTCCCGACCGTGTCGCGACGCTGCGCCTGTTGCGTGATCCCGTCACCCTTGAGGCGCTCGATCGCGCGCTCGTCATTCGCTTTCTCGCGCCGCGCAGCTTCACCGGCGAGGAGATGGCGGAGCTGCATGTGACGGGCGGGCGGGCGGTGATCGCCGGAATCGTCGGCGCGCTCGCGAAAATTCCTGGGCTGCGGCCGGCCGAGCCGGGCGAATTCGCCTGGCGCGCCTTCGAGAACGGCAAGCTCGACCTTTCCGAAGTCGAGGGCCTCGCCGATCTCGTCGAGGCCGAGACCGCGGCGCAGCGCCGCCAGGCCCTGCGCATCGCCGGCGGCGCGCTGAGCCGCGAGACCGAGGGGATTCGCTCCAAGCTCCTCGAGGCGATGGCGATCCTGGAGGCGCAGATCGATTTCTCCGACGTTGAAGACGCCGACGCGCTTTCGCTCGACGCGGCGCGCGCGATCGTCGCCGAGGCGGCGCGGCGCGTGCGGGCGGCGCTCGCCGGCGCAGAGGCCGGCGCGCGGCTGCGCGAGGGATTCAACGTCGTCATCGCCGGCCCGCCCAACGTCGGCAAGTCGACGCTGATGAACGCGCTGGCGCGGCGCGACGTCTCCATCGTCTCGGCGATCCCCGGCACGACGCGCGATCTCGTCGAAGTGGCGCTCGAACTGAGGGGCTATCCCGTCACGCTCGTCGACACCGCGGGAATTCGCGAGACCGAGGATCCGATCGAGCGCGAGGGGGTGGCGCGCGCGCGCCGGCGCGCCGAAGAGGCGGACCTGACGCTGTGGCTGAGCGACGCCGAGGAGCCGGTCGACGCGCCGCCGCCCGGCGGCGGACCGACGATCGTCGTTCTCACCAAGGCCGACCGCCGGCCGGGAAACAGGATTTGCCGAGAGTCGGCGGGGGCGGCGATCCGCATTTCCGCTCTCACCGGCGCCGGAATCGCGCAATTGCTTGACGCCGTCGCCAATCTCGCGGAAGAGCGAATGGCGGGGCCGGCGCCGGCGTTGATCACGCTGGAGCGGCACCGCGCGGCTTTCGCCGACGCGCTCGGCGCGCTGGAGCGCGCGCTCGATCCCAGCGCCCAAGAGCTGGAGCTGGTCGCGGAAGACCTGCGGCTCGCGGCGCGCGCTTTGGAGCGCATCGCCGGCCGCATCGATGTCGAAGAAGTGCTTGGCGACATATTTTCGCGCCTTTGCGTCGGCAAATGAGATGTGTTTCACGTGAAACAATCGAGACGGGCGGAATGAACGATTACGACGTTGTTGTCATCGGGGGCGGCCACGCCGGCTGCGAGGCCGCCGCGGCGGCCGCTCGTTTCGGCGCGCGCACGGCGCTGCTGACGCACAAGCGCGACACGATCGGCGTGATGTCCTGCAACCCCGCGATCGGCGGGCTCGGCAAGGGCCACCTCGTGCGCGAAATCGACGCGCTCGACGGGCTGATGGCGCGCGCCGCCGACGCCGCCGGGATTCAGTTCCGGGTGCTCAACCGCCGCAAGGGCCCCGCCGTGCAGGGTCCGCGCGCCCAGGCCGACCGCAAGCTCTATCGCCAGGCGATGCAGCGGCTGATCCGCGAGACCGCCAATCTGACCGTGGTCGAAGGCGAGGCGGGCCGCTTCGTTCTCGAGGCAGGCGCGGTCGCGGCGATCGAACTCGCCGATGGGCGCCGGCTTTCCTGCCGCGCGGCGGTCGTCACCACCGGCACCTTCCTGCGCGGAATCATCCATCTCGGCGACGAACGCACCCCCGCGGGCCGCGTCGGCGACCCGCCCTCGGTCGACCTCGCCCGCTCGCTCGACGCCGCCGGCTTCGCCCTCGGGCGCCTCAAGACCGGCACGCCGCCCCGGCTCGACGGCGCTTCGATCGACTGGTCGGGGCTCGAGGTTCAGCCCGGCGACGATCCGCCCGAACCTTTCTCGGCGATGACCCGGGCCATCACGACCGCGCAGGTCCCCTGCCACATCACGCGCACCAACGCGGAAGGCCACGCCATCGTGCGCGCCAACGCCCATCGGACGGCCGTCTATTCCGGCGCGATTTCCGGACGCGGGCCGCGCTACTGCCCGTCGATCGAGGATAAGGTCATTCGCTTCGCCGACCGCGAAAGCCACCAGATCTTTCTCGAGCCGGAGGGGCTCGACGATCCCACAATCTATCCCAACGGCATTTCGACATCGCTGCCTCTGGATGTTCAGGCGGCGTTTCTCGCCACCATTCCCGGCCTCGAACGCGCGCGCATCCTGCGCCCCGGCTACGCCATCGAATATGACTATATCGATCCGCGCGAACTCGACGCCAGCCTGGCGGCGCGCCGCGTCAGGGGCCTCTATCTCGCGGGACAGATCAACGGCACCACCGGCTACGAAGAGGCCGCCGCGCAGGGCCTGGTCGCCGGCCTCAACGCCGCGCGTCTCGCCGGCGGCGCCGCGCCCGCAATCTTCGATCGCGCCGAGTCCTACCTCGGGGTGATGATCGACGACCTCGTCACCAAGGGCGTCACCGAGCCCTATCGCATCTTCACCTCGCGCGCCGAATACCGCCTGTCGCTGCGCGCCGACAATGCCGACGAGCGCCTGACCGGCAAGGGCGCGAAGCTGGACTGCGTCGGGCCTGAGCGCGCCGCCCTTCATCGCGACGCGATGGCGCGGCTGGACGCCGCGCGCTCGGCGATGAAGGCCGCGACAGCCTCGCCGACGGCGCTGGCGGCCGCGGGGATCATGGTCAACCAGGACGGCGTTCGCCGCTCCGCGTTCGAGCTCGCCGCCCAGCCGCATCTGACGATCGAGGCGCTCGCACGCGTCTGGCCCGAACTCGGCGCCATCGACGCCTCGCTCGCCCGCCGCGTCGAGGCCGACGCCAAATACGCCGTCTATCTCGACCGCCAGGATGAGGATGTCGCGCGCTATCGTCGCAGCGAGGCGGCGACCATCCCCGCCGATTTCGACTATTCGAACCTGTCCGGCCTTTCCAACGAACTCAAGGCCAAATTCATCGCCGCGCGGCCGGCGAGCCTCGGCCAGGCTGGCCGCATTGAGGGCGCGACCCCCGCCGCCCTCGCCCTGATTGCCGCCCATGCCCGTCGGCGAACGGGCGTTGGGAGAGCGGAAGCGTGATGCGCGGCCGCCCTCACCCCAACCCCTCTCCCGTGAACGGGAGAGGGGCTTTGGCCCTTCTCCCGTTCACGGGTGTCAGGCGAACCTTCGGTTCGCCGAGAGGTGGCCCGAAGGGCCGGATGAGGGCCGGGGCCCCCGCCTCTGTTTCACGTGAAACAGCCCCGGCATGACCAGCGATCGCGCCAAGGCGCTCGCCCTCGTTCCCGTGCCGCCGGAAACGGAAGCGCGGCTCGCGGTCTATGTCGACCTTCTCGCGAGATGGCGAAAGGTCACCAACCTCATTTCCGAGGCGAGTTTCGCCGAAGTCTGGACCCGCCATATCGCCGACAGCGCCCAGCTTCTCGCGCTGGCGCCCCACGCCCAGCGCTGGGTCGACATGGGGTCGGGCGCGGGCTTTCCCGGCATGGTGATCGCCATTCAGCTCGCCGACGTCGCGGGCGCTCGCGTGCATTGCCTCGAAAGCGACCAGCGCAAATGCGCGTTCCTGCGCGAAGTCGCCCGCGCGACCGGCGCGCCGGCGGAAATCCACGCCGTCCGGATCGAATCCATCGATCCCGAATCCCTTGCGCCTGTGGACGCCGTCACTGCGCGCGCGCTCGCCCCCTTGCCCCGCCTCCTCGAATTCGCCAAAGTGTGGATCGCCCAGGGCGCGGTCGGCGTCTTCCCGCGCGGACGCTCGGCCGAAGCGCAGCTCGAGACCACCCCCGCCGCGCAAGATTTTGCGATCGAATTCGTCGCCAGCAAGCTCGATCCCGAAGCCGTGATTCTCCGGGTTCGAAGCGCTTCTAAGGCCCGTTCATGACCGACAACGCCCCGTCCCCGAGCGAATTCCCCGGCCAAAAGCCCGCGCCGAGCCCATCTCCGCGCGTCCTGGTTCTCGCCAACCAGAAGGGCGGGGTCGGCAAGACGACGACGGCGATCAATCTCGGCACCGCGCTCGCCGCGATCGGCGAACGCGTGCTCATCATCGACCTCGACCCGCAGGGCAACGCCTCGACCGGCCTCGGCATCAATCGCAAGTCTCGCACCTCGTCGAGCTACGATGCGCTGGTCGGCGAGCGCTCGCTCGCCCAGATCATCACGCCGACCGCCGTGCCGCGGCTGTTCATCGCCCCTTCGACGATGGATCTGCTCGGCGTCGAGCTCGAAATCTCCGGCCACGCCGACCGTTCCTACAAGCTAAAGAACGCGCTGAAAGCGTTCTTTTCCCACGACAATCACGACGCGATCACCTACGTCCTGATCGACTGTCCACCCTCGCTCAATCTCCTCACCATCAACGCGCTCGCCGCGGCCGACGCGGTCGTCGTGCCGTTGCAATGCGAGTTTTTCGCGCTCGAAGGCCTTTCGCAGCTGCTCAAGACCGTCGATCAGGTGCGTCGCTCGCTTAACCCTTCGCTAACCATACATGGCATCGTTCTCACGATGTTCGATCCGCGCAATTCGCTGGCCGGCCAGGTCGTCGCGGACGTGCGCGCGTTCATGGGGGAAAAGGTCTACGACACGGTCATTCCCCGCAACGTCCGGGTGTCCGAGGCGCCCTCGCACGGCAAGCCGGTGCTGCTCTACGACCTCAAATGCATGGGCAGCCAAGCCTATTTGAAACTCGCCTCCGAGGTCATTCAGCGCGAAGGGCGCTGGCGCGCCGCCTGACGCGCGCCCCGTCCGTCCCATAGGAGCTTTTGATGGCAGAAGACGCCGCCCGCCACGCCGATCATCGCCCGCGCCTCGGGCGCGGACTCGCGGCCCTGCTCGGCGACGCCGGGGACGAGGCGCCCGCCGGCGGGCGGGGCGGCGCGCGCAAGGCGCCGATCGAATTCCTGCATCCCAATCCGCGCAATCCCCGCAAGGCTTTCCCGGAAGACGAACTCGACGAGCTCGCCGCCTCGATCCGCGAGCGCGGCGTCATCCAGCCGGTGCTGGTGCGGCCGATCCCGCGCGTCGCCGACGCTTACGAGATCATCGCCGGCGAGCGCCGCTGGCGCGCCGCGCAGCGCGCCGGCCTGCACGAGATTCCGATCCTCATCGTCGAGGCCGGCGATCGCGAGGCGCTGGAGATCGCCATCGTCGAAAACGTCCAGCGCTCCGATCTCAACGCGCTCGAAGAGGCCAACGGCTATGCGCAGCTCGCGGCCGACTACGGCTACGCCCACGCCGACATCGCGCGGATCGTCGGCAAGAGCCGCAGCCACATCGCCAATACGCTGCGCCTGACCCAACTGCCCGAACACAGCCGGGCGCTGCTCGCCTCGGGCGCGATTTCCGCCGGCCATGCGCGCGCCCTGCTCGCCGTCGCCGACCCCGACGCGATCGCCGACCGCATCGTCGCGCGGGGCCTCACCGTGCGCGACATCGAGCGCCTGGGCGAACGGGCCGGGCAGTCCCAGCGCAGCGCCGCCAAGGCGGCCAAGCCCGTCGACGCCGATACGCGGGCGCTCGAAGAAAAGCTCGGCCTCGCGCTGGGCGCCAAGGTGACGATCCGCCACTCCGGCGAGAACGGCGAAATGCGGATCGCGTTTCATAATTTCGAACAGCTCGACGACTTTCGCCGCCGGCTGAGCCAGCCCGCGCGGTAAGAGTTCGCCTTTTCGCACTGGCGACCACGTTCCCAAAATTCGGCGACGAGGCGGATAACTCGCCCCGCCTCTCACCCCGTCCTCTCCTCGCGCGCGGGGGAGGACGGGGTGAGAGGCCCGGGTGATCGGCCGCAGACGCGCCACCGCGCCGGAGCGACATCACCCCCGCGCGCGCAATCCTGACACCAGCGACCATAGCGCCCGCGTCGCCAAAATATCCGCCAGGCGCGGATCGCGGCGCACGCGCGCGGCGACCGCGGCGACGGCGGCAAGGCGTTTGCTCAGCGCCGACGACGACCAACGCTCGGCTTGTTTGCTCAAGGCGGCTCTCCCCGACGGCGAAATGCGCACGTATTGCGTCTGCATCGCCGCCTCGAAGGCGCTTCCCCGCTCCATTTCCAGCCGCAGCCGATGCAGCAGCGTCAGGCGCGAGGCGAGGCGGATGACCAGCATGCCCGCGTCGCCGCCGTCGGCGAAATAGCGGCTCGCGCTCGCTTCGAGTCCCGCCATGTCGCCGAGCAACGCGGCGTCGATCAGCGCGTCGAGGCCGGAGGGCGCGGCGTCGGCGACGATCGCCTCGATGTCCTCGACGTCGATTCTCTCCTTGCCGCGAGCGTAGAGCGTCAGCTTGGCGATTTCTCCGCGTGTCGTCATGCGGTCCGAGCCCAGCAGGCCGATCAGGTAATCGCGCGCCTCGGGCGCGATCGCGAGCCCGGCCGCGCGCGCTTCGGCCTCGATCAGGGGTCCGAGCGAGCGCCTGTCGTCGGGGTAACATTCGATCGAGGCGCCGTTGTCGGCTCTCTCGAAGGCCGTGCGCAGCGCCGTTCCCTTCTTCAGCGAACCGGCCTCCACGATCACCGCGCAGTCTTGCGGCGGGCGCTCGAACAACGGCTCCAGCGCCGGCAGAAGGTCGCGCGCCTGCGCCTCGATCCACACCGCGCGAGAGCCCCCGAACATCGATATCGCATAGACTTCGTCGGCGAGCGCGCCGGGATCGCGCGCCACCGCGTCGCCGTCCAGCCGGGTCAGGCGAAGCGGGTCCGGCTCGCCCGCGAGCGTCGCCTTGACGAGGCCCTTCACGCGCTCGTGGATGAGGCCCTCGTCCGTTCCATGGACCAGGAAGAACCGCGTCTCGCGCGGCGGCCGTTTCACGAAGGCGTCCGCCGTCGCATTGCTGATTGTCGTCACCGAATTTGCGAGCCCTTAAGAGCGCCCCGCGACCGGGCTCTCTCGCCATCATAGCGCGAGCGGCGTTCGGCGCCAGCCGGCGCCGCGCTTTTCCCGCAAAAGCCGCTTCTCCCTCGCCCGAAAATCGTTTAGCAAGCCTTTCGTATCCGGGGCGAGCACGATGTCCCCCTCCCCATCATGGCCGGGCTTGTCCCGGCCATCCACGACTTGCCGACGCGCCGAACCTCGATAGGCGAGCCATCGGCCCCAAGACGTGGATGGCCGGGACAAGCCCGGCCATGACGCACCCAAGAGCGGCGAACCCATGGCGACTTACAAGCTCCTGCTTCTTCCCGGCGACGGCATCGGCCCCGAGGTCATGGCCGAACTCGAAAAAGTCATCGCGCACTTTGCGCGCGCCGGGCTCGCGCAGTTCGAAATCGAGAAGGGCCTCGTCGGCGGTTGCGCCTATGACGCGCACGGACAGGCGATCAGCGACGCCGACATGGCGCTCGCCAAATCCGCCGACGCGGTGCTTTTCGGCGCAGTCGGCGGGCCGCAATGGGACGGCGCGCCCTATGAGGCGCGCCCCGAGGCCGGCCTGTTGCGGCTGCGCAAGGATCTTGGACTCTACGCCAATCTGCGCCCCGCGATCTGCTATCCCGCGCTCGCCGACGCCTCCTCGCTCAAGCGCGAAGTCGTCGAGGGCCTCGACATCATGATCGTGCGCGAGCTGACCGGCGGCGTCTATTTCGGCGAACCCAAGCAGATCATCGATCTCGGCAACGGCCAGAAACGCGGCATCGACACCCAGGTTTACGACACGTTCGAAATCGAGCGCATCGGCCGCGTCGCCTTCGATCTCGCGCGCAAGCGCAAAAACAAGGTGACATCGTCGGACAAGCGCAACGTGATGAAGTCCGGCGTGCTTTGGCACGAGGTCATGACCGCGCTGCACAAGCGCGAATTCCCCGACGTCACGCTCGAGCACCAGCTCGCCGACGCGCTCGGCATGCAGCTCGTGCGCTGGCCCAAGCAATTCGACGTCATCGTCACCGACAACCTGTTCGGCGACATGCTCTCCGACGTCGCCTCGATGCTGACCGGCTCGCTCGGCATGTTGCCGTCCGCCTCGCTCGGCGACGTCGATCCCAAGACCGGCAAGCGCAAGGCGCTCTACGAGCCGGTGCACGGCTCCGCGCCCGATATCGCGGGCAAGGGCCTCGCCAATCCCATCGCGATGATCGCTTCGTTCGGCATGGCGCTGCGCTATTCCTTCGGCCTCGGCGCGGCGGCGGATCGTCTCGACGCCGCGATCGCCCGGGTGCTGGCCAGCGGCCTGCGCACGCCCGACATCCGCGCCGAGGGCTGTCGGCTCGCCTCGACGCAGGAAATGGGCGACGCGATCGTCGCCGAGCTGGAGCGCGCGCCCGCCTGAACCCCGGCGCCGCGATCAGCCGATCGCCGCGCGGCAGGTCGGGCGCCGGATTCCCGCGCTCTTTATGATATCGGCGAAGCCGGCTTCGCGCCCGGCGCGCGTGAGCGCAAGGCGGTCGACCAGGCACGACAGCGCCGCCGCGTCGATTTTCGCGCCCGCCGCGGCGCAGGCGACGCCGTGCAGCCCGCCATCGACCCGGACGACCAAGCGAAAGCCGACGCAGGTCCGTTTCCCCCGCGCGCCCGCCAACGTCAGGTCCGCCCATTCGACCGGACCTTGCGAAGTCGTCGCGATCTGCGAAATCCCCAGCCGCTCGACGGCGGCGCCGAACGCCGCCGTTTCCTCGGCGATTTCGACGAACAGGCTCCCCGCGCCTCGGGCGCTCGCGCTTTTCCACATTTCGACCCGCAACGCCGGCGCATCGCCGTCGAGCGCGCCGAGGCTGTAGGCGTCGCGGCGCGCGCCGGTCGCCCTGTCGATTCGCGCCTCGTAACGCGCGCGGACGCCGTCTGCGGTTTCGAAAGTCAAAAGCGGCGCGAGGGTCGAGTCGACGATTTCGCTCGACGCCGGCGCGACGGCGGGCGCGGAAACGGCGCTCGGCGCGCTCGGCGGCGCCGGCGCGAGAGCCGTCACGCCGACAAGCCCGATCCCCGCCGCCAGACCCAGCGCAACGCGCCAGCCCCAGCCCCGTCGATCGCGGCGAGGGCGCGGGGCGTCGTCCGTCCAATAGGGATCAAACGGCCCTAGGCCGCTCTCCGCCGCTATGTCGCTCATGCCAATTCCCGTGCCCTTTTTGGGCTTTTATCGCGCCAGAGACTAGCCTCGCAGCGGCGCCGAAACCGTTACGGAGCGGGCAAACATTGCAAGAGCGTCAATGGCTTGTTAACGCGGGCGCCATCGCCTGGGCTCGCGCGAAACCATGCCCCAATCGCCTTGCGCGCCGCACGATTTCGTTATATCAAACGCTTCGTTCTCCAAATAGAACTCCTTGCGAGGGTCTCGTGCACATCGGGCCAGTCCGTCTTGGGTGAAGCCAGCGCAATCCCTGGGAATGGCGCCGCGAGCGAGGCCGACGCGCCGCACAGTCTCGCGCTTCGGCTCGGGCCCGACCGCCCGCTGGCGATGGAGGCTGGAGTCGATCTCACGCCCCTGACCATCGCTTATCAGACCTACGGCGCTCTCAACGCCGCCAAGAGCAACGCGATCCTGGTCTGCCACGCCCTCACCGGCGATCAGCATGTCGCCAACCGTCACCCCGTCACGGGACGCGACGGCTGGTGGGAAACGATGGTCGGCCCGGGCAGGCCGCTCGACACCGACCGGTTCTTCGTCATCTGCGCCAATGTCGTAGGCGGCTGCATGGGCACGACCGGCCCCGCCTCGGTCAACCCCACGACCGGCGAGCCCTACGGCCTCGATTTTCCCGTCGTCACCATCGGCGACATGGTGCGCGCCCAGGCGATGCTGATCGATCGGCTCGGCGTCGATTCGCTGTTTTGCGTCGCCGGCGGGTCGATGGGCGGCATGCAGGTGCTGCAATGGGCGGCCCTCTATCCCGAGCGCGTCTTCAGCGCGTTGCCGATCGCCACCGCCGCGCGCCATTCCTCGCAGAACATCGCCTTTCACGAAGTCGGCCGCCAGGCGATCATGGCCGACCCGGATTGGCGCGGCGGGCGCTATCTCGCCGAAGGCGCGCGGCCCGCCAAAGGCCTCGCCGTCGCGCGCATGGCGGCCCACATCACCTATCTCTCGGACAGCGCGCTGCATCGCCGTTTCGGCCGCAATCTGCAGGACCGCGCCGCGCGCACGTTCTCCTTCGACGCGGATTTCCAGGTCGAATCCTATCTGCGTCATCAAGGCTCGATCTTCGTCGAGCGCTTCGACCCCAATTCCTACCTCTACATGACCCGCGCAATGGATTATTTCGATCTGGCGGCCGATTACGGCGGCGCGCTGGTCAACGCGTTCCGGGGCTCGCGCACGCGCTTCTGCGTGGTCTCCTTCACCTCCGACTGGCTGTTTCCCACCAGCGATTCGCGCGCCCTGGTGCGCGCGCTCAACGCCGGCGGCGCTTCGGTGTCCTTCGTCGAAATCGAAACCGACCGCGGCCACGACGCCTTCCTGCTCGACGTTCCCGAGCTTTTCGCCACGACGCGCGGCTTCATCGACGCCGCCGCGCGCGCCCGCGGCATTTCCTGATGGAAGATCCGCGCCCTGTGTCGAACCGAACTTCCGCGCCGCGTGTCGACCTCGTCGTCGTCGCCGAAATGGTCGAACCGGGCTCGCGCGTGCTCGACGTCGGCTGCGGCGACGGCGAATTGCTGAACCTGCTGCGCGATGCGCGCGCGGTCGACGGCCGCGGCATCGAACTGTCGCAGAGCGGCGTCAACCAATGCGTCGCCAAGGGCCTTTCGGTCATCCAGGGCGACGCCGACACCGATCTCGTCGATTATCCCGATGATTCCTTCGATTACGTCATCCTGTCGCAGACCTTGCAGGCGACCCGGCGCCCGCGCGTCGTGCTCGAACACATGCTGCGCATCGGCAGGCGCGCGATCGTGTCGGTGCCCAATTTCGGCCATTGGCGCGTGCGCGCGCAACTCGCCTTCACCGGCCGGATGCCGGTGACGCAGAGCCTTTCCTATTCCTGGTACGACACGCCCAACATCCACTTCTGCACCATCGCCGATTTCATCGCCTTGGCGCGCGAAATCGGCGCGACGATCGACAAGAGCGTCGCGCTCGATCGCCACGGCGAGCCGTTGCAGGTCGCCTTGCCGACCTGGGCGTGGAACCTGCTGGGCGAACAGGCGGTTTTTCTGCTGCATCGCAAGCGCCGCGCGGCGGATTGACAGCGCCGCGGCGCCAGGGTCATTTTCCCCGCCGCAATGGAGACGTGTCGATGCCGATAAATTCCGCGATTCAAGAGCTGGTCCCCGACGCGCAGGCCTGGCGGCGCGATCTGCACGCCAATCCCGAACTTCTCTACGACCTGCCGCGCACCGCCAATTTCGTCGCCGAGCGTCTGCGCGAGTTCGGCTGCGACGAGGTCAGGACCGCGATCGGCAAGACCGGCGTCGTCGGCGTCATCAAGGGGCGCAAGGGCGAGGGCAAGCGCGCCATCGGCCTTCGCGCCGACATGGACGCGCTGCCGATCGAGGAGACGACCAACCTGCCCTATCGCTCCCGCGTTCCCGGCAAGATGCACGCCTGCGGCCATGACGGCCATACCGCGATGCTGCTCGGCGCGGCGCGCTATCTCGCGCGCACCCGCGATTTCTCGGGCTCGGCGGTGGTCATCTTCCAACCCGCCGAGGAAGGCGGCGCGGGCGCCCAAGCGATGATCGACGACGGACTGATGGAAAACTTCGCCATCGAGGAAGTCTACGGCATGCACAACGCGCCGAAAGTGCCGGTCGGCGTCTTCGCGATTCGCAAGGGCCCGCTGATGGCCGCCGCCGATTTCTTCACCATTCGCCTCGAAGGCAAAGGCGGCCACGCCGCATTCCCCAATCAATGCGTGGACACGATCGTCGCCGGCGCTCACATCGTCACCGCGCTGCAGACCATCGTCTCGCGCAACGTCGATCCGCTCGATTCCTGCGTGGTCTCGATCGCCCGCTTCACCGCCGGCTCGACCAACAACGTCCTGCCGCAAACCGCCGAACTGGAAGGCACCACGCGCACGCTGCTGCCGGCGACGCGGGATCTCGCGGAACGGCGCATCCGCGAGATCGTCGCCGGGATCTCCGCCGCCTCGGGGATCAGCGCCAACATCGATTACGTCCGCAACTATCCGCCGACGCTCAATCATCCCGCTCAGACGGATTTCGCGGCCTCGGTCGCCCGTCGAGTGGTCGGCGCGGAGCGCGTCATGACGGAGGTCCCTCCGGTGATGGGCGCCGAGGATTTTTCCTTCATGCTCGAGGCGCGTCCGGGCGCGTTCATCTGGATCGGCAACGGCGATTCCGCCGGGCTCCACCATCCCGGATACGACTTCAACGACGCGGCGCTGCCTTACGGCATGGCCTATCTCGCGGGGATCGTCGAGACGGCGCTGGCGCCCTGAAGCTGCGGGGAGCGCTACACCCCGATTTCCTCGCGCAGGATTTCGAGCGCCAGCCAGTCGTCCTCCGCCGCCTCCAGCTCGGCGCGCTTGGCCGCGTAGGATTTCGTCGCGCGCTCGAAGCCCTGGGGATCGCGCGCGTGCAGTCCGGGATCGTCGAGCCTGCGCTCCAGCGCGGCGATCTCGCCCTGCAGGGCCTCGATCCGGCCCGGCAACGTCTCCAGCGCATGTTTTTCCTTGAACGACATCTTGCGCTTGGCCGGCGGGCGCGCCGTTTCGCGCGCAAGCGGCCTCTCCGGCTTCGGCGCTTCGGGCGCCGAGGGCCCGGAGAGGCCGTAGCCGCGCTGCGCGACCATGTCGGAATAGCCGCCGGCGTATTCGCGCCAACGCCCCTCGCCCTCGCTGACGATCACCGAGGTGGCGACGCGGTCGAGAAAGTCGCGGTCGTGGCTGACCAGCAGGATCGTGCCGGGATAATCGCTCAGCAACTCCTGCAACAAATCCAGCGTCTCGATGTCGAGGTCGTTGGTCGGCTCGTCGAGGACCATCAGGTTCGAGGGCTGGGCGAGCGCCCGCGCCAGCATCAGCCGCCCGCGCTCGCCGCCCGACAATTTGCCGATCGGCGTGCGCGCCTGATCCGGAGAGAACAGAAAGTCCTTCATATAGCCGATGACGTGCTTGCGCTCGTTGTTGACCGCGACGAAATCGCTGCCCCCGCCGGTCAGCGCGTCGACCAGCGTCGTCGTCGGCTGCAACGAGGCGCGCCGCTGATCCAAGCTGGCCATCGCGACATTGGCGCCCAGGCGCACGACCCCCGAATCGGGCGCCAGCGCCCCAGTGAGAAGATTGACCAGCGTCGTCTTGCCCGCGCCGTTGGCGCCGATGATTCCGATCCGGTCGCCGCGCATCACGCGCAGCGAAAAATCCCTGACGATCGTCCGCTCGCCGTAGGACTTCGAGATCTTTTCCGCCTCGATCACCAGCGCGCCCGAGGCCTTGGCGTCCTGCGCGACCATCGTCGCGACGCCCTGCGAGCGGCGCGCCTCGCGCCGTTCGCGCCGCAGCGCGGCCAATTCCCCCACCCGGCGCATATTGCGCTTGCGCCGCGCGGTCACGCCGTAGCGCATCCAATGCTCTTCGTCGACGATGCGCCGATCGAGCTTGTGGCGCTCGATTTCCTCCTCTTCGAGCTTGGCGTCGCGCCACGCCTCAAAGGCGGCGAAGCCCTGATCGAGCCGGCGCGTGCGGCCACGATCGAGCCACACGGTGGCGCGGGTGAGATCGCCGAGCAGCCGTTTGTCGTGGCTGATCAGCGCGAAGGCGGCGCGCGATTGCGCCAATTCCTTTTCCAGCCATTCGATCGCGACGAGGTCGAGATGGTTGGTCGGCTCGTCGAGCAGCAAAATGTCGGGATCGGGGGCCAGAACGCGGGCGATCGCCGCGCGGCGCGCTTCGCCCCCCGACAATTCAGCGGGATCGGCGGCGGGATCGACGCCGAGATCGTCCATCAGCGCCCGCGCGCGATAGGGGTTGTCCTCTTCGCCGAGGCCGCTGAGCACGAAATCCAGCGTCGTCGCATAGCCCGTCAGATCGGGCTCCTGCGGGAGGTAGCGCAGGCGCGCGTTGGGCTGGGCGAAGCGCGTCCCGCCGTCGGCGACGCTTTCGCCGGCCGCGATCTTCAGCAGCGTCGATTTGCCCGAGCCGTTGCGCCCGACCAGCGCGATTCGGTCGCCCGGCGAAATCGTCAGTTCCGCGCCGTCGAGCAGGGGCGCGCCGCCGAGGGTCAGGCGAATGTCTCGCAATTGCAATTGAGGCGGCATATGAAGCAAACTCGACGCGGCGGGGGCGGGCCGAACGCATAGAGCCCCGCGCGAAAAAGGGAAAGGTCCATGACGCAGGCAGCCCTTTTGGCGATCTTCTCCGACCTCGCCGAACGTCGCCGCGAGGTTCTCTCCCACACGATCGCCGCCGAATTCGCCGCCGACGGCGAGCGCTTCCAGCGCTTCCACGTCGCCTTCGACGATCTCCTCTACGATTATTCCAAGCAGCGCATCGACGCGGCGAGCCTCGATCTCCTGATCCGGCTCGCGCGGGCCGCCGAGGTCGAGGCCAAACGCGACGCGATGTTCCGCGGCGATCTCGTCAATTCGACGGAACGGCGCGCGGCGCTGCACAGCGCGTTGCGCAATTTCTCGGACAGGCCCGTTCTCGTCGAAGACCGCGACGTCATGCCCGAGGTCCTAGGCGAGCGCGTGCGGATGCTCGCCTTCGCCGGCGACGTGCGCGAGGGCCGCCTGCGCGGCGCGCTCGGCCAACCCATGACCGACGTCGTCAATATCGGCATCGGCGGCTCCGATCTCGGCCCGGCGATGGCGACGCGCGCCCTCAGCCCCTATGCGCCGGCCAATTTGCGCGCCCATTTCGTCTCCAACGTCGACGGCGCCGACATCGCCGATACGCTGCGCGGCCTCGATCCCGCGCGCACCCTGTTCATCGTCTCCTCGAAGACCTTCACGACGCAGGAGACGATGACCAATGCGAGAAGCGCGCGCGCCTGGATCGTCCATGCGCTCGGCGAAGGCGCCGTCGTCGATCACTTCGCCGCCGTCTCGACGCGGCTCGAAAAGGTCGCCGAATTCGGGGTCGAGGCGAGCCGCGTGTTCGGCTTCTGGGATTGGGTCGGCGGGCGCTATTCGATCTGGTCGAGCATCGGCCTGCCGCTCGCCGTCGCGATCGGCCCCGAGCATTTCCAGGAGTTCCTGCGCGGCGGCCATGACGTGGACCAGCATTTCCGCGCGGCGCCGCTCGACAAAAACATTCCGGCGCTGATGGGGCTCATCGGCGTGTGGAACCGCAACGTCCTCGGCCATGCCGCGCAGGCCGTGATCCCCTACGACCAGCGCCTGGCGCGTTTTCCCGCCTATCTCCAGCAATTGCAGATGGAGAGCGAGGGCAAGAGCGTGCGCCGCGACGGCTCGCCCGTGACGATCGACAGCGGCGCGGTCATCTGGGGCGAGCCCGGCGCCAACGGCCAGCACGCTTTCTTCCAGCTGTTGCACCAGGGCACGGAAGTCGTGCCGGTCGATTTTCTCGTCGCGGCGACGCCGACCCAGGCCGACGCCCATCACCACGACCTGCTCATCGCCAATTGCCTGGCGCAGGGCGAGGCTTTGATGCGCGGGCGCACCCGCGCCGAGGCCGAGACGATCACGGCCAACCAAGGCGCCAGCCTCGAAGAGGCCGCGCGGCTCGCCCCGCACAAGACCTTTTCCGGCAGTCGGCCGTCCTCGACCTTGCTTTACGCGCAGCTGACGCCGCGCACGGTGGGGCGGCTCATCGCCCTCTACGAGCACAAGGTGTTCGTCGAAGCGGCGATCTGGGACATCAATCCCTTCGACCAATGGGGCGTCGAACTCGGCAAGGAGCTCGCCTCGCGCCTCGCCCCGATCGTCGCCTCGCCCGACGCCGACTTGAGCGCGCTCGATGCGTCCACGGCGGGGCTGATCGCGCATGTGAGGAAGTTGAGGGGATAGGGCAGGGCGCCCCAAGCACGTCATGGCCGGGCTTGTCCCGGCCATCCACGCGGCTCCGCTTGGTCGAAACCTTCCAAGGGCAAGGCAGCGGCACGGCGTGGATGGCCGGGACAAGCCCGGCCATGACGGCGTTAGGGTTCAACGGCCGACATAACCGCCGCGCTACGGTTGCTTCGCGATGACTGCGCCGTTCCGATGCGGCTTTTTTGCTTCCATGATCTTTGCTGCGCGAACCGGCCTCGCGGCCGGCTTCGTGCAGCAAAGATCATGGAAACCAAGAGCCTGAGCCGCGCGGAGGGGTCAAGGCTCGCGCGTAGCGCGACCCGCGAAGCGGGCTTGGCCTTGACGCCGAGCACGGATCAGGCAGAGCGGACCCCCAAGGCATGGAATTCGGATATGTGAGTCCGATAGACCGCGAGGGGAGTCCGGCGCGCGCGCATGACCGCAAGTCGCGCGCCGCCCAAGAAGGTCCGCGCGATCATGCCCGGCGCCATATTCGGGCTCGACTCTAGGATTTCAATCGCTTGCGATGCGATTTTCCGCCGCGCCGGCGCGCGGCGCCGATCGCAGCTGGTCGAACTGCCGCCCTCTTCGGCTTTCGCGCGAAGGCGCTCAGAGGCAACGGATCGGCTCAACGCGCGTGTCAGCCGGAAGCCGCGATTTTTTCCCGCGCGGCGCTGGATAGAAAGGCGGATCGGGTCAGGCCGCTGCGTCTGGCGGCCGCGTCGATGGCGTCGAGCAAGCCTTGGTCGAGAGAAATATTGGCTTTCACCGCGCGACCGGACTCGACGACCAGTGGCACGGCGAGAAAAACCGCCCCCTCCGCCAGCGCCGCGACGACATCGGGATCGCGGCGCAAGGCTTCGATCGTGCGCGGCGCAGGCGCTTCGCCCACGGCGCCGGCGTCGTGCACCCATTCGCCCAGAGCGGCGATGGCGTAGGCGTAAGCCTCGTTTTCATCGGCGCCCATCGCGGTGCAACCGGGGCAATCGGGAAATGCGACGCCGTAGGGGCCGGGTTCGCCGTCCAGAAGCGCGAAATAGCGTTTCATGCCGAACTCCTCCTACCAGCCCGCCGCTTTCGCGATGTTGCGAGCGACCCCGAGCGACAGGGCGTTGTGGCGCGGGACCATGATTTTGACGCCCGGACGCGCGGGCCTATCATCATATTCCATCTTGTAGCGCCGTCATGCCCGCCCTTGTGCCGGGCATCCACGCGGCGCAGCAGCAGCCAACTTTGAAAGTTTTCGCGACGGCGCGACGTGGATGGCCGGGACAAGCCCGGCCACGACCGCGACAGGGCCTCACCCCACCCTTCGCGTCGCCTCCCTCAGCCAGCCCCTCGTCTCGCGCTCGACCAGCGGCCCGATCGTCTCCCGCACCCTCGCGTGATAGCCGTTGAGCCACGCAATCTCCTCACCGTCGAGCAGCTTCGGCTCGATCAGGCGCAAATCGATCGGGGCGAGCGAGATCGTCTCGAAACCCAGCATCGGCCGCTCGGCGCCGCGAATCGCGCGCTCCTCGACGACGACGAGATTCTCGATGCGAATGCCGAATTTGCCCGCGGCGTAATAGCCCGGCTCGTTGGAGACGATCATGCCCGGCGCGAGCGCGACCGTGCCGGTCTTGGCGATGCGTTGCGGGCCCTCGTGGACGGAAAGGTACGAGCCGACGCCGTGCCCCGTGCCGTGATCGAAGTCGAGCCCGGCGCGCCACAGCGCCTGGCGCGCCAGGGCGTCGATCTGGGCGCCGCTCGTCCCCTTGGGAAAAACAGCGCGCGCGATCGCGATATGGCCCTTGAGCACGCGGGTGAAGCGGTCGCGCATCTCGGCGGTCGGGCGGCCGACGCAAATCGTGCGCGTGATGTCGGTGGTGCCGTCCTCGTATTGGCCGCCGCTGTCGATGAGGAAGATCCCGCGGCCGATCCTGAGGTCCGAGGCCTCGCTGACGCGATAATGCGGGATCGCCGCATGCGGGCCGGCGGCGGAAATGGTCGGGAAGGAAATGTCCTTCAACGCCCCCGTCTCGCGCCGGAACGTCTCCAGCGCCTCGGCCGCCGCAATCTCGGTCAGCTTGCCCCCAGGCGCTTCGCGATCGAACCAGCAGAGAAAGCGCGCCAGCGCGGCGCCGTCGCGGATATGCGCGGCGCGCGCGCCGGCGAGCTCGGCCTTGTTCTTGACCGCCTTCAACAGCGCGATCGGGTCGGGGCCCAGCGAAACCTCGCCGCCCGCCGCCTCCAGCGCCTGGGTCAGGCGCGCCGGCGCGCTTCCCCCGTCGAAGGCCACGCGCAGGCCCGCCGCGCCGAGCCCGGTTATGAAGCCAACGAGCCAATCGGGCTCGTCGATGTCAGCCAATTCGCCGAGCCGGGCGCGCATCGCGCTGGACAATTTGCGCCCGTCGAGGAACAGCGTCGGGCGCCCCTCGCGCGGCAGATAGGCGAAGCTCAGCGGCAGCGGGGTATGGGCGACGTCGGCGCCGCGGATGTTGAACAGCCAGGCGACGTCGTGCGCGTCGCTGACCAAGAGACCGTCGCCCTCTCTGACGGCGGCGCGGACGCGGGCGATTTTACGCACCGCGCTTTCGCCGCTGAGACGCGCGGGATGCGCGCTCACCGCGCCGAGCGGCGGGGCGGGCCGGTCGCTCCAGATCGCGTCGATCGGGTTCGAGTCGAGGGCGACGAGCTCGCCGCCGGCGGCGCGGCAGGCTTTCCCCAGGCGCTCGACCATTTCGGGCGTGTGCAGCCAGGGGTCGTAGCCGAGCCGCTCCCCCGGCTTCAGATTGGCCTCGATCCACGCGCCCGGCGGCTGTTCGACGATAGGGCGCACCGTGAACACGGCCGTGTCGACCTGCGCCGGCGCCTGAACGGCGTAGCGTCCGTCGACGAAGATCGCCGCCGCTTGCGTGAGCACGATCGCCAGGCCCGCCGAGCCGGAGAAGCCGGTCAGCCACAGCAGCCTCTCGGCGGCGGCGGGGACGTATTCGTTCTGATGCTCGTCGGCGCGCGGCGCGACGAAGCCGGCGAGGCCGCGCGCCAAAAGTTCGGCGCGCAGCGCCCTCACCCGCGCCGCGCCATACGCCGGGCCGCCGAATTCGGCGAAGGATTGGTAGACGCTTGTAAACACGCGCGCCCCCCTCGCGATCACTTCGAATCGGCCGCGGTGACGACATGCCCGATGAACGGCAATTCGCGATAGGAATGGGCGACGTCCATGCCGTAACCGACGACGAAGAGATCGGGGCAGGAGAAGCCGACGAAGTCGGCGTCGATCGGCACTTCGCGCTTGCCCCGCTTTTCCAGCAATGTGCAGACCAGCACGCGGCGCGCGCCGCGCGCGACCAGCAAATCCTTGGCGAAGGCCAGCGTGCGGCCGGATTCGAGAATGTCGTCGACCAGCACGACGTCGCGGCCCTTCACCGAGGATTCGATGTCGCGAAGAATCGTCACCGTTCCCGACGAAACCGTGCCGTCGCGATAGCTCGAGAGATGAAAGAACTCGACGTGCGGCTCGAGGCCGACGCGATGCATCGCGCGTAAGAGATCGGCCGCGAACATGAAGGAGCCCTTGAGGATCGCCACGACGAGAAGATCCTTCGGCTCCGCCTTGGCGATTTCCGCGGCCAGGCCCGCCGTCCGCTCGGCGATCGCCTTCTCCTCGAACAATACCTCGACTTGTCTCGCGCCGCTCATGATCCCTCCGGGTCGGGAGCGACCTTATCCCCTGGCGCGACGAATTTCACCAGTGCGTCCGCGATCCCCTCGGGCGGCGCAGCGAGCCGGGCCGCGAAGCGCGCGCGCTCCCCGCGCGCCAGTCGGCTCTTCGGCGCGCGCGTCATCCAGACATAGAGCTCGCGGCCATCGGCCGCGCGCAAGGCGATGCGCAGGTCGGGCGCGGCGGTCTCGGCCTCGCGCAGATTCACGACGGCGCCTTCGACCATGAGAATTTTCTTGTCGCCGCTCACCCCGACTCGCGCGCGCACATCCTCGATCGCCAATCCGCGCACGTTCACGGGAAGGCCGATCGCCGCATAGGCGCCCGCCGCGATCGGGGCGGCGGCGACGATCGATTCGCGCGCGCCGATCGCCGTCATCGATCCCGCCAGCAGGCCCGCGGCGGCGAGCGGCGCGGCGAGCTTGCGCGCGAGGCGCGCCAGACGCCGCGCGAGCGTGGGGCCGGGCGCCGGCGCCCGATCGAGCAGAGCCGGATCGCCGCGCGTCGAGGCGACGGACGCGGCCAGCGTGGCGCGCGGCCGCAGTTCCCAGGATCGGCCGCATCCGGAGCAGCGAAATTGGCGCGCTTCGTCGCCGAGAATCTCGTTGGGAATGTGGTATGAATTGGAGCAGGTCTTGCAAACGATGAACATGGCGAATCAGCCTCGCTCCGGGCTCCCGCGGGAAAGGTTGGCATTTGGTCGCGTTCATGGTTAAGGCCGCGTTAAGCGTTCATCCCCCGAGGGTCGTCGTTGCTACGCTTTGAGAATGTCGGCTTGCGCTACGGCATCGGCGCCGAGGTCGTTCGCGACCTCGATTTCGACATCGCCGCGCAAAGCTTCCAGTTCCTCACCGGGCCGTCCGGCGCCGGCAAGACGACGCTGCTCCGGCTGATGCTGCTGTCGCTGCGCCCGACGCGCGGAACGATCCATATTTTCGGCGAGGACGCCGCCAAACTCGACAAGGACCAGATCACCGCGCTCAGGCGGCGAATCGGCGTCGTGTTCCAGGACTTTCGCTTGCTCGACCATCTCACGACTTACGAAAACGTCGCGCTGCCGCTCAGGGTGATGGGGCGCGACGAAGGCGGCTATCGCGCCGAAGTGGTCGAACTCTTGCGCTGGGTCGGTCTCGGCGATCGCATGAACGCCCTGCCGCCGGTGCTCTCCGGCGGCGAGAAGCAGCGCGCGGCGATCGCGCGCGCGCTCATCGTGCGCCCGGAATTGCTGCTCGCGGACGAGCCGACCGGCAACGTCGATCCCTCTCTGGCGCGCCGCCTGTTGCGGCTGTTCGTCGAATTGCACAAATCCGGCACCGCGGTCGTCATCGCCACGCACGACCTGACGCTGATGGATCAATTCGGCTACGCGCGACGCCTCGTCGTCGGCGACGGGCAATTGAAGATTTTCGAGGGCGATTCGCCGTGAACGAATCGTCCCCGCCGGGCCTCCCCCCGGATTCGCAGCTCAAGCGCGACATGCCCCTGGTTCCCTCCGATTCGATCGCCGGGCGCGCGCTGGTGGTCGTCATCGCCATCATGACCTTTCTCGCCTGCCTCACCGCCGGCGGCGCGATCCTGGTCGCCGAGGCCTCGCAGGGCTGGCGCGCCGACGTGTCGCGCGACGTCACCATCCAGATCAAACCGCGCCCCGGCGACGACATCGAGGCGCTCGTCGCCGCGGCCGCCGACATCGCGGCGCGGGCCCCCGGCGTCGCCGACGTCCACGCCTACACCAAAGCCGAATCCGAGAAGCTGCTGGCGCCCTGGCTCGGCGACGGCCTCGATCTCGGACAATTGCCGATCCCTCGCCTCATCGTCGTTCACATGCGCAGCGAACATCGCGAGGATCTCGAACCGCTGCGCGCCGCGCTCGCCGCCGGGGCGCCGGGCGCCAGTCTCGACGATCATCGACTGTGGCTGTCGCGCCTCGACACGATGGCCGACGCGGTCGTCGTCTTCGCCGCCGCGCTGTTCGCCCTGATGATCCTCGCGATGGCGACGGCGATCGGCTTCGCCACGCGCGGCGCCATGGCGGGCAATCGCGAGATCATCGAAGTGCTGCATTTCGTCGGCGCCGCCGATTCCTACATCGCGCGGCAGTTCCAGGGCCATTTCCTGCGGCTGGGGCTGAAGGGCGCGGCGATCGGCGGCGTCTCGGCGGCGCTGTTCTTCGCCGTCGCGGCCCTGCTCTCGACCTGGCGCAGCCGCTCGGCGGGCGGCGAGGAAATCGCCGCGCTGTTCGGCGCCTTCGCGCTCGATTTCGTCGGCTACGCCGCGATTCTCGCGATTTGCCTGGGCATCGCCGGCCTCACCGGGCTTCTGTCGCGCGAAATCGTGTTCCGGCAACTCAGGAGCCTGCAGTGAGCGACGCCGGCGCCCTTTCGACGACCTCACCCGACGGACCGCCATGATCAAGCTGCGCTCGCTCGTCTTCAATCTCGCCTTTTACGTCAATCTCATCGTCCTGATGATCCTCGGCCTGCCGTTGATTCTCCGGGGGCGTCAGGGCGTTTTCATCATGGCGCGGCTCTGGGGCTCGACCTCGGTCTGGCTGCTGGAAAAGATCTGCGGCCTGCGCGTCGAATATCGCGGCCTCGAGAACATTCCCAAGGGCGGCTACATCATCGCCGCCAAACACGAATCGTTCCTCGAAACCTTCGCGCTGCTGAAATACGCGCCCGACTTCGCCATCGTGCTCAAGCGGCAGCTGGTGTTCATCCCGCTTTTCGGGCTCTATCTCCTCGGCGCCCGGCAGATTGCGATCGACCGCGCCCGCGGGCGCAGCGCGCTGACCCAGATCATCGCCCAGGCGCGCGAGGTCGTGCGCGCGGGCCGGCAGATCTTCATCTTTCCCGAGGGCACGCGCCGCCCGCCCGGCGCGCCGCCGCGCTATAAGTTCGGCGTCGCCGCGCTTTACACCGAAACCGGGGCCCCCTGCCTTCCCGTCGCGATCAACACCGGCCTCTTCTGGGGCCGGCGCGGTTTCACGCGTCGGCCGGGCGTCGCCGTGATCGAATATTTGCCGCCAATCGCTCCCGGCCTCGATCGCGACGCCTTCGCCGAGCGGCTGCAAGCGGCGATCGAGACGGCCTGCGCCCGCCTCAACGCCGAAGCGGTCAAGGCCGATCCGGGCCTCGCGCCGATTCTGGCCGCCGGCGCCGCCACGATCGATGGGCCCAAGGGCGCCGACTTTCGCCGAGAGGCTTGACGGGGAGCGACATTTGTTCTAGTTTTGTTCTCTACCGCTCGCATGGAGATGGATCGATGTTGGCGCTTCAAGACGCCGTTTCGCCCTGCCCGGCCGGCGCGCCCGCGCATGAGGCCGAACGCTGGCCCGAGTCGGCGCCCCCCACGGCCGCATACCTCGCCGAGACGGACGGCGAACCGCTCGCCGCGCTGACGGGCGAGGGCCTATCCCCGCGCTTCTGTTCTTGGCGGGGAGCGTCTGGGCGCCGCTACATCGTCTCCGTTTACCAGGCCGACGCGTGTCCGGCCTATTGCGACGCGGTGCTGATCGCCGCCGCGGTCGGCCCCGATGGCCGTCGCCGGGCGCTGGCGCTCGCCGACACCGGCGTCTTCCCAGAGCCCCTCCTCGCGCGCGCGATCGAGTCGCTGTCGCATGTCCACGGCCGCGTGGAATTCCATCTGCATCTTCTCGCGGCCTCGCCGGCCGAACGCCGCGCGGCGCTCGACGACCTCTCCGCCGCCGCCCCTTACGCCGCGCGCAGCTGAGCGGCGAGCCATTCCAATTCGCCGTCGACGATGCCGAGTTCGCGCAAATGGTCGCGCGTGGCGAGCACGTATTCGGCGTTGTCGCCGGACTGCCCGACGCCTTGCCGGACCAGCCTCAGCAGGCTGTCGCGAGGCATCGGTCCCGCATATTGGCCATGCGCGCGGTCGGCGACGTAGGTGAGCGCCGTGACGCGCCGGCCGTCGCTGAGCGTGACCGGGACCATCCTTTCCAGATAGACCGCCGTCACCAATTCCCGCTCGCGAAGATAGCGCACGGTGGCTTCGCGCAAGCCCGCCTCGACGCGAAAGGCGACGCCGTGACACGCGCCGCCCTGATCGAGCCCGAGCACCAGCCCCGGCCGATCGGCCGTGCCGCGATAGACATGCGAATAGATGCAGAGCCGTCGGCGCCAGCCTCGCAGCAAGGCCTTATGGCGCTCGTCATAGACGAAGCCGGGCCGCCACATCAGCGAACCGTAACCGAACACCCAGAGATCGTGCGGCGTCTCGCCTGCCCGCCTCGTCATCCCCTCACGTCCCGGACTCGGCGTCCTCGCCGGCTCGTCGTCCGAAGTCCGGCGCGGCGGTTTCCTGGCCCTGCTCGACGATGCCGCGCCGGATCGCGCGCGTGCGCGTGAACAGGGCGAACAGCCCGTCGCCGTCGCCGCGCCGAATCATGCGCTGCAGCGCCGTCAGATCCTCGTTGAAACGGCCCAGCGCCTCCAGCACCGCATCCTTGTTGTTGAGGAACACGTCGCGCCACATCGTCGGATCGGAGGCGGCGATGCGGGTGAAGTCGCGAAAGCCGCCGGCGGAGAACTTGATCACCTCCGAGCGCGTCGCCTCTTCGAGATCGTAGGCGGTGCCGACGATATTATAGGCGATGAGATGCGGCACGTGGCTGGTGATCGCCAGCACGAGATCGTGATGCGCCGCGCTCATCACTTCGACGTTCGATCCGATCGCCTGCCAAAACGCCCGCACGCGCTCGACGGCGCTCGCGTCGGCGCCCTCCGGGGGCGTCAGAATGCACCAGCGGTTGAGGAACAGCGTCGCGAACCCCGCATCGGGCCCCGACTGCTCCGTTCCCGCCACGGGGTGGGCGGGAATCAGGTGCACGCCCTCGGGAAGATGCGGCGCGATCGCCGCGATCACCGCGCCCTTGACCGAACCGACGTCGGAGACGATCGCGCCCGCCTTCAGCGCCGGCGCGATTTCACGCGCGAGCGCTTCATTGGCGCCCACCGGAGCGCAGAAGATCACGAAATCCGCTCCCGCCGCCGCCTCGGCCGACGAAGCGGCGACTTCGTCCGCGAGCCCCAGCGCGGCCGCGCGCCCCAGCGCCTCGGGCGAGCAATCCGCGATCACGATCGTCTTGGCGACATTCCTGCGGCGCGCCGCGCGCGCGATCGACGACCCGATCAGGCCGATTCCGATGATCGCAACGCGCTCGAACAGCGGCGCGGCGAGCGCGGGCCCGAGCCTATCCGCCACGGCGTCCGTCCTTCATGAACTCCGCCAGGGCGGCGACAACCCCTATGTTGGCCTCCTCCGTCCCCACCGTCATGCGCAGGCAATCGGCAAGGCCGTAGGCCGCCACCGCGCGCAGGACGAAGCCGCGCGCGCTCAAGAAGCGGTCGGCGTCGGCGGCCGTCCGGCCGTTCTCGCGCGAAAAGCGCAACAACAGGAAATTGCCGACGCTCGGCGTCACCCCGACCCCCAGCGCGGAAATCTCCTGGCTCAGCCAGGGCAGCCAGCGCGCGTTATGCGCCACGCCCGCATCGACATGGGCGGCGTCCGCGATCGCCGCGACGCCCGCGGCCAGCGCCGCGCCGTTGACGTTGAACGGCGCGCGCACGCGATTGAGCGCCGCGACGATCGGCGCCGGCGCATAGGCCCAGCCGATGCGCAAGTTCGCCAGGCCGTGAATTTTCGAGAACGTGCGCGTCATCACCACGTTGTCGGACGTCGCGACCAGTTCGATCCCCGCCGCGTAGTCGTTGCGCGCGACATATTCGGCGTAGGCCGCGTCGAGCACGAGCAGCGTATCTCCCGGCAGCCCCGCGTGCAGCCGCTTGACCTCGGAGAACGGCAGGTAGGTGCCGGTCGGATTGTTCGGGTTGGCGAGATAGACGATCTTCGTGCGCGCGCCGACCTTGGCGAGCAGCGCGTCGACATCGGCGGTCTCGCGGGTTTCCTTCGCCACGACCGGGGTCCCGCCCGCCGCGCGGATGGCGATCGGGTATTCGAGAAAGCCGTATTGGCTGTACAGCCCTTCGTCGCCGGGCCGCAAATACACATGCGCGAGCAGCGAAAGGAGTTCGTCCGAGCCGTTGCCGCAAATGATCTGCTCGGCGTCGAGCCCGTAGCGCCGCCCGATCGCTTCGCGCAACAGCCGCGCCGAGCCGTCGGGATAGAGCGCCAACTGATCCGCGCTGGCGCGGAACGCCTCGATCGCACTCGGCGAGGGCCCGAGCGGCGATTCGTTCGAGGAGAGCTTATGGACCTTGGCGAGGCCGGCCACGCCGCTCTTTCCCGGAACATAGGCCTCGATCGCCATGATTTCGGCGCGGGGTCGCGGTCGCAATGATTCTGACGCGGACATCGTTTCCTCGTTGTTTGCTCAAGCCAGGCGCGGGCGCAATTTCGATCCGTCGAAGCGCGCGGCGTGCGCGCCGACCTCGAGGCTGCGCACGTCCGTCGCCCCCGCCTGGCGCAAGGCGAGGCCGCCGGCGCCCTCGGGCAGGCCGCCCGGCCGCGCGATCAGCAGCGACAGGCCCATGCCATTGGCGGCGTTGCCGATGATCCCGCCTCCCAGCGCCGCGATCGCTTGCGGATACTCGCCGCGCCATCGGTCGAGGGTCACCGCCTCGAGCACCACGTCGCGCGCCGCGCCGTCGGCGAGCGGTTTGGCGATGACGAAGATCGGCATCCCCGCGGGATGGTCGGGCCGCTCCACGAAAGGCAGGCGCGCGATGATCTTGGGCGCGTCGGCGCGCGTCAGACGCATCCACCACGCGCCGGCGCCGGGCCCGCCGTCCAACGCGAACATGCCGAGATCGCCCGCCGCGGCGGCCACCGCGCCGATCACGCCGTTGGCGCTCATATGCGGCACGCAGGGCACGGTGAATCCGAAGTGAAAGCGCGCCGAATCGCGCATCGCCGCGTCGCCGCGGGAGACGTCGACATGCACGCTATAGGGCGACTGCAGGTAAGTGAAGGTCGAAATGATGATCCGCCAAATGCTTTCGACGGTGTCGAGCGGCAGATGGCCTTCGTGGCGCTCCGCGAGCGCCCTCATCATCGCGGCCTCGCGCGCCGGGCGAAACGCCGAACCGCCGCCCTGACGGGTCTTGATGGCGATCAGCCGATCGATGATGCGCCCGCGCTCCATCAACAAAGCGTGCATCGACGCGTCGATGCGATCGATCTCGACGCGAAGCTGCGCTAGCGTTTCGGCGGCGGGTTCGGGCACGGCGGGGCCTCGAGGCGATCAGGTGTTCATCGATTCGAAGAAATTCGCGTTGGTCTTGGTCTCGCGCAATTTCCCCAGCAGGAATTCGATCGCGTCGACCGTGCCCATCGGATTGAGGATGCGGCGCAGCACGTACATCTTCTTGAGGATATCGGGCGGCACGAGCAATTCCTCCTTGCGCGTTCCCGAGCGGGTGATGTCCATCGCGGGAAACGTGCGCTTGTCCGCGACCTTGCGGTCGAGGATGATTTCGGAATTGCCGGTGCCTTTGAATTCCTCGAAAATCACCTCGTCCATGCGCGATCCGGTGTCGATCAGCGCGGTCGCGATGATGGTCAGCGACCCGCCCTCCTCGATGTTGCGCGCCGCGCCGAAGAAGCGCTTGGGACGCTGCAGGGCGTTGGCGTCGACGCCGCCGGTCAGCACC
>Ga0187852_1000099_pt1 | contig 92643 bp, 84 predicted proteins | sample June2016WEW_6_40_FD_134511 | JGI IMG/M metagenome (GOLD analysis project Ga0187852, IMG submission 134511) | Peatland microbial communities from SPRUCE experiment site at the Marcell Experimental Forest, Minnesota, USA - June2016WEW_6_40 | ecosystem: Environmental > Terrestrial > Soil > Wetlands... | reverse complement strand
GTCGTCGGCGTGCCGGCCGCGACGATCAAGGACATTCTCGATCGGGCCCGTCAGCTGCAGGACCAGCTCCTGGGATCGGGCGAAACGAGCCCGGATCTGCGCCGAAGCCAGGCCTCCGCGTTGAGGGAGACAGCCAATACGCTCTTGACGCTCGGCGAAACTCAGGACGCTCTGACAGCGGCGAAGCAGGCGGAAGACATTCTCCAGGCTCTGCTGGCGCGGCAACCGGACAGCAAGGACTTTCAACACGACCTATCGCTGTCGTACAATGGCGTTGGCGACGCGCAGAAGGCGCGGGGCGATCTGCCCGCCGCGCTGACCTCCTATCAGGCGGGCCTCGCCATCGCCGACCGCCTGGCGAAGTCCGATCCCGGCAATGCCGGCTGGCAGAACGATCTGGCGACTTCGCACAGGAATGTCGGCGAAGCGCAGAAGGCGCAGGGCAATCTGTCGGCCGCGCTGACCTCCTATCAGACAAGCCTCGCCATCAGAGACCGCCTGGCGAAAGCCGATCCCGGCAATTCCCTGTGGCAGCGCGATCTGTCGGTGTCATACAACTATGTCGGCATCGTGCAGGAGGCGCAGGGCGATCTGTCGGCCGCGCTGACCTCCTATCAGGCGAGCCTCGCCATCAGGGACCGCCTGGCGAAGTCCGATCCCGGCAATTCCCTGTGGCAGCGCGATCTGGCGGTGTCATACGAGAGGATAGGCGAGGCGCAAGTGGCGCAGGGCGCCCTGTCGGCCGCCCTGACTTCCTATCAGGCGAAACTCGCCATCTTTGACCGCCTGGCGAAGTCTGACGCCAGCAACGCCAGCTGGCGGAGCCTCCTGTCGAGTTCCTACATCAATGTCGGCGACGTGCAGAAGGCGCAGGGCAATCTGCCGGCCGCGCTGGCCTCCTATCAGGCGAGCCTCGCCATCAGAGACCGGCTGACGAAATCCGATCCCGGCAATACCGCCTGGCAGTTCGAACTCGGGATCGGCGCCGAGCGCATCGGCGATGTTTTCATGGCGCAACACAACTTTGCCGAGGCGCTGAAGTCCTATCAGGCCAAGCAGGACGTCATCTCCCGCCTGGCGAAGTCCGATCCCGGCAATGCCGACTGGCAGCGCGACCTGTCGGTGGCGTACAAGAGGGTCGGCGACGTGCAGATGGCGCAGGGCGACCTGCCGGCCGCGCTGGCCTCCTATCAGGCGAGCCAAAGCATCTTTGATCGCTTGGCGAAGTCCGATCCCGGCAATGGCGGCTGGCAGCGCGACCTGGCGATTTCGTACGGCAAGATCGGCGACGTGCAGAAGGCGCAGGGCGACCTGCCGGCCGCGCTGACCTCTTATCAGGCGGGCCAAGCCATCGGGGATCGCCTGGCGAAGTCCGATCCCGGCAATGCCTTCTGGCAGAGCGATCTGGCGGTTTCGTACGACAGGATCGGCGACGTGCAGGCGGCGCAGGGCGATTCGCCAGCCGCGCTGGCCTCCTATCAGGCCGCCCTCGCCATTGCGGATCGCTTGGCGAAGTCCGATCCCGGCAATGCCGACGGGCAGCGCAACCTGTCGGTGTCGTACAACAAGGTCGGCGACGTGCAGATGGCGCAGGGCGATCTGCCGGCCGCGATGACTTCCTATCGGGCGGGCCTCGCCATCATGGATCGCCTGGCGAAGTCCGATCCCGGCAACGCCGGCTGGCAGCGCGACTTGGCGGCGTCGTACGAGAGGATAGGCGCGGCGCAGATGGCGCAGGGCGATCGGCCAGCCGCCCTGTCCTCGTATCAGGCGGACCTCGCCATCTTTGATCGCCTGGCGAAGTCCAATCCGAGCAATGCCGGCGGGCAGCGCGATCTGTCAGCGTCATACGAAAGAGTCGGCGACGCGCAGGCGGCGCAGGGCGATCTGCCGGCCGCTCTGACGTCCTATCAGGCGGAGCTCGCCATCTTTGATCGCCTGGCGAAGTCCAATCCCGGCAATGCGGGCCGGCAGCGCGATCTGTCGATTGCGTACAACAAGGTCGGCGACGTGCAGGTCGCGCAGGGCGACCTGCCGGCGGCGCTGACCTCCTACCAGGCGGGCCTCGCCGCCATAGAAATCGCGGCGAAGTCCAATCCCGGCAATGCGCGCTGGCAGCGCGACCTGATCGTTTCTTGCGTCAAAGTCTCGCAACTCGATCCATCCCAAGCCAAAGCAGTGCTTACGCGAGCGGCCGATGTCCTGAGCCAGATGAAATCGCAGGGGCAATTGGCGCCGAGCGATGCGTGGATGCCCGACGACATCGCCCGGCGGATCGCGGAACTGCCGAAGTAGCGGCCAGCCGCGGCGGGGCGGCGCCGCCCGCCCTTAACCCGAAATTATCGCGCCTTTGCCAAGCTGCGCGCATGTCGATCGCGCTTCCGCTCGCCTCCGATTCCTCGAACGCGGCGCGCGCCGCCCCGCGCCCGGCCGAGGCGGCGCCGCTGCTGCTCGCGCTCGCGGTGTTCGCGCTCGCCGCCTTTTCGCCGGCGGCGCTCAACGACGGCGACACCTGGTCGCATCTGGCGACCGGGGAATGGATTCTCCAGCACGGCGCGGTCCCGCGCGCCGACCCCTTCTCCTTCACCTTCGCCGGCGCGCCGTGGACGGCGCACGAATGGCTCTCGGAGGTCCTCTTCGCCCTCGCCTTCCGCGCCGCCGGATGGAGCGGCGTCGTGCTGCTGACCGGGGCGGCGGCAGGCGCCGCGACCTTCGTGATGGCCAACCGCGCGGCGCGCGATCTCACGGGAATCGCGCTTTTCGTCGTGGCGGCGCTCGGGGCCGGCCTCATCGCGCCAGGGCTGCTCGCGCGCCCGCACATCCTCGCCCTGCCCCTCCTCGCGCTGTGGGGCTCCGGCCTGCTGGCGGCGCGCGATCGCGCGCGCGCGCCTTCGCTTTGGCTGCTGCCGCTGATGGCGCTGTGGGCCAATCTGCACGGCGGCTTCGCCTTCGGCCTCGCGCTGATCGCGCCTTTGGCGCTCGACGCGTGGCTCGCGGCGCCGCGCGAGGGCCGCCTCGCCGTCGTCCGAGACTGGGGCCTGTTCGTATTCTTAAGCCTCGGCGCGGCGCTGCTGACGCCGTTCGGCGTCGCGGGGCTGCTGTTTCCGCTCAAGCTCGTCGGCGTCGCGCATCTCGCCGATATCGGCGAATGGCGACCTGAGAATTTCGCCCATCCCGGCCCGATGGAGATCGCCCTGCTGGCGCTGATCGCCTTGGCGCTGACGCGGCCCGTGGCCGTTCCCCTGGCGCGCGTGGCGCTCGTCGTCGCGCTGGTCCATATGTCGCTGCAGCACGCGCGCCACGAAACCCTGCTCGCGATCCTCGCGCCGATGCTGCTCGCCGAGCCGATCGCGCGCGCGCTCGGCGCGCCGGCGGCCGCGCCAACGCGTCTGACGCGGGCGCCGATGCTCGCGGCGGCGGCGATCGCGCTTCTCCTCACGGGCGCGCGCCTCGCCCTGCCGATCGCGCGCGCCGACGGAGCCACGGCGCCGATCGCGGCGCTGCGGGCGGTCCCCGCCGCGTTGCGCGCCGAGCCGGTCCTCAACGACTATGCTTTCGGCGGCTGCCTCATCTGGGCGAATGTCCGCCCGTTCATCGACGGCCGCGCCGACATGTACGGCGACGCCTTCCTCGACCTCTACGGCAAGATCATCGCCGGCGATGCGGACGCGCTCGAGCCGACGCTGAAGCGCTACGCCATCGCCTGGACGATCTTCGCGCCGAACCAGCGCGTCGTGGCGCTGATGGACCGCGAACCCGGCTGGCGGCGGCTGTACACGGACAAGTTCGCGGTGGTGCACGTGCGCGCGGACGCGGCGCCGGCGACGGAGGGGTTGCGAGGGGATTGATAGGGTTTGCCTTTGAACGGCGCGCGCAGCCCAGGGGTGGGAAAGGGAATGCGCTCGAGAAAACGCGGTTTCTCCTTTGGCGGACTTCGGGCCCTGCAAGCTTTTCCAAACACAAGCCAAACATTTCCAAATCCGGGGCCCTTTTCTCCAAATATTTCCAAAGATTCCTTTGGGCGTTTTGTGGGAAATCAGAGGCTTGCAGGGAGAAAAAGGAAATTTTCGCCTCGCTCCAAATTTTTGCGCCGCTCCGCCTGCGAAAGCCCCGCCGGCGCCGCCGGCAAGGCGGATATGGCGGGGAGCGATATGAATTAGCCTAGCATGTTTTTCGTTTTTCAGAAAGGCAAAATCGCGATTGGACTGCGCCCCATCGGTGCGACACGGCCAATTCCATGCTTGGCGGCCGCCGCGGCCGACCCACCGCGCCAAACCGGGTGAGATAAAAGGGAAGTGAGCGCCTGTCACCGTGTGCCAATGGTGCGCCGAACTGCACGCTTCAATTCCCACCAGGCAGGGCGGCGGCGAGGCGAAGAATTTCAGCGGCCCGCCGCGCCGAACCGAACGCGCGACGATCGCCGCGCCCTTCGCGTCGACGCCATGAGCCTGAAAGACACTCTTGGCGATGTCGAGCCCGACGATCGTGACAGACGGCCGATTCTTGCTAGACTTGCCCATGGACGGCTTCTCGAGGCGATTGCGGAGCCATCGTCCGGCCTCTGATGGGTTCGTGACAACGACCGTCATGGCGCATCGATGCCGCTCGGGGCGCCGTTCCCCCGATCACCGTACTCCCCGTAATCGCGATGGATTTACTGGGATGAATGCAATGGGCGCGCCACAATCTCTCTCCTCTGATTTGCGCGAAGCCGGGCTGCCGGCTCACGCCGTCGACGAATGGCTCGCCGCCGAGCCGCGAGCCTGCGGCGAATTCGGCGAGGATCGCCGGCTTTACGCGGCGTTCTGGGCTCTCGCCGACGCGCTGATCGCAAGGCAGCCGAAAAAGCCTCGGCGCAATGCGGCGGGGGCCAAAGCCGCCGCCGCGATTCGCGAGCGCGCGCGCCGTTCGCGCGAGCGCTTCCTCGACGCCCATGTCGAAAAAGTCTACGCTGCGCTGACGCACGACTTCTCGCGCTTCATCCGCGTAGAGGAGATCGTCCACGCGGCGGCGGAAGCCTTTCCCGGCCTGACGCCGGCGCGCGCCCGGATCGAGGCCGAGGCCGAGACGATCCAGCGCGACAAGGACGGGCTCGAGATCGATCAAGGTCTCTTTCTCTCGCATATTCTCGGCCATGAGCGGGCGGGCCTTCATCTCTGCCACGCCATGCTGCTGCCGCGGCCCGAAAGCCGTGACGCGCTCGCCCGCTTCGCTACGGATGGCGTCCTTGATCTCGGGCCGGCGCAGCTCGAGCGCAAAGGGAAGGCCGTCCATCTCATCGCGGCAAATCCGGCCTATCTCAACGCCGAAGATCAGACGACCATCGCCGCGATGGAGACCGCCGTCGATGTCGCGATCCTCGATCCGGCGAGCGATGTAGCGGTGATGCGCGGCGGAAAGGTCGATCACGCCAAATACGCCGGCCAGCGCGTCTTCGGCGCGGGGATCAATCTCACCCACCTCTATCGCGGCAGGATCCCCTACGTTTGGTTCATCCAGCGCGATCTCGGTTTCGTGCATAAATTTCTGCGCGGCGTCGCTCGGCCCGATGCGCTCCCCGACGACGTTCGCGGCTTCGGCGCCGAAAAGCCGTGGATCGCGGCGGTCGAGAATTTCGCCATCGGCGGCCATTGCCAGATCTTGCTGACGATGGATTACGTCATCGCCGCGAGCAACGCCTATCTGACGCTGCCGGCGCGCAAGGAGGGGATCATTCCAGGCGCCGCCAACCTGCGCCTGCCGCGGTTCGTCGGCGATCGTCTGGCCCGCCAACTCGTCCAATATGAACGCCGGCTCGCCTGCGACAGTTCGGAGGGACGGCTGATCTGCGATGAGATCGTCCCGCCGGCGGAGATGGACGGCGCCGTCGAGCGGGTCGCCGCCGGGCTGACGACCTCCGGCGCCGTCGGGGCGATCGGCAATCGCCGCGCCTTCCGCATCGGCGAGGAGCCGATCGATCTTTTCCGCCGCTACATGGCGGTTTACGCGCGCGAACAGGCTTTTTGTCATTTCAGCCCGGCGCTGATCGAAAATCTCGAACGCTATTGGGACGCGCAGAACAGGAAAGGCTGATCGCCGAGCCGCATTGCATCGGGGGCTTTACGGTGGCTGGCGCTCATTTCCCTTTTTGAGGCGCGACACGTGATAATTTATGCGGCGTAACCCACCACGCTCCCGCTGACGCGAAAGCAACGCGCCTTACGGCGCGACCCCTCATCCGGCCTTCGCTTGCGCGAAGGCCACCTCTCAGCGAACCGAAGGTTCGCCTGACACCCGCAAGGGGGGAAGGGGACGCGCCTCACGAACCTAGCGGCGGCTCCTGATCGGCGGCCAGCTTGCGCAGCAGTTCCCAGGTGTAGATTCCGGTGTCGTGCCCGTCGCTGAAGGCGAAGCGCGCGGCGTAATTGCCGATCTGTTCGACGCCGACGATCGCCACCCCGCCCGCGGGCGCGGGCGCGCGGCGTTTGTCCGCGCTCGGGCTCGCCGCGCGCAGGCGCTCGGCCGGGATGCTCGCCGCGAAGCCGTCGGCGAAGGCGATACGCAACGCGCGGCCGCCCTCGCGCACGCGCAGTTCGCTCGGCCACGGGTCCAGCGCGCCCCTTTTCCCTTCCTCGCCCATCGCGTCCCCTTCGCTCACTCGATCACGATGCGCGGCGCCGGGCGATTGGCGGGCGCACCGGCGAACAGCGCGTCGCGCACCCGGCCCGCGAGCGCGATATAGGCCGCGGCCTGCGGACTCTCCGGCGCGCTGGCGACGACCGGGGCGCCGCCGTCCGAGGTTTCGCGGATCATCACATCCAGCGGAATTTCGCCCAGGAACGGCGCGCCGTGCGCCTCGGCTTCATGCCGCGCGCCGCCGTGGGCGAAGATGTCGGTGCGTCCGCCGCAATGCGGGCAGACGAAATAGCTCATGTTCTCGACCAATCCGAGCAGCGGCACATGCACCTGCTTGAACATCGCCATGCCGCGCCGCGCGTCGATCAGCGAGAGATCCTGCGGCGTCGAGACGATCACCGCGCCGGACAGCGGCACGTTCTGCGCCATCGTCAGCTGCGCGTCGCCGGTGCCCGGCGGCATGTCGACGACGAGCACGTCGAGTTCGCCCCAATCGACCTCGCGCAGGAACTGCGTCAGCGCCGACATCACCATCGGTCCGCGCCACACGATCGCCGCGCCCTCCTCGACGAGGAAGCCGATCGACATCACCTTGACGCCGTATTTCTCGATCGGCTTGAGCTTCTGGCCGTCGGGCGCGAGATCGGGCTTTTGCGTGATGCCGAACAGCCGCGGCATCGAGGGGCCGAACACGTCGGCGTCGAGCACGCCGACTTTGAGGCCGAGCCGCGCCAGCCCGAGCGCGAGATTGCACGCGGTCGTCGACTTGCCGACGCCGCCCTTGCCGGAGGCGACGGCGATGATCTTGTCGATGCCGGGGATCGGCCGCGCGTCCGGCGGGCGCGTACGGGGCGCGGCGTGCCCCGTCGGCGCGGCGGCGGCCGGGCCCTCGCTTTGCGCGGTGAGCGTCACCAGCGCCGAGACGACGCCGGGCAGCGCCTTGATCTTCGCCTCGGCCTCCGCCCGCATGACTTCCATCGCTTTGGCGTGCGCGGGATTGATCTTGATGGCGAGGAACACCTTGCCGTCTCGCACCGTCACGCCGTCGATGGCGCCCGATTGCGGCAGCGGGGTCTTGCCGTCCGGCCCCGGCACGGCGGCGAGCGCCGCGAGGATGTCGTCTTTAGCGAGCATGGCGTTCATTTCCTCTAGGTTTCCCCCAATGGAGGCCGAGCGGACCGGCGGTTCTCTTGCCCTCGCCCGACTTGAACCAATTCTAATATTCACGCAAGCCGACGATGGCTCTCTCGCCCCTCGAGTCGAGAAATGTCGACGGATGACGCATCGCGGCTTCGCGCCTCACGCGGCCTTTGGCTCGGCGCGGCGATCCGATCACGCGACCGCCGCCAGAGGCCCGCGGTCGCGCCCGCGCCAAAGCGTCTGCGCTCGCGTCTGCGCGCGCTCGGGATCGCTCTCGACGCCCATCGCCCAGAGGGCGAGCGCCATCGTGCCGACGACCGCCGCCTCGCCATATTCGTCGGCCTGCGCGCCGCGCCAGACGGCTTCCAGCCTGTCGAGGTTCATCGCCTCGTCGGGCGCCTGCCGCGGTTCGAACATCGCCGGCCAGCGCGCCGCCTCGCAGACGCCGTCGACGATCAACAGGGTCTCGCACGGTTTGTTCGGCCGGCGCTCGTTCTCGCCGCCGTCGCCGCGAAACACCAGGGTCCGCTTTTCTCGAAGCGCGATCGCGGCGTCACGGTGGATCGCGACATAGCCGGGATGAAAGACCGCCTGCAGCGAGGTCGGCGCGCCGAACGGATTGAGCCCGCGCGCCAGCGTGTGAACGGGCGAGCGCAACCCGAGGATCGGCTTCAACTCCATCATGTCAGCGAGCTTCGGGCTGATGCGCGCGAGCGGCATATAAGCGAAGCGATAGCGCCTGAGATGGCCCGCCGCTTCCTCGAAATCGCCGGCGACGGGAAAGCCGAGGCGCTGCAGCGTCTCGCCCGCCCAGACGCGGCCCGCGGTATGGCCGTCCAGGCCGTGCATGAACACGCTCCAGCCGCTGCGCGCGAGAGCCACGGCGGCGAGCAGGAACCACGGCAACTGCCGCTTCTTGCCGGCATAGGACGGCCAATCGAGATCGACGCGCGGCGCGTCGGCCGGCACATGGAAAGAAGCGCGCGCGGCGCGCGTGAAGCCGGCGATCTCCTGGCCCGTCTCTTCCTTCACGCGCAACAGCATCAGGAACGCCCCGATCTGCTCCGGCCGGGTCTCGCCCGCCAGGATCATGCGCATCGCCTGTTCCGATTCCTCGATCGTCAGGGAGCGCGTCAAGGTCTTGCCGCGTCCGAGAATATTGACGAAGCGAGCGAAGGGATGCGGAGCCGCTAGCATGACGAGAAATCCTCGGGTCGCCCTTGTCGGCAGGGGCGAGGCTGGCCGGGCCGGCGAGTCGAAGGCCGCTTCGGCCAGATAAGTCTGGCACAGCCCGCCGACAAGGAATAGCGCCGCCGCGCCGCGCAAGGCGGGCTCGGCGCCTCCTTTTCGCCCGCCCTCGAGCCCCGCGCGGCGTCCGCCTAAAGATTGAGCAATCCGCCGGTCTCCTGAGCACCGCGCCGTTGGAAAGCGCATCGCGTCGATCCAATCTCGCGCAATGGCGGCGATTTGTCGCAGCGACGCGGCTGGCATGCCTATTGCTGCGGACCGCCGCCAGATCGCTAGCGCCAGCGGGCGCAGCCTGTGAGGGGAGTTCCGCCATGATACGAAACGCCATTTCCCGCCGCGCCTTCCTGCAATCGACCGCCGGGGGCGCGGTCGGCCTGGCCGCCGGCTTCGGCGCGCCGGGGCGCGCCTTCGCCGCCGATCTCACCGTCGGCGTCGTCTATGTCGGCGCGCGCGACGACTTCGGCTGGAATCAGGCGCACGCGGTCGCGATCCAGGCGCTCAAGCAGGTCCCCGGCGTCAAGGTGGTCGAGGAGGAGAACGTCCCCGAGACCGACGCCTGCTCCAAATCGATGGAATCCATGGTCAATCTCGACGGCGCCGGGCTCATCCTGGCGACGTCGTTCGGCTATTATTCGCCGTTCGTGGTGGATCTCGCGAAGAAATATCCCGCGGTCGAGTTCCGTCATGCCGCGCCGCTGTGGAACAAGGACAAGGACCCCAAGAACGCCGGCAGCTATTTCGGCTATCTCAATCAGGCCCATTACGTCGACGGCGTCGCGGCGGGGCTTTCCACGAAATCGAACAAGATCGGCTTCGTCGCCGCCAAGCCGATCGCCAGCGTGCTCAGCAACATCAATTCGGTGCTGCTGGGCGCGCGCAAGGTCAACCCGAAGGCGATCGTCCAGGTGATCTTCACCGGCGATTGGTCGATGCCGGTGCGCGAGGCGGAGGCCGCCAACGCGCTCGTCGACGCGGGATGCGACGTCATCACCTGCCACGTCGACGGACCGAAGGTCGTCATCGAAACCGCGGAGAAGCGCGGCGTGATGAGCTGCGGCCACAACGCGAGCCAGGCGCCGCTGGCGCCCAAGGGCTTCATCACCGGCGCGGAATACAAGTGGGAGACGATCTACAAGCTCTACGCGGCCGACCTCGCCAAGGGCGAAAAGCCGCCGAATTTCACCGCCGGCGGTTACGAGAGCGACTATGTTCAGAACACCCCGTTCGGCGCCGGCGCCACCGAGGCCGGCAAGACCGCGGCGATCGCGGCGATCGCCGCCTTGAAGGCCGGGGCGCCGATCTATGTCGGGCCATTGAAGGACAACAAGACCGGCAAGATCGTGATCGACAAGACCTACGGCAATCTCGATCCGTTCCTCGACAAAATGGATTATCTGCTCGAAGGGGTCGTCGGCTCGATCACCTGAGATCGATTGCCGAAACCCTTGACCACCGTCATGGCCGGGCTCGTCCCGGCCATCCACGCGGCGCCGCTGCAAGAACCTTCAAGGTTGGCCGCCGCGGCACGGCGTGGATGCCCGGCACAAGGCCGGGCATGACGGGGTCAGCGCCTTATCCTAGCGCCTGTGCCCCCTCGCTTTGGGAAGGACTGTTTCGATGTCAGAAGGCGCGACCGCGGCGGACGGCATGAGCGCCTCCGCCTCCCCGCCCGCCGGCGAAACGACGATGGGCGAACTCGCGCGGCGGTTGCGGACGAATTCCGAATATTTCGCGATTCCGCTGTTCGCGCTGATCGTCGCGGCTTTGCTGTTTTCGCTGTTTCTCCTCGCGATTGGCAAATCCCCGGTCGACTTCGTCGCCTATGTCTGGCGCGGCGGCTTCGGCAGCGCCTTCTCGTTCCAGAATACGCTGCAGCGCTCCGCGCCGTTGATCCTTGCCGCGCTCGCCGTGGCGATCCCCGCGCGCATCGGCCTCATCATGATCGGCGGCGAGGGCGCCCTGGTGCTCGGCGGATTCGCCGCCGCCGCCGTCGCGACGCCCCTGATCGGCGTCCTCCCGCCGGCGCCGACGCTCGCCATCATGTTCGTCGTCGGCGCCTTCGTCGGCGCGGTTTGGGTCGGCATCGCCGGCTATCTGCGCTACGCCCGCGGCGTCAACGAGACCATTGCGTCGCTGCTGCTGACCTATATCGGCGTTGCGATCATGAATTTCTTCGTCGAGGGCGCGCTGCGCGACATCACCAATCCCAACAAGCCGTCGACCAAGCCGATCGGCGAAGCTTATATGGTCGGCAAGATTCCCGGCACCGAGGTGCACTGGGGCTTCGCTGTCGGCATCGCGCTCGCGGTTCTGCTGCATCTGCTGATGACGCGCACCACCTTCGGCTTCGCCGCGCGCGTCACCGGGGGCAACTTTCGCGCCGCGCTCGCGCAAGGGCTGCCCGTCGGCAAGATCATCGTCGCCTGCGCGATGATCGCGGGGGCCTGCGCCGGAATCGCGGGCTTTTACGAGGTCGCGGCGATCCAGGGACGCGCCAACGCCTCGCTCGCCGCCGGATACGGCTTCACCGGCATTCTCGTGTCGTTCCTCGCGCGCCACAATCCGCTGGCGATCGTGCCGGTCGCCATCCTGTTCGGCGGGCTGGTCGCCTCGGGCGGCCTGATCCAGCGGCGCATGGAATTGCCCGACGCCACGGTTCTCGTGCTGCAAGGCCTGATTTTCATCGTGCTGCTGATCTCGGAGACGCTTTACGGCCGCTTCGCCTTCTTCCGCGACGACAAAGCTCGGGAGCGCACATGAACGGCGCACTGGGAATCGTGCTGATCGCCATGCTCGGCGGCGCCATCCGGGTGTCGACGCCGTTCATGTTCGTCGCGCTCGGCGAATGCCTCACGGAAAAGTCCGGGCGGGTCAATCTCGGCCAGGAAGGCACCCTGGTGCTCGGCGCAATGGTCGGCTACGCCGTCTCCTATCGCTCGGGCTCGCCGTGGGGCGGCGTGCTCGCCGCGGGCCTGGCTGGCTCGGCGCTCGGCGCCATGCATGGCGCGATCTGCCGCCTGCCGCGCGTCAACGACGTCGCGGTCGGCATCGCGATGATGCTGTTCGGCACCGGCCTCGCGTTCTTCTTCGGCAAGCCCTATATCCAGCCGACCGCGCCGCGGCTCGGCTCGATCCCTTTCGGCGCCTTCAGCGACAACGCAAATTTGCGCAGCGCGCTCGACGTCAACCCGCTGTTCTTCGTCGGCATCGCCGTCGCTCTCGTCATGGCCTGGGCGTTGCGCAACACCCGCTGGGGCCTCACCGTGCGAACGGTCGGCGACAGCGCCGCGGCAGCGCGCGCGATGGGCATTTCCGTGGATCTCGTGCGCTTTCTCGCCACCGCGGGCGGCGGGTTTCTCGCCGGCATCGGCGGCGCGTTTCTCTCGCTCTCCTATCCCGGCTCGTGGAACCAGGGCCTTTCCTCGGGACAGGGGCTGATGGCGGTGGCGCTGGTGATCTTCGCGCGCTGGAGCCCGACGCGCTGCGTGCTCGCGGCGCTGCTGTTCGGCGGCGCCGGCGCGATCGGCCCGGCGCTGCAATCGGTCGGCGTCACCCAGGGCTATTACTTCTTCAACGCCGCGCCCTATATCCTCACGCTCGTCATCATGATCGCGACCTCCAGCGCCACGCGCTCGGCGCGCGACATGCCGGGCGAACTGAGCATGGTGAAATAAATGCCGACGCTCGCCGCCGATCCCTATCCCTGGCCCTTCAACGGCGACTGGCGTCCCGCCAACACCGCGCTCGTCGTCATCGACATGCAGACCGACTTCTGCGGAATCGGCGGCTATGTCGACCGCATGGGCTACGACCTCTCGCTGACGCGCGCGCCGATCGAGCCGATCCGGCGCGTGCTCGCGGCGATGCGCGCCAAGGGCTACCACGTCATCCACACGCGCGAAGGCCATCGCCCCGACCTTTCCGATCTGCCGGAAAACAAACGCTGGCGCTCGCGCCGCATCGGCGCTGGCATCGGCGACCCCGGCCCCTGCGGAAAGATTCTGGTGCGCGGCGAGGCCGGCTGGGCCATCATCGAGGAACTCGCCCCCGCCCCCGGCGAGCCGATCATCGACAAGCCCGGCAAGGGCTCGTTCTGCGCGACCGATCTCGAACTGATCCTGCGCTCGCGCGGCATCGACAATCTCATCCTCACCGGCATCACCACCGACGTCTGCGTGCATACGACCATGCGCGAGGCCAACGACCGCGGCTTCGAATGCCTGCTGCTCGGCGACTGCTGCGGCGCCACCGATCTCGGCAATCACCAGGCCGCGATCAAGATGGCGACGATGCAGGGCGGCGTGTTCGGCGCGGTCTCCGATTCCGAGGCCTTGCTCGCGAGCCTGCCATGAGCGAAGCCGCCGCGCCGACAGCCCCCGCGACCCGCGCCGCGCGCGGCCCCTCGCTCGAAACGATCGGCATGACCAAGACCTTCGGGCGCTTCACCGCGCTCGACGACGTCTCGATCCGGGTTCCCGCCGGCACGTTCCACGCGCTGCTCGGCGAGAACGGCGCGGGCAAGTCGACGCTGGTCAAATGCGTGATGGGCTTCTACGCTCCCGATCAGGGGACCCTGCTGCTCGACGGCGAAGAGGTCACCGTGCGCAACCCGCGCGACGCGCAGGCGCTCGGCGTCGGCATGGTCTATCAGCATTTCACCCTCGTGCCGTCGCTGACCGCGGCCGAGAATCTCGTGGCGAGCCGCGCCGACGCGCCCGCCTTCATCAATTGGCGCAAGGAGCGCGAGGCGCTCGAAGCGTTTCTCGCGCGAACGCCGTTTCGCGTGCCGCTCGATCGGCCCGTCTCCTCGCTCGCGGCGGGAGAAAAGCAGAAGCTGGAAATCCTGAAACTGCTCTATCTCGACCAGCGCTTCCTCATTCTCGACGAGCCGACTTCGGTGCTGACGCCTGATGAAGCCGACGAAATCCTCGGCCTCCTCAAGGCGATGGCGCATCGCGGCGAGATCACCGCGCTGATGATCACCCATAAGTTCCGCGAAGTGGAAGCCTTTTGCGACGACGTGAGCGTGCTGCGCCGCGGCGCCAAGGTGGGCGGCGGCAAGGTCGGCGAACTGACGACGCGCGAAATGGCGGCGATGATGATCGGCGACGCGGTCGTGCGCCCCTCGGCCGCGCGCGTCAAAGCCCCCAAGAGCGGGACCGTTCTGGAGATCGCCGGGCTCTTCGTCGAGAACGACGAAGGCCGCGACGCGGTCGCCGGCTTCGATCTGAAAGTCGGCGCCGGCGAGATCGTCGGCGTCGCCGGCGTTTCCGGCAACGGCCAGAGCCAACTCGTCGAGGCGCTATCCGGGCAAAGGCCGATCAAGCTCGGCCAGATTCTCATTCGCGATCAGAATTTCGAGCCCAAGCGCGACCATTTCGCCCGCTTCAAGGTGTTCGGCCTGCCGGAGGAGCCGCTGAAGAACGCGACGGCGCCGATGATGTCGGTGGCCGAGAACATGGCCTTTCGCAACTTCGACAAGCCGCCGATCGCCTCGCTGCGATGGTGGCTTTCGCCCGGGCCGATGAGGGCGCGGGCGCGCGAGCTCATCGCCCGCTACAACGTCAAGACGGTTTCGCCGGACTCGCCGATCCGCGACCTCTCCGGCGGCAACGTGCAGCGCGCCGTGCTCGCGCGCGAACTTTCCGAGGACGTCGACGTGCTGATCGTCGCCAACCCCTGCTTCGGCCTCGACTTCGTCTCGGTCGCCGACATTCGCGCGCAGATCGTCGAGCAGCGCAACCGCGGCGCCGCCGTGCTGCTGGTCTCGGAAGACCTCGACGAGATTCTCGAATTGTCCGACCGCATCGCCGTCATGTCCGAGGGCAAGGTCGCCTATCTCACCGACGCGGCCGGCGCCGACCGCACGACGATCGGGCGCCACATGGCGGGCCACTGAGATGATCGCCGTTCCCGCCGAACCCTTCCCCTTCGCGCTCGATCCCGAGCGTTGCGCGCTGGTGGTCATCGACATGCAGCGCGACTTTATCGAGCCGGGCGGCTTCGGCGAAAGCCTCGGCAACGATCTGGCGCCCGTCGCCGCGATCGTGCCGAATGTCGCGGCGCTCATCGCGCTGTTCCGGGCGCGGAGCTGGCCGATCCTGCATACGCGCGAGAGCCACGCGCCCGATCTCTCGGATTGCCCTCCGGCCAAGCGAACGCGCGGCGATCCGGCGTTGCGCATCGGCGACGTCGGGCCGATGGGGCGCATTCTCGTGCGCGGCGAGCCGGGCAACGCCATCGTGGCGCCTTGCGCGCCCGCCCCCGGCGAGATCGAGATCGACAAGCCGGGCAAAGGCATGTTCTACGCAACCGAGGTCGAGGCCATCTTGAAAGCGCGCGGCGTCACGCAGCTCGTCTTCGCCGGCGTGACCACCGAGGTCTGCGTGCAGACCTCGATGCGCGAGGCCAACGATCGCGGCTACGAATGTCTGTTGATCGAGGACGCGACGGCGAGCTATTTTCCGCAATTCAAGGCCGCGACGCTGGCGATGATCCGCGCGCAGGGCGCGATCGTCGGTTGGACGACGCCGCTCGCCGAACTCGAAAAGGCGCTGGCATGACCGATTCCGGCTTCGACGCCGACGCGCTGATCGATGCGATGCTTCCGCTGCTCGGCCTCGCGCTGCCCGAAGGCTCGCGGCCGGTCGTCAAGCTGCACCTCGAGACCGCCGAGCGGCTGGCGCGGCTCGTCGTCGCATTCCCGCTCGACGACGAAAGCGAACCCGCGCCGGTGTTCACGCCGTGAAAGCGCCGCTGCACGCCCTTCACGCGCACGAGCTTCGCGCCGCCGTCGTCGGCGGCGAGGTCAGCGCGCGCGAAATCGTCGAGGCGGCGCTGGCGCGCATCGGCGCCGTGAACCCCAGGCTCGGCGCCTTCACCGACGTGACGCCGGAGCGGGCGCTCGCCAAGGCCGACGAAATCGACGCGCGGCGCGCGCGCGGCGAGAAGCTGGGACCGCTCGCCGGCGCCCCCTTCGCGGTCAAGAACCTCTTCGACGTCGAGGGCCTGCCGACGCGCGCGGGTTCCAAGATCAATCGCGAGCGCGCGCCGGCGCGCTGCGACGCGACGTTGATCGCGCGCATGGAGGCGGCGGACGCGATCCTCGTCGGCGCGCTCAACATGGGCGAATACGCCTATGACTTCACCGGCGAGAACGCGCACGATGGCCCCTCGCGCAATCCGCACGACCTCGCCCATATGACCGGCGGCTCGTCCGGCGGCTCGGGCGCCGCGGTGGCGGGCGGCCTGGCGCCGGTCGCGCTGGGTTCGGACACCAACGGCTCGATCCGCGTGCCCTCGTCGCTGTGCGGCATCTTCGGGCTGAAGCCGACTTACGGGCGCCTTTCGCGCGCGGGAAGCTTCCCGTTCGTGGCGAGCCTCGACCATCTCGGGCCGTTCGCACGCTCGGTCGTCGACCTCGCCGCGAGCTACGACGCGATGCAGGGCGCCGATCCCGACGATCCCGCGCAGAGCCCGCGCGCCTTCGAGCCCGTCGCGCATGCCATCGAGGCGGGGCTCGACGGGCTTCGCATCGCGCGCCTCGGCGGCTATTTCGCGCACGGCGGCGAGCCGGAAGCGCACGAGGCGGTCGACCGCGTCGCCCGCGCGTTGAACGTCGAGCGGACGGTGGAATTCCCCGAGGCCGAGCGCGCGAGAGCGAGCGCCTATCTCATCACCATGGTCGAAGGCGCGGCGCTGCACGCGGGCCGGCTGCGCACGCGCGCGCTCGATTTCGACGCGGACGTGCGCGACCGCCTGATCGCCGGCGCGATGCTGCCGGGCGGCTGGGTCGTCAAGGCGCAAAAACTGCGCCGCTGGTATCGCGACCGCGTCCTCGAAATCTTTCGCGACGTCGACGTCGTTCTGGCGCCGGCGACGCCGACGCGCGCGCCGCGCATCGGCCAGAAGACCTTCGTGCTCGACGGGCAGGAAATGCTGGTGCGGCCGAACATGGGCCTGTTCACCCAGCCGATCTCGTTCATCGGCCTGCCCGTCTGCGCGGTCCCCTTGTGGACGGACGGCGAGCGCCTGCCGATCGGCGTCCAGGTCATCGCCCCGCCGTGGCGCGAAGACCTCGCGCTGCGCGTCGCGCGCGTCCTAGAGCGCGCGGGCGTCGCGCGCGCGCCGGTCGGCGCGGCGGCCTGAGGAGGGATCGATGGCGACGCAAGAGCGCTCGCGTTGGGCGGGGCGCAACAACGCCAAGGACGTCGTGCGGGTCAAGGTCTGGCGCGCGCTCGAAAACGGCGGCGTCAGCGTCGGCCCGGCATTCGACCGCATCCCCAATTTCGTCGGCGCCGATGCCGCGGCCAAGCGCCTGAGCGAGCTCGACGAGTGGAAGCGCGCGCGCGTCGTCAAATGCAATCCCGATCCGCCGCAGATCCCGGTGCGCCTGCGCGCGCTTTACGACGGCAAGCTCTTGTTCGCGCCGGTGCCGTATCTGACCAAGGGCTTTCCCTATCTGCGCATCGACCCCGACAAGCTCGCCGCCAAAGGCGTCGACTTCGAGACGGCGGCGACGGCGCAAGGATTCCTCGCCCATGGCGAGCCGATCGGCTTCGAGGACATGCCGAAGCTCGATTTCTGCGTCGTCGGTTGCGTCGCGGTGACGCGCGCGGGCGGGCGCACCGGCAAGGGCGCGGGCTTCGCCGATCTGGAGCACGGCATCTTCCGCGAACTCGGCAAGACGACGGCGGAGACGCCGATCGCGACCACCGTCCATTCGCTGCAGGTCGTCCCAGAGACGCAGGTGGTGATGGAGGCGCACGACAACGCGCTTGCGTTCATCGCCACCGAAAGCGAGCTGATCCGCACCGGCGCCCTCGGCGCCGCGACCGCCGGCGTCGATTGGGCGCGCGTGCGCGCCGATCAATTCGCCGACATTCCCTTCCTCCAGGACTTGCGCGCCTCGATCGAAGCGCGAAAGGCGGCGCGATGATCGTCGACGATCCGCAGACCCGCGCCGAGGTCGAGGCGTCGTTCCGGGATTACGAACGCGCGCTGGTTTCCAACGACGTCGCGGCGCTCGACCGGTTCTTTCGCGACGGCGCCGAGACGATTCGCTACGGCGTCGGCGAGAATCTCTACGGCATCGCGGCGATCAGAGCCTTCCGCGCGGCGCGCTCGCCGGCGGGCCTGGCGCGGGAGTTGGAGCGCACGCAAATCACCACCTACGGCCGCGACTTCGCGATCGCCGCGACTTTGTTCCGCCGCGCGAGCGCGCCGGGCAAGATCGGCCGGCAAATGCAAAGCTGGGCGCGGTTCCCTGAGGGCTGGCGCATCGTCGCGGCGCATGTCAGCGTGATCGACGATCCCGCGGCCGAGCCGGGGGCGAAATGAGACTCGTCGGCGTCGCGCTCCTGGGAATGGGCGACGAAACCCGGCCGACCTGCGTCGACATCGCCATCGACAACGGGCGGATCGCCGCGATCGAGCCTTCGCGCGCGGCGGCGTCGCCGCGCCTTCTCGCCATGCCCGCTTTGGTCAATGCGCATGATCACGCGCGGCCCGTGTCGCCGACGTCCTTCGGCGGCGCCGGCAAGCCGTTGGAGACCTGGCTGCTGCGTTTGGGCGCGATGCCGGCCGTCGATCCCTACCTTGCCGCGCTCGCCGCTTTCGGACGCGCCGCGCGCTCGGGCGCGGCGTCGGTCATGGCCCATTACGTGCGCCCGCATGGCCCGGCGCCGCTGATCGAGGAGGCCCGCGAAGTCGCGCGCGCCGCCGCCGACGTCGGCGTTCGCGTCACCTTCGCCGTCGCCATGCGCGACCGCAATCCGCTGGTCTACGGGCCGTCCGATTCCGTGATTGAAAGCATGCCGCCCGAGGCGCGCCGCGTCGTCGAAGCGCAATTCCTCGGCGCCATGCCGAGCCCTAGCGAACAGGTCGCGCGCGTCGAGGCGATCGCGGCGGCGCTCGAGAGCCCGACCTTCACCGTTCAATTCGGCCCCAATGGCGCGCAATGGTGCTCGGACGCATTGCTCCGCGCGATCGCGCAGGCCTCGCAGCGGACCGGCCGCCGCGTCCACATGCATCTCCTGGAGACGATCTATCAGCGCGCTTTCGCGGATTCCGCCTATCCCCAGGGCGTCGTTCGCCATCTCCAAGAGATCGGGCTGCTGAGCGAGCGCCTGACCCTCGCCCATTGCGTCTACGCCCGGCCCGAAGAGCTCGACGCCATCGCCCGCGCCGGCGCCGTCATCGCCACGAACCCCAGCTCGAACCTGCACCTACGCTCCGGGATCGCGCCGATCGGCGAAGCGATCAAACGCGGCTGCCGCGTCGCGCTCGGCGTCGACGCCTCAGCGCTCGACGAGGACGACGACGTGTTGCGCGAAATGCGCCTCGGCCATTTCCTGCACGGCGGCTGGGGTTTTGACAGCGTCATCGAGCGCGAACGCTGGCTGGCGGGCGTCGTCGCCCATGGCCGCTTCGCCAATGGCGCGCCGGGATCGGGGGCCTTGAGCGTCGGCGAGCCCGCGGACATTCTCGTTCTCGACCTCGATCGGCTCGATCGCGACGCCATCATGCCGGTGACGCCGGTCGATCTCGTCTTTGCGCGCGCCACCCAAGCGCATGTCGCGCGGCTGATCGTGGCGGGCCGCGAAATCCTCAGCGACGGGCGGCTGACCGGCGTCGATCTCGAAGCCGCCCAGGCGGCGCTGCGCGAAAGCTATCGCCGCGCCATGCCGGCGCGAGCGCCCTTCTTGAGCGCGTGGAGCGACATCGAGACCGGCGTCGCGCGCCATTATCGAGAACGGCTCGGCTGTTGCTGATCGAGCCCGCGCAAACCGAGAGTCGAGGGCCATGACGGACAAGCTGCCGGTGATCGATCTTACGGGCCTGGCGAGCGGCGATGAGGCGGCGCTGAACGGAATTGCCCGCGAGATCGGCGAAGCGTGCCGCACGATCGGGTTCTTCTACGTCGTCAATCACGGCGTCGCGCCGGATCTGATGCGCGCCGCCTTCGCGCAATCGGCCGCCTTCTTCGCGGCGCCGCTGGCGCGAAAACAGGCGCTGGCGATCGAGCGCGTCGGGGGAAACCGCGGCTATTCCGGCCTCAAGCACGAGGCGCTCGACCCCAAGCGCGGCGCCGACCTGAAAGAGGCGTTCAACATCGGGCTCGATCTTCCGCCCGACGATCCCGAGATCGTCGCCCGCGCGCCGTTCCGCACGCTCAACGTCTGGCCGGACACGCCCGGTTTCAAGACGACGATGCTCGCCTATTTCGGCGCCTGCTCGGCGCTCGCCGGCGCCGTCCATCGCGCCTTCGCGCGCGATCTTCGCCTGCCGCTCGACTTCTTCGTCGAAAAATTCGACCGGCCGATGGCGACGCTGCGCCTGCTGCACTATCCCGCCTCGGGGGGCGAGATCGGCGCCGGCGAGCACACCGACTACGGCGCCATCACCCTGCTCGCCACCGACGAAGTCGGCGGGCTGGAGGCGCGCACGCGCGCCGGCGCGTGGATCGCCGCGCCGCCGATGCGCGGCGCTTTCATCGTCAATATCGGCGACTGCCTGATGCGCTGGACCAACGACGTCTATGTCTCGACGCCGCATCGCGTCGTCAATCGTTCGGGCCGCGAGCGCTATTCCATCGCCTTCTTCTTCGATCCGAACCCGGAGGCGCGGATCGAGGCGATCCCGAGCTGCCTCGCGCCGGGCGAGGCGGCGCGCTATGCGCCGATCCTCGCGGCGGACTATCTCAGGGGGCGGCTCGAGGCGAGCAAGCCCGCGGGGGTGTAAGCGCCAATCCCCTTCTCCCCGCATAGCCCGTCGAACGACGGGCGTTCTTACGAACGCCCTATGCGGGAGAAGGGACGTCCCGCCCCATTTTTCAAAATTCGGCTTTATCGACCGCTCGAGAACGGGCATATGTCGGCTTTTCCGAGCCCCGATCCCGCCGCGAGATAAACAAATGCCCGATTGGTCGCAAACCTTCACCTTCCTCGACGGCGAATGGTTCGAGGGCAACCGACCGATCCTGGGGCCGCGCAGCCACGCCTTCTGGCTCGGCTCCAGCGTGTTCGACGGCGCGCGCGCCTTCGACGGGGTCGCGCCCGACCTCGACAAGCATTGCGCGCGCGTCAACCGCTCGGCGCGCACGATGTGGCTGAAGCCGACGATGAGCGAGGAGGCGATCGAGGCGCTGGCGCGCGAGGGGCTGAAGAAATTCGCGCCGGGCGCGCATCTCTACATTCGGCCGATGTACTGGGCCGAGCGCAATGGGCCGGGCTCGGTGCCGCCCGATCCCGACTCGACGCGCTTCTGCCTCACGATCTACGAGGCGCCGCTGCCCGACCTGACGGGCGTGTCGATCACCCGCTCCGCCTACGCCAAGCCGCTGGCGATGACGATGCCGATCGACGCCAAGGCGGGCTGCCTCTATCCGAACAACGCGCGCGCTCTTCTGGAGGCGCGTTCGCGCGGCTTCGACAATTGCCTGTTGGCCGACATGCTCGGCAATGTCGCGGAACTCGCCACCGCCAATGTGTTCATGGCGCGCGACGGCGTCATCATGACGCCGATGGCCAACGGCTCTTTCCTCAACGGGGTGACGCGCCAGCGCGTGCTCGCGCTGCTGCGCGCGGACGGCCAGAGCGTGCGCGAGGCGACGCTCTCCTTCGCCGATTTCGATGCGGCCGACGAGATTTTCGTCGTCGGCAATTACGGCAAGGTGACCCCGGTCAAGCGCATCGAAAGCCGGGATCTGCAACCCGGTCCGGCGTTCCGCCGCGCGCGCGAACTCTATTGGGATTTCGCCCGCTCGCGCTGAGGCGGACCGCCCCGCGCTTGCCCGCCGCGCCCTTGTGGAGCAGCATGAAGCGCTTGGGAGGGACTATGCCGACGCGTCTGACCATTCGTTTCGATTTCGATCCGGACCGTCGCCTGGGGCCGGGAAAGATCGCCCTGCTGGAGTCGATCGACGCGACCGGATCGATTTCCGCCGCCGGGCGCAAGCATGCGATGTCCTATCGCCGCGCCTGGCTGCTCGTCGAGGAATTGAACCGGACTTTCGGCGAAGCCGTGGTGACGGCGCGGCCCGGCGGCTCGGGCGGCGGCGGCGCGGCGCTCACGCCGGCGGGCCGGCGCGTCGTCGCGCTCTACCGCGAGGCCGAGCGCAAGATGCGCGCCGCGGCGGCCAAGGAAATCGCCGGGATCGAGCGATCGTTGGCCGACGAATCGGGCGGCCCGGGGTTGGCGGCGCCGACAGCGGCGACTCGCCCGACCTCTCCCCGCAAGCGGGAAGAGGCCGGGTGACTCGTGGGGAACGCCTTGCGCTTGCTTTGCGCCCATGCCGGCCGGTCCCGCTCCCGGCCAATGCGGCGGTTCTCGAAAGCGGACGCGATTGACGGGTTTTGACCGCGATCTATCGGCTAACCGGCTCCTCCTGAATCATCATTCGCCGCGACGACCCTCGAGTCCGTGTACAGCGCGATAACGAAGACTTGAAAAAGCTCGTCGAATTCGTTCGGCAAGTCGACCTGGAGCGGGGCCCTCAAGAACGCCCCCTCTCCGACCGCGCCTAAAGCTTGGCTCTGCCCCTGGCGATAAAGATCGTAGAGCCCAGAGACGAGCGATCGCCGGCGCAATTCGAACGCCTCATCGCCGCGCGCGACGAGCCAGCCGGCCGCTCCTTTGCTCTCGGCTTGCGCGAGGACGGCGCCGCTCGCGTCTTTCAGCAGGACCGGATTGGCCGGCGGCTTCTGCCCGCCGGAGAGCTTGCGCCACAGGAACTGCCAGGGAACCTCGTGGCGCCGTTTGCGCTCCCGCGCGGCGGTGAACGCCTGCCCACGCACATCCAGCGTCGCGCTCTCCAACTTTCTGTCGTAGACGAGCGCGCCGATCTTCGCCTCCGCGTCGTAGATCTCATAGCGCGCGTCGTGCTTGAAACGGTTCGTGGCGTCGCGCTTGGCGGGGCGGGCCTCCAGCATGGTCGTCCTCGTTGAATCGAAACGGCCCGCGACCATAAATGTTCGGCGGCCAGTTGGCCAACGAGACCATCACGTCACGGCAATGCTCGCGCCAAACTCAATTCGGCGCTCAGGGCGGCTCGAGTTCGGCCGAAGCGATCTTGTTCCCGCCGGTCGCCGTCCATTCCAACAGCTCCGAGACAACCAGGCATTGGCCGCGCCTCCCCGGGCTGGCCGCGAGCCCCTTGCGCGCGCCCAGGTCCGGGTGCCAGCGGCAAAGTTCCTCGATAGCAGGCCTTCGCCTGGGCGTCTGTCTTGCGCCCAACATAGCCGTTCAGCCGATGGTCGATGCACCTCCGAAGCAGACGTTCAGGCGCCGCGCCCGATCGACTGCTGTGGGGGGAGAGCGGACGATGCGATGCGGGCGACCCGCGTTCCAGAGTTTGCAAAACCTCTACCTTTTGCAAGGTGACCGTCAGTTAGAATGGAAGCCGCACAGCTAAAGCCCATTCGCCGCTTTCTGTTGATCAACGATGCGCAAAAGATGCGATGCTAAAAGCAATTGATCCATCGCCTCAGCCGCCGACAGCGGCGGCGACCCGTGAGCAACGCGGTTCTTAAACCGGCCAATAGCTCCGGCGAAAAGATGGGAGAGCGCGTCGCGCTCACCTGACGGCTTGCTGGTGTCCTTATCGCCCAATGCCCCGGTGTCGCGATTAAACGCAGCGCGCATGAGATCAACGCCGTAATCCGTGGCCGCTAGACGCGCCACCGTGCGAACCGTATCTTCAACGGCAATCAGCGCGTCGCGGACGGTGCTGACTAACTCGCCCTCCGAGCCGCGACTCGCGCTACGCATTAGAGCAGCCACCGTTCGGTCGCGTATGGCGGGATGAAGCAGCTCCTTTGGCAAATCCCGCGCAGATTGAAATTTCTTGATATCGTGACCTTTGGCGACAGCCTCCCCCTTCTCGGCGAGGTAGTACCAGCCATTCTGACCATTCTGACCGCTCATCGGCTCGATAAATTCTTCCCTTTCGAGCCACCGCCACGCGCGCCCTATCGCTTTATCGGCCATGGCTTTTTTGAAGTGAGGATACATCTTGCCGTCAACGGCTTCGATAGTTGACGGGTCTGTGACGCTGCCAAGGTGAAAGCCGCCGCCCGGTTGAAGACGCGCGAGCGCGAGCCTCAACAAAACCGGTCCGACTTCATCGGGCGATTTTTTCGCCAGCTCGTCCGCGTCCGGGAAGAAGGCATAGAACGAATTCATCGAAATGCGCTCCCTTACGCCCCCTAGTATTTCGATTTGAACACCGTATCACTAGAGCCCGACCGCGCGAAGCGCGGGAGCGCCCAAACACTTAGCTCTAGGAAACCGTCTTGAAATCGAGCGCAAAAGCCCCGTGCCGCTTTTCCGCCTTGACCACTTCTGCCGCCGGATACTTCTGCCGTGTTTCAAATAAAATATCGTCCTGCGCGCTCTTGGATATGCTCAAGCCCAGATATACCCGCTCTATGGCGCGCTCGTTGATTGGGCGTCTGATGATCTTACTTCTGGTGTCATCCCTTTGCCACAACAACCGCCATTCGTTTTCACTGCTCCAGTTTAACGATTTGGTTTGAGAGATCAAGTCGTAATATTGGTGCAGTTTAGTCGAACGCGTTTCCTTGTAATGCTCTGCTTTAAGGAAATCGTAGAACATCGAACACGTTATTACCGGCAGATTTTTCGCATAGTCGATTCTTGTCCATGCGCCCTTGGCAGTTAATTTCTCGGCGTTATTTGAATTGTATTCATCAACGATAGGTTGCACGATTTCCGTCGTATTGAACTCAATTGCAACGCCTCTATGGCCATTCCCATAGTGGCCCCACATATACAAATTGTCTTTGGGATGATCGTCCGAATAAACCGCCGTGGTCGAGAATATAAACATTCGATTTTTCAAGTCAGCGAAGTATTTACGGACAGAATCGACAGAATGAGGCCATGCCTCAGCAGGAAATTCATTGATGAACCACCCAAAGTCATTCGGATGCGTATGGTGAATATAATCCAATAATTGTTGATAGCCCGCGTTAAAATCAGTTTCAAAAAATAAATACGGGTCGAAGGGATCGTTCACGAGAGATGCATGTACTAAAGTGATTTGCTGAGTGCCAATAGTATCTAACGCAAAATCAACATTGCTGAAAAACCTGACGACGCACTGGGGAAAAGGGCGTTGTTTAGTCATTGTCTAGCGCGTTCGTATGAAAGGCGACACCGCATCGACGATTGCTTGCGCGGTTTCATCAGCGATATGCGCAAGCTCGTAGATCGGTCGATCCTTCGGATAGCGCGCGCTGCTGTCCAAATGCACAGGGGCCAAAATGTCGAGGCAGCCCGCAACCTCGGGCTTAGAAGGAAGGCCGCATACACATGCGAAATCGTACCAGCCTTTCAGGTCATGATTATGCAGCCCCCCGGGTGCCGGTCGCCCGTCTTGTAGACAGTACGCCTTTAAGGCCAACTCGATAGCCTGCAAAAGCAACGCGTACTTGGGCCAGTTCATTTCCCCATTATCGTAGGCGACGCCTCCGATGGAAAATTTCATGAACAAGCGCGCACGCGCCAAAAATTGGACCGGCAGCGGCAGGCCGTGGGTCGGCGACGGGAACATAGGCGGCGCTGGTTTCATGCGGTAAGCCTCGCAATCGTGCTGACGCTCACGCCATGGCTTCTTGCGAGGTCGCGCGTCTTCTCACCGTTCGCAAGCCTCCCCCGCGCTTCTTTCCGCTGGTGGAGCGGGAGGATCGGCAGTCAGTCATTTCACGTCGTCACGATTCACGCACGTGTCGTGTTCATGTCAAGCCTCGACTCCAGCAATGTCCGCTTCGAGTCGAACTATGCCGTCCGACCGACGATCGACCAACGTCCGCTATTCGCTCTCGATTGCCCGCAACCCGCCAGTCCGGCCAACTCCGGTCATCGGGCGATCCGCCATGGATTGTCTGCGAACGGTCGACTCCGGCGATCGACAACGCAGGTTCGGCGCCGTGGTTCGGCGAGATCGTTCGAGACCCCCGCGACATTGGCGTCCGGAAAAACCGGATTCATGGTAGCTTGAAATCGAACCTCGGCGAGGGCTTCCGCCTCGGGCCGCTCGGCGCGCGCGAGTCGGACTCGCGGAGAATTGGCGCCGGGGACTTCGAGAAAGCCGAAAACGCCGGTTTTCGTCGCCAAGCGCTTGTTTTCGTTGGAAACGACCAAGGAATATATTTGGATTTTCCTTGGAAAAAAGCTTGGAAACGTTCGGATTTTCTTTGGAAAAATTTTGATTTTCCTTGGAAAGGCTTGGAAAAATTTGGCCGCGCGCCCGACCCGTCGGAGCGATCGTCATCGCGAGCGAAGCGCGGCGATCCAGTGATCGAGGAGATTGCCGATAGGAGGCGCAGCGCTCGGACAAGCAAGCGTCACGACCGCTGGATCGCCACGCTTCGCTCGCGATGACGACCGGGCTCGGTTCAATCTAGTCGGCATGCGTGCGCCGCGAACGTCGCAGCGCCCTGCCGGGATGGCCCCGCCTCAGCTCGCCTCCAGGAACTGCTCCGCCGTCGCCAGATCGACCGAGACGATCTGGCTGACGCCGCGCTCGGCCATGGTGACGCCGAACAACCGGTCCATGCGCGCCATGGTGATCGGATTGTGGGTGATGGTGACGAAGCGCGTGTCGGCGCGCTTGCTCATTTCGTCGAGGAGATCGCAGAAACGTTCGACGTTGTAGTCGTCGAGCGGCGCGTCGACTTCGTCGAGCACGCAGATCGGCGACGGGTTGGTCAGGAACACCGCGAAGATCAGCGCCATCGCGGTCAGCGCCTGCTCGCCGCCGGAAAGCAGCGTCAGCGTCTGCGGCTTCTTGCCGGGCGGGCGCGCGAGAAGCTCGAGCCCCGCCTCCAGCGGGTCGTCGGACTCGATCAGCTGCAATTCGGCCGATCCGCCCTCGAACAGCGTCGCGAACAATTCGCCGAAATGCTTGTTGACGACGTCGAAGGCCGCCAGCAGACGCTCCCGGCCCTCCTGGTTGAGGTTGTGGATGGCGTGGCGCAGCCGCTTGATCGCCTCGGTCAAGTCGTCGCGCTCGGCGATCAATCGGTCGCGGCTCGCCGCGACCTCGGCGAGTTCCTCGTCGGCGCGCAGATTGACCGCGCCTAGGCGCTCGCGCTCCTGGCGCAGGCTCTCCAGCTTGCGTTCGACGACTTCGGCATCCGGCGGCGCCGCGCCGTGCGTGAGACCCGCCAGGGCGCTGAGGCCCGCCGGCTCGGCGTCGAGCTCCGTTGCGATGGCGCGCAGCAGCGTCTCCCGCCCTTGGCGCGCGCCCTCGAGCCTTTCCTCCGAGGCGGCGCGCGCTTCGCGCGCCGAGCCCATCGCCTCGAGCGCGGCGCGCGCGGCGCGGTCGGCCTCGGCGAGCGCGGTCTCGGCGCTCGCGCGCGCGTCGGCCGCGGCCTTGCGCGCCGCCTCGGCCTCGTCGAGACGCGCGATCAACTCGCGGCGCTGCTGTAGAAAAACGACCGGCGCGTCGGCGAGCGATTCGAGTTCGCTCTGCGCGGCGAGCCGCCGCTCGGCGATCTCGGCGATATGGGCCTCCGCCTTCGCCCGCCGCTCGAGCCAGGAGCCTTGCTCGATCGCGATGGCGCGCCGCCGCGCCTCGCGAGTCTCCGCTTCGCGCGCTAGAGTCTGCGCCGCGGCCCTCGCCTCGGCGAACTCGGCGCGCTCTTGCGCGGCCTGCGCGCGCGCGCGCTCCAGCGCCAGAGCCAGTTCGTCGCTCGGCGCCAGGTGTTTCAGCGCGGCCTCGGAGCGCGCCTTGCGCTCGGCCGCCTCGTCGCGCGACGTCAGCGCGCGCGCCAACGCCTCGTCCAACGCGGAGAGGCGCGAAAGCGTCTGCGCGCGCCGCCGCTCCGTCGCCGCCAGCCTGTCGCGCGCGGCGTCGCAGGCGCTTCGCGCCGCGCGCGCACGCTGGCGAGCCGCGCTTTCGGCGTTCGCCGCTTCACGCAGCGCGGCCTGCGCGCGCGCCGCTTGCGCCCTCACCACTTCGGCGGCCTGCCGGGCCGCTTCCGCCTCGCGCGAGAGATCGACGAGGCGGTTCCTTTCGACCAGGCGCCGCGCCGCCGGCGTCGGCGCTTCGGCGGTCGAAACGAAACCGTCCCAGCGCCAGAGATCGCCCTCCTTCGAGACCAGGCGCTGACCCGGCCGCAGCATCGCGGCGAGGCTCTTGCCTTGGGCGCGTCCGACGACGCCGATCTGCGCCAGGCGCCGACGCAGCGCGGGCGGCGCTTCGACGCGCGACGCCAGGGCTTCGACGCCGGGCGGCAGTTCGGGATCGGCGTGGTCGCGCTCGGCATGCGACCAATGCGTAGGCGCCGCAACGTCCGTGGACGCTTCGAGATCGTCGCCGAGCGCGGCGCCGAGCGCGGCTTCGTAGCCGCGCGCGACATTGACCGCGTCGACGACGGGCGGCCAAGGCCCTGACGAAGCCGAGCCCAACAGCTTCGTCAGCGTGCGCGCCTCGGTCTCTAACCGTTGCGCGGCGCGCTCGGCCTCCGCGAGGGGTCCGCGCGAACGCGCCTCGGCCTCCCGCGCCTCGACATGCGCCGCTTCGGCGGCCACAGCTTCCGCCTCGGCTCGGCCGAGCGCTTCGCCGAGCGTCCCGACTGCCTCGCTCTCGGCGCGAAACGCCGCATCGTCCGCGCCGGCGCCCCGCAACGCCGCGCGCTCCCGGTCGATCGCGGCCCATTCGCTTTCGAAACGGGCGAGGCGGCGCGCCTCCTCGGCCAGCCCCGCGGCGAGCGCGTTGCGCCGCGCGTTGAGGTCCGACGAGGCGGCCTGAGCCTCGGCCAGGGCGCCTTCAGCGCTCGCGAGCCGCTGCTCGAGGCGCGCGCGCCGCTCCTCGGCCTCGCGCTTGACGTCTTCCGACTTGGCGGCTTCGGCGGCGAGCGTCTCGTCCTCGGCCGTCAGCCTTCCCATGACATGGGCGGCGTCGGCGATCAGCGCCTCCTCGCGCTGCAAATCCTGAGCGAGCTGCGCGATGCGGCGCTCGAGTTCGGCGACGCGCTCCTTGGCGCGCTTTTCCTCGCCCGCGAGCGCGTCGCGCGCGAGCACGAGGCGATGCAGCGCGGCGCCGGCGCGCGCCTCTTCGTCGCGCAGCGGCGGAAGATCGGCCGCGGCGATCGCCTGGAGCCGCGCGGCCTCGCCCTGCGCGCGGGTGCGCTCGGCGACTTCGCGCACGTCCGCTTCGAGCCTCGACTGGGCGCGCGCGAACTGCGCTTCGTGTTCGCGCCAGGCGATCAGCCGCGCGAGCGCCTCGTGGCGGCGGATTTCCTGCGCCAGGGCGCGATAGCGCGTCGACTGGCGCGCCTGCCGTCTCAGGCTGTCGATCTGCGCCTCGATCTGCTTGAGAACGTCCTCCAGCCGCACGACATTGTCTTCCGCGCCCTTGAGCCGCAACTCGGCCTCGTGGCGGCGCGAATGAAGCCCGGAAACGCCGGCCGCCTCTTCCAGAATGAGGCGGCGCGCTTGCGGCTTGGCGGCGATGATTTCGCCGATCTGCCCTTGCCGCACCATCGCGGGCGATCGCGCGCCGGTCGAAGCGTCGGCGAACAGCAATTGCACGTCGCGCGCGCGCACCTCGCGTCCGTTGACGCGATAGGTGGAGCCCGATTCGCGTTCGATGCGGCGCGTGACCTCGATCGTTTCGGCGTCGTTGAACGCGGCGGGCGCGCGGCGATCCGAGTTGTCGAGAACGAGGCCGACCTCGGCGATGTTGCGCGAGGGCCGCTTGCCCGAGCCGGAAAAAATCACGTCGTCCATGCCGGACGCGCGCATGCTCTTGTATGAGCTTTCGCCCATGACCCAGCGCAGGGCCTCGACGAGATTGGACTTGCCGCAGCCGTTCGGGCCGACGACGCCGGTCAATCCCGGCTCGATCCTGAATTCGGTCGCATCGCAAAAGCTCTTGAAGCCGGCCAGGCGCAGCCGCTCGAATTTCATGGGCCTCGCCCTCTCGCATCCATTCCCTTGCGCCGGCGCGGAATCTCGGCGCCCCGGCGGCGGGCATTGCCGCCACGCCGCCACAAAGACGGCGCGCGATCAAGGCCCGAAGTCGAGAAAACTGTGCGAAACCGCGCTATTTCAACAGCGGCTCCAGGACTTTGTCGAAGTCGGAGATCGCGAGTTCGCCGTCCAGTTTTCGCCCGTTGACGAAGAACGTCGGCGTCGAATCGATGCCGAATCGCTCCGCCGCCCGGGCTCCGGTCTGACTGACCTGATCGTATAGCTGTTGGTTTTTCAAGCAGGTTTCAAAGTCCGCTTGCGAAAACCCCGCCTGTTTGACCAGCGCGAACAGCGGCTCGATCGGCTTTTCGGCGAACGCCCAGGTCTTCTGCTGGGTGAACAACTGGTCGATCAACGCGTCGCGCTTGTCCGGGCCGGCGCAACGCGCGAGCATGAAGCCGGCGGCCGCCAGCGGATCGAGCGGAAATTCGCGCAAGATGAACTTGGCCTTGCCCGTATCGACGTATTTGGCCTTGAGACTGGGCCATGTTTCCTCATGGAAAGCCGCGCAATGGCTGCAGGTCATCGAGGCGTATTCGATGATCGTGATCGCGGCCGACGGCGAGCCCTCGACGATGTCCGGCAGCGGGCCGGGCTCCATCAGCTGATCGATCGGGGCGGCGGCCGCGTCGGGCGTCGCGTTGGCGCCCTGCGCCAGCGCCGCCGTCGTCGCGAGGGCGAGCGCGATGAGGCCCGCGGGCGCGACGCGGCGAAAGCGTCGGGTCATCGCCGCGGCTAAACGATTAGGCTTCATGTCGCTTCCTCAGGAAATGCGCGGCCGAGAAATGGGCTCGGCGCTTCGCGGCCGAAAATAGCGGAAGTCGCCCAGGCCGCCAAATCCGTCCGCCACAGCGACGGATCGCGTCTCGGTTTGAATTTCAGCAACGGGCTAGGCCGCTTTTCCCCGCGTCTTGACTTTCGCCTGCGCTTTACGCGATCGCTTGTTTCGCTTGAGCCAGTCTTGCAGGGCGGCGTTGATCCGCGATTGCCAGCCGGGGCCTTGGTCGCGAAACGCGGTTATGACGTCCGGATCAAGTCGGATCGTCGTCGAAATCTTCGGCGCCTCTGACGGCTTGCGTCCTCGACGAACTTTCGCGGCTTGAAACTTCTTTTGCCATTCCGGCGCGCTCAGGTCGGGCGCATCGTCGTCAAAATCGGCGGCTGTAGATCGCTTGTTCGCGGTCATTGGCTTTCCTCAAAGAGATTATGCGGCGCGCGCCGCTTCGCCGAGTCCAAACGGCGACGACCATGCGAGCGTCGAGAAATCCGATCGTGATGAAACGATCCTCGCCGTAATCGCGCCGGTCGTCTGAAACCGTCAATGTCGCGCCCGAGAAAATCTCGCTCGCTCGCTCGCGCCATGTCGAGGCCGCGCTCTTGCAGAGTTTGGTCCCGTTTGGCGTCGTCGAATTCGATTTTCATTGGATTGTTGTTACCACAAAACCGCGTTAGCCGCAATTGTTGTAGTAACAACAATAGACTCGCTCAATGAGGCGGTCCGCCGCCGTCGCCTTTTTCGGCAATCAATGATTTCATGACGCTAGCAAAATCGTGCGCGTTCAAACCGGTCGCGTTGGCGCTCTCGCGAGGCCACAACGCGCTCGGTCTCGCTTCGGCGTTCGTGCGCCGTGTCCCGACATGCGCGACGGCTCGACTCGGCGGCGGCTTTGCTGTATGAGGCGCGCCTCAACTGAAAACAGCGCGCCGAAGCGCTCGTCGAACCCGCCGGAGCGGGCTCGGCGTCACGGCATGGAGAACGACAGTGAACATCATCGAGACGCTCGACGCCGAACACGCGGCCAAATTGAGCGCGGGCCGCAAGATCCCGGAATTTTCGCCCGGCGACACGATCATCGTCAACGTCAAGGTGAGCGAAGGCGAGCGCACGCGCGTTCAGGCCTACGAGGGGGTTTGCATCGCGCGCAGCGGCGGCGGCCTCCAGGAGAGCTTCACCGTCCGCAAGATTTCCTATGGCGAAGGCGTCGAGCGCGTTTTTCCCGTCTACTCGCCCGTGATCGATTCGATCAAGGTCGTTCGCAGGGGCAAGGTCCGGCGCGCCAAGCTGTATTATCTGCGCGACCGCCGCGGCAAGTCGGCGCGCATCGCCGAGCGCGTCGAGACCCCGTCCGCCAAAGCGGCCGAGGCGGCCAAGCCGAAGGCGTGACCGATTTTCGCTGACGAGGGGAAGCCCCGATGTCCGAACCGCGTGTCGTGCAAAAGGCGCCGTTCGCCGCCGCCTTGGAAGCCGACAAGACTTATTATTGGTGCGCTTGCGGCAAGTCCGCGAAGCAGCCGTTCTGCGACGGTTCCCATAAGGGATCGGCGTTCTCGCCCAAGCCCTTCGTCGCGCAAAAGGACGGGACCGCCTATCTCTGCGGCTGCAAGCACAGCAAGAACCAGCCCTACTGCGACGGCTCGCACAAGAGCCTGTAGTCGGGCTTCGAACTGATCGACGCGCCGCTCGCCCTCACCCCAACTCTTCTCCCGCTCACGGGAGAAGGCGGCCGGCGCCAGCCGGCCGGATGAGGGCCCGCGCCAACCGTCGCCGGCGCCGCGAAATCCTACCCTCCTTCAGCGCCGCGTGCTAAGCGCGTCGTAATGACTCACCCCTCCCGCGACGACGCCGCGGACCCGCGGCGGAGCGTCGTCGTCGACGTGCTCGCGCCGGTCGCGGTCGACACGGCCTACAGCTACCAGGCGCCCGCCGCGTGGGGCCTTGAGCCTGGGCGTTTCGTCGCCGTGCCGCTGGGAACGCGGCGCGCCGTCGGCGTCGTGTGGTCGACGCGCGAGGGCGGCGGCGACAATCTGAAATCCGTCGCCGAAATCCGCGACTGGCCGCCGCTGCGCAAGCCGTTGCGCGATTTCGTCGACTGGGTCGCGCGCTGGACCCTGGCGCCGCGCGGCATGGTGCTGCGCATGGCGACGCGCGCGCCGGAGGCGGCCGGCGCGCCGGCGCCCCGCCTCGCCTATCGCAAGACCGGCAAGGCGCCTCTTCGCCTCACGCCGGCCCGCGCGCGCGTGCTCGCGGCCCTCGACGATTCGGCGCTGCAAGCCAAGGCGGCGCTCGCGGAAAGCGCCGCCTGCGGCGCGGGCGTGATCGACGGGCTGGTCGACGACGGCGCGCTCGAAGCCGTCGCGCTGCCGCCCGAGCCCGCCGCGCCGCCGCTCGATGCCGATTTCGCTTTCAAAGCGCTGGAGACCGATCAGCGCGCCGCGGCCGACGCGCTGATGCGCGCGGTCGACGCCCAAGTCTTCGGCGCGATCCTGCTCGAAGGCGTCACCGGCTCAGGCAAGACGGAGGTCTATTTCGAGGCGGTCGCCGCAGCGTTGCGCGCCGGGCGTCAGGCGCTCGTCCTGCTGCCGGAAATCGCGCTGACTTCGCAATTCCTCGATCGCTTCGCGGCGCGCTTCGGCGCCCGCCCGGCCGAATGGCATTCGGCGGTCTCGCCGCGCCAGCGCGAGCGGCTTTGGGGCGCGGTCGCGAGCGGCGAGGCGCGCGTCGTCGTGGGCGCGCGCTCGGCTCTGTTCCTGCCTTTCGCCGATCTCGGCCTCATCGTCGTCGACGAAGAGCACGAAGGCGCCTACAAGCAGGAAGACGGCGTGATCTATCACGCGCGCGACATGGCGGTGGTGCGCGGGCGCTTCGAAGGCGCGCCGGTCGTTCTCGCCTCGGCGACGCCGTCGCTGGAAACGCGCGTCAACGCCGAGCAGGGCCGCTACGGCTGGCTGCGGCTCGCCTCCCGCTTCGGCGAGCGCGCCCTGCCCGATCTGAGCGCGATCGATTTGCGCCGCGAGGGCCCGCCGCGTGGCCGCTGGCTGGCGCCGCGCCTCGTCGCGGGAATCGAAGCGGGCCTCGCCAATGGCGAACAATCGCTGCTGTTCCTCAACCGCCGCGGCTATGCGCCGCTGACCCTGTGCCGCGCCTGCGGCCATCGCTTCCAATGCCCGAATTGCGCGGCCTGGCTCGTCGAGCATCGCTTCCGCAAGGCGCTCGTCTGCCATCACTGCGGCCATGTCGAAAAGCGCCCGGACGTCTGCCCGCAATGCCAGGAGGCCGACAGCCTCGCCGCCTGCGGCCCCGGCGTCGAGCGTCTGGCCGAGGAAGTCGAGGCTTTGTTCCCCAATGCGCGCACGCTGGTGCTGTCCTCGGACTTTCCCGGCGGGTTGGAGCGCCTGCGCGCGCAACTCGACGCGGCGGCGCGCGGCGAATACGATCTTCTCATCGGCACGCAGCTCGTCGCCAAGGGCCACAATTTTCCGCTGCTGACCTTGGTCGGAATCGTCGACGCCGACGTCGGCCTCGCCAACGGCGACCCGCGCGCGGCCGAACGCACGTTCCAGCTGCTGCGCCAGGCGACGGGACGCGCCGGTCGCGGCGAGAAGCCCGGCCGCGCGATGCTGCAGACCTGGCAGCCCGAGCATCCCGTCATCGCCGCGCTGTTGTCGGGCGACGTCGAGCGCTTCTACGCCGAAGAGGCGGAGCAGCGACGGCGCGGCGGCCTGCCGCCGTTCGGACGCCTGGCGGCGATCATCATTTCCGGCGAGGACCGCGGCGGCGCCGAAGCGCATGCGCGCGCGCTGGCGCGGGCCGCGCATGCGCTTCCCCCCGGCAAGAACTGGCGCCTCGCCCCGATCGGCGGCGCGGTCGAGAGCGACGAGATCACCCTGCTCGGCCCCGCGGAGGCGCCGATGGCGGTGCTGCGCGGGCGCCATCGCTTCCGCCTAGCGCTCAAGGCGCCGCGCGGCGTCGACCTGCAGGGGTTCTTGCGCGCGCTCCTCGCCGCCGCGCCGCCGCCGCGCGGCGGCGTGCGCGTCGCGATCGACGTCGATCCGCAGAGTTTCATGTAGAGGGGGTGGGCCGAGCGGCGAGGGCTGGCGGCGACCGCAAAGAGCATCGACCGTCATGGCCGGGCTTGTCGCGGCCATCCACGCCTTTCTTGCCGCCTCACGCGTTCAAGTCTTCATACAAGTCTCGCCAATCGGGATTGGCGCCATGAATGAGGCGCACTTTCCAGGCGCGCGGCCAGTGCTTGATGTTGCGCTCGCGCTGGATGGCGTCGCGGATATCTTCGTAGAACTCAGTCAGCACCAGGGGCTTGAGGCCATATCGGCGAGTGAAGCCATCGATCAGGCCTTCGCGATGCTCATACGCGCGGCGCGCGATATCGCTCGTCACGCCGGTGTAGAGCGTGCCGTTCGGCCGATTTGTCATGATGTACACCCAGCCGCCGCGCATCAGGGCGAAGGCTAGCGCGGTTCCCGCATTCGGCAAAGACGTGGATGGCCGGGGCAAGCCCGGCCATGACGGCAGGAGTGGATCATAGAGGGCGGGAAGGATCAATAATACCGTATATTCATGTGTTAATAAAAATCTTCTAGATCATTCTCGTATAATTTGCTATCGACCTCATATAACGACATTATTTGTCAACTTACCCAAGTGAAATCCATTCGCCCCGTCGTCGCCCTCGGCGGAAATCGAGCGAAGTCGCGGACGCGGGAAAAGGAAGCCTCGTGAGTGAGATCGTCACCGCCAATCGGCTCGCCGACGGCGTCGTCGTGTTCCAGGACGCCGAAGGCGGCTGGGTCGAGGACTTCGCGCGCGCCGCCGTCCAAAGCGACGCGGCCGCGCTCAAGGCCGCTCTCGCGCTGGCGGGCGAGGCGGTCGCGCAGAGCAGAATCGTCGATCCCTATTCCGTCGAGGTCGAATGGCGCAACGGCCATTACGCGCCCAAGGCCCTGCGCGAAGCGATCCGCGCGTCTGGGCCGACGGTGCGCCGCGACCTCGGCAAGCAGGCGCAAGGGCAGGCGCCGATTCCCGCCCTGCACGCGCCCCTGGAGACGCCGCATGTATCGCTATGACGAATTCGACGCCGCCTTCGTCGCGGCGCGCGTCGCGCAGTTTCGCGACCAGGTCGCGCGCCGCCTCTCCGGTGAACTCACCGAAGAGCAGTTTCGGCCGCACCGGCTGATGAACGGGCTCTATCTGCAATTGCACGCCTATATGCTGCGCATCGCCGTGCCCTACGGCACGCTCAACTCGCGCCAGATGCGCAAGCTCGCCGAAATCGCGCGCAAATATGATCGCGGCTACGGCCATTTCACGACGCGCCAGAACCTCCAGTTCAACTGGCCCGCGCTCAAGGATACGCCCGACATTCTCGCCGAACTCGCCAGCGTCGAGATGCACGCGATCCAGACCTCGGGCAATTGCATCCGCAACGTCACCGCCGACCATTATTCCGGCGTCGCCGCCGACGAGATCGCCGATCCCCGTCCCTATGCCGAAATCCTGCGCCAGTGGTCGTCGCTGCACCCCGAGTTCTCGTTCCTGCCGCGCAAGTTCAAGATCGCGGTCAACGGCGCAACCCACGACCGCGCCGTGATCCAGGCGCACGACATCGGGCTGCAGGTCGTGCGCAACGAGAAGGGCGAGTTGGGCTTTGCCGTCTATGTCGGCGGCGGACTCGGCCGCACGCCGCTGCTCGGCCACAAGGTCCGCGACTTTCTGCCCGAGCGCGATCTCATCGCCTATGCCGACGCGATCCTGCGCGTCTACAATCTCGAGGGCCGGCGCGACAACAAATACAAGGCGCGCATCAAGATCCTGCTGCACGAAAAGGGCCTTGCCGGCTTGCGCGACGCCATCGAGGCGGAATTCGCCGCGCATGATCGCGCCGGCCTCGTTCTGCCGGCCGAAGAGATCCAGCGCATCGAGGCTTATTTCGCGCCCCCGCCGCTCGAGGCCAAGAAGCCGACCAGCGACCGAGTCGAACGGCGCCGCGGCAAGGACGCCAAATTCACCAAGTTCTTCGAATCGAACGTGACGCCGCACAAGGCGCCCGGCTACGCGATCGTGACGATTTCGCTCAAGCCGATCGGCGGCGTCCCCGGCGACGCCAGCGCCGACCAGATCGACGCCGTCGCCGATCTCGCCGAAGACTATTCGCACGACGAATTGCGCGTCTCCCACGAGCAGAACCTGATCCTGCCCCATGTCGCGCTCGACGACCTCACGGCGGTCTACGATCGGCTCGCCTCGGTCGGGCTCGCCACGCCCAACGCCGGCCTGATCAGCGACATCATCGCCTGCCCCGGGCTCGACTATTGCGCGCTGGCGACGGCGCGCTCGATCCCGATCGCCCAACGCCTCTCCGAGCGCTTCGGCGACGGCGCGCGCGCCCGCGCGATCGGTCCGCTGAAAATCAAGATATCGGGCTGCATCAACGCCTGCGGCCACCATCACGTCGGCCATATCGGCATCCTCGGCCTCGAGCGCGCGGGCGAGGAGACCTACCAGGTCACCCTCGGCGGCTCGGGCGACGAAAGGGCTTCGATCGGGGAGATCATCGGCCCCGGATTCAGCTCGGAGAACATCGTCGGGGCCGTCGAGACGATCGTCGAGACCTATATGGCGCAGCGCGCGGGGCCGAACGAGGATTTCCTCGCCGCGTTTCGGCGCGTCGGCGTCGCGCCTTTCAAGGAGGCGCTCTATGAACGAAGCGCCGGATCGGACATCTGATGAGCGCGCACGACGTCAAATTGTTCGGCGACGCGATCGCCGCCTCGCGCCTCGAAGGCAAGTTCGCGCGAGTCAAGGCGAGTTCGCTGCTGCGCCTGGCGATCGAGGATCTGTTCCCGGGCCGCATCGCGTTGGTCTCCAGCTTCGGCGCGGATTCGGCCGTGCTGCTGCACATGGTCGCCGGCGTCGACACGAAAACGCCCGTGGTGTTTGTCGACACCGGGCAGCTGTTCCCGGAAACGCTGGCGTATCGCGACGAACTGGTTGCGCGGCTCGGCCTCGAAAACGTCATCGTCGCCGATCCGAACCCCGCGCTGCTCGCAGCCGAGGACCCCGAAAACTTCCTGTTCGCCAGCGACCCCGACCGCTGCTGCGAAATCCGCAAGGTCTTGCCGCTGGCGAAGGCGCTCGACGGCTACGAGGCCTGGATCACCGGCCGCAAGGGTTTCCAGAGCGTGACCCGCGCCACGGTGCCGCTGTTCGAGGCCGAGGGCGAGCGCGTCAAGGTCAATCCGCTCGTCGGCTGGAGCGCCTCGGACATCCTGAATTACATCCGCGAGGCCGACCTGCCGCCGCATCCCCTGGTCGCCAAGGGCTATCCCTCGATCGGCTGCCTGCCCTGCACCAGTCCGGTCCGGCCCGGCGAAGATTCGCGCGCCGGCCGTTGGCGCGGCCGCGGCAAGACCGAGTGCGGCATCCACACCGAGCCGCTTTCCGCGGGGCAGGACATCTGATGGCTCTGTGGCGCGACGGCGGCTTCGCCGAGGACACCTGGACGAATCTCGGCGACGCCGAGCCCATCCCGCCGAAGGGCGCGATCATCGTCTCCTTCGCGCGCTGGAGCGCCGAGCGCGACGCCCTGAGCGCGCGCGCCGATCCCGTCGGCGTCGCGATTTCCGCGGGCAAGGACGCGGTGGCGGAACTGCCGGAAGCGGCGAAGCGCCCGCTGGTCGCGCTGAACTTCGCCAAGTTCGCCGACGGGCGCGCGTTTTCCTACGGCGAATTGCTGCGCGAGCGCTTCGGCTTCAAGGGCGAGCTGCGCGCCGCCGGCGACGTGCTGCTCGACGAAATCCCGCTGATGCGGCGCTGCGGCTTCACCGCGTTCGAGGTGGTCGACGCGCCGACCTTGCGCGCGCTGCGCGAGGGGCGCGCGCCGGGGGGAACGCTGTTCTACCAACCGAGCGTGGCGCCGCATGAGGCGCCGGCGGGGACGCGGCCGTGGCTAAGGAAGGCGGGGGCGTAGGCGACGATCAGTCGCAAGCCCGATCACCTTCTCTCGCGGTGAACCATCTGGTCGACATAGGAGCGCAAGACGGCGTTGATCTTGGTCTGGTAGCCCCGTCCGTCACGCCGGAAAAATTCCAGCACGTCACGGTCGACGCGCATGTTGAGGACGGCCTTCGGCTGCGGCATGTCGACCGACGCTTGGCTCCAATCGACCGTCATGCCGGCTTCCTCGGGATCCGCGGCGATCGCTGCCTCTATTTCTCCTTCCGTCATTGCGGCCGCGCGCGCCCAATCGCTCTTGCTTTCGCCGCGCCGACGCATCGCCTGCAATTCTTCAGTGGAATATCGCGCGGTACGCTCTTTCTTCACCATCTCGCGCCCTCCTGAATGAAATGATCCGCCGCACGACGCCGCGCCACGTCCACACGACGGTGTAGAATTTTCCGTCGTTCAACACGGCCGTCGAGACGAACCGGTCTTCAAAGGGGAAATTTGACGGCGCCGTCGTCACCGGGCGTCCGTCAAACACGACAACGGCGTCGATGAAATCGAGACTCTTGGTTTCGATGTTCTTCAGGCGCTTGCTTTCATCCCATTCGAACGCTTTCATGTATACACATTCTGTATATATTAGTCAAGGCATGAGGCGGCGGTTACCTCTGCAACCAAATTGCGTCGTCCCCCTACTCCGCGCCCTTCGCCAGCCGCAGATGCGGCGGCGCCTCGACCTTCCCCGCCTCGTCCTCGCGCGAAAATTCCATCGCGTCGATGCGCGCCGCGCGGCGGGTGACTTTCTCGGCCGAGGTCGCGATCAGGCCGACGTCTTCCTGCGCCTGGCGGAAATGGCCCTCCAGTTTCGCGGTGCGCTCGGCGAGCAGGCGCACGTCGTTGAGCAATTTTCCGACCTCCGCGTGGATCGCGTGCGCCTGGTCGCGCATGCGCGCGTCGCGCAGGATCGCCTGGGTCACCTGGATCGCCATCATCATCAGCGACGGCGAAACGATGACGACGCGGCCGCGATGCGCCTTCTGCACGACGTCGTCGAAATGCTCGACGAGATCGGAATAGATCGATTCCGAGGGCACGAACATCAAGGCGATGTCCTGCGTCTCGCCGGGCAGGAGATAGCGCTCCATGATGTCCTTGACGTGCTTGCCGACGTCGGCGCGCACGCGTTGCATCGCCGCCTTGCGCGCCTCCTCGGAGCGCGCCTGATTGAACAGCGTGAAGGCTTCGAGCGGAAATTTGGCGTCGACCGCGAGCACGCGCGAATCGCCGGGCAGGCGAATAACGCAATCGGGCCGCATCTTGTTGGATAGCGAGAACTGGAATTCGTAGGCGCCGGCGGGCAGACCGTCGCGCACGATCGACTCCATCCGTCCCTGGCCGAAGGCGCCGCGCGTCTGCTTGTTGGATAGAATGTCCTTGAGCGAAACGACCTCCTCGGTCATGCCGGCCATGCGCGCCTGCGCGGCGTCGATGACGGCGAGCCGTTCGTTGAGCTTGTTGAGGTTCGCGCCCGTCGTCTGCGCGTGCGTCTCGAGCCCGGCGCCGAGCCGCGCGCCGACGGTGTCGAGGCGCTCCGCCATCACGCGCGTCATATCCGCCTGCCGCGAGCCGAGCCATTCGCTCATCGAGCCGAGCCGCCCGCTAAGCTCGGCGTTGGATTGCACGATCGCGGCGATGCGCGCCTCGAGTTCGCGCTGGCGCTCGTCCGCGGCCTCGGCTTCGCGCCGGCGCGCCGCGCTCGATCGCGCGAGCGCGACGATGACCACGAACAGCAGCAGCGCGATCGCCGCGAGCGCGCCGCCGAGCGCTTCGGCGAAGGTCAGGGGAACGCCGTCGAGGGTCATGAAAACCTGGTTCATGGCGCCGACCATAGCTGATTCGCCGCGGCGAAACGAACGAAAGAAGAACAGGTTTGACCGCGTCGCGCCGCGCGACTATCAGACGAAGACGAAGCGAGAAAACGAAGCGAACGCCATGGCTCTGCGCCCCATCATTATCCTTCCCGACCCGAAGTTGCGCCTCGTCAGCGCCCCGCTCGGGCAAGTCGACGACGAACTGCGCAAGCTGATGGACGACATGGTCGAGACCATGCACGACGCGCCCGGCATCGGCCTCGCGGCGATTCAGATCGCCGAGCCGATCCGCCTCGTCGTGATCGATCTGGCCAAGAAGGACGAGCCGCCGCAGCCGCAATATTTCGTCAATCCGGAGATCGCCTGGTCCTCCGAGGAGCGCTCGGTCTACGAAGAGGGCTGCCTGTCGATCCCCGAATATTACGAGGAGGTCGAGCGTCCGGCAAAAGTGCGCGCGCGGTTCCTCGACCGCGAAGGCAAGCGGCAGGAGATCGTCGCCGAGGGGTTGCTGGCGACGGCCTTGCAGCACGAGATCGATCATCTCAACGGCGTGCTGTTCATCGACTATATCTCGAAGCTCAAGCGCGACCGGGTGGTCAAGAAATTCGCCAAGATGGCCAAGCGCGCCGCCGAGGGCCAGCGGCCGCTGTGAGCGGCGGGACACGAAAGGGAATGAAGCGATGAAGATCGACGTCAGCGCCTTTCGCGTCGCCGAAGGCGGGCCGGCCTCGCTCGCCGGGCGCCCCACGCGGGTCGATCCGGTCTATGGGTCGAAGGCCGATTACGAGAAGATCCTCGCCGAGCACGTCGCCGCGCTGAGCAGGCTGCAGGAGCACCTCGTCAGATCGACCCGTTACGCCCTGCTGATCATCCTCCAGGGCATGGACACCGCGGGAAAGGACGGGGCCATCGCGCATGTGATGTCCGGCGTCAATCCGCAGGGGTGCAAGGTCGTCGCCTTCAAGCAGCCGACGCCGGCCGAGGCGGGGCACGACTTTCTCTGGCGCGAGGTCCGCGAATTGCCGGAGCGCGGAATCATCGGCATCTTCAATCGCTCCTATTACGAATCGGTGCTCATCACCCGCGTCCATCCCGAACTGTTGCGCGAGGAGGGGGCGTTCAAAACGCCAAGCGATCTCGACGCGTTTTGGGCGGAGCGCTTGCACTCGATACGCGGACTCGAGCGCCATCTGCACGCCAACGGCACGCGTTTCGTCAAGATCTTTCTGCACCTCTCGAAGGACGAGCAGCTCAACCGCCTGCTGGAACGCTTGGACACGCCGGACAAGGCCTGGAAAGCCTCGCGCGCCGACGCCGAGGAGCGAAAGTCCTGGAAGGACTACATGAGCGCCTATGAGCACGGGCTCGGCGCGACCAGCGTCGAGTTCGCGCCTTGGCATGTCGTTCCCGCCGACGACAAGCTGAACGCGCGCCTGATCGTGTCGCAGATCGTCATCGACGCGCTGGAGGGGTTGAAGCTCACCCCGCCCCCGATCGACGCGGCGCGGCGAAAGGAATTGCAGGCGATCCGCGACATGTTGGCGAAGTGAAGGCGCCGCCCCCTTGCCCTTGCGGGGCGAATGGGGCGGCGCCAGCGGTGTTTCAGGAGGCCTTCAGGGCGTCCAGCGCCATGTTCAGGCGCAGGACGTTGACGCGGGGCTCGCCGACCAGCCCGAAGGCGCGGCCTTCGATATTGGCGTCGACGAGAGCGCGCACCTTGTCCACCGGCAGATTGCGCGCCTTGGCGACCGCCGCGATCTGGGCGATGGCGTTTTCCGGCGAGATATGCGGGTCGAGACCCGAAGCCGAGGTCGTCACGGAATCGGCCGGGATCGCCGTCCACCCCGCGGCGTGCTTGGCGTCGACGTCGGCCTTCACGCGGTCGAACAGCTTCTGCGAGGTCGGACCGAGGTTCGAGCCCGTGGAATTGGCCGCGTTATAGGGCGCGTCGATCGTCTTCGTCGGATCGTCCGGGTGCGCCGGGTCTTGCGTTTGGGTCGCCGAGGGCCGGCTATGGAAATATTTGTCGGCGGCGAAGTTCTGACCGATCAGCTCCGATCCGACCGGATTCCCGCCGACCTGCAGCAGGCTGCCGTTGGCCTGATAGGGCAGAAGGGCTTGCGCGACCCCCGTGATCGCCAAGGGATAGGCGAGTCCGGTCAGAAGCGTGAACAGCGCCAGCAAGACGATGGCGGGGCGAATTTGGCTCAACATGACGTTTATCCTCAAGCCAGATGCAGGAAGGCGACCAAGACGTCGATGATCTTGATGCCGATGAACGGAACGATGATGCCGCCCAGGCCGTAGATCGCCAGGTTGCGGCGCAGCAGGGCCGCCGCGCCGATCGGGCGATAGGCCACGCCCTTCAACGCGAGCGGAATGAGCGCGATGATGATCAGCGCGTTGAAGATCACCGCCGACAGGATCGCCGACTTATCCGAATGCAGCCCCATGACGTTGAGGGCGCCGAGTTCGGGATAGGTCGTCACGAACAGCGCGGGAATGATCGCGAAATATTTCGCGACGTCGTTGGCGATCGAGAAGGTCGTCAGCGAACCGCGCGTCATCAGCAACTGCTTGCCGATGCCGACGATCTCGATCAGCTTGGTGGGATCGGAGTCGAGATCCACCATGTTTCCCGCTTCGCGCGCCGCCTGGGTGCCGGTCTGCATGGCGACGCCGACGTCGGCCTGCGCAAGCGCCGGCGCGTCATTGGTGCCGTCGCCGCACATGGCGATGAGGCGGCCGCCCTGCTGCTCTTTCCTGATATAGGCGAGTTTGTCTTCCGGGGTCGCCTGCGCGATGAAATCGTCGACGCCGGCCTCCGAAGCGATCGCGGCGGCGGTCAACGGATTGTCGCCGGTGACCATGACCGTCTTGATGCCCATCGCGCGCAGTTCGGCGAAGCGCGGACGGATGTCGGGTTTGACGATGTCCTTGAGATGGATGATCCCAAGCAACCGCTTGTTGTCGGAGACGGCCAGCGGCGTGCCGCCGGCGCGCGCGATGCGGTCGACCGCCTGGTTGAAGTCGGCCGGCGCCTTTTCGCGCGCGAGGCCGGCTTCCGCGAGGATCGCGTCGACGGCGCCCTTGCGCAACACCCGTCCGGGCAAATCGATGCCGGATATGCGGGTTTGCGCGCTAAAGGGCACGGCCGTCGCCTGCGCCGGATTCGCCGGCGTGTCGACGCCATAGCGGCTCTTGGCGAGCGCGACGATCGAGCGCCCCTCGGGGGTCTCGTCGGCGAGGCTGGCCAGCGACACCGCTTCGGCCAATGCGCGTTCCGAGACGCCCGTGACGGCGATGAACTCGTCGGCCATGCGATTGCCGAACGTGATCGTGCCGGTTTTGTCGAGCAGCAGCGTGTCGACGTCGCCGGCCGCCTCGACGGCCCGCCCCGAAGTGGCGATGACGTTGAAGCGGACCAGCCGATCCATGCCGGCGATGCCGATCGCCGAAAGGAGGCCGCCGATCGTCGTCGGGATGAGGCAGACCAGCAGCGCGATGAGCACCGTCACCGACAGGACCGTCCCGGAATAGCCGGCGAGCGGCCATAGCGTTACGCAGACGATCAGGAAGATCAGCGTCAGGCCGGAAAGCAGGATCGACAGCGCGAGTTCGTTCGGCGTCTTCTGCCGCTCGGCGCCTTCGACGAGCGCGATCATGCGATCGATGAAGGTCGAGCCCGCCGCGGCGGTGATGCGCACCTTGATCGAGTCGGAAAGCACCGTCGTGCCGCCGGTCACCGCCGAACGGTCGCCGCCCGCTTCGCGGATGACGGGCGCGGATTCGCCGGTGATCGCCGATTCGTTGACCGACGCGAGGCCCTCGATGATCTCGCCGTCGCCGGGGATCATGTCGCCGGCTTCGACGAAGACGACGTCGCCGACGCGCAGATCCGTTGCATTCACGCCTTGGCGCGCGCCGCCGAGGTTCTTCGGGTCGACATAGCGCTTGGCGCGCGTGTCGGTGCGGCTCCTGCGCAGGCTCTCGGCCTGCGCCTTGCCGCGTCCCTCCGCCACCGCTTCGGCGAAATTCGCGAACAGCACCGTGAACCACAGCCAGAACGCGATCTGGCCCGAAAACAACGGCGAAGTTTCATGCGTGATGAGATCGCGGATGAAAAAGCCGGTGACGACGAGCGAGACCGCCTCGGTGACGAAAATCACCGGGTTGCGCGCCAGCGCCCGCGGATCGAGCTTGCGCAGCGCGTCCAGCGCCGCTCCGCGGATAATGGTGGGATCGAACAGTCCCTGAGCCTTCGCCTTCGTGGACATGGATAACTCCAATCGGAATGAGACTTGCTGTCAAAAAGCCTTGCCGCCCAGCATCAGGAAATGCTCGACGACCGGCCCCAGCGCGAGGGCGGGGAAATATTGCAGCAGGTAGAGGATGACGACGACGCCGAGCAGCAGACCGACGAACAAGGGTCCGGTGGTCGGGAAGGTTCCCGCCGACGCCTGAACCTTCTTCTTGGCCGCCAGCCCTCCGGCAAGCGCGAGCACCGGAATTACGTAGGCGAAGCGACCCAACAGCATGGCGAGGCCGAGGGTCGTGTTGAACCACGGCGTATTGCCGCTCAGTCCGGCGAAAGCCGAGCCGTTGTTGGCGTTGGCCGAGGCGAAGGCGTAGATGATCTCGGATAGACCGTGCGGTCCCGAATTGCCTAGGGCGTCGGCCGTGCTCTTCAGCATCACCGAGGCCGCGGAGAAGCCGAGCACGCTGAGCGGATAGATCAGCACCGCGAACATCGCGAGCTTCATTTCGCGCGACTCGATCTTCTTGCCGAGATATTCCGGCGTGCGGCCGACCATCAGCCCCGCGACGAAGACCGCGATGACCGCGACCACGAGGAAGCCATAGAGCCCCGCGCCGACGCCGCCCGGCCAGATGCAGCCGGCCAGCAGGTTGAACAGCGGCACGAGGCCGCCCAGCGGCGTCAGCGAATCGTGCATCGCGTTGACCGCGCCGGTGCTGGTCGCGGTCGTCGCCGTGGCGAACATCGAACTCAGCGCCTGCCCAAAGCGAAGCTCCTTGCCTTCGAGATTGCCGGCCGACGGATCGACGCCCAGCGCGCTCACGCCCAGAGTTCCCGCGCATTCCGCCCAATAGACGACGCCGATGCCGAGGACGAGCAGAATGGCCATCGCGATCAGGATCGCGCGGCCTTGCTTGAAGTCGCCGACCGCCCGGCCGAAGGCGAGCACCGACGCGGTCGGGACGAGCAGCAGCGCCCAGATCTCGAGGATATTCGTCCAGGCGTTGGGGTTCTCGAATGGATGCGCCGAATTGGCGTTCATGAAGCCGCCGCCGTTGGTGCCGAGCTCCTTGATGACCTCCTGGCTCGCCATCGGCCCCATCGAAATGGTCTGCTTGGCGCCTTCGAGCGTCGTCACGTCGACCGAACCCATCAACGTCTGCGGCACGCCGAGCGCGACGAAAACGATGGCGAAGACGATCGAGATCGGCAGCAGGACATAGAGGGTGATCCGGCTCATATCGACCCAGAAATTACCCACCGTCGTCGCGGACGAGCGCGCGAAAGCGCGCACCAGCGCAAAGGCCATGGCGAGGCCCGTCGCCGCCGACAGGAAGTTATGCGTCGTCAGGCCGATCATCTGCGTGAGATGACTCATCGTCGTCTCGCCGCCGTAGTTCTGCCAATTGGTGTTGGTTATGAAGCTGATCGACGTGTTGAAAGCGAGATCGGGCGGAACGGCGTCGAAGCCCTGCGGATTGAGCGGCAACACGTTCTGGAACCGCTGAATCGCGTAGAGCGAGACGAAGCCGGCGATCGAGAACGCGATCATGGCCATCGCATAAATGAACCAGCTCTGCTCGCGCGTCTCGTCGACGCCGGCGAGGCGATAGAAGCCGCGCTCGACCGGGCGCAGAAGCGGAGAGAGAAAATTGTCTTTGCCTGCGTAGACGCTCACTATCAAGCCGCTCAAGGGTATGGCGGTTGCGAGCACGAGCGCGAGGACGATCGCGATTTGCGACCAGCCGACGAGTGTCATGGCGTCACCTTCAAGTTCGGAATTTTCTGAAAGCTCAGAATTTTTCGGGGTGGATCAGCGTGTACAGGAGGTAGATTCCGAGGCTGATTCCGACGATCAAGCCGATGATGGGCTCGGTCATTGCGATTCTCCTTACAATCTGTCGCAGGCGTGGGCGTAAAGGCCCATCAGGACGAAAAACAGAATCCCAACGACTAGATAGACAACGTCAGCCATGGCGTGGCGCCTCCAATTTGACGGCCGGTTTTGCGCTCGGAGCCTGTAAGCGATCAATGCGGGATTTGGCGCCGCAGCATAAGGAAAACGTAAGGATCGGGCAGAAGAACGGAATCCGCGCTCAGGCGATGGCGCCTTACGAATCCCTTATGCCCCCGGCCGAAATTCGATATGGAATACTTGCGGCGTGCGGCCTTAGCATTGTTTTGCGTCAACTCGGCCCAATCCAGGAGGTCGCCGTGATCAAGAACAGCGCTCGCGCTAGGGTCAGCGCAATTCCAATAGCCGCCGGCATGAATTTCGGCCGCCGGCCGTCGGGCGAGGTCGCCCGCATCGTGTCGCAAGTGATTTTTGTCGCCATAACCGCCGCCTTGTTCATTGCCTGGTTGATTTCTTCCCATTGACGCTTAACCCCGACCCGCGATTTGCGGCTTTGGCGCCGAAAAGACGGCGCCGATTTGGATCGAGGCGCCGCGCCCCGCGCGCGAGCGTCCTGTTGCCTAACATGGCCCCTCATGCGCTATAGTGGCCGCCAGAAATTGGTGAAGTCGCGATCTCTTGGCCAACGAGCGAAACCCTGAGCGTCGACCCGACCCGGACGCGCTGCTCGCGCTGGCGGAAAAGGAGAAGCGCGGCCGATTGCTGGTGTTCCTCGGCGCCGCGCCCGGCGTCGGCAAGACCTATGCCATGCTGCAACGCGCGCGGCTGCTCCGCGAAGAGGGCGTCGACGTCGTCGTCGGCCTGGTCGAGACCCATTCCCGCGGGGATACCGAGGCGCTGACGCGAGGCCTCGAAATCCTGCCGCGCCGCATCATGCGCTGGCAGGATCGGCAGATCGAGGAGTTCGACCTCGACGGCGCCTTGCGCCGCAAGCCCAAGCTGATCATCGTCGACGAACTCGCGCACACCAACGCGCCGGAAAGCCGGCATCCAAAGCGCTGGCAGGACGTCGAGGAATTGCTCGACGCGCGCATCGACGTCTGGACCGCGCTCAACATCCAGCACCTCGAAAGTCTCGCCGACGTCGTCTCGCGCATCACCGGAGTCACGGTGCGCGAGACGGTGCCGGACATCGTGCTGCGCGACGCGGACGACATTGTGCTCGTCGACATCACCTCCGAGGAGCTGATCCAGCGCCTCAAGGACGGCAAGGTCTATCTTCCGGAAACGGCGAAGCTCGCGCAGCAGAAGTTCTTCACCCTGCGCAATCTCACGGCGTTGCGCGAAATCGCGCTGCGCCGGACGGCGGCGCGGGTCGACGACCAGATGGTCGAACAGTTGCGCCAGAACGCCATCGAAGGGCCATGGGAAACCGCCGAGCGCCTGCTCGTTTGCGTCGGCCCGGACGCGCTGTCGATGGACGTCGTGCGCGCCGCGAGCCGCCTCGCCACCGGCCTCAACGCCAGCTGGGTCGCGGTGACCGTCGACGCGCCGGGACACGGCGACCCCGCCGGCAAGAGCGCCAAGCACGTCGACGACGCTCTGCGCCTCGCGCAAAGTCTCTGCGCCGAAGTGGCGCGGCTGGTCGGCCACGACCTGCCGGCCGAAATCCTGCTCTATGCGCAGCGCGAGAACATCACCCAGATCGTGGTCGGACGCTCGCGGGCCGGCTTTTTCTTCCGTCTTGCCGGCCGCTCCTTGTCGGAAGCGTTGGTGCGGCGCGCCGTTCTCATCGGCGTGCATGTCGTCACCGGGGACAAGCCCCGCGAGACGACGACACAATGGCGGCCCGGCGCGGCCTTCACGCGAGGTCTGCCGATCGGCCTTCTCGCGGCGGTCGGCTCGGTCGCGGCGGCGGTCGGCGTCGGCAAATTGCTCAATCTGTGGCTGCGCCTGCCCAATCTATCGATGATCTTCCTGATCGCGGTGCTGTTTTGCGCCACGCGCTTCGGCCTTCGCTCCGCCATCATGGCGGGGATTCTTTCGTTTTTCGCCTACGATTTTTTCTTCGTCCAGCCGCTATACGAATTCAGCGTCAGCGAGCCGCATGAATTTTTCGCGCTCGTCATTTTCCTGATCGTCGCCATTCTCGTGGGCTGGCTCGCCGGCCGCGCGCGCGACCAGGAGCGCCTGGCGCGCGAAAGCGCCCAGACGACGCGCTCGTTGTTCGAACTTTCGCGCAAGCTTTCCGGCGCCGTCGCGCTCGACGACATTTTGCAGGCGGCGACCGTCTATGCGCAGAAGGCGATCAACGCGCGCTGCGTCGTGATGCTGCTGCCCGAGGACGGCGATCTCGTCCTCAGTTCCGCCTGGCCGCCCATCGACGCGCTCGACCCGGGGGAAACCGGCGCGGCGCGCTGGGCGTTCGAGAAGAGCGAGGCGGCGGGCTGGAAGACCGGCACCTTGCCGAACGTGCGTTTCCAGTTCCGCCCGTTGGTCACGACGCGCGGCGTCGTCGGCGTCTGCGGCTTCGAGCCGGCCGACGCCGTCGCCCCGATCTCGCCGACGCTCGAACACGCGCTCAACCTCATTCTCGAACAGGCGGCGATCGCCATCGACCGCGCGATCCTGGTCAAGGCCTCCGTGCGCACCGTGGCGCTGGAGGAGAACGAGAAGCTGCGCACGACCTTGCTGGCCTCGCTGTCGCACGACTTGCGCACGCCGCTGGCGACGATCACCGGCGCGGTGACGACGCTGCGCAAATTCGGCGACGCGATGCCCGCCGAGCAGCGCAGCGACCTGCTCGCCTCGATCGAAGAGGAAGCCGCGCGCCTGACGCGATTCATCGCCAATCTCCTGGACATGTCGCGAATCGAGGCGGGCGCCTTGCGGCCAAAAAGCGATTTCGTCGACGTCGCCGAAATCGTGCGCGCGGCGGTCGAGCGCGCGGGCAAGGCGTTCCCGGGGCAGGTCTTTTCGACGAGCCTGGCGCGCGACCTGCCGTTCATGCGCGGCGACGCCAACCTCCTCGAACAGGTCTTGTTCAACCTGCTCGACAACGCGCAGAAATACGGCGGAGGCGGGCGCGTCAGCGTTCACGCGCGGCGCGACGGCGCCACCGTCTTGCTTTCCGTCACCGACGAAGGACCGGGCGTCAAGCCGGCCGACCTCGAACGCATCTTCGAGAAATTCTATCGCGGAGGACGGGCCGACGGGCGCAAGGCCGGCACCGGCCTCGGCCTTTCCATCAGCCGCGGTCTGATCGAGGCGATGGGCGGCAGGATCTGGGCGGAGAGCCCGGCGGCGCGACGGCGCGGCACGCGCGTCGTCATCGCGATGCCGGCCGCCGAGACGCCGGAAATCGCCAAGGCGGCGCCATGAGCGGCGCGCGCATTCTCATCGTCGACGACGAGCCCCAGATATTGCGGTTTCTTCGCCCCGCGCTCGAAGCCTCGGGCTATGCCGTGCTGCACGCGGCCTCGGGTCACGAGGCGCTGCGCCTGATGGCCAACGCCGCCCCGGACCTCATCGTCCTCGACCTCGGGCTTCCCGACATGGACGGCAAGGACGTGATCGTCGCGGCGCGGCAATTCACGCCGGCGCCGATCGTCGTTCTCTCGGCGCGCGACCGCGAAGCGGAAAAGATCGCGGCGCTCGATCTCGGCGCCGACGACTATGTCGAAAAGCCCTTTGCGATCGGCGAATTGCTGGCGCGTCTGCGCGCCGCGCTACGCCACGCCAAGGCGGGCGCCGCGCCGAAGACGCGCGTCGAGATCGACGGCCTGACCATCGACATGGACCGGCGATTGGTCACGCGCGACGGCGTGGCGATCAAGCTGACGCCGCGCGAATACGATCTGTTGTGCGCGCTGGCCAGCAACGCCGGGCGCGTGATGACGCACAGCCAGATCCTCAGCGCGGTCTGGGGCCCCGCGCACAAGAGCGATACGCAATATCTGCGCGTCTTCGTCGGTCAGCTGCGCAACAAGATCGAGCGCGAGCCTTCGGCGCCGACGATCATCCGCACCGAATCGGGAATCGGCTATCGCTTCAGCGAAGGCGTTCAGGCGCCGACGCCGGTCGGACAGGACACGCCCGTCCCGCCGAGGCCGCAATAGCCGCCGGGATTCTTGGCCAGATATTGCTGGTGATAGCCTTCGGCGAAATAGAACGGCCCGGCCTCGGCGATCTCGGTGGTGATCGGGCCGTAACCCCCGGCCTTCAGCGCTTGGCCGAACGTCGTCGCGGATCGGCGCGCCGCCTCCAGCTGGCGGGGCGTCGCCGCGTAGATCGCCGACCGATATTGCGAGCCGACGTCGGCGCCCTGGCGCATGCCCTGCGTCGGATCGTGGCCTTCCCAGAAGATCCGCAGCAGGTCGTCGTAGGCGATTTTCGCCGGATCGTAGGCCACCAGCACCGCTTCGGCGTGCCCCGTGCGTCCGCTGCAGGCCTCCTCGTAGGTCGGGTTGGGCGTGAAGCCGCCGGCATATCCGACGGCCGTGACGTAAACGCCCTCGCCCGCCTGCCAGAACTTGCGCTCGGCGCCCCAGAAGCAGCCCATGGCGAAAACCGCGGTCTCGATTCCCTCGGGATAGGGGCCCTCGAGCGGGCGGCCGTTGACGAAATGTTCGCGCGCGGTCGCGATTCTCTGCGAACGGCCCGGCAGGGCTTCGGAGGGCGAAACGACGCGCGTTTTGTTGGCGAGGAAGCTCAACATGCTCGGCTCCTGATTGGGTCCGGCGCTTGGTCGCGCGAACGGCGCCGTTTGTTACGTCGGTCGCGCCGGAGGCGTCTCAACGGGCCCGGCTCGAGAATCCGACCGTCGGCGCGCGAGGCCGAACGAGATAGATCAGGGCAAATCCGAGCACGGCCAGATCGAGAAAGGCCGGCGCCGAGAGGATATCGAGGAGAACCGGGTCCCACAACAGCGGATGCAGCCGCTTCTCGACGAAGGGTTGCAGCAGCGGGAATTTGCTGGGAAAGGCGAGATCGAGCGCCACGCCCATCGGCGTCAGCGCCACTTGCTGGGCGGCGAGCGAGCGCGCGCCGTCGATGACCGCGGCGGCGAATGCGCCGGCGAGCAGGATCAGGCCGACGAAGCGAAGCAAAAATCGGAACACGCCGCAATCCCGCGCAAGGCCCAGGCGGCCTCGTCTTACGCAAAGCCTCGCGCCCTGTCCACGCCGGGATGAGCGGGCGCCAATGCGGCGCGCCGACTTGCGCGCGAGCCGCGCGAGGTGATATGCGCGCTCTTCGCGCGAAAACGCGCGTCGCGGAGGGGTGGCCGAGCGGTCGAAGGCGCACGCCTGGAAAGTGTGTATACGGGAAACCGTATCGCGGGTTCGAATCCCGCCCCCTCCGCCAATTCAGAACAGAACTGCGAACGCCGGGACTAGCCGATTTTACGTCTCCCGCTTGGTCCTGGGCGAGACCGCCAGTCCGAGGAATACGAGCACCGCCTGATTGAGCCGCAGGATGTCCTCGTCGTCCAACCTGCCGACGCGCGCGCCAACCTTGGTCTTGGAGACCGTGGAAATCTTGTCCACCATCAGGCGGCAGGCGGCGCGCAGGCCGTTGCGCCCGTTCGGCTCCACCGGCAGACGGAACAGCGGCGCTTCGGTCTCGTCCGTGGCGAAGGCGCAGACCGTGATGGAGTCCGTCGCGTCGAAGCTGTCGTCCTGGACGATGACGACGGGGCGCGGCTTGCCCGCATAGTCCTTGCCGCCGGCGACGGTCCAGATGTCGCCACGCCTCATTGATCGCCCCAGTCCGACACCGCGTCGATGAACGCCTGATCGTCGAACGCATGGGCGCTGGCGGCGATGGCGGCCGACTGGCGATGCGCCTCCGTGCGGAAGGCGGGAGAGCGCACGTCCGGCGCCCAAATCTGGATCGGGCGCAGACCTTGCTTGCGCAGCCGCTCGCGATGTTCCCGCACCTTCACGCGCGAGCGCTTGGGGCTTGACGCCGGGGCCATGACAATTCTCCGGGTTAGTTACATGTAACCCATCATGGACCGCCGGGTTTCGCCAGTCCTGTCGCTGCTCTGTGGCCGTAAGACCGCATCCCTCCTTACCGGCCTGCCTAGCCAACCCGACGGGCGGGGATGCCGCTTGGCCCATTGATATCATTGACGTTCTGATAAAAACGGCTGTCAGGCCGTGTCAGGCTGCTCGGCTAAAAGCTCAACCATCCCAACCCCATACGCCGCGCCGAAGGCGGCGCTTTTCCCTTGCCGTCCGCAATCGCTCCCCTCTATGCACCTTTCATCACTGTTGATACTAGCCATTTGACCGGCCGAATGCTTCGCATTCGCCTCGAATTGCGCAGCCGACCGCATGACGCGGGAGGGTTGGCCGCGCAGGCCGCCGGGGCGGCTTTCGACCCAAGCGAAAGATTGCGGCGGAGTTTCCAAATCCCTGACGAACGACAAAAGCATACAATGCGCGGCGAAGCTGGGAAGCTGAGGCGCGATCTCCCCGGCCGCGTTACGTCGCTCCGAGGCGCTCCACCGCGCGACGCCATGCAATCTCCGCAATCAAACGGGCGCGGGCGCCGGTTTCGTGCGCGTTGGCCGCCGCCGCATTGCCGTCTTGCGCGCGCTTCGCGATGCCTTGAAGGATCGCTGCGAGGCGGAACAGATTGTATACGAGATGGTAGTCCCAAAGGGCGGGATCGACGGGGCCGAGGCCGCGACGCTCCGCGTAACGTCTCAGATATTCGGGCGCGTCGGGTATGCCCAGCGCCGCCAGATCGGCCCCGGCCATGCCGCGAAATTCGTCCGCGCGCAGGATCCAGGTCAGCATGTGATAGGCGAAATCGGCGAGCGGGTCGCCGAGGGTGGAAAGCTCCCAGTCGAGCAGCGCCACGATTCGCGGCTCGACCGGATCGAAGATCATATTGTCCACCCGCAAATCGCCGTGGACCAGCGCCGTCGCGCCCGGCGGCGGCAGTCGCCGCGGCAACCAGTCGATGAGGCGCAGCATCGCCTCGATCGGCTGCGTCTGCGAGGCGAGATATTGCTTGCTCCAACGCGCGATTTGCCGCTCGAGATAATTCCCTGCCCGGCCGAAGTCCGTCAACCCGACGGCCTCGACGTCCAGGCCGTGCAGCGTCGCGATGACCCGATTCATGTCGTCGTAGATAGCGGCGCGCTCGCTCCGCTTCAGGCCCGGCAAGGCAGGATCCCAGAAGATACGGCCCTCGACATGCGCCATCACATAGAAAGGGGCGCCGATCACCGAAGCGTCCTCGCAAAGGACGAGCGCATCCGGCGTCGGAACGCCGCTGCCCCGCAACGCGGAGATCACGCGATATTCGCGTTCGATCGCGTGCGCCGAAGGCAGCAGAGGCCCGTCCGGCTTCTTGCGCAGCACGTATTTCCTCTCGCCCGCGCCCAGCAGGAAGGTCGGATTCGACTGGCCTCCGCTGAAACGACTGACGCGCAGCGGGCCGTCGAATCCGGCGACCGACGCTCTGAGATAGGCTTGAAGCGCCGGGACGTCGAACGGCGCCGGCGCATCGCTCACGCCTCCGCTGGTCATTGGCTTGCTCTGCTCCGTCACATCGCGGATATGCCGCCGTCCAGCTTCAACTCGGCCCCGGTCATGAAGCCGCTTTCGTCGGAGGCGAGATAAATCACCGCATTGGCGACGTCCTGCGGCACGCCGAGTCGGCCGAGGGGCACCTGCTTCGTCAGCTTGGCGAGCACCGTCGCCTCGTCGCGATCGCCGATCAGGGATTTCAGAATCGGCGTCTGGATGAAGGTCGGATGGATCGAATTGCTGCGGATGTTCCAGCCGTTGCGCGCGCAATGCAGCGCCACCGATTTGGTCAGCAGCCACACCGCCGCCTTCGAGGCGTTGTAGCTGGCGAAATTATGCGCCGCGATCAGCCCCGCGATCGACGAGAGATTGACGATCGAGCCGGGTTGGCTCTCGCGCATGAGGGGAAGGGCGTATTTCGACCCCAGAAACACGCTGTCGGCGTTTACCCTCATGCCCCGTCGCCACTCCTCCAGGCTCAAGTCCTCAACCGAGCCCATGACCGCGACGCCGGCATTGTTCACGAGCACCGAGAGGCCGCCCATGGTCGCCCGAGCGTGCTCGACGGCGGCGATCCAGTCGCTCTCGCTGGTGACGTCGTGCCGCAGCGAATGCGCGACGCCGGCGCCGAGTTCGGCATTGATGGATTGCGCCTCCGCCGCCGCGCCTTCGGCGTTGACGTCGGTGAGAAGGACTTTGGCGCCCTCGCGCGCCAGCGCCAACGCGCTCGCGGCGCCGATCCCCTGGGCGGCGCCGGTGATCAGCGCTCTCTTGCCTGCGACGCGTCCGCTCATGACGGCATACCCTCCGGTCGTGGCCATAATCCGCCCTGCGACCAGGCCTCCGCCTCCTCGCGCGAGAGTTGCTCGCCGCTGCCGCCCGTGCGCGCCGGGTCGGTGTTCTGGCAGCGCCGGACTTCCAGGCGCCCGATCTGATTTCGATGCACTTCGTCCGGGCCGTCCGCGAGACGCAGCAGGCGCGTCGTCGCGAGCGCGGCGGCGAGAAAATGATCGTTGCTCGTGCCGCCGCCGCCGAACAGCTGAATCGCCCAGTCGACGATCTGCTGCGCCATATTGGGCGCAACGACTTTGATCATCGCGATCTCCTGCCGCGCCGCTTTGTTGCCGACGGTGTCCATCATGTGAGCCGCCTTGAGAGTCAGCAGCCGCGCCTGCTCGATCATGATCCGCGCCTCGGCGAGGCGCTCCAAGGTCACGGTCTGCTCGGCAAGCGGACGCCCGAAGGCGACGCGATTCTCGGCGCGTCGGCACATCCGCTCCAACACGCGTTCGCTCAGGCCGATGAGGCGCATGCAGTGATGGATGCGGCCGGGCCCTAAGCGCCCCTGCGCGATTTCGAATCCGCGCCCCTCGCCCAGAAGGATGGCGCCGATCGGCACGCGCACGTTGTCGAAGACGACTTCGGAAGCGCGATCAGGCACTCCGTAGAAGCCCAGCACGGGCAGGGACCGCACGACCCTGACGCCCGGAGTGTCTTTGGGAACGAGAACCATCGATTGCCTGGTGTGGCGGTTCGCGCCGGTCGGGTCCGACTGTCCCATGAAGATGATGATCTTGCAACGGGGGTCCGTCGCGCCGGTCGTGTACCATTTGCGGCCGTTGATGACATAATCTCCGCCGTCCCGAACGATCGAGCTGGCTATGTTGGTCGCGTCGGAGGAGGCGACGTCCGGTTCGGTCATCGCGAAGGCCGACCGGATTTCGCCCGCCAGCAGCGGCTTCAGCCAACGCTCCTTCTGCGCATCGTCTCCATAGCGAAGGATCGTCTCCATGTTGCCGGTATCCGGCGCGCTGCAGTTGAAGACTTCGGGCGCCAGATGCGACCGCCCCATGATCTCGCACAGGGGCGCGTAATCGAGATTGCTGAGGCCGCCAGGCTCGGAGGCGGGCAGAAACAGGTTCCATAGACCGGCGTCGCGCGCCAGCGGTTTGAGTTCTTCGACGACTGGAAGCACGGCCCAGGGACCGAGTCTTTCGGCTTCCTGATAGAAGCGGCGCTCGTTCGGGTAGATATGCGCCGCCATGAACTCGCGCAGGCGGCCGCCCAACTGTGCGCTTCGCGCGCTCTGACTCAGGTCCAACGCGATCTCCTCTTTGCCTGATATACGCCGCGGGCGCGCCGCGGCGCGCCGATTCATGTCGTCTTCGCGGATCCCTCGGCGGCGTCGACCTTCGGCGGCGAAACCTTGAGCACGTTACGCATGATCTTGCCCGTCGCCGTCTTCGGCAGATCGCCGAGGACCGTGATCTGCTTGGGACATTTATAGGCCGCGAGCCGTTCGCGACAGTAGCGCGCGATGCGCTCGATATCGAGACGGGCGCCGGCTTCGGCGGAAACGTAGGCGATCACCGTCTCTCCACGATAGTCGTCCGGCGCGCCGACGACCGCCGCCTCGCGAACGCCGGGATAGGCGTAGAGCACGTCCTCGACTTCTCTTGGCCAGACCTTGAAGCCGGAAGCCGAGATCATGTCCTTCTTGCGATCGACGAGGTAGAACCAGCCGGCCTCGTCATAGAAGCCGACGTCTCCGGTGTGCATCCAGCCGCCTTTCAGGACTTCGTCGGTCTCCGAGCGCTTGCGCCAATATCCCGCCATGACCTGCGGACCACGGATGACGAGTTCGCCGTGCTTGCCGGGTCCTAACGGCTTCTTGGCGTCGTCGACGACGATCGCGTCGGTTCCGGGCGTCGGAATTCCGATCGAGAGCGCGCCCGAATTCGGGTCGACAGGTATCGGCCCTTCCGCGGGCGCAAGGTGGCACGGAGCGGTCAATTCGGTCATGCCGTAGGAGCTGCGGATGGCGCGTCCGAAGCGCTGCGCGAAGGCGTTGATGACGGCCGGCGCGATCGGCGCTCCGCCGGAATAGAGACGGTCGAAGCTGGCGAAATGCGCGGGCGTCGCCTCCGGTTGGTTGATGAGCGCGATGAACGCCGTGATCGCGCCGATGATGAACGTCGGCCGATGTTCGAGAAAGGCTTCGAGCACAACGGCGGGCTGGAACCGATAGGTCAGGATGATCGCGGATTGCGCCGCGAAGGCGCTCACCATCTGAACCTCGAAACCGGTGACGTGGAACAGCGGCGCGACGCCAAAGATCCGCGAACGCGGCCCGAGGCCGAGAAGCGAGGCGCAGATCGACGCATTATGAACGAGATTGCGATGAGTCAGCATCGCGCCTTTCGGCACGCCCGTCGTTCCCGAGGTATAGAGCAGCAGCGCGACCTCATCGGCGGAGACTTGCGCGGCCGGCGCCGACTTCGACGGAGCGGCCAGAATCACGCGCAGGTCGTTCGAGGCCGGCGCCGTTGCGCTCGGCGGCATGACCCGGGCGTCGCAGCGGGTTTGGAACTCGCGTCCGGACGTCCAGGCCAGCAGGTCGCGCCCGATGATCCCCGCCGCCGCTTCCGTGAGGGTGTCCCATTGATCGTCGTGACAGACGGCCGCGCGCGGCGTGCAGTCCGCAAACAGCCGCTTGAGTTCGGCCGCGCGATACATCGGATTGAGGCTGACCGGAATGGCCGCCAGCTTCCAGGCAGCCAGCGCCGCGATGACGAACTGCGGCGTGTTCTGAAGGACGATCGCGACGCGGTCGCCCCGAGTGACGCCTCGCGCCGCCCAACCCGCGGCTAAGGAATCGCTGAGCCGATCCAGCGCCGCATAGTCGACGACGCCGTCGAAGTAGAGGATCGCGAGCGACTGCTTGCGAACGGCGCGGAACAGGTCCAGAGCCGTCGCCGGACCGGAGTCGATGAGCGCGTCATTGTCTTTATAGAACTTCATCCACGGCCGTCGTCGCGCCGCTGTTTCGTAGGCGTCCATGATGTGTTGGTCGATCGAGGAGGGGCTTTCGCTCACAGCCGCTTCCCGTCCTTATCGTAGCGGCGCCAGCCGCGCCCCGCCTTGCGGCCGTCGTAGCCGGCGGCGATCGAGATCGAGGACATATTGGACGCCAGTCCCGCCGACGCGTCCAAGATCGCGTCAAGGCGTTTGAAAACATCGCATTTCAAGTTGGCGTCCTCGAACACCGCCTCGATGACGAGATCGCGGTCCGCGTAGTCGTCGAGCCCATCGACCACGCTCAAGTTTCGGCGCGCGTCCGCGGCCGCCTCGGCGCTCCAACATTTTCGACCGACGCCGCGATCCGGCACGCCGTCGAGCCGGTCCAGCGCTCTGTCCGCGAACTCGCGCTGTCGATCCGACAGGATGGTCGGATGGCCAGCCAACGCAAATACGAGCGCGATCTCGGACCCCATCATGCCCGCGCCGACGACGCCGATCTTCTCGAAGCAGCTCATTGCATTCTTCCCCAGGGACATTCGCTCCCCCGCTTCGCCCTAGCGCGCCTTTGCCCCGTATTCCGCGCCGCCCGCCTGACTTCGCGAGCGCGCCTTGGCGCCCGATTCGATTAAGGGAATCGAGAGCCGCGTTCGCCGGATGTGGAGATTGACGAGGCTTCGGGCGCCCTCGGCGTCGCGCAATCGGATCGCCTCCATCAGCAGTAGGTGATGAGGATCGGAGAACGGCAGTCCGTCCTTCGCGAGCGACTCCTTCACGATTTGCCGTCGGAAGTGTTGCGTGCTGTTCCAGAACCGCTCGATCATCGATTGCAGCAACGGCATTTTGGCGCGCGCGTAGGTGCGCAGATGAAACTCCCGGTCGAGTTGAATGTATTCCTCCACGGTGGTGACCGTCTCCAATTCGCGAACCGTGGCGTCAAGCGAGGCTATGTCGGCGCTGGTCATATTCGGAACGCTCTCGAAAATCGCGAGCGGCTCGACGACCTCCCTGATCTTGTACACTTCGATCGACTCCTCGGAATTGACGTCCGCGATCCAGGCGCCGCGGTTCGGCGCCATCACCACCAGGCCTTCGTTCTGAAGCTGTTGCAGCGCCTCGCGCACAGGGATTCGGCTCGCGCCAAACTGGCTTGCGAGCAATTCCTGCCGCACGCGCATTCCCGGCAGCATTTCGCCACTGAGGACGGCGCGCCGAATTTCGTCGGCGATTCGGGCGCTCAGGAGGCGCCCGTCCTCTTCCGTCGCGATGAGTTCATCCATCATTGCAATACCTTGTCGGCCGCTCGAGATGGCGATCGCAGCCCCCGCTCAGTGAATCGCCGCATACATGATCTTATCTTCGGTCGCGTCGGCCGCCGACATCTCCTCGACGACGCGCCCCCCGCGCGCGACCAGAATGCGGTCCGAGATCGCCAGGATTTCCGGCAGGTAGGAAGAGATCACCATGACCGCCTTGTTTTCGGCGGCGAGCTTTCGGATGGCCGCATGAATCTGGGGAATCGCGGAAACGTCGACGCCGCGCGTCGGCTCGTCGAAGATCACGATCGCAGGCTCCTGCACGAGCGCCTTCGCCACGACGACCTTCTGCTGGTTGCCGCCGGAATATTCGACGATTTTGAGGGAGCGTTTCAGCGCGGAAATGGACAGGGCCTTGATCCACTGGTCGGCGACCCGCTTCATCTCGTGGCGCGAATAGAAGAAGCGTCGAATGCGCGGCGAGGATAAGAATCCGAGAAATATGTTCTGGTCGACCGTCATGGTCTCGAAGAAACCATCGAGTTTTCGATCCTCGGTTATGTAGGCGATTCCGTCCCTTATCGCTTGCCGCGGCACGCGATATCGCACCGGCCTGCCCCGCAAATAGATCATGCCGCCGCGAAGGAAGTTGCGCTTGCGCGCGCCGCAGATGACCTGCGCGATTTCCGATCGGCCAGCGCCCACCAATCCGAAAACGCCGACCACCTCGCCGCAAAAGACGGAGAACGACATGTTCTTCACCACCCCGCCCATCGTTACGTTCTCGACCGAGAGCGCCTTTTCGCCGCGTTTGGCCGGCGCGTGAGGTTCGTCCGTATCGGCGCTGTGCCTGGCGTAGTGGCTGGCCGTCACGTCGCGGCCGATCATCATGCGCACCAGCGCGTCGCGCGTCATGTCCTTGGTCGGCGATGTGCTGACCAGACGCCCGTCGCGCAGCACGGTGATGCGATCGGCGATCTTCAACGCTTCCTCGAGCGCGTGCGAAATGAAAATGATTCCGGCGCCACGCTCCCTCAGCGTGTTCAGGAGATGGAAGAGATGCTGCATCTCCTCGGGCGTAAGCGAAGCGGTCGGCTCGTCGAAAATGAAGACCTTGGCGTTGTGCCGAACCGCGCGGACGATCTCGACCATCTGCCGCTTCGCGGTGCCGAGGTTTTCGACCAGCGTCAAGGGATCGACGTTGAAATTCAACGACTGCTGAGACTGCGTCGCAGCGATGTTGATCTTGCTGTAGACGGTGAACAGCTTCTCCATTCCAAGTTCGAGATTTTGGGCGACGGTCATCGAGGGGACGAGGCTCGATTCCTGGTACACCATCGCGACGCCGCCCTGAAGCGCCTCTTGCGGCGAGCGAAACTCGACCTTACGGCCGTTGATCAAATAATCGCCCGAGGTCAGCGTGATCGCCCCGGCGATCGCCTTGCACAGCGTCGATTTGCCCGCGCCGTTCTCGCCGAGCAGCGCATGAATCTCACCGGCGCGAAGCTCGAAATCCACACCCTCGATCGCATGCAGGCCGCCGTAAACCTTGCTGCCCTTGACGACCTGAAGCAGCGGCGCGCCTGCGAGGCTCGTTTGCGGTTCCATTGTCGATCACCCTTGATTGGCGTTCGGTTTTGGCGACGCAAGCTCGACCAGACAATTGCGCCCCTTGGACGCCGCGATTACGCGCGAGCCGATCGCACGGACCGAGGTTACGCCGTGAATTCGCCCGTCCACGCGGCTGTGCAGACTCTCGGTCGCCTCGCCCTCCGCATTGAGGCGCGCGACCAGGCCATAGGAGCGCGCCGGGGCCCAGGGTTTCTGTATGCCGAGTTTCTTGATGCGCCCGATTTGCGTCGGCTCGCGATAATTGAAGCGCCCGTCTAGGGTTGGGCCGATCCACAGGTCCGGCGGAACCGTTTTCATCATCGCCTCGCAAAAGTCGCGCTCACGAAGCACGAATTCCGTGAGCTGCGTGCGCAGGCCGAAGAAGGCCATCCAGTAGTCGCCGGCGGCGCCGCGCGAAATTCGCGCGGGATAGCCGGCGTAATTCTTGACGATGATTCGGCGACGGTCATTCGAGCGCGATACGGCGGACAAACTGTGCGTCCACGACTCGCAAAACCACACTTCGCCGTCGTCATGAGTGACGACGGCCCCCGATGGCCAAGCAAGTCCGTCGGCGCAGACACGGGCGGCGCCCAACTGCGGGTCGCATGCAATCAAGCGTCCGGAGGGCGCGCGATTTTGCATGAGATCGGCGAGCCAAAGGTCGGGCGTGTTCGCGCGCGAGCCTTCGGTGACGTAGATCGTTCCGTCGTTGGCTACGGTCACCGAGGTGGGGCAGGCCAGAGGCGCGCCCGCCGCCGTTTCCAGCCATCCGAGCGCCTCGCCGCCGCTCGATAGCGAGCAGAGGCCGCGGCCAGAGACGCAAGCGAGCAGGCGGCCGTCGGTCGTCCAGGCGAGCCCGCCGACCGAAGCCGGCAGGCGAGCGAACTGGGCGCGCTCGGCATAGTCCGATCCTATGCAACGCCAAATCGTGTCGCCGCTCGACACGTAGAGCGCGCCGTCCGGCCCCAACGCCGTGTCGTCGGGTCGCGCGATCTCGCTTCCGAGTTCGCGCGCCTCGTCGAGCCGTTGGTTGGGGGAAAACGCGCCGTCGAGCACCGGGATGACGTGGATCTCGCGGTTGGGAAACAGGACGCGGTCGATGACGTCTCTGACCAGGGACATTACTTCGCTCCTCCCCAGTAGGAGTTCCACGCCTGCCAGTTCGGGTCGGCTCCGGGAAGGGCGATGCGCCCGATGCGATTGTTTTCGAGCCCGCCGATATAGAGATGGCCCTTGTGCTCGCGCACGGACGTGATCGACGGATGCGATTTGCCGCCCGGGTCCCAGAGCGATTCGCTCACCACGCCGTTGTCGTCGAACTTGATGACGCAGCCGTAGTTGATGCCGGGACAGAGCCATTCGTCGGGCGGAATCTGCTTGACCATACGGGTGCGGAAGCCGGGATTGGCCATCGCGAGGTCGTAGACCGGCGAGCGGAGCCCGACGAAGGCCAGCCAGTACTTGCCGTCCGACGCGCGATTGATGTTGTCGCAATAGCCCGGCAAATTGTCGATCAGAAGCTCGCAAGTGCCGGCCTTTTCGGTTGCGATCCAGTAGCGGTAGACCCGGCAGAGCCAGGTGCTCGCCCAAAGCACCGAGGCGCCGTCGTGCGACACGCACACGCCGTTGGGAAAGGTGAGGTTCTTGAGAACGGTTCGCGTCACGCCGGTCTTGGGGTCATGGCATATGAGGCGCCCGTTGCCGCGGCCCTCGAAACCGTCGAGCGCCCAGTCGGAGAGTTCATAGCGCGTCGTCGCTTCGCTGAAATAGATCTTGCCGTCGGGCGCCACGTCGAGGTCGTCGGCCAAATAGAGACGCGAATCGTCCTTGAGGCGGGTCCAGGTGCGGTTGGTTCGATCGGTCACCTTGAAGACGGTTCGATCGGGCTTCACGCCATAGACGCCCATGCCGGCGATGCACACGAGGAGGTTCTCGTCGCGATCGAAGGCGAGACCGAGCGGTCGCCCGCCGATGCGCGCGAATTCCTCGCGCACGGCGTAGTCGGGCGCGTTGAAGCGGATGATCGAGCCGTTGCGGTTGACGGTATAGAGATTGTCGCGGCGGTCGAGGATGACGTCTTCCGGTCCCTCGATCCGGTCGAGCGCGATCGGCTCGGCGTCACGAAGACGATCGTTCTCGGCGAAGGGCGTGCCGCTGTCGCGCGCGATCGAGGGCGGCGGCTCGAAGTCGACCCAGCTCGGAACGACGTAGATCTTGTGCAGCATCTTGCCCTTGTTCTTGACCCACTTCACGTTGAAGCCGACCGCGACGAGCAGAATGATGCCGATGATCGCGGTGGTCAGATTGCCGGCGGTGCCGAGTTGCACGAGGCCGCTGATCAACATGAAGATGATCGCCGCTCCCATCAGCGCGCGCGCGATGGTTCCGCGCCCGCCCGCCAGGCTGATGCCGCCGAGGACCACGGCGGCGAGCGCGTTGATTTCCCAACCGACGCCGGTGTCGGTTCCCGAGCTGTTCTGGCGCGCGGCGTAGAAGATGCCGGCGAGCGCCGTCAGCGCGCCCGAAATGACGTAGGCCGAGAACAAGGCGCGCTTGACGTTGACGCCCGCGTGGCGCGCAGCCTTTCGACTGGAGCCGACCGCCATGATGTGCACGCCCGGCCTCACGCGCGTGAGGTAGAAATGCGTCGCGATCCCGATCACGACCAGAACCGCCATGTTGGTGGGAATGCCGAGGATTGTGCCCGACCCCATGAAGTCCCAGACCGAGTTGTCGCTGTTGATGCTCGCAAGCTCGTCGGTATAGGCGGCGGTGAGTTTGTTGTACGCCGCGCGGACGATGATCAGGACGACCAGCGTGGTCAGGAACGGGCGCGTTTTGCCGTAGGCGATCATGCCGCCGTTGACCGCGCCCATCAGAGCGCCGAACGCCAGCACCATAACGATCATGATGGGCAGCGGCCAATTGAGAATCTGGAAGAAATAGAGCGCGAGAAAATTCGACATCGCGAAAACGGAGCCGACCGAGAGGTCGATGCCGCCCGAGAGCACCGCGAAGGCCATGGCGATCGCCACCAGACCCTGCTCGGCGAAGTTCAGCATGAGCTGTTGGAGATTGACCCAATGCGTATAGTTCGGGATCGTCAGGGCGAAGGCCACGAACACCGCGATCGTCAGCGTGAACGGAACGATCGGCTCCATCCACCGCTTCTCGAGCAATTCGCCGAGAAACAATTGCGGCGAATTGCGATGCCAGAAACGCAGCAGGCTGTTCATCCCACGAGGTCCCGATTCCATTTCGAGTTCAGCGACCGCTCCGCCGCTCTCACGCCGCTGTCACGGCGAAGCGGGAGCGCTTTCGCGCCGGCGAGTCCATCGCTGGGCTCGCCGCGCGCCGATGGTTGGCCCGCGACCCGCGCGCGCTCACGCGGGCGCGGGTCCGAGGCGCAGCCGCGAAAGACAGTTACTTCGCGTCCTTGGGAACGGTGAAGCAGTAGGCGCGGTCATCCTTGCTCTTCACCCAAGCCGGCGTGGTGTAATAGGCGATGCGCTTGGTCCCGGGCTTATCGCCGTTCTGAAGCAATCCGATCACGGCGTTGACGATCGCCTCGCCCTGCGTGTCCGCGCGATAGGAGAGGTTGCGATAGAACAGGCCCTGTTCGAGCAGATCGCAGTCGGCGGGCTGGCCATCGCTCGCGACATAAATCTTCGTCTTGTCGGTCTTGCCCGCAGCCTTGACGGCTTGCGCCGCGCCCGCCGCCTGCGGACCCCACACGCTCAAGATGGCGCACAGATCGGGATGCTGCTGCAGTACGGTAGCGGTGATTTCGCCGGCCTTGTTGGCGTCCCAACTGGTCGGCTGCGAGGAGACGACTTTGATCGAGGGGTCCGTCTTGAAGACTTCCAGCGCGCCGTTCTTCATGTCGAGCGAATAGGCGGCGGTCGCTTCGCCTTCGAGGATCGACACTTCGCCGGAGCTTTTGCCGCCGCCGCAGTCGTCGATGATGTTATGGGCGAGCCGGCGCCCCAAGTCCTTGGCGTCGACGCCGACATAGGCGTCGGTCAATGTGTTGGAGGCCATGTTGACTTGGACGACGTAAATGCCCGCGTCCATCGCGCGTTTCAACTCCTTGGCGAGCAGCGTGACATTTGGATTTTGCACGACCAGCACGTCGGGGTGCTCGTTGATCAGCTCGCTGACCGCCTGCAATTGGACGTCGGATTTGAAGTTGGCGTCGCGGACTTCGAACTTCATGCCGTAGTCGTCGAAGTGCGTCTTCATGACGCGCGTCCACTCGGATTCGAGAACGCCGAGCCACACCGGCGCCCAGGCCACCGTCTTGCCCTTGAGAGTCTTGTCGAAGGCCGCGCGCAATTCCTCGCGCGCCTCGGAAGACCGGGACGGCGTGGAGACGCCCGCCGCCATCGCCACGACGGCAGCCGCGACGCCCCAATGCAACATTGTCTTGAAACTCAACGATCCACTCATGGTTTCCTCCCAATTTTAAAACATCCGGTCTTTGTTTTCCGGAATTCGCATGGAACGAGAAGGCCGCGCGTCAGTCGCCCTGCTTCGAAGTCTCCTCGTCGCGCGGATGCAAATAGGAATCGAGCACGATCGCGACCAGGAGAACGACGCCCTTGATGATGTTCTGGGTCTGCACGTCCATGTCCATGATGGTCATGCCGTTCAGCAGCACGCCGATGAGCAGAGTGCCGACCACGACGCTGAGCACATTGCCGCGACCGCCCACGAGGCTGACGCCGCCCAGCACCACGACCATGATGACGTCGAAGATCAGCGTCGACTCGGCGACTTGCAGGTGCATCAGCGCCGTTTCCGAGATCATGACGACGCCGCCGACATAGCCGATCGCCGACGAAAGCGCGTATTCGAGCATCGTCAGCGGACGCGTCGCGAGCCCCGTTAGTCGCGCGGCGTCCGGATTGTCGCCGTGAGCGTAGATGAACCGCCCCGGGACGGTCCGAGAAAGGAATAGGTGCACGAGGATGGCGGCCACCGCGAACACCACGATCGGCGCCGGAATTCCGCCCGCGATATTGCCGCCCAGTTGCAGGAACGCGTCGTGTCCCTTCGCGAGATAGACGACGTAATGCGGCACGAGCGTCGAGCGCGTAACGCCGAGCACCGCGAGACTGGAGGCCAGCGTGGTCAAGAGCGGGGGCATTTCGACGACGGAGATCAGGAAGCCGTTGAGAACGCCGATGGCGATGGCGAGCAGCAGCCCCACAAAAAGCGCGAAAGCCGTCGAATAGCCTGCATTCATGATGATGATCGCGATTGCGGTCGAGACCGCGAGCGAGGCGACTTGGGAGAGGTCCAGCCCGCGGCCGATGACGACGATGGCCATGCCGAGCGCGAGAATGCCGAGAATGGAAATGTTGCGCGCGAGCGCGAATAAATTGCCGACGGTCATGAATCCCTTCAGCGCAACGCTGAAGACAACAACCAGGATGACGCACATCGCGAAGACCGCCATGGTCTGGCTGGGTTTGCGCAAATGCGACCGCGACGGCTCGCCGGACATCTCTCTCCCCTCCCCCACGGCGCGCTTACGCTCGCTCGACCGGACGACGGCGCTCGAACGCCCGTCCTCCTTTTCCCCATGCTTGCCCAAATGTATCCATATGTCAATCTTTGTATCCAAATGGCGCTTCAGCGCCGCGTTTGGACCGCGTTTTTGGCCGCCGACGCCGAGATTGGATACATCGATATGAATCCGCGTCAATTTGGGACCCCAGCCGAAGTTGGTGTAAGAGACTGATCTATCAGGCTAATTTAACCAGCGCGCGGGGTCCCGTTCGGCGCCGATCGGGGCTCCGCCAAATTGCCGGTTTGTTGTCGTATATCAACCGCTTATGCCGAGCCGGCACGGGCGTCGCGGGGCGGCGCTGATTCACATCGCGGGCATGGCGACGAGGACAAAGGGCCATGACCAGGGTTTTCGGGGATCTCCTCGACGTTCGACATCGCAGCCGGTCACGAGCCCAAGACAATGACGACGGAGCCAACTCATGAGTGACGAAGCGCAAGGTTTTGATCGCCGCCTGACCAACTACGGCGACCCCGATTTCGCAAGGTTTCTGCGCCGCTCTTTCGCGCGTTCGATGGGCGTCTCAAACGAGCTGCTCTCCAAGCCGATTGTCGGCATCGCCATGACGCCGTCCGGGTTCAACAATTGTCATCGCGGCATGTCGGAGCTGGTCGAAGCGGTTTCCCGAGGCGTTCTCGCCGCGGGCGCGCTACCGCGCCCCTTTCCCACGATCTCGCTCGGCGAGGTGTTTTTGAATCCAACCAGCATGATGTACCGGAACCTGATGGCGATGGACACCGAGGAGATGATCCTCGCTCAGCCGATGGACGCCGTCGTCATGATCGGCGGTTGCGACAAGACGGTGCCGGCTCAGCTCATGGGAGCGGCCTCCGCCGACATTCCCGCGATTCAACTGGTGACAGGGCCCATGATGACGGGACGCCATCGCGGCCAGCGCCTCGGAGCGTGCACGGATTGCCGCAGTTTCTGGGGCAAATATCGGGCAGGGACAATCGACAAGCGGGAAATCGACACCGTCGAAGGGCGGTTGTCGGTCACCTCCGGCACCTGCGCCGTTATGGGAACGGCCAGCACCATGGCCTGTATCGCCGAAGCGCTGGGGATGTCGCTGCCGGGAACCGCGGCGATCCCGGCTGTCAACGCCGCCCGTCTGGCGGCCGGCGAAGAGACCGGGAAGGCCGCTGTGCGGCTGCTGACTTCCAAGATCAAACCCTCGCAAGTCATCACGCAAAAGTCGGTCGAGAACGCCTTTCGCGTGCTGATGTCCCTTGGAGGCTCCACCAACGCCATCGTCCATTTGACGGCGATCGCCGGTCGCCTCGGCATCCGCATCCCCATGGAACGGCTCAATGCGATTTCGGATGAGACGCCCGTGCTGGTCGATCTCAAGCCGGTTGGCGAAGGCTATATGGAGGATTTCTATTTCGCCGGGGGCGTCGGCGCCGTACTGCGCGAACTCCGGCCCTTGCTTCATCTCGACGCCATCGATGTCGAAGGCGCGACTCTTGCGGAGCGCCTGAGCGAACCGCTCGATTGGGTCGACCGCGCGGTGATCCGCCCCTTCAACGACCCCGTTTCGCCGGTCGGCGGCCTGATCGGCCTCATCGGGACGCTGGCGCCGGACGGCGCGATCTTCAAGCGCGCCGCCGCAACGCCGGCCCTCTTTGAAACTGAAGGCCGCGCCGTCGTCTTCACAAGCCTTGAAGATCTCGCGAACCGGATCGACGACCCTGATCTCGATGTGCGGGCGGACGACATCCTGGTTCTGCAAAACGCCGGCCCGCACGCCGCAGGCATGCCCGAGGCCGGCTATCTGCCGATCCCCCGCAAGCTTGCCCAAAGAGGCGTCAAGGACATGGTGCGAATCTCCGACGCGCGCATGTCGGGAACGGCCTTCGGCGCGATCGTGCTCCATGTCGCGCCGGAGGCGGCCGTTGGCGGCCCCTTGGGCGCCGTACGCAACGGCGACCGCATCAGGCTCTCGGTCGCGGAAAAGCGCATCGATTTGCTCGTCGACGACGCCGAGATCCAGCGGCGCCTTGCCGGGTTCGCGCCTCCGCCAAAGCCGGCGCGCGGCTACAAAGCGCTCTATCGCCGGACCGTCACCCAAGCGCCCGAGGGCTGCGACTTCGACTTTCTGACCGGAACGGTCTCCGATGGGTAGAGACTTCGACCCCGGGAAAGCCGCCTCGATGTCGCGCGCAACGATCGAAGCCCGCTTCCGCGGCCAAACCCCTCGCTTCCAAACCCGCGCGGCTCAGCCCTGTCCTTCACGGGCGTAAAGGAGAACCTCGATGGAGCCGCTCTCACACGCGCCTCCCGGCAAGCTTTGGCGTTCGGCGCAGAGGTCTGCGTCCGCCTCGGCATGGCGGAGCCCGACGCAAAGCTCGCGGACCGTCGAGTTCCCGTCGGCGCACGGTGGAAGCAGAGACCGTCGACCCCATACGGACAATCGCTTTACGGCTCGCAGCAGGGGCCCGCGAATGTCCTGGAGACCGGCCGGCTCGCGCTCGGCGGCGACCCCGTGACGCTCTGGAGCGACGAACGCATTCGCGACGCGCATCTGGGCGGCGCACAAGCCAAGGTGTCGACATGACGATCCATATTCCCGCCGACGCGCTGACCGATTTCTGCGCCGAGGTCTTCGAGCATGTCGGCTGCCGCGCCGAGGAGGCGCGCCGCGTCGCCGCCTCGCTCGTCGAGGCCAATCTCGCCGGTCATGACAGCCATGGCGTCATCCGCGTGCCGCGCTATGTCGATTGGGTGCGCTCGGGCGCACTCATTCCCAACCAGACGATCGAGCGCCTCGTCGACACGCCCGTCATCGCGGTCGTCGACGGCCGCTTCGGCTTCGGCCAGACGATGGCGCCGCAAGCCGTCGACATCGGCGTCGAGAAAGCAAAGGCGGCGGGACTGTCGGCGGTCTCGTTGCGCAACTCCGGCCATGTCGGGCGCGTCGGCGAATGGGCGGAGCGCGCGGTCGCGGCGGGCCTCATTTCCATTCACTTCGTCAACGCCGCCGGCTCGTTCCTGGTCGCGCCCTTCGGCGGCCTCGAGCGTCGGCTCTCGACGGCGCCGTTTTGGGTCGGAATTCCCCGCCGGGGCGCCGACCCCATCGTGCTCGACTTCGCGACATCGCTCGTCGCCGAGGGCAAGGCCAATGTCGCGAGCCGAGGCGGCAAGCCCCTGCCGCCAAACGCGTTGATCGGCCCCGACGGCGCTCTCTCGGGCGATCCCGCGCTGCTCTACGGACCGCTGACGCCGGAGGGCCCGCGCGACCTCGCCCGCGGTTCCGGCGCCATCCGCGCCTTCGGCGAGCACAAGGGCTCCGGCCTCGCACTGCTCTGCGAATTGCTCGGCGGCTCGCTCACCGGCAACGGCGCGACCGGGCCGGGGCGCAAATTCGCCAACGGCATGTTCTCGCTCTACGTCGACCCCGAACAGATCGACCCCTCGCACGTCTTCGACGCGGACATGACGCGCTATCTCCACTGGTTCCGGCAGGCCAAGGCGATTCCGGGCGAGGCGATCCTGACGCCGGGCGAGCCGGAGCGGATCGCCCGCGCGAAGCGGGGCGCGAGCGGCGTGCCGCTGCCGAGCGAGGCCTGGGCGTCGATCGTCGCGGCGGCGCGCAGCGTCGGGGTGAAACGGGATGTTTCCCTCTGAGCCGCTCGCGCGGCCCACCCGCGCTCTTTGCCGACGATGGCTCGCCAAATCAGACTGCTTTCGTCGTAAAGTCGATGCGCAAGGCCGCTCGCGGCGCCGCCGTCGAAGCGGGCGCGACGCATGGGAACGCCAGCCTCGGCGTTCACCACGACGCCTCCGCCATCATCGCCGGCCGCCCCGAACTATCCGCGGTCCACAATTGCAGGGACGGGCCCGCCTCGGTCGCGTTCAGACTGAACGCGGCTCCGTCGAAGATCGGCGCGACGCTTCGGAAGGAAAACTTCCGCGGACTCGTTCCCAGGCGAATCTCCGACGCAAACTGCAAAAGCAACGACGCCTGAAGCGGCCCGTGAACGACCAATCCCGGGTAACCCTCTTGTTCCAGGCAATAACCGCGATCGTAATGGATGCGGTGACCGTTGAAGGTTAAGGCGGAGTAGCGAAACAACAAGACCGGGGACGCCTCGACGCTTCGGCGCCAGCGAGGCTCCGGCGCGCTTTTGCCCGCGGCTTGCGCCCGCTCGCTTTTCTCCAAGCCGCGATAGACGATGTCGTGCCTTTCCACGACCGCCGTTCTGTCGCCGACGCTCAACGTATGGCGCACGGTGACGAAGCACAGCGGACCCGATCGCCCCTCCTTGAGGCTCACGTCCTCGACCCGCGAAACGCGCTGCACGCAATCGCCAATGCGCAGCGCGGAACTCAGGACCAGTTCCCCGCCCGCCCACATGCGTCTGGGCAGCGGAATCGGCGGCAGAAAGCCCCCCCTGCGCGGATGACCGTCCGGCCCGAGCTCCGCGGTCGGCGCGGCGGCGGGCGCCAAGCACCAGTGGATGGCGAGCGGGACGACATCGGGGGATTGCGAATTATCGACGGTTCGATCGAAAGTGGCGCGAAAGCGCTTCACCAGCTCGGCCGTGACAATGTCCGCGGCGCTCTCTTCCCGTCCGATCCACTTTCGGAAAGACTCGATATCGAGTTTCTCTGTCACGGCCAGCGTCTACCCCGATTGGACGTCTTCCGCCGGATGCGAAAGAGGTTCCGGCCCGCCGTGTTCGCCGAGGCTGGGCACGGCCCCATAGCTTCGCTCTTCGCCGGCGAAGACCGGCGCGGGCGCCGGCATGCGCACGGCGCCAACCGGCGTCTCGACCGCGATCCGACGCAGATGCGGGTGGCGCGACAAGGCGTTCATGTCGTTCAGCTCGGCGAACGCGATATCGGCGTCGCTCAACTTCGCGACCAGTTCGGCCCTGTCGACGAGGCCAAACGCATCCGCGACCATGCGATCGGTCTCGGCCCTGTTCTCGACGCGCGCGACGTTGGTCGAGAAGCGGGGATCTTCGGCCAGCGACGCGGCGCCGAGCAGGCGCAGACAAAATTGCCGCCACTCGCGTTCGCTTTGGATGGAGATGAGCACTTGCGCGCCGTCGCGGGACGAAAAGACGCCGTAGGGGGCGATCGAAGGATGCGCCAAGCCCATGCGGCGCGGGCTCCGGCCCGCTTCCGCATGCAGGAGCGGAACGGTGAGCCATTCCGCCATGACGTCGAACATGGACACGTGAATGTTCGCGCCGCGACCGGTGACGCTGCGCGCGATAAGCGCCTCGAGCACCGCCGAATAGGCGGTGGCGCCGGTCGCGATATCGACGATGGAGATTCCCACGCGCGCCTGCTCGTTCGGGCCGCCCGTGACCGAAGAAAGTCCGGACTCCGCCTGGATCAGAAGATCATAGGCCTTTCGTGACGCCAGCGGCCCCTGTTCGCCATAACCGCTGATCGAGCAAATGATCAGTTTCGGGTGACGCTCGGCGAGGGTCTGGGCGCCGAGGCCGAGCTTGTCCAACGAGCCCGGTCTCAGATTCTGCACGAAGATGTCCGCCCCCGCGATCATCTCGGAAAGTTCGCGCCGAGCCTCGGCTCGCGTGAGATCCATGGCGAGGGAATGCTTGCCCCGATTCAGCCATACGAAATAGCTGCTTTGCCCGCGAACGGCGTCGTCGTATCCCCGGGCGAAATCGCCTTCGGGGCGCTCGATCTTAATGACCTTGGCGCCGGCGTCGGCAAGGCGGGACGTGCAAAACGGCGCCGCGACGGCCTGCTCGACGGCCACGACGACAAGTCCCGCCAGAGGGCCGGCGGCCGTCATCAATAGGACCTCGGAAGGCCGAGCACATGGGTTCCCACATGACTGAGGATGAGATTGGTCGAGATCGGCGCGACCTGATAGAGGCGGGTCTCGCGGAACTTGCGCTCGATGTCGTACTCCTCGGCGAAGCCGAAGCCGCCGTGAACCTGGATGCACATGTCGGCCGCGCGCCAACTGGCTTCCGAGGCCAGAAGCTTGGCCATATTCGCTTCCGTGCCGCAGGGCTCGCCTTCATCGAACAATTGGGCCGCCCGCTCGACCATCAGCGCGGCGGCCTGCATTTCGACATAGGAGCGCGCGATCGGAAACTGAACGCCTTGGTTCTGGCCGATCGGCCTGCCGAAGACTTCCCGCTCCTTGGCGTAGGCGGTTGCGCGTTCGATGAAGAAGCGCCCGTCGCCGATGCATTCGGCGGCGATCAATATCCTCTCGGCGTTCATCCCGTCGAGGATGTAGCGAAATCCACGGCCCTCCTCGCCAATCAAATTTGCGACGGGCACCGGCATGTTGTCGAAGAAAAGTTCAGTCGTGGCGTGATTGAGCATCGTGCGAACCGGGCGGATCGTCAGGCCGTTTTCCACGGCGTGGCGGAGGTCGACGATCAGCACGGAGATGCCGTCGGTCGGCCTGGCGCCCCGCTCCCTCGGCGTGGTGCGGCAGAGCAGCACCATGAGGTCCGAATGTTCGGCGCGACTGATCCATATTTTCTGGCCGTTGACGATGTAGCTATCGCCGACGCGCCGCGCGAACGTTCGCATGCGGGTGGTGTCGGTGCCGCTTGTCGGCTCGGTGACGCCGAAGGCCTGGAGGCGAAGCTCTCCGCGGGCGATCTTCGGCAGATATTCCGCCTTCTGAGATGCGCTGCCATGACGCAGGATCGTGCCCATCGTATACATTTGGGCGTGGCAGGCGGCGCCATTGCAGCCGGAGCGGTGAATTTCCTCGAGGATGGCCGTCGCCGCGCCGAGCCCCAGCCCGGAGCCGCCGTATTCCTCCGGGATCAGCACCGCGAGGTAGCCGGCGCGCGTCAGGGCGTCGACGAATTCCTTGGGATAGGCGCGCTCACGATCGAGCTTGCGCCAATATTCGCCCGGGAAAGCTTCGCACAGCCGGGAAACCGCCTCCCGGATTTCGTGATGGGCCTGCCCTCCCTTCGCGCGCGTCGTCATCGGCGCCCGATCTTTCCCTAGTGTGAACCTCAAGCCCGTCGGGGGGCCGACGCCGATCGCTCGCGCGTCGCCCGGCTCCGGCGCGCGATCCCCGTTCGCCGAGGCGGCGATCGAAGGCCCGACGTCCTTTCTCACGCCGCGGGACCATCCGCAACGCGGCAAGCGCATAAATTACGCGCAGACTAGCGGCTGGAACATATTGCCGCCAGACGCAAATCAGGGTTATCCGATATGGCGATATGGCGACTTTAGCTTTGGCCGCGACGGCGGCTACACTGGCGGGCGTCGCAACGCCGACGGAGCTATGAGTGGGCGGGGACCGGATCTGCGTCCAACGGGCCTCGAGCGAGCGCGGCGGCGGCCGGACCGGCAAGTCGCGCGAATGCGGCAAGCGGCGCGTTGTTTGCCGGGCGCGCCGTCTGAAGGCAAGAAGCGAACGTCGGCGCACAGAGGCGAAGGGGAGGATATGGCGATGAAGAGCTATCAGCTCGTGGAATTCGGCGGCCCGCTGCAGGGCGCCGATCTGCCGACGCCGCAACCTTCCGGCGACGAGGTCGTCATCAAAGTTCGGGCTGTCGGCGTCTGTCACAGCGACCTGCACATTTGGGAAGGCGAATACGACCTCGGCGCGGGCAGAAGGCTTCTGCTCAAGGATCGCGGCATCCGATTGCCGCTGACCATGGGGCATGAGACGGCGGGCGAAATCGTCGCCGTGGGGCCCGACGTGAAGGATCGCAAGGTCGGCGAAGTCTGCCTCGTCTATCCCTGGATCGGGTGCGGCCAATGCCGTGTCTGTCGCATGGGCGACGAGAATCTTTGCATGAAGCCGCGCTGTATCGGCGTGCACTGCGACGGCGGTTATTCGGACCACCTTCTCGTCGCTCACTCGAAATACCTGTTGCCGCTCGACGGTCTCGATCCGGTCGCCATCGCGCCGTTCGCTTGTTCGGGACTGACGACCTATTCCGCGCTGAAGAAGCTCGGACCCGCAATCAAAGAAGAGCGGGTGCTGGTGATCGGCGCGGGCGGCCTCGGCTTGATGTGCGTCGCCATTCTCAAAGCGATGGGCGGCAAGGGGGCTGTCGTCGTCGACATCGACGCAAGCCGTCGGGCCGCCGCGCTGAAGGCCGGCGCGCTGGCGGCTGTCGACGGCGCCGCTCCGGACGCGGCGGCGCAGGTCGCGGCGGCGCTCGGCGGTCCGTGCTGGTGCGCGATCGATCTGGTCGGCAGCCCCGCGACGGCGAGTCTCGGCTTCGATGCGCTCGCCAAGGGCGGCAAGTTGATCATGGTGGGTCTGTTCGGCGGAGCGGCGCCGTGGCCGCTGCCCCTCATTCCCATGAAGGCCGTGACGATCGAAGGCAGCTACACGGGCAACCTGACCGAGCTCAAGGAGCTTCTCGATCTCGTGCGCAAGGGCGCCGTTCCGGCTATTCCCATCGGCGTTCGGCCCATGAGCGCCGCGACCGAGACGCTCGAGGATCTTCGTCTTGGGCGGATCGTCGGGCGCGTCGTGATGACGCCGTAGCCGGCCGCGAAGGGCACAGCCGGACAAAAAAGGGGACGTCGCGATGCAAAAGCTGTTCATTAAGGGCGAGTGGCGCGAGGCCGGCGGCGGCGCGGTCCTGCCGGTCGTCGATCCATCCACGGGCGAGACTTTCGACCACATCGCGCGCGGAACCGCGGCCGACATCGATCTGGCCGTAGCGGCGGCGCGCGCCGCGTACGAGGGTCGATGGGGCGCCCTGACCGCAACGGAACGCGGGCGCATTCTCTTCAAGATCGCCGACATCGTCGCCTCGCGCGCGGAGGAGCTTTCGCAGACCGAAGCGCGCGACACCGGAAAGCCGATCGGACAGGCGCGCGCGGATCTGCTGCTCACGGCGCGCTACTTCGAATTTTACGGCGGCGCCGCCGACAAGCTGCACGGGCAGATCATTCCATACCAGAGCGGCTTTCACGCGCAGGCCATGCGCGAGCCCTACGGCGTCACGGCGCACATTCTGGCCTGGAACTATCCCGCGCAGATGTTTGGCCGTTCCTTGGCCCCGGCGCTCGCGGCGGGCAACGCGGTCGTGTTGAAGCCGGCCGAGGAAGCCTGCCTGACGCCTCTGCTGCTCGCCGGGATCGCCCACGAAGCCGGATTGCCCGCGGGCGCGATCAATGTCGTGACGGGACTCGGCGAGGAGGCGGGCGCCGCGCTCACCTCGCATCCGGGCATCGACTTCGTCACCTTCACCGGTTCGCCCGAGGTCGGAACCATGGTGCAGAAGGCCGCAGCCGAACGGCACGTCAAATGCGTGCTCGAACTCGGCGGAAAGTCGCCGCAAATCGTGTTCGCCGACGCCGACCGCAAGAAAGCGATTCCGTTTATCGTCCGCGCGATCACGCAGAACGGCGGTCAGACTTGCTCGGCGGGAAGTCGGCTTCTCGTCGAGCGGCGGATCTATGACGAATTCGTCGCCGAAGTCGCCGCGGCGTTCGGCAACGTTCGCGCCGGCACGCCGGCGATGAACCTCGATTGCGGACCGATGATCAGCGCCACGCAACGCACGCGCGTGCAGAATTTCGTCGGCGCCGCGCGGCGAGAAGGCGTCCCTGTTCTCGCCGAGGGTCGTCTCGCGAACGATCTTCCCAGCGGCGGATTCTATGTGACGCCGACGTTGTTTGGCCCTGTGCCGAGGAGCAACGCGCTGGCGCGCGACGAGGTGTTCGGCCCGGTTCTTTCCGTTCTGCCGTTCGAGGACGAAGCCGACGCGGCGGCGCTCGCCAATGCGACGGACTACGGACTTGTCGCGGCGGTGTGGACTCGCGACGGCGGCCGTCAGATGCGCATGGCCAAAGCCATTCGAAGCGGGCAAGTTTTCGTCAATTGCTACGGCGCCGGCGGCGGCGTCGAGCTTCCCTTCGGGGGCGTGAAGAAGAGCGGGCACGGACGCGAGAAGGGCTTCCTCGCCCTTGAGGAGTTCACGGTGACCAAGACCGTGGTCCAGCACTACGCGGAGTGAAGCGGCGATCGCTGCGAACGTTCGTCGCGATCGCGGCGCGCCGATTGTTGGCAATCGTTTTCGCTCGCTTTGCGCTCCCGAACCCATTGAGCGCCGGCGGCGCCATTCGCCCGCCGGTCTCGCCGTGCGCGGGGAGCCCACGAACGCAACACGAAAGACCGTCACGATGACACAGGATGCGGAGAAGACTCTCGCTCACTTCGCGGCGACGCTGCGCTTCGAGCGCATCCCGGAAGCGGTGCTGCGGCGCGTCGAGGACCTGATGCTCGATTGGCTCGGCTCCGCTCTGGCGGGCAAGGGGGCGAGGCCGGTGGAGACCATCGAGCGCTTCGCCGCGCAGATGGGCCCTTCGGCAGGCGATTGCGAAGTGCTCGTCACGCGCCGACGCACAACGCCGCTATTCGCGGCGATGGTCAACGGCGCCTCGTCGCATGTCGCCGAACAGGACGACGTGCATAACGGCTCGGTGTTCCACCCCGGGAGCGTCGTGTTCCCGCCTGGCCTCGCGGTCGCGCAATCTCTCGGCGCCGCCGGGCCGGAGCTGCTCACCGCGGCCGTCGTCGGCTACGAAGTCGGCGTGCGGGTCGGCGAATTCCTTGGCCAAGCGCACTACAAGGTGTTTCACACGACGGGGACGGCCGGCGCGTTCGCCGCGGCCGCGGTCGTCGGCCGGCTCCTCCGCCTTTCGTCGAACCAGATGTTGGACGCTTTCGGATCGGCGGGCACCCAAGCGGCCGGTCTCTGGGAATTCTTGCGGGACGCGGCGGATTCCAAGCCGTTGCACACCGCCAAGGCGTCCGCCGATGGGCTGATGGCGGCCTATTTGGCGCGGGACGGATTTACCGGCGCCAAGCGAATCTTGACCGGCGCGCAAGGCATGGCCGCGGGAATGTCGCGCAACGCCGACCCCGCCAGGCTCGTCGATCGGCTCGGCGAACGTTGGGCGGTCGCAGAGACTTCGTTCAAATTTCACGCTTCCTGTCGCCATACGCATCCTGCCGCGGACGCACTGCTGAAATTGATCGAGGCCCACAATCTGCCGCCAGAGCGCATCAAACGCGTCACGGCTCATGTCCATCAAGCGGCGATCGACGTGCTTGGCCCTGTCGTCGATCCGCAAACCGTTCACCAAGCCAAGTTTTCCATGGGCGCGGTGCTTGGTCTGATCGCCACGCGCCGCCGCGCGGGCATGAGCGACTTCGAGGCCCATTTCCGCGACAGCGATACGATCGACTTTGCAAAAAAGGTGAACATGGCGTTCGATCGCGACGTGGAAGCGGCCTATCCCTCGCGTTGGATCGGAAAGGTCACAGTCGAGACGACCGATGGCCAAACGCTTTTCGCCCAGGTCGACGAACCGAAAGGGGATCCCGGCAATACGCTGTCGCGGCCGGAACTGGAGGACAAGGCGCTAGCGCTGGCGGCGTTTACGCAAGCGGCTTCGCCCGAGGAGATGCGCGCCGCGTTCCGGCGCATCTGGACGCTCGCCGACGCGGATCGCGCGCCGCGCTTCTTCAACTGAGGTCGGCGGATCCTCTATCCGACGCTCGGCTTCCAGCTCGCGCCAGCGATGGCGGCGATCTGCTGGTCGCCCTGGATCGCCCGACGCGTCGCGGTCTCGCGACTGATCGCCGGCGTGGTCGTCGTCGTCTTCACCGAGAAATTCGGCTCGACGCTGACCGAGTTCATCGGCTTCGGCCCGCCGCCTGGGCGATTGCGCTCGCTTGGCTCTTCTTCGCGGCGGGCCGCGGACTGGCCGTAGGGACCGACATTTTCGGCGCGCCGAACGCCAGCCCGGCGAAAGGATCGATCCGCAGGTCGAGAGCGTCAAGTTGCGCTCCCGACGTTCCGCGCGGCCTCCCCCCAGAATTGGTCGCCACCAACAAAAAATTATGGTCGGCGCGACGCCGATGGCAAGTTGGCCCACACGCGCCGATCGGCGTCAAAAGTTGTTGACCGCAAGCGGAACGAAGGGGTCAAAGTCGCGAGCCGATCGAAACTCCATTGACGCAGGTCAAGTCGGCGCGGTCCCCGATTGACCAAAACAGCGTTCATCAACAGCGAGGTGGGCTCATGAAGACGCAGATTCTCGCTGCGATCGGCGAGAAAGATTTGCAGCCTGCGGCGGCCTTGAACGCGGCGCTCGCGGCGAACGACAGAGTGAAATATTTTTTTTCGCTGCTGCAGATGGCGTTGTCTCATGCGGAGAATCCCGAGCAGCCGGCGGCCACGCTAAAGCACGAGCGCATCGCCTGCGGCATCGACGACGTAGAACTCGACGCCGCGGCGCCGGGCGCGCGCATGGCCGGAGACTCTTGCCGCGTGCCGGGCGCCGCGCGGATTTTCGCGCGCCTGGCGGACGACATGCGTTTGATGGCGGCGCCCGTGCTCGCCGCCAAGCCGAAGGGCGTCGAGGCGCGGCTCGAGCGCCTGCTGGCGGCCCTGCCCAAAGCTGACGATGATCTGCTCGCTCCCGGCGCTATCTCCGCGATAACCCAGGCCGGTCATGACCGCGAGGACAGCCTGCACCGGCTGGTGATGGATTTGCACAAACGCCTCAACGCCATGCAGGCGGCCCTGGCCGAAGAGACGATCGACGGCGCCGCCGCGTACAACTTGGCGCAGGCGGACCGCGCATGGGTCTCGGCGTTCATGGCCGGTCTCAATCGCACCGCGAAGCTGAAATTTTCTCACCCGGGGCTGGCGACCACCGCGACGCGCGCGGATGGCCGGCTCGTCATCCAGAATGACATCGGCACGACCGACGCGCATGTGATCGTCATCCACGTGCAAGGAATTTCCGTCAGCGTCACCTACACGGACATCCATCCCGAGCGGCTTGCGTTCTTCCAGGACATGTTGAAGGCCCATGCGGTGAAGTGGGAGAGCAATCGTACGGCCGCCCTCGCCGCGGGCGCGCCGTTTTATCTCGTGACGGGCACTCATGACGCGGCGGACGCCGCCGCCGGCCGCGCCTATCTCGAATATCTCGGCTCGCGCCTCGTTTTCCTGATCGATTGGAACCGCGCGCGCAAGCAATTGCGAGGGTTCTTGCGCGGCGCGGATCGCCTTGCGCTGTTGGCCTGGGCGGCGGAGGCGGAGATCGGGCATCGCGGCTTTTTGGAGCTTGGCGGCGCCCGGCTGGTCAACGAGGCGATCGAGGCGACCGCGGGATCCTCCATGCACTTTGGCGATCGCTTGTGCGACGTGCTCGGCGACGCCGACACGCTCGAATTCATGCGCTTCGTGTTCAAGACCGCGACGGAGGGGCTGCTTTCCGCCCAATCGCAAGGATTGATCCGTGATCGCATTCGCGTGGCGCTGGCGACTCATTTCACCAACGAGGAACGACAGCTGTTGAGCCTGGCGGCCGATCACGCGGGCCTGATCTTCGAAATCGCCAGTCTGGCGCGCGACGGGCTGCAGTTGGAGCAGTCCGGCGCCGAGAAGCGCGCCCGGCGCGCTCGCCGCTACGAACATGACGCGGACCAACTGGTTTCGGCGGCGCGGGAAGCCGTGTCGCGGCGTCCGGATTACGCCGTGTTCCGCTCCTTGCTGGAAGCGGCGGACGACGCCGCGGACGCGCTCGAGGACGCGGTGTTCTTCCTCAATCTCGATCTGCTCGAGGGCAGGCCATTGGCCGCATTGCGGGCCCTGGCCGACTTGCTCGTCGAGGCCTCGCAAGAATGGGTCAAGGCGTTGGGCCACGGCGCGCAAATCGGCCGCGCCGCGAGCCGCGAGGAAACCGAGGATTTCCTGACGGCGATCGATCGCATCGCCGCCCTCGAGCATCAAGCCGACGACGCCGAGCGCGCGCTCACCGCAAGCGCCGTCCAGCACTCGCAGGATTTCCGAGCGCTGCATCTCTTCACGACGATCGGCAGCAGGCTGGAGGCGGCTTCGGACGCGCTCAAGCACGCCAGCCTGATTCTGCACGAACACATACTCAGCGACGTGATCAATGGCTGAGTTCTATCCCATTCTGCGCGGCGCCGCGCCGGCCGAGGGCGGCGCCGAGGAAGTGGGGGCCAAGGCCTGGAACCTCATGCGCATGGCGCAGATCGGCCTTCCCGTTCCCCCTGCTTTCGTACTGCCCACGACGTGGCGCCGGCGCGCCCAGCCCGGACGCGAGCCCGCCCTGCGCCGCGCGCTTTCCGAGGGCATAGCGAGGTTGGAGGCCGTCACCGGGCTGGCGTTTGGAGCGGCGCGCCGTCCGTTGCTGGTGTCGGTGCGCTCGGGCGCGGCGGTCTCGATGCCGGGGATGATGGAAACGGTCTTGGATGTCGGCGTGAACGCCGAGACGGTCGAAGGGCTGATACGATCGACGGGCAATCCGCGCCTCGCCTGGGACAGCTATCGCCGGCTGCTGCAAGGCTATGCGGAAGTGGTGGCCGGCCTTCCGACGGGGCCGTTCGACGCGCTGGTGGCCGCGGCGCTGAAGCAGGCCGATGCCGAAAGCGAGCGCGAACTCGACCATCGCGATCTTCGCGCTCTGACTTCGGCGATGCTGGATTGCTACCGGGAATTGAGCGGCGCCGCATTTCCCTCTGATCCTCGCGAGCAGCTCGCCGGGGCCGCCGCAGCGGTGTTCCGCTCGTGGGATGCGCCCAAAGCGGCGACCTACCGCCGATTGAACGCGATCAGCGACGAGGCCGGCACGGCGGTGACCGTGCAGACCATGGTTTTTGGCAACGCGGGGGGCGCGTCGGGCGCCGGCGTCGCGTTCACCCGCAATCCCGCCACCGGCGCGCGAGAGCTTTATTTCGATTTCCAGTTCAACGCGCAGGGCGAGGATGTCGTGGCCGGGCGTCAGCGTCTGAACGACGACGAACGACTGCGCTCCGCGCTGCCCGGCGTCTGGGCGCAACTGAACGATGTTTGCCGGCGGCTGGAGGCGATGGCGGGCGACGCTCAGGATTTCGAGTTCACGGTTCAGTCCGGCGTTTTGTTCTTGTTGCAGACGAGGCGAGCCAAGCGCACCGACTGGGCCGCGCTGACGATCGCCGTCGATATGGTCGAAGAGGGGCTGCTGACTCCCGCGAAGGCGCTTGCGCTGCTGGATGGGATCAAACTGGACAGTGTGGTCCGCACGAGCTTCCCTCAGGCCACGGCCCCGCCTTTGGCGACCGCGCAGGTGGCGAGCATGGGCGTGGCGAGCGGCGCCGTCGCGCTGGATCCCGAGGCGGTCAAGCGCGCGTCCGAGGCAGGCGCGCCCGCGATCCTCGTGCGCCAGGAGACGGTGACGACGGATATCGAAGGCATGGCGCTGGCGGCCGGGATTCTCACCGCGACCGGCGGGCGCACGTCGCATGCGGCCGTCGTGGCGCGCCAACTCGGCAAGGTTTGCCTCGTCGCGTGCCCGGGGTTGGAGATCGACCTTCCCCGTCGCCAATGCCGCATCGGCGGCGCGCTCCTCGACGAGGGCGATTTCCTGTCTCTGGACGGCAATACGGGCGCGGTCCGCCTTGGCCGGCTCGAGCCGTTGACGGAACGGCCCGAACGGGCCCTGGCCGCCATCGCCGCCTGGCGTCGCGCGGTTGCGAGTTAGAGGCCGGAAGGAAATTCCCTATCAGCAGGGATTTTCCCGTCGAGACCGGTTCGCGCGCACTGCGTCCGGCGCCAAACGCGCCCCTCTATCCGATCTTCGCCAGCCGCTCGATCAACGGCCCCTTGCGCGCATGCCGTTCCCGGATCGCCTTTGAAGTCGCCCCACTCGTATGCGTTGGTGAAACTCGTCGCGTTGATCCGCGCCCGTGTCGACAAATCCCGAAGGGCTTTGCGATCCGCTTCGCCGAGCGGGCGGTCGATCGCTTGGAATTCGTAGTACTGGTATTCGCTCTTGGCTACCGCCGCCATTCCATATCGAGGATGAAAAGACCGCGATGCGCTGTCGGCCGGCGCGATCAGACGGGATGCAGATGACCGTCCGTTTCCATGATTCGAAGCGCCTCGACAAGCGTCGCGCCTTCATGCAGCCGCCGCCATTTTCCCGTGTGGCGCATCCAGTAGATGTCGAAACGGTCTCGTCCCGTGCGATCGAGGCGAGCGAAGGGCGCATCGAACTCCTCGCCGCGATTGTGCTCCATGCCCGATCGGTAGCGCTGCATGAAACAATATCGCCCGGCCGGCCAGCCGCGATGAATGTCGATCACGTAGTTCCATTGCGTCGGTGTGATCGCCGGCAGGAAACGCGGTTTCAAAACGACGCGAATGAAGGCCTCGCAAGCGGCCACGATCGCGCCCTTTTCCGCCTCGTCCGGCGGCGCGGGCCGGGGCGCGCGAGTTATTCGTATCCACTGCTTTTTCCTGGCCATCCCTTGATCCGTGTCTGCACACCCTACGTCGCCGACTGGCGCTATAGCGTCGAATCCCGGCTTGTCGGTCGGAGCCTCCTCGAAAAGAGATCGAAAGAATACCACGGGAATTCACCGAAGGGCCCACCCCGTCGCGTCGGCGGCGGGCGGGTCGTCGCGCGCCCGTCCGGCCCGTCGATCGCCGCCGGAAGCGCCCGCTTTACCCCTCGCCCCTCCGCCCCTATAGCGTTGCCGATCCGGCGATTCCGGGCGCGACCGGGTCGCCCCATCACCGCTCCGCCCACGTAACCGCCCCGCGCGCTCCCTATTCGAACAGCCGCTCGATATCCGCCATCGGCAGAAACAGCTTCATCGGCTGATCCGGCAAGGAGAGAAAGCTCTCTTGCTCGTAAAAGCGTCGCGCCGCTTCGTCCTTGGCGTCGACGATGACGGCGAACGAGGCGATTTCGCTGCGGACGGCGCGAAACAGGGCGTCGGCGAGCAGGAAACGTCCGTATCCTTTCCCGCGATGACGCAAATCGACCGCGAGCCGCCCCAGAAGGGTCGCGGGAACGAGGGGATACCGCGGGAGCCGCCGCGTCGTGGCGGGCGGAAGCTCGGCGAATTTCACGGCGGTCGACGAAAGCGTGTAGTAGCCGCCGACCGCCCCGTCGGGCAGAACGAGCGCGAAGGGCGCCGCCATGTTCTTGCGCGCGTCCTGGCCGGCCTGCGCGCGGAAATATCGGTCGAGCGATTCGACGCCGCTGCGGAAGGAATTGCGATCGTGCTGCGGGCCGAGGGCCTCGACGCGCGGCGACCCTTCCGGCCCGCCAGCCACTCCTATACGCCGGAAACTTCGCGATAGCGGCGCACCGTCTCGCGCAGGCGATCGCCGACCGGCTTCGGATTCAGCAGCGCCTCGACGAACGCCTCGCTGTCGCGGACGGAGAGTTCGAGTTTCTGGTGCGCCTCGATCGCCCGACGCGCCGCGTCCTGCACGCTCGTCAGCACGAAATCCGTCACCGTCCGCCCCTCTAGGGCGGCGGCGCGTTCGATGAGCGTCTTCTGTTCCGGCGTCACCCGCGTCTCGAGTCGTTGTGCGCGGGCGCGATCGCGACTCGGCTTGGAAACTGGATGCGCCATGGCGTCCCTCCTCGGCCAGATGTACGGCCAATGGCCGGCCACGTCAATACGCCGAGCCGTCCTTGCGCGCGAACCGCCATTTGCCCTCGACCAGCGCGGCGACGAGATCGTCGTCGGCATAGGTCACTTGGTCGCCCGGCGTCCGGTCGCCGGCCTCGAGATAGACGACGTCCTCGTCCGTTTCGTTGATGAGGCAATGGCCGTTGCCCGTGCCGGCCTTGAAGCCCGCGCACATCCCGGGCGCAAGCAAAACCTTGCCTTCGTCGGTGTGAAGCGTCGGACGCCCCTGCAGGATGTAGACGAATTCGTCCTGCTTGGTGTGGGCGTGGCGCAGCGCGGAAGACCCGCCCGGGACGAGGCGCGTCAGGTTGACGCCGAAATTGGTCAGCCCGAAGAGATCGCCAAGCGGCCGCTTCTCGCGCCCCTTCATGCGCGAGGCGAACGGTTCGGGATAGTTCGACGGCTTGACGCGCGCGGGCGCGTCGGCGGCGCGGATGGCGATGGGGCGTTGCGGATCGGGCATGGCGGGCCTCCGAGCCCATACATAGGGGAACATGGGCCGCGCGTCATCGCGACGACGCTCTGGCGGTTCGCCCCCGCCGCGCCTAGATTGGGGCGAGAAAAGGGGAGCGTTGGGTCATGAGAGGTTTTCTGATTCGCGCGGTCGTGGTCGCGCTGGGCTTATGGCTCGCTTCGCAGATCGTTCCCGGCGTGGAGATTCGCTCCACCGGGACCCTGATCGCCGCGGCGCTGCTGCTCGGCGTCGTCAACGCCTTCGTGCGGCCGATCTTGGTGATCCTGACCTTGCCCGTCACCCTGCTGACGCTCGGCCTGTTCCTGCTGGTCATCAACGGCCTGATGATCGAACTGGTGTCGCACTTCCTCGACGGCTTCGTCGTCGACGGCCTCTGGCCGGCGATCCGCTGCGCCATCGTGGTCAGCGTCACGAGCTGGCTGATGTCCGGCTTCATCGGCCCCCAGGGCCGGATCGAGGTGGTGACGGTGCACGAGTATCGGCGGTACTGAGGGGCATAGGCGCGGGCCAGTTTCAGCGAATCGCGTCGACCGGTACGTTGCGGCGAGCCGCTTCCTCGCGAAGCCTCGTCATAACCTTTTCGCGAACCGGCGCGACGATGTAACCCGAGTTCACGTCTCCGAGCATTGTAGACTCCGAGCGCGGAGCCAAGCGCCAGCGCATCGCGATCAGCAGACAAAGCGCGGCGTCGAGCCGGTCCTGATCCGATTTGCTCGGCGTGGCTAGGCTCGCCAGCCCGTCGAGCCAGCCAACAAGCGATGCGCAATGAAACCGAGCCGCTTCCAGGCGAGCCGCGTCCACGACGGCGCGCCAGTTTTCGATCCGAAACGTTCCTCGTCGCGCGGGGTTGTAGCGCGGGCCCATCGAACGCCCGAAGAAGCCGTCGCCGAGCGACGCGAGCGCAAGCGCGGGAAAGACTTCTATCAGATGGCGGCCACGTACCGCGGCGCGCGCGACTTCTGGGTCCTCGACCGCGCCGAGTTTCGCCAAGAATCGCGATACCGGAGCCTGCGGCCCGAAGAACGGACGTCCCAAGTTGGCCGGCTGAACGCCGCCGCCCATCCAAGAAATCACGCTCGCGACGACCTTCTCTACGGGCCGCATGCCGGCGTCATTGGTCACGATGGTCGGTTGGTCGAGGGCGATCAAAGTCGCCGCATCGACTCTGTCGCGTGCTTCAATGAAAGCGAGCGCCTGATCGAATCCCACCAATTCGGGAGCGTGGAATTCCAGCCATCGATCCCTGGCAATTGTTGCCGAGCAAATCGCGCCCGGCGCCTTCGGATTGTCGGCCCACGCGGAGTCGAAACCAATGAAGGTGACGACGCCGCTCTCCGCCATCCCCCTCCCCCCTCACACGTCCAAATTCGCCACGCTCAGCGCGTTGTCCTGGATGAACTCGCGGCGCGGTTCGACGATGTCGCCCATCAGCTTGACGAAGATGTCGTCGGCCTCGTCGACCTCGCGGATCTTCACCTGCAGAAGCGAGCGCGCCTCGCGGTCGAGCGTCGTCTCCCAGAGCTGGTCCTTGTTCATTTCGCCCAGGCCCTTGTAGCGCTGGAAGGTCACGCCCTTGCGGCCGGCGGCGTTGACCGCCTCGAGCAGTTCGGAGGGGCCGGAGACGGGCGTCTCGTCGCCGCGACGCAGGAACACGGCGGGCGTGCGGAACGCTTCGCGCAGCGGCTTGGCGTGCTCGTCGAGCCGGCGCGCCTCGGCCGAGGCCAACAGCCCGGCGTCGAGCGTCACGGCCTGCTTGACGCCGCGCAATTCACGCGTCAGCACGTAGCCGCCCGCTTCGCTGCGCCCGCTCCAGCCGCGCTCGGTCTCTTCGGAGATCGCGTTCATGCGCTCGGCGAGCAGCGCGACGCGCGTCTCTCCCACGGGGTCGTCGGCGACGCTCAGGGATTTGAGCGCGCCGGCGAGCGCGGCCTGCTCGACCGCGCCCTTGTGGTAGCGCGTGTGCAATTGCTGCAGGAGACGGCGCATCGCGCGCGCCTCCTCGACCAGCGCCTGCAGATCGGCGCCCGCGCGCACTTCGCCCTCGCCCAGGCGCAGCGCGGCGCCTTCGAGCCCGCCGGCGACGAGATATTCCTCCATCGCGCGCTCGTCCTTCAGGTAAAGCTCGGACTGGCCGCGCTTCACCTTAAACAGCGGCGGCTGCGCGATATACAAATAGCCGCCTTCGATGATCGGCCGCATCTGACGGAAAAAGAACGTCAGCAGCAGCGTGCGGATATGCGAGCCGTCGACGTCGGCGTCGGTCATGATGATGATCTTGTGGTAGCGCAGCTTCTCCAAGTTGAAGTCGTCGCGCCCGATGCCGGCGCCCAGCGCGGTGATCAGCGTGCCGATCTGCTCGCTGCCGAGCATCTTGTCGAAGCGCGCGCGCTCGACGTTGAGGATCTTGCCGCGCAGCGGCAGAACCGCCTGGAATTCGCGATTGCGGCCCTGCTTGGCGGTGCCGCCCGCCGAATCGCCCTCGACGATGAAGATTTCCGATTTTGCGGGGTCGCGCTCCTGGCAATCGGCGAGCTTGCCCGGCAGGCTGGCGATGTCGAGCGCGCCCTTGCGCCGCGTCAGTTCGCGCGCCTTGCGCGCCGCTTCGCGCGCCTGCGCGGCCTCCAGCACCTTGCCGACGACGATGCGCGCTTCCTGCGGATGCTCCTCGAACCATTGCGCGAGCAATTCGTTGACGAGGCCCTCGACCACCGGGCGCACTTCCGAGGAAACGAGCTTATCTTTGGTCTGCGAGGAGAATTTCGGATCGGGCGCCTTGACCGAGAGCACGCAGGTCAGCCCCTCGCGACAATCGTCGCCGGTCAGGTCGACCTTTTCCTTTTTCGACAGGCCGGAGCGCTCGGCGTAGCCGGTCACCTGGCGCGTCAGCGCGCTGCGCAGGCCGATGAGATGCGTGCCGCCGTCGCGCTGCGGGATGTTGTTGGTGAAGGGCAGCACGTTCTCGTGGTAGCTGTCGTTCCACCATAGCGCGACCTCGACCACGATGCGGTCGCGCTCGCCGCGAATGACGATCGGCTTGCCGATCAGCGGCGCCTTGGCGCGATCGAGATAGCGCACGAAGGCTTCCAGGCCGCCCTCGTAATGCAGTTCCTCGCGCTTGACCTCGGCGCCGCGCAGGTCGGTCAGGACGATGCGCACGCCCGAATTGAGAAAGGCGAGCTCTCTGAGGCGATGTTCGATCGTGGCGTAATCGAACTCGACCATGGTGAAGGTCTGCGTCGAGGGCGTGAAGGTCACCTGCGTGCCGCGCTTCGGCTTGCCGTCGACGATCGGCGCCGGCCCGACCACCGCGAGTTTGTCGATGGCGTCGCCGTTGGCGAAATGCATGACGTACTCGAGCCCGTCGCGCCAGATCTGCAGCGTCAGGCTGGTCGACAGCGCGTTGACCACCGAGACGCCGACGCCGTGCAGGCCGCCGGACACCTTGTAGGAATTCTGGTCGAATTTGCCGCCGGCATGCAGCTGGGTCATGATGACCTCGGCCGCCGATACGCCCTCTTCCTCGTGAATGCCGGTGGGAATGCCGCGCCCGTCGTCGCTGACGGAGCAGGAGCCGTCGGCGTTCAGCGTCACCGTGACCAGTTTGGCGTGGCCGGCCAGCGCTTCGTCGATCGCGTTGTCGACGACTTCGTAGACCATATGGTGCAGTCCCGAGCCGTCGTCGGTGTCGCCGATGTACATGCCCGGCCGCTTGCGCACCGCGTCGAGGCCGCGCAGCACTTTGATCGCATCGGCGCCATAGGCGTCACTGCTAGCCTGGTCCTGCGCAATTTCGTCGATTTCGACCGACGACTTCGGTTCATCCGTCAATTTGAAAGCCTTCTTTTTCGGCTGGAAACGTCCGCGCGAGCCCCGCCCTGCCGCGGCGATTCGAATTAATGACATTATAGCCCCGCCCGGGGGCCGATTGCACGCTTTTCCCCCGGCCAGGAGAGGCGCCGGCGCGGGCCGCGACGAAGCGAAAATTCCCCTGAAAAATTCCACTCGACCGGAGGGTCGGACGAGCGGACAATGGACCGTCGGGAAGGCGTGATTCGGCGCCGAACCGCGGCTGGGGGGCTGGAGGGATTTGGGCCGGGCGTGCGCGACGAAGTGAACGAACCCCTGGGGCAGACCCCGCTCGCGCCCTCCCTCGCGGCGGCGTTCGCCAAGCGTTTCGGACCGCGCCTCGCCCTGGGGCTCGCGGTGGCGACCGTCGGCGTCGCCGCGCTCGCGATCGTGAAGTCCGACAATCGGCGCGGCGGCGAGCCTTTCGCCGTGGCGCGCATCGAACAGGCGCCGGCCTCGCCGCCCCCCGCCGCTGCGGCCCCGGCGCCCGCCGCCGCGCCGCTTCCTCCTTCAGCGACCGGCGACCAGATCGAAGCGGCCAGCGGCGTCACGGTGGTGCGCAACGGCAGCGGCGGCGCCTCCGCCGCTTTGATCATCGACGTGCCGCAGACGCTCGGGGTGCATCTCACCGCCGCGCCCGACAAGCGCCTCGTCGAGAAATCGCGCTACGGCCTGCTGCCGCGCATCGGCGCGGACGGCGCGCGGCCCGCCGACGTCTACGCGCGGCCGATCGTCGCCTCGGCCAGGCTGCGGCCGGGCGCGCCGCGCGTCGCCGTCATGATCGGCGGGCTCGGCGTCAACGCCGAGGGAACCGCCAACGCGATCGCCCGGCTGCCCGCCGCCGTTTCCCTCGGCTTCGCGCCTTATGGCGGCGACATCGAGCGCGAGGCCGCGGCGGCGCGCGAGGCCGGCCACGAAATTTTGCTGCAAGCGCCGATGGAGCCCTTCACCTACCCCGCGGACAATCCCGGCCCCCATACGCTGCTCGACGCCGCCTCGGACCCCGAAAATCTCGACTCGCTGCATTGGCTGATGTCGCGCTTTGCCGGCTATGTCGGCGTCGTCAATTACCTCGGCGGAAAATTCACCGCCGACGCGCACGTCCTTTCGCCCGTGCTGGCCGAAATCGCCGCGCGCGGCCTCGTCTATCTCGACGACGGCTCGTCGCCGCGCAGCCTGGCGCGCCAGACCGCCTCGACCCTCGATTTGCCCTCGGCGAGCGCGGACGTCGTCATCGACGCCGATCCGGCGCCCGAGGCGATCGAAGCCGCGCTGACCCGGCTGGAGGCGCTCGCGCGAAGCCGGGGCGGCGCGATCGGCGTCGCCGCCGCGCGGCCGGCCAGCGTCGAGCGCATCGCGCGCTGGAGCGCGGGCCTGGAGGCGAGCGGCGTCGCGCTGGTGCCCGTCTCGGCGATGATGTCGCGCGCCCCCGGCCCCGCCGCGCAGGCGAGCCCTTAGGCGCGAAAGGCGGCGCCCGCGATCGGCGGCGCGCACGAAATCAATCTGTCGCCTTGACGAAGTAAATTCCGCCGCGATCCCTGGGGGGATCGGCGAAGGCCCGACACGCTGGAGAAGACGAGACGCCCGTGACCAAGGATTTGCCCTATCGCCGCAGCGCCGGCGTCGCGCTCCTCAACCGCGACGGCGCGGTCTTCATCGGCCGACGAAAAAAGAGCCGGGAGGCCGGGCTCGTCGTCGGCCACGAATGGCAAATGCCGCAGGGCGGCATCGACGACGGCGAAGCGCCCTTTGAGGCGGCGCTTCGCGAGCTCTTCGAGGAGACCAACGTCTCCTCGACGTCCCTGATCGCCGAAGCGCCGCAATGGTTGAGCTACGATCTTCCGGACAATGCAAGGGGCCGCTGGCGCGGCCGCTATCGCGGCCAGACGCAGAAGTGGTTCCTGCTGCGCTTCGAGGGCGAGGACTCGGAAATCGATATCGAGCGCCCCGGCGGCGGCGGCCATACGCCCGAATTCGACGCCTGGAGATGGGAGCGCCTGGAAGCGCTGCCGGACCTCGTCGTGCCGTTCAAGCGGCGCGTCTACGAAGGCGTCGTCGCGGCGTTCGCGCCGCTCGCTGGCCCGAAGTGAAAGCCGCCCGGCGTCACTTGCCCGCCTGAATGTCCTCGACCGCCTGCGCCATCGCCTCCTCCATCTTGCGGCGGATGCGATGCGGGGAAACGTCGACCCCGGCGCGCGAAAACTCCCCGCCGAGCTCGGCGGCGAGCGCTTCGTCGTCGCCTCGCCCGACTTGCGCCGCGACGAGCGCGTCGGCGTGGGCCTTCGCCGCGCCTCCTTCGTAGCCGAGCAATTGCGCCGCCCAAAGGCCGAGCAATTTGTTTCGCCGCGCCCGCGCCTTGAACCGCAGCTCCTCGCTCATGGCGAAGCGCTTTTCAAAGCTTTCTTCCCGCAGGTCGAACTCGCCGCTCATGCCACCCTCCCGACTGCTCGGGCGCGCCGTCGCGCCGGCGTCCCTCTGTCATCTGGCCCCGCCCCGTCGCTAGCGCAAGGTCGCGCGGCGCGGCGTCACTCCAGACAGGCGCGCGCCAGTTTCTGGAACGCCCGCGCGCGGTGGGAAAGCGCCAGCGATCCGTCGCTGGGCATCCCGTGCTTTTCCACCGCGCTCATTTCGCCGAAGCTGCGCGCATGGCCGTCGGGAATGAAGATCGGGTCGTAGCCGAAGCCCGCCGTCCCGCGCGGCGGGAACACCAGCCGGCCGTCGACCCGGCCCTCGAAGATTTCGACGTGATCGTCGGGCCAGGCGAGCGCGAGGACGCTGACGAAATGCGCGCGCCACGGCGGCGGGGCGCCGCGTCCCAAGAGTTCGCGCTCGATCCGCGCCATGGCGCCGGCGAAATCGCGCCCCTCGCCGGCCCAGCGCGCGGAATAGATGCCCGGCGCGTCGTCGAGCGCCGCGACGCACAGGCCGGAATCGTCGGCCAGGGCCGGAAGCGAGGCGCCGCGCGCGCCCGCGCGCGCCTTCAGCACGGCGTTGGCGGTGAAACTGTCGCCGGTTTCCTCGGGTTCGGGCAGGCCGAGATCCCCCGCGCCGACGACGTCGACGCCGTGGGGCGCGAGCAGATCGTGAATCTCGGCGAGCTTGCCCTGGTTGTGGGTCGCCGCGACGAGACGGCCGACGAGACGACGATGGGCGGACTGGAACGCTTCGTTCACGGCGCGACGACCTTGTAGCGTTGGCCCGCGATCAGCGGCGCGGCGCGCTCGAAGCCGTTGAGAACCAGAAACTGGCCGAGCGCGCGGTCTTCGAACGGCATGCGCTGGGCGAGCGTTTCCGCGGTGTCGCCCGCCCGCGCCTCGACGATCTGCAAGTGCAGCTCGCGCGCCTCGGCCGCCTCCTCGGGCTTCAGGCGATGGAAGGACTGGATGGCCGCGCGAAAGCGCGCGTCCACCGCCGGGGTCAGACTATGCGCGGCGAAGATCAGGCGAAAGACCCGGCCGCCGAGCCGGACGGCGCCGAGGCGAAAGCTCCATTGCTCGCCCTGCGCGACCGCCGTCGCCATCGGAAGATCGCCGCCGGCGATCGTCTCGATCGAGCCGGTCTTCACGCCGTCGATCCAGCCCGAGGCGAGCGCGCTCTCCAGCGTGGCGGACTCGCTCAGCTCGATGCTGTCGAGCCGCAGCGCCTGCGCGCCGCCCTCGCCGACGCCGATCAGCGCCGCCGCCTGATTTTCCAGCGCGAAGCCTTCCGGCGCGGCGAAGGCGAAGCCCAGTTTGGGATGGAGGAAACGGTCGCCGCGCACCAGGCCCTGGTTCGGGTCGTCGCCGTAGGCGATGCCGTCGATCGCGGCCAGATAGGCGTCGCGGGCGGTTTCGCCGACGCCCGGCGCGCCGACCTGACGCGCCTCGGCGATCGCCTGCGCGACGCGCTCCGGCGTGGAAGGGTGGGTCGCCATCATGTCGGGCTTGTCGGCGGAGCCAAGGCCGATCAGCGAGGCGCGCAACGCGCTCCAGCGCCCCAGCGAGGTCAGGAAGCGCGAGGCGGCGTAGGGATCGTAACCGGCCTTGGCGATGACGCCGATGCCGATCTTGTCGGCCTCGAATTCCTGCTGGCGCGAGAAATGCGCGATCGACAATTTCATCCGCGCCTGGACCTCCTCGCCTTCCTGCGGGCGATCGAGAACCTGCGAGGACACGCGGGTGAACAGCGCGGCGGTCTTTTCGAGTTCGGCGCGCTGGGCGGCGTGATGGGCGGTCACATGCGCGATTTCGTGCGCCATCACCGCGGCGACTTCCGACCCGTCGTTGGCGAGCGCCAGCAGGCCGCGGGTGACGAAAATGTCGCCGGAGGGAAGGGCGAAGGCGTTGACGACAGGCGAATCGAGGATCGTCACGCGATAGGGCT